>Ga0209692_10002358_pt1 | contig 21085 bp, 19 predicted proteins | sample tdDd472_FD_187129 | JGI IMG/M metagenome (GOLD analysis project Ga0209692, IMG submission 187129) | Marine sediment microbial communities from the Atlantic coast under amendment with organic carbon and nitrate - tdDd47.2 (SPAdes)... | ecosystem: Environmental > Aquatic > Marine > Coastal >... | reverse complement strand
CGTATTGAACCTAGAGCAGTGAAACGAAGACCAAAGCCTTTCCCGCTACTTATGAAGCCTAGAAAGGAAGCAAGAGAAGACGTGAGGAAAAATGGGCATCCAAAAAAGCTTAAGTAAGTGCCATTCTCATCTGTCCCCATCAATTCATCGATTTTGCATTTATGCGTATAAAATTGATTATACTGATAAGTAGTAGTATAGTTTTAGTTGTTTAACACGAGTAATCGAAATGAATTCATTAGGAATTAAAGAATTACAGACAAACCCAGCCCATTTGTCCAAGGCATTGGATAACCGGGAATACACGTTGATCACAAAGCATAGTAAGCCAATTGGTATCGCCTTGTCACTGGATGATGAAGTTATTACTAAAGGTTTAAAAACTGCTTTATTAATAGAGGCTTATAAAAATTCCATTATCAGTTTAGGTCAACTATGTAGCGCTCTTTCTATGTCTAAAAAGAAAGCGATGAAAGTTCTTTCTCTAATGGGAGTTAGTGTAGTCGATTATGATTTTAATGATGACTTAAAATCTATTAATGAACTTTTATGATTGTAAGTGATAGTACGACCCTAATTATTTTATTAGATCTGGATAGGCTGGATCTGCTCAATAACCTTTTTCCAAAAGTATATGTGCCAGATATGTTTTCACAACTATAGTAATGTAGAAATATCATGTTATTTATAAAATTCCTACGGTATAAAGAACAATTCAACTCTGAACTTTAATTCGCCTGGTAAAAGGGATTTCAATGGTAGACCCCATCGATTTGATTTAGGAGTTAGCTTGCTGAAAATCAGGCTAAATTTTACTTAAACTGTCTGACCCAAAAACATTATGGCAATAATTCTGCAGGATAACATTCCAAAGCTTCGGCAAGCGTATACAGCTTATCCAAGCTAATATTCACCTCCCCGCGATCAATCCTACCAATGTAACTTCTATCAATATTCGATAGTACGGCCAATTTATCTTGAGATAAACCTTTCATTTTTCTCATCGCCCTAACTTTTTTACCAAATCTTATTTTTAGATCATCCATTTCAAAAGTCTCTGAAATAAATATTCTACTCTCACATATTGCGGATTATTTTATCACGGATTATAATCGCTATTTTTTTAATTAATTATTGTAAATAATTGAAATTATTTTAATTGCTATCTACAAATATCCCGACAAGTTCATAATCTATAAGAGTTTTATCAAAATTATTTACACTTACCGAAGAACGTACAACAAACCTAAAAGGGAAGGCGTGCCAAATGAATAATATCCTGGCGAGTAAGGAGTATAAGATTCCATATTTTGCATCTGATAAAAAAGGGAAATATAAAACCAAGCAACCACTTAGCGAAAACCAAATAATAAAAGCAGCAACTGCCATCCTAAAATCACGGGTAGCCCAAAAAGGTTACACAATGAGCAGTTCCGAAGATACTAGACAGTTAATGATGACGCACTTGGCAAACTGTAGCAATGAAGTATTCGTTTGCTTGTTTCTAGATAACAAACATCGAGTGCTAAGTATGGAAGAAACGTTTTACGGAACCATTGATGGAACCACCATCTATCCAAGAGTGGTTGTAAAAAGGGCTCTAGAGCTAAATGCTGCCGCGATGATTATTGTTCACAATCACCCATCCGGCACGTCAAAACCCAGCCTAAACGATATACAAATAACGAAAATACTGGATGATGCTTTAAACCTGGTAGGTATCAGACTTCTTGATCATATCATTGTGGGAGGAGGCGAATGTAGCAGCCTAGCTGAATTGGGAGAACTTTAATATCAATTTACACTCTAAACCACACTCTAAACTACACCCTAAACAAATGAAGACAGGCAGAATATTGACTTACTTATTTTAAAAGTGTCGTCAATGTTCCACATGATACCTTCTTCTCATAATTTTATTGTCCTTATAACTTTCTAAGGAATTAATTATTTCTTAATTGAATCGATTGCCGAATAGGCCGCTTTAACAGTAGTCGCATCTAAAGTTATATTAGATAAAATTGTTTTGGTATTTTCTAGAGGATCATATGTTATACCATTAACCACTTTTGTGTGAAATATTCTGAAAGCAATAGAAAAATTAGCATTAGGCGAAAAAAAATAAAATTTAGCGAGGTATCAAAGCGATTTCAAGGCGTACATCTGATACACGTTTTACAAAATTATATACATTACGCAGTAATATAATAAAGTGCTCATTACTTATGATCCTGTCCGATTTTGCTTGACCAGATATCCATACCTCTAAAGGTATGATAGTTGAGATATCCCCTTAAAGGTATATAATCATATTAATTCCCTTAAAGGTATTAAATTATGACTCAAGTAATTACATCGGCAAAGCAATTAGGCCAATCACTAAAACGCTTTCGCAATTTAAAGAAAATAACGCAATCAGATCTTGCAGATAATATAAGTTTGGGTCAAAAAAGTATTTCATTTATAGAGCAGGGCAAACCTGGTGTTCGTCTGGATACATTATTTAGGGTTTTAAGTGAGTTAGATTTAGAAATTGTTATTCAAAAGAAACCAACAAATCAAAACCCGGGTAAAGGTGAAGGTTTACAAGATGAATGGTGATAGTTTATATGTTTTTATGAATGGCCAATTTGTTGGAGAACTAACCAAAATCAATCAAAAACTATCATTTAAATATGATGAGAATTGGATTAATTCAGCAAATTCAAGACCTATTTCTTTATCATTACCATTAACAGAAACTGTTATTTCAGGTAATCAGCTGGATAATTACCTTAAAAATTTATTGCCTGATAATAATGATATTTTAAACCGAATTAGAAGACGTTTTGGTATCCGTTCAAATCACCATTTTGATTTATTAAAAACAATTGGTAATGATTGTGTTGGAGCTATACAACTATTGTCTGAGAAAGCTATACCAGATATTAAAACAATTAAATTAAAAGCGGTAAATGATTCTGAAATAGAAAATTTTTTAAATCATTCATCTGGCTCTGCATCATCAATAATGCATTCAATAGACATTGAAGAATTTAGGATTTCAATTGCAGGAGCTCAGGAAAAAACAGCTTTATTAAAGCTTAATAACAGATGGCATTTACCCAAATGGCATACACCCACAACCCATATATTTAAACTCCCTATCGGTCAGCACGGTTTTTTTGATTTATCTGAAAGTATTGAAAATGAATGGTTATGCCATTTAATCCTGAAATTATTTAATCTACCTGTAGCAAACTGTGAAATAGGTTTATTCGGTCAACAAAAAGCATTAATTGTTGAACGTTTTGATAGAAAAATGAGCCAAGATGAAAGCTGGATTATACGACTTCCCCAGGAAGATTTATGCCAGGTGTACGGCATTGATCCAAATCATAAATATGAAAGTGATGGAGGGGTAGGGAGTAAGCAAATTATGGAAATACTTAACGGTTCTAATAATTCAAAAATAGACCGTTATAATTTTATGAAAACTCAAATTGCTTTTTGGATGTTAGCAGCAATTGACGGACATGCTAAAAATTTCAGTATTTTTATACAACAACAAGGACGTTATAAATCGACACCGCTCTATGATGTAATGTCAGCATACCCTTTAATTTATAACAATAAATTACAGTCCAAAAAAATTAAAATGGCAATGGCAGCAATCGGAAAAAACAAACAATATCACTGGAATAATATTCTACTTCGTCACTGGTACAATACCGCTAAAGTTTGCAAATTTAACAAAAAGTATTTAAATCAAATTATTCAAGAGCTTTGTGATAATGTCGATAGTACAATTAATTCAGTATCAAGCTTAATTCCTGAAAAATTTCCTGAGTATATTGCAGGAAGTATTTTTGAAGGATTAAAAAAATCTAAAAACAAACTTTGCACTAAAAATATGTGAAAGGCCCTAACTCAAAAAGGAAGTTCACTTCAGAAGTCGATCTACCAAAGAGAGTGGTGCTCTTAGAATTTGAATTCAGCCTATAAATACACGATTAAATAAATAGCCAAACTTAATATTGCTTTTAAGCTCGACTTGCGGTCAATCGACTCCCTCTCTTTAACAATAAAAAACTTGTACAATATTTGAAATATGTCATACTTGTCTTATATATTGTACAACAAAAGTATTTACTATGAGAGTTATCAATTTTTCTGAAGCCCGAAATAAGCTAAAAAGTGTGTTAGATCAGGTTATTAATGATGCTGATTACACTATCATTTCTCGCAGAGATGCTGAGGATGCTGTTGTTATGTCTTTGGATCAGTTCAATGGACTGATGGAAACCGTTCATCTATTAAAAAGTCCGACAAATGCCGCTCACTTAGCCAAATCAATTGAACAATATCACTCTGGTAAACTTGTCAATCACGACTTGACTAATGATTGAGATACTCGCATGGACTCACGAGGCTTGGATTGATTATGTGTATTGGCAAGGCCAAGATAGAAAAACACTCAAGCGCATCAATAAACTGATTACTGATACGAAGCGAAATCCATTTGATGGCATTGGAAAACCAGAACCTCTTAAAGAAAATTTGTCCGGCTTTTGGTCTCGTCGAATCGATGAAAGCAATCGCTTAGTTTATGCAATAGATGATAACAGACTTACTATTATTTCATGTCGTTATCATTATGAAAAATAATTTAATCAAGCAACCAAAGACCAAAAAAAGGGAGTAAGCTCACACTTCATGAAAGTAAAGTTAAATTCGCCTGACAAACCATAATCTAATTTGACAGCACGGAATGTTGCGTTTGTCTGTTGACCCTTGGAGCTGGGGAAAGGAGGTCGGATTCAACAATGCTGAATTAGTAAATAAAAAATCACATTTTTTAACCTATTCCTCTCTTTTCCAAACAAATAGCATCTAGTTTTAATTCTTTTAAATATTTTTTCTCGCTGACAATTCTGGCGAGAGTTGCCTCCCAGGAAAAGGGGGCAGGTATCAAAATAATTATTTTAATATTAATTCCCTACGAAATTTAGCCTTAATTACATCATTGAGATATCTATAATAGTAATTTCAATACCCGCCCCTTACCGATCTTTTGTTAAAAAAATTGCTATGTTTCTGAAAAATGTTATCTATACATAGAGTATAGCCAATCAGTATGAAGGAGATAATAATAACTCCATCAAAATTTAGTCGTTTCAAGTCAAAACTACAGCATTTGACCGACAAGCAAAATCGAGTAGTACAGCAAATTTTGACTGAAAAAGATCCCGTAAAACAAATTATTTAGTCCCTTGAGCAAAGATTAATTGATAATCCAGAATGTCCTCATTGCCATAGTGGCGTGAATAATCGGCATGGCAAAGTCGGTAATATGCAACGCTATCGTTGTAAAAACAGCCACAAAACATTTACGGCAACGACCAACACCCCATTATCCTGGTTGCACCATAAAGACAAATGGAAAGATTATTTCAAAACGATGATTGAGAGTAAGGCATTAAGACAATCAGTGAAAGAATGTGGTATTGATCTCAAGACTGTTTTCCGTTGGCATCATCGCTTTTTACAATTGCCTTCTCAAATAAAAGCAAAGCTATTAGAAGGTATTATTGAATCGACTTCTATTGATGGAATTAGTAAACAACTGGCGGGTAAAATTGAAAAAGACAGCATCTTGTGTAGTGATGGCTATATGTCCTATATCCAGTTTGCTCAAGTAAATGGTTTGGTACATAAACAATTAAACTTATCAGCAGGAGTTTGAGTAATAGATAAAACTTTTCATATTCAAAACGTGAATGCCTACTATAGTCGATTAAAGCAATGGATAGCGAAGTTCCATGGGGTATCAACCAAATACCTGGAGCATTATCCGGGCTGGTTTAGGGTAATGGATACTTCTGATAATTTGAATGAAAACAGGTTGTTCCAAATTCAGCAACAATTATTAGGAACATAGCAAAAAAAATAATCAAAAATATAATAAATAGCCTAACCATTTTTTTATAACCAAACTTAAAAATTTATATAAGTTAGTTCAATAGTACCCCTCTTAACTTTTGTTATAAATTTCTTCTAAAATATTTGTAAAAAAATTCCTAAAATGAATCTCTGGGGAATATCAAGATATGTTGCTGATTTATTATTAGCATCAGAAGGCTCTAGAGCATCCATTGAACATCCTAAGGTAAGGTTTGCATGACATCTTTTGTTTTTCACAGTCATGGCAACATTTATGATATATTTAATAGGCACGGTAGCATTAGCTGGGTATCTTCAGAATGAATTGGTTGCTTTGATATGGAGGTCAACTAAAGTAGTGCTATCTATGTTTATTTTATTTAGTATCTGCTTAACATCTTATTATCATTTTAGATATCTTCTTAAGACAGGGCTAGATCTAAGTTTTCAGCAAATATTGTTTTTTTATGTAACAGGAATAGTTATATTTGGAGCAATATATAATCAATTATATTTTCTAGACTACAATTTTTTCAACTATCCTAACCCTATTATAATCCCACCCCCTCAACTAATGAACCCGGGACTAGACGGCCTAATATTAGTCCTTGATTTTCTCGCATATAGTGCCTGTGTTTCACTATCTATTGATTATACGAGAATTTCTTCTGGAGCTTCATCAGCAATAGTCCCTATTGTAAACATAATAGAAGTATTATTCTCTTTGGTTTTTGTTGCCCTGTTTATTTCAATGTTTGTGCAAAAATCAAGCAGTTCTAACGAGAACTCAACAACAATTAATGCAGATGAAAACATAAATTAGTAAGGACTGAATCCCGCATTAGATTAGAATTAGAAAACAGGAAAGAGAAAGGATCAAGAGAAAGAAAGCCGTACTCAACATGGAAGTGCACCACCTAATTTGGTAGAATAAATGGGGCAAATCTAACATCATAACACTTATTGTAAAAATTACATGTCATTGCCAATACAGTTTACAGTGTGTGTTTTGTCCTTAAAATCTGTGAATTTACCAATCAAAATGTATATAGTTATATTTTGCTTCTCCATCTATATGTTTTTGAATAAGATTAATTTGATTTCAATGTAGGAATTAACAGATTTTTTGGTTCCACTGTGATTTAATAAATGAATGTCTATTTGATACATTCTATTATAGTGCTAATCAATGAGGTTGCACTTTTATTAAGTTATGAAAAATAGACATTTTCTCCACAACAGTGATCTCATCCAACTATTCTGATCAGATGATTCAGACGTTTGATAGAATATGGAAATAATATTATTTACAACAAAATAAATTAAAAACTTTATATGATAGCTGCAAAACTAATAATGCTACGTAACTCAATTTCCTTTCCTTTAATATTGATTTTGATCAGTTTATTTTTATTATACTCTAGCAATATAAAAGCTACTGATGTAGGCGGTGTCATTGATTCTAATGTGGTGTGGAATGCTACAGAAAATCCATATAATGGTGATGTTCAAGTAGGTGTGGACGGTTCATTGACTATAGAATCTGGGGTGAATTTTAATGGAACAATAGTTGTAGCTGGAGAGTTAAAAGCGTTAGGAACCGATATAGATCCAATAACGATTAATGGTAATATTTCCTTTACCAAAACAAGTGTATTTGCCTCTGTTGAAGGGAAAAACTATGTATCTGGAAGTATTATTAAAAATTGCATTTTTAAAGGATCTGGTCTTGCTTTAGATTTGAATTATGCAAGTCCTTATATCGTTAATAATGTATTTCAAAATAGGACTGGTGGAAAAGGTATTAATGGGTGGACTATTTCAGGTGTATATGTGTACCAATCCTCTCCAATAATTATTAATAACGAATTTAAAAATAACTATACAGTCCCTCTTGGAATGTATAAAGCCAGTCCTCAAATTTTGAATAATATATTTGATGGAAATAATAGCTATGCAACATATATTAATAATAACTATGGTGGGCAAGCCTACATAAATCAGAATACATTTTCAAATAATTCAGATGGTATCTATATTAGCGGGGCTTTCTATGGTGTACCAGCAACTATTACCAATAATAATCTTGTAAATTCTGGAACAGAAATATATAACTCAAGTAATAATGGATTTAATATAAATGCTACTAATAATTATTGGGGAACTACAGATCTTAATGAAATAGAAGATCGTATCTTTCACTATTTTGATGATGTATCAAATGGAGAAATCATTTTTGAACCACTTTCATCTAGTTTAATTGATATTTCACAAACAACTATTAATGCTCCACCTATAGCCAATGCTGGGATGGACCAAGCGATATTTAATTCTATAACGTTAGATGCTTCACAATCATTCGATCAAGATGGAGGTTCATTGTTATATTCGTGGGAACTTATTCACCGCACTGATTCAAGTAATAACTTTTCAACCGCTGGAGAGACACCCACAATTGCTAACCTAGCAGCAGGCTTTTATGATGTTACTTTAACGGTGGAAGATGAAAATAACGCTATTGATACTGATACAATGGTGTTTTCAGCTACTGGTACAACACACTACTCACAAGAGCAACTTGATCAAGCAATTGTTGATACAATCCAGCTATGTAAAAATGATCCGGCTTCATGTGAAATTATAATCCCTAAAATTGTATATGATTCAACGATTACTGAGCAATCAGATAAAAGTATATTGACTGAAGGTGAAGTTGTAATAGAAAGTGGTGCTGATGTTACATTTCAAGCATGTAGTATTAAATTATCATCAGGATTTGTTGTTAAACCTGACGGTATTTTTAAAGCTATAACTCAAACTTGCCAATAATTTAAATCATTGGGGTCACCCATTAGGCCTCTTATAAAAAAGGGGGGAAGGTAAATTATTACCAACTCCAGTTAAAGTCGTTATCTTTTAACCTAATCGCTCAGATTTATTAAACCACTTTAGTTCGATTTGAAACTAAGGCTGCTGCTCTGTTGCGGCTATAACGATCTCACGAATACACACTGATTGAGGTTGTTGATAAGCAAAAACTGCAGCATTACTAATATCATTGGACTCCAATACACCAACCATGGATTTTTTCCAGTCTTCATAACCGGCTTTTATTTCTTCAGAGCTTGTATGGCTGAGTAATTCCGTTTCTACAGCACCGGGACAAATACTAATAACTCGCACACCAAACTCGGCGACTTCTTCACGGACATTTTCAGTAATGGCAGAAACCGCAAATTTTGTTCCACAATAGGCCGCATGGTTGGGAAAGGTTTTTAATCCGGCAATCGAACTAATATTGATAATTGTTCCACTACGCCGGTTTTTCATTGCTGATAATACGGCTTGCATCCCGTTCAATAATGCCAAAACATTAACATCGAACATTTTTTGCCATTCATTGGGTTCTTGAGTATCCACTTGCCCTATAACATTACACCCTCATTGTTGACCAAACAGTCAACCGGACCATATTGATGTTCTGCTTTACTAATCGCGGCTTCAAAGGCTTCTCGATTGGTTACATTAACTTTTTCACAGATGCTATTGGGTAAGTTTAGTGATTGTAATTTTTCAACTCTTCTAGCAATTAACAATAGGGGATGACCTAGCTCGTTAAAACGTTTTGCCATTGACTTGCCAATGCCCGGACTTGCACCGGTAATTACAATTAATTTTTTCATTTGGATTTCCTTAGGTTATATCTCAATGGTTAATAGGCATATTATGGCCAAGGTATTGCTCTAATAGAATACACAAAACCGCTTATTATTTGCCTATTCCTATTTTATAGGTTATTAAAAGTGCAAATAGATTTATTTTTTATATACAATTCTATTTCTCCCAGGGAGTTCAATATGGATTTATTAAAAACTTATTTAAAGCAGTTAAAAAGTTGTTATGGATTATCTGAAAACGAGGGCTTTATCAAAACGGATATTGAACGGGTAAACTTTTTTTGGGCATCTGAAACCGTTGAACGAGCCCCCCTCATTTATGAAGCCGGTCTGATTATTATTGGCCAGGGTAATAAAGTAGGATTTTTGGATGATTGTATTTTTCACTTTCACTCACCCCATCAAATTTCACCAACTTCTCTCACTTGTGCCTTTTATTTAAAATGGCAAATAGAAAATATTTAGTTTTTTGACTAACCTTATACTAGTAGGAGCGTTCAAAAGTGTTTTGCCGAAATGGGGAACTCTAAGCAAAATTAATAGTCTTTCTTTTAATAAGTAAAAAAAGTGGATTAATTCACAGAAACGATGGCATCACAGGGCGTAAAATTGATAAAAATGATTTCGAAAGGTAAAAAATGATGAAACATATACTCCCCACCATTCTGGCTTTCTGTTTGCTGGGAGCAAGTTCCATGGCTAATGCGAAAACATTCACCTATGTTGAAACGTATACTCCTGCTAATCTATATACTGAGGCATCCAGTTCAAACTTAAATAAATTGGCGGTTATCAGTGACACCGACAATACGATTTATCGTCTGGATTCTGGACAATCTCTAAAAATAAAACTAGTTATACCACCTGGAGTTGATGTATTCACTGCTTCTGTTCAGGTTTCTAAATGGAAAACGGCTTCCTCGACCGGTGAATTTTTATATGCCAAATCCATGACCGATTTAGCCAATGTGGAAGATTACAACGCCACTTTTTCGACATCATTCCCATTTCAGTTTGTTAATACTGCATTTAGTGATAGTGATGTGCCCATTAGTGTGGTTAGTAATGATACAACGACCAGTCAGAAGACCGGCTATATGATTTTTGATAATACGACTACTGATGATGCTTTATTATTAAAAACGCTTTCAATTCAATTTACTGTCAATTCATCTAAGCTCAGCACTTATAACGCCTGGGTAAGCAGTACCGGAAGTTCGTTACCTATCACCTTAAATGTTAATGGTGGAGGTACAGGAACCAGTACTGACGGAACTTCCAGCGGTTCCAATGGTTCAACCATTGATTTTTCAGAGACTCCTGATGAGAATACTCCTTGTAGTCCATTATTGGGTAATTGCGGAACATCTACTGGCAGCACTTCGACTGATACTCCGACTGATACCACGTCTACGGATACACCAACGGATACCACGTCTACGGATACACCAACGGATACCACTTCTACCGATACTCCGACTGATACCACATCTACGGATACTCCTACCGATACTTCAACGGATACAACACCTACTGAGACTACTTCGACAGGGTCAACCACGACTGATGGAGTCAGTACGGGAACCTATAAAACAATTAGCAAAACGACAAGCGATAGCTACTATTTATGGGATAGCGTTGCGGATGATACACTGCTCACGGAGGACAACGGCACTCGCCATATCCGGGTGCGAATAGAAACAGATAAATTTTCCGAAATATCAACCGAACTGGTTGATCTTGATAACGGCAATCTGACTCCAACAGCAATTATTAAGCGCGAACCGATAACCGTCACAACGAACAATGGTGGCTTAACCTTATATCCCTATCCAGAAGATCCAGATGGGTTATTGGATACCATAATCGGGCTCTTCCCCAATGATACTGCCGGAATTACCCGCAAAGGGATAGTTTACGTAATTATTGATGGAAATATTCTTTTCGGTTATTTGGATTATTATGTGACTAAACCAGATACCGAACAAAGTGGTGGCGCATTTTCTTTCGGTGCGATAGAAAATGAAAATGGTTTACAGGTGATGAAAATTACCTATCCAAGTGGCGTTATTCAAAAAATGTATTTTTATAGTACACCTTTACCCACAATTGATAACTAGTCATTAGTTTCACCACCAATACTAAGGCCTAGAGCAGAATGACTCTAGGCCTTTTTTTATTTCAGCACCTATTCCTGTTTTTATCTAATAACTAGAAAATAACCACGTATATAGCAGACATGTTTAAAATGATAATATGTCATTTATATTTATAGTCCGTGTTTTTAGGTTAAATCTACTTTCTTGGATTCAATTTTATTTTTCTTATTTTGTCATACAACCGTCATACCCTCTGACATTCCCTGTGTTAGACTGTTCTCCCATAAATCAATTAGAGAACGGAAAAACAATACCAAATTATGAGATACCCATCGAATAAAACCAAAATCATATGTACTATCGGTCCTGCCACGGAAGCTCCGGAAATCATGGATGCCTTATTAAATACCGGAATGAATATTGCCCGTCTGAACTTTTCTCATGGTGACTTTGCCAGTCATGAACGTAATATTAAAAACCTGAGGGAAGCTTCCCAACGAACTGGTCATCGCCTAACCATCATGGCCGACCTTCCGGGACCAAAAATGCGGATTGGTGAGCTTAAAGAAGAACCTATTCAATTAAAAGTTGAAGATGAAATTATCTTAACCACCGAAGAAATTATTGGCGATCAAAATCGCGTGTCAGTCACGTTTAAAGAACTCCCATTAACTGTAAAAGTGGGGGATAAATTGTTTTTAAATGATGGACTGGTTTCGCTATTAGTCAAAAAGGTGACCGATACGGATGTGTTCTGTGAAGTACGTTCAGGAGGCGAGTTACGCTCTCGAAAAGGGTTGAATCTGCCTGGTATTGCTTTAGGGTTCAGTGCCTTTACCGAACATGATAGAAGCTGTTTGGAATTTGTGTTAAAGCAGGGAATCGATGCCGTCAGCCAATCTTTTGTGGCCACTAAGGAAGATATTATCGATCTTCGTAAAGCCGCCAATGATATGGGGTATAACCCATTTGTAATCGCTAAAATTGAACGTTCCGGAGCCTTGGAAGAGCTGGATGCTATCTTGGAAGTCTCTGATGGCATTATGGTTGCGCGGGGAGATTTGGGAGTGGAAATCCCCATTTCAGCCATTGCCATGACCCAAAAGAAAATTATGCAACGGGCGGCAGTCCATGGCAAACCCGTGATTACCGCCACGCAAATGTTGGAATCGATGACCGAACATCGTCGTCCTACACGGGCAGAAGCCACCGATGTGGCCAATGCCATTCTAGATGGCACCGATGCCGTTATGCTTTCTGGGGAATCAGCCATGGGATTATACCCGATCGATGCCACTGCTATGTTAGCGGAAATTGCCACTTATACCGAACCACATCGTTGTGCCAACCGAGAAATACAGCGTTATGGCCAACAACTCGATTTTGAAGATTTGGTTGCCCATAACTTGCAAATGTCGGTCAATCATATCCAAACCCAAGCCGTTATTATTCCTACTCGTTCTGGGCACATGGCACGCAGTGTGACCCGCTATCACCTACCGGTTTGGATCACCGCTTTCAGTACCAATGAAGCCACTTGCCAGTCATTACAATTTTCTTATGGTGTATTTCCCATCAAAGTTGAGACCGAGTTTGCTGATTGGTCACCTTTTGCTCGTAATTGGTTAAAAAATCAACAAATCAAAGAAGGTGTAGCCATATTAGCACAAGGTCCTTCGCCCGAAAACCCATTGGGAAATCATCGTTTGGAGTTATTAGATTTAAGTTTATAAATTAATCCGAAGTTATTGGATGGCTCACCGAACTCCCGTAGGGCAAGCCGAAAAATCGTATCTCTTTGGCGTTACGAAGACTCGAAATAGGTCTGGCGATTACATCACCTTGATGCTGAATAGATATTCTTATCGATTTGCTGAACCTGCATTTTCAGGTAGCTTAGGTATTTAACTTAAAGGTTTCTAATAGGCTCTATCAGTTCTATTAATACAAGGGATAAGAACCAAAATCCAAGCTATAATTAAAATAGCTCGATATCCCTTATTGCTCCTTAAAAAGAAGAACTGAATGCATGGAAGTCGCAATTGAAACCATTGATCGCTGGTATGACTATATCAAATTGGGTGAGAAATTATCCCGTCAAGGCTGGGCTTTTCGAGGTCAGCTAGATGCCTCCTGGCCAATCACCAGTACCATAAGTCGCTACCTTGCTCAATATGTACCTGAAGAAAAATGGGCCGAGCGAGAACAACGTGCAATCAAGGTTTTTCAACGCAAAGCACATTACTTTCTGGCAGATCCGTCTACTCTAAAGGATACCTTACGCTGCCTAGCTTTAATGCAGCATCATGGTGCTCCAACACGGCTGATAGACTTTTCCAAGTCACCCTTTGTGGCCGCCTATTTCGCTCTCGAAAAAGCCACTGCTGACTCGGCCGTATACGCCCTAAATACTCCGCAATTATGGCATGCCGCCGCCCCTAAAGGATTTCCCAAGCTGGATAGAAAATCCATTGATCCACGCAGTGTGGATAATTTTAAAAACTACTTTTTTTCGAATAAATATCCCATAATCTGGCCGGGCGAACCCTATTATATGGATAAACGCGCCGTATCACAGTCTGGAACATTCGTACTGCCAGGGATGTTAGGAAAAACGGTCAATGAAATTTTAGAGCAATATAATAGTAAAGAACCCTTATTGATAAAAATTATTCTATCTAAAGAACTGCGTTCAGAAGGCATGGAAGGCTTATACCGAATGAATATTACCAATGCCACCTTATTTCCGGATTTAGATGGCTTGGCAAAATCCATGGCCGGGGAACTGGAAATGGTTTGGGCCGGGCATATACCAAACAGCTAAGGGTATGTGTTTGCTTCTAAATTAAACAAGATAAAATAGTGATAAGATGACTAAGGCATATAGAATTTGTACCTATGACAAAATGTTGATACCCCTCAGGCTAAATAACCGGAAAGTGACATAAATACCTCAATCTTTGATTAAGCGTTATTCTTGGTGAAGTGACAGTTACACATGATTTTTGTGAGTAAAAAACTACCATGCAAGCGATAATGTTCAGCTTGGAAAACTCAGTTGACTTTTTAGCGAGGCTCAGCCTAAGCGGCACAAATCTAATAGAACAGGAGATGGCATTAAAAGCGATCTCATGCAAAATTTAAATAGTTATTATTTGAGCTCCCTAAGTATTTTAAAAGCACCAGACAGCCTTAATTTTATGTCAGAAGATAGCTTTATCAAAAAAGCTTCATATTTCATGCTTATAAATGATCCATCATATTAAATAATCCAATTAGGTACATCATTTTTTCGTTACTAATTCCTCCTAACTTTTTTCGCAATGAGCTAAGTAGATTTGAGGCATAGCTATATGAAATATCAGTACTATATTTAATATTTTTAAGATATTTACCAGAAGCTAGATAACGGAGTACAGCTATTTCTTTCTGATTTAGACTTAAAAATGTCGGCATAACAAAGGTACTAATTAAACTAGGAACAGAATGATTTACTGTGGAGTCATGAAACAACTTAGTAAAAAGCTGTAGCATCTCAAGTCGTTCGTTCTTCAGCTGCTGAAAATCGGCACTATTTGCCGTACTAACAAAGCTTGCACCGGCTATTCCTTTATCATTTGACATAGTTGGTACGGAGATGGCATTTTTTATTTCATGATCATTATCTGCTACGACTATGACATTTTTTTCTTCAAGACTTAACTCATCTGAGTGCTTGAATATTTTCCAATCCATTGGTTCCAACTTTTTTGCTTTAATCCGTTTAACCGTAAAATCATTTTTATCAAATCGGTCATATGAATATTGCTCGATAAAACTTTCGGGAAATAACTCTGAAAAGATAAAAGTCGGAGCTTGTTTGGAATTTTTTTCCAAACAAAACTCCGGAATAAACGTATATGAAACACCATCAAAGCCTAATGTTTGAACATATTTTTCATAAATTTTGAATCGCTCTTCTAAGTCATCCGTTGAATAAATATCATAGAAAAACTCTCCCAATAACTGTTTATTGATTTTCATCACCATCCCCCCGATTGGCAAAGTTTTAGAAAATAGACTATTTAATTCCGGAGTAAAAGCTATTGCTTCATTTCCGAAGGTTTTTGACTTACAATAAAATTCAAACCACCTTCATATAGTTTTTGATGGCATTCAACAATTAAAAAACCGACCGATTGAAGCTGCGACAGAAGCTTGTCCATTGGAACAAACTCAGCCTGTGAATTACTTGCCAATTCTAAGTTATATTGTTTGAATTGCTCATAGTCTGTATGCCACATCATCTCTTTTTCGACATTTCTTTGTATTTTCATTTGGTCAATTTTTTCGTTTGGATTGGCCAATACAAAATGCCCTCCGGGTAGCAAAATATTAAAAATATGTCGTAAAGCTTTGACAGGCTCTGGAAAAGCATAATAACTTAGAAGTGATAATGCTGAATAATACATCCCATTCACTTCCTCAACTTTTTGCTGCTCAACTTTATATGATGGATTATTAAGCATATTCATTGTAAACTCCGCTAGTTTATACATTTCTTCTGAAGATTCAACCCCGGTATAGCGATTTACACTTTTGTTATCAACCAATAAAGGGGCAATGCGGGCGGGGCCACAACCTAGATCGACCACTGAGCCTTTTAAATGCGGGATACTTTCCTGATAAACTTCTCTTTGGTAGTGAGTATATATACTGGCAAAACTGCCACTATAACCATTCCAGGTACTTTTTGAATAGGGAGATTTTTTGGGTTGTTTTATTTCTAAACCAACCCATTTAAGAAATTGATCAGAAGTTTTACAAAGCTCCCATTCTGCACAGGCAAATTCCGTTCCGCTACCATTCATATTTTCCAAATGATCGACAAGCAACTTTGCATCAAGCCGTTTCATATAGAATTTTAAATGATTTTTGCTGATAACAACAATGACAGAATCAATGTCATTTTCAACGGATATTGCATAAAAAGCCCCATAATATAAAGCAATTGTACCTTTTTTAGCCTGATCAGATATGGCCAGACGACTAGCTTCAATCATTATTTTTCCATCACGACGGTATTGATTTAAAATATTGCTTGCATAGGAATCTGCTGGAAACCCGATAGGATTGTCAAAAATTAATCTTGCGGTGCTGGTAATTTTTCCTTTATCATTCTCTGTGTACATTATAATTGAGTAACAATCATGAGGGTCAGAATGATAATTATCCAATGCAGGGTAATCTTTACTGAAAATCTCCTCCCTAAATTTCTCAATTTCATCTAGCTCAGCACGAGTTTTAGCTAACTTTAAACCTTTCGGCAGGGTATTCAATTTAAGGGTATTCAGCATGGGTAAAATTAAATTGCTTCTGGTGTTCATTTATTGCTCCAATGTAATTTTGTTGAGCAATAATGATTAAATTTACAAAAGGTGATTTTCCCGCTGAAAAATCTTATAAATTTTATTTTTTAAGGTGAAAAATTAGCTCCTGGTTCAATCCGAGGTGAATAGAGGTGAATTCCTGCTTTTGTGGTACTTATAAAATTAAAAATCCCAATAAATAATAGTTCTAGATATTTTTTTCGATGACTAATTCAACTTGTAAATCATTTGGCCTGGATGTTCTTATCGCTATGAGCATTCATGAGAAACAGGCACTGTTTTCACTCAAAAACCAACGTCTATATATCAATAATGCTCCGAACAATACTCAAAGCATAAAATGGTCTAAAGCTATGTTAGATTCCCGTTCTGATTTTTTTCTCGAAAAAAATGGACTACAAGGTGTCGAACTTTCATTGTTAGGCAAGCTTTGGAAGGAAGCATTAAGTCAAAATGATTTGACTTGCTCTCAATTAAAGGACATCGGCTTAAAACAGATCTCGACACCAAAAATAATCAATGGTGAGATAAAACGCTGGCGCAAGATGATCGATGCTCGCTTGAAACCTATTATTTCAGATATAGACTATATAGAACACCTACCTCTTTCAGAGGTACAAAAAAAACAACAGCCCTTAGAACTTGGACCACTACTGAAAACATGGCCTGAACGCCTTCTTGAACATCCTGAATGGTCCTGTGCTGAACCTCCTCTTCCAGATATTCCACCGTTACCCTTAGACGATATTTGGGTAGACCTTCTAATGGGAGAACCACCTGAAGATAACAATGTAGACGATGATATATTTCCCTATGCGTTAGAACAACGCTATATAGAACGTCAATGGCTTAACACGCCTATAGACTTTATATTGGAAAGTTTAAAAGATACGATGGTTTTAATTGGAGCCCCCGGAATTGGCAAGACCACATTGTTGAAATGGATAGCACGTCAATTAATCAAAGAACCTGACGGACGATTTATTTTACCGCTATTTGTCCCACTAAGAGCTTATGCATTATCCAAATCTAAAAAACCTAAACTCAATTTACTTAAACATGCATTAATTACTTGTGGTATCGAGTTGGACCAACAATTAACAATATGGGCTAAAGTCATTCAATATTTATCGGGCAGCGATCGAAATAGTGTTCTATTTTTATTAGATGGTTGGGATGAAGTCCCCAGTGAAATGCGAGAAACTTTTATAAATGAGATTAGAGAATTAGGTTATCGCTATAGTATTGTAATTACAACTCGTCCGTCAGCTTACCCCAAAGCATTGTCAGCATCCCAATTTTTTGAAATATCTGACTTGTCACCCGAAAGTATTACTATTTTAATCCAAAAATGGCACCGGATTTTAAATAAATCTGAACAAGTTGATGTATTATTAACTCATTTAAAGGTCCATAAAGATTTATCACAGCTTGCCAGAAACCCCTTTTTACTTAACTTACTATGCGCTATCAATATTAAGGATAGTATGGGTCAAAATAACCTACCATGCAATCGAACAGAGCTTTATACATCTACTCTCAATCACATATATAACTACCATTCAAAAAAATACTCAAGCCTCGCCTTTGAATCGCACCATATTACCAAAACACAACAGTTCGCACTTTGGTTAATGTCCGAGGCTCCGAATTATCCGCAATATATATTCGGAGCCCATGAAATTGAACAAATTACCAATGACAATGACTTACCGATAATGCTTAATTATTCTCGATTGGTCAATCATTGGCATATTGACAAAGAATCTCTTCATTTTTTACATGCAACTTTTCAGGAATATTTAGCAGCAGAAGCGTTAAATATATTGGAAGAGGACAAACGTAATGATTTAATTACAAAAGAAATAAATAACCCGGCTTGGCAAGAAATTCTGCGCTTTATGGCCGGACAAAATTCAAATACCAAACATGCCTATTGGAAAATCATTCGCCAACAAGCGATAACTCCCGATCTAAGCGGGCTTATTGATATTCGTTTATCAAAACTTATTGCAGAAGCCGGTTCCATCGATGGCGGTCAAGCTCTGCTTGGGTTCGACCTGCGTGATCGCCTTTGGGAACATATAAAAAAGGGGATTGGAATTGATTATTTTGTACGAGCTTATAATCAACTAGACTCAAAAGATTACGTATTTCGGGTAAAACATTCTAAAACAATAAAATCAAAGGCTTTAAGAACCCAACTCATCCGCTCACTTAAAGCAATTCGCTCTCGTGAAGCATCACAAACTTTAATTGATGCCCTGCTTTCTGAAAATGAGCACGATGCTTCAGTAGCCAGTTATGCGATTAAAGACGTTATAGATGCAGAAGGCATGCAAACTCTCCGCTCCAAACTACTAGAGAAACAATTATCAGTTAATACAAAAAAATTCCTCACAAGGGCAATTGGAAACTGTAAAGATTATTTATCAATTCCTTTTTTAACCCAACTATATAAGAACTCCATAGAGTTAAGAAAAGATATTATTCATGCTTTAGGGAGTATCGGTGGACAGGAGGCTGCTACAACGCTACAGAAATATTTATTGAATTCATCAAACTATGAAAACCAATTGGACATAGTCCGAGCCCTCAGTCGCGCATTTGACTTACCATCTCGAGACATATTAATCACTGAATTGGCTAAGACGGAACCTGATGCTCCACTTTTAGCAGAGATATTGGATGGTTTATGTGAAATCCCTCTTTCTCGTCATAGTAACTTAATAAGTCTATACATTAACTCGGAATATCCTGAAAATATTAGAGTTAGTGCGATATGGGCACTTATGGAAGCATCAGAGTCCCACATCACAGAAGAGTTAGCGTATTTAGCAGAATCTGATTTATCAGAAAAGGTCCGTATAGCCGCTTTAGCAGCAATGGCAAATCGCGCACGTAATATAGATATGCCATGGTTAATAGCTAGAGTTAATAACACCAAATGCAAGACTCAAGAGCGAGCTAATGCTCTCAAAGCAACATTAACTTATTACTCAAGAGTATCACATGAACAAGACAAAAGTAGTAGTAAGAATTCCACAATCCATAGACAAGTTCTGGAAATGACCAAAAATGCACTCGACCAAAAATCTACAGATTTAAATATTGAAGCCGCAACTCATGCTTACCTTCTAGGAGAGGATATAGCACCTACCTTATTAGAAGTAACAAAAAAAACGGAAATTTTTTCAACTTCGGCCCGAGAGGCTGCTTGCACAAGTTTAGGAAAACTGGGATATAAACCTGCTCTTGAGTTTTTTAATAAATTATTAGAAAAAACGCCGTATATAGTTAACGATGAAGAAAGACCTGTAGTCGACGAAAATGAAAGAATTTCCAGAATAGTTGCCGAAGCTTACGTTCGGATTGATTTAAAAAAAGCAGCTCAGCATAACTCGCCGGGGGTCCAGGCAGAGGTTCGTCTCCATGCTTTGGAATATGGTTACCTTATCTATCCTGACAAAATTATTACTCCCAGTGGCAAGGTGTTAGAGCATCAAAAGGTTGACGAATCGAAGGATCTTTATCCAAAGCTTAATAAAAATTTAATAGCCAACGATCAAACTTATCAATTAAGAGAAGTTTGTCATTATTTACTATCACAAGGATATGCAAAAAAATCCGGTTTAATGAATGACGATAAAATTCCTTTATTTCGAAAAACCAATTATACCTCCGAGATACAAACTGACAGTATTGACGCCAATACCGGTAGAAAATTCTTAAACGGGCAGGATATCAACCCAAACAAAGCTCAAAAATTAATGGAATGGATAAACAATAAATTTCCTTGGGTGTTTTTTTAAGACCCCAAAATACTAATATCCTATTTTCATAAAAAAAATCAAAATATTTATCATCCTATCACTCATCATATTTTCTTAACCCATCTTCGTGACTATATTGAATACTTTCTAGTAATAACAGTTACTTAGTTTTTTCAAATCGATCAAGTTGGCACTACAGATTTTTTAGTTTTGTCTATAATGGTTTTTACGTTTCCAATCAGATC
>Ga0209692_10002357_pt1 | contig 21089 bp, 17 predicted proteins | sample tdDd472_FD_187129 | JGI IMG/M metagenome (GOLD analysis project Ga0209692, IMG submission 187129) | Marine sediment microbial communities from the Atlantic coast under amendment with organic carbon and nitrate - tdDd47.2 (SPAdes)... | ecosystem: Environmental > Aquatic > Marine > Coastal >... | reverse complement strand
TGATGCTGCAATTAAAATATTAAGAGAATATTACTCCCGATACAGACCGGCAAACTGGCTTTTTGAAGGCCAAAATCCACAAAAACATATTACAACCCGTACTGTGCAAATTGTTTTCACAAGGGCATGTAAAAAGGCTGGAATAAAAAAGGATGTAACAGTCCATTCGCTGAGACATTCTTTTGCCACTCATATGCTAGAAAACGGTATTGACCTTAGATACATTCAGGAACTTCTCGGACATAAAAGCAGTCAAACAACTGAAATATATACTCATGTAAGTCAGAAAAAAATACGAGAGATAAAAAGTCCATTGGATGATATCTTTTAATTTATTCCTTGCACTATTATCTCTACCGGCTACAATTGCTTATCCGAAATGCGGATATACCTAATATCCGCATTAATTGCGAAATAATGCGGATATGAATAAGTTAGATGAAATTTTCAAAAACTCTATGAAAAAAACTGCATTACATATATCTTTAGCTATAATTATTTTTAGTATTTTTTTCATTCCATTTTATTTGATAGCAACATCTCAAAGTGACATTACAATTAATTCCGCAGAAGGAAAAATTGATGTATGCGAAGTTAAAAACATAAGCTCAAAGCTATTCGACTCCGATTTGAGAATAATTGTTAAGTTAGCAAAAGAAAATTCGAGGTATTTTCATCTAGATGAACCAGATGATCATGTTATATTGCTATCAGAATTATGCAAAAACAAACCCTATGTAAAAATCTATTTTTCAGATGAAAATGAAATTGAAGAAGTCCTGGACAAAGAAAAAAATAAGGTAATTTTATCACTTGAAGATCGTTTAAAATTTAAAGATGATAAAAAGAAAAATGCATATATTTTCTTTTTAATCGTTATATCCTTTTTATCAGCCTCAATTGTTTATATAATATATATTATTGCATTCTCTTTTGTAAAAGAAAAACAAAAACCCGCTTATTTCTTTAAACAATATTTCAACTTTAATATTGAAAATTTGAAATTAAAACACATAAAAGATAGATATGAAAAACTTGCTACTTATAAGAAGATAAATTATTTCCTTATTTTTGTTTTTATATTTATGATTCTACTAAACAATCTTGAATGTAATTGTTTTTTAAATACATTTTTTGACAATAAAGACATTTCCGATTTAATTATCGCAGTATTATTTTTAGCAGTCTATTTATCTAATTTTATTGCTTTTATAAAAAAGAATAAACAAGAACTAAATGATGAAGAAATTGGAGGAATGTTCATGAGTACTGCGATTTTAGCGATACTCATATTTTTTATACTTGCAAAATTTATTTTACTTTTTTATTAATTTTTTGAAAAAATCATCTAACAACGCTTATCAGCTTCGTCGCTCCGCTCCTCGGCCTGCGGCACATTGCGACAAAAGGCCGTCGTAACGTCTGATAAGCTGAACGTTAGATGAAACGGCAAAACTTTCAGCAGCAATTTATCATACTTGAAATAAAGAATAAATAGGAGATCAATAGTTCAACATGGGATATGTTCTTTGGATATATATTATAATTGTGCCATTTACGACAATATATTGGCTTTATCTTAAATATAAAAAAATAGAAATCTATAAATTTATATATAAAGATGCTAAAGGCGAAAAATTTGTTCACTACTTTGGAACAAGAGAAGAAGCTGAGGCTAAAAAAAATCATTTAGAAAAAACTTTCGACAATATAACTGTATTTCAGATAGAAAAACAAGATTTCGAATTTAACCAAAATAAAATAATTGAATATCTTAAAAGAGAAATAAATTCAAAATTGTAAATATTGCTAAATTTACTTTTTACAGTCAAGGCTTAAAGAGAATAAATTATTAGCAATAAAGTATGCCGCATCATCTAACAACGCTTATCAGCTGCGTCGCTCCGCTCTTTGGCCTGCGGCACATTGCGACAAAAGACTGTCGCAACGTTTGATACACTGAACGTTGTGCGAAAGCGTTTAAGAACTTTATTTTAACCAAACTTTAAAAGAAAAGATTATGATATTTGAAAGAGAAAATTGTAAAACGATTACCAATCCATCTGCAAAAGTGATTTCTCGTGAATTGAAAAGGCTTAAAAGTTATGGCAATTCTTCCTTTGCTTCACTAACTTATGAAGAAACTAATAGTAGCTATATACAAGTGGCAGGTGGTGCTTATCTCTGTATGCTCGAAAAACGCGATAATAAAAATGGCATCCATTATCGAGCCTGGCAAGAAAAGCCAATTGTTCCATATAAAGATGGCACAGAACTATCCTTTTCAGGTAGTAGTATTGCATTAAATGCAAACGAGTGGTTTAATATTGATCAAGTCATAGAAACCTTTATAAAGTATCTTAGTAATGAACAAGATCCTTTTTATATCCATTGGAGGGATATAACCAATTTATTAAGCTAAAACGCCTTCGCACAACGCCGTATATCGACTGCGGCACATTGCACCAGTAGGCCTGAGAATACAACAACCCAATAAAACAAAAAACCGCAAAACTAAACGTTTTGCGGTTTTTGTACGATGGCACGCATTACCGGACGATGTCCGAACTCTCTACTCAAGACACGATGAATTCCGAACTGCCTGGCGGGAGAATGTTTTGAGGTGGTGGGTTGCGGCTTAAGTTTTACTCTAAAAAAGCATTTTTTACTTGAATTAAAAAGCATGCGAAATCTATGTTTACCCAAACAATAAATCCAACAATTTAAAAAACTGACTTGTGATTAAACATCTAAAGGAAAAAATGAAAAAGCTGACTGTACTAATAGTTGTTTTATTATCTATTTCCACTGCTTTTGCTGAAGAAAAGAAAATAAATACAATTTTTAATATTAATGAATTATTTTCTGTAGAACATTTTTTAGGGGATTACATCTACAAATCTGAGAAAACAATTCTCATGGTACCAGGAGCAGTAATAGATTACCAAAAAATTTTCTTTGGTAGACTTGCTGTAGGCGCACAGTTTGGAATTAAAAGTTATTTTTATCCAATCAAAAGTAATGACACTAAATTAAATGCCAAATTAACAAAGACAAAAAGTTTTGCTATTATATTAGCCCCAGTAATTGATTATTATTTTCCATATAAAAATATCTCACCGTTTATTGGTACAAGCATTGGTTTTAAAGGGGAATATAATAAATCAAATTGTTCCTCAAATTTTTCATCATCTGAGAATGCTGAATTAGCTGCAATTTCATCAAACTTTTTTATTCAGTTAAGAGGAGGCTTTTCTATAGAAATATGGCAAAATTTGTCTTTAATATTTTATTATAAATTAAGTTTTTATTATACACATCTTGCAGTTAATCCTTCAGGGGGTGGAACAGATGAAGTAATGGTGTATACTGAAAAGGTAGATGGATCTCATGGATTTCAATTATCAAATAATCTCTCATTGGGAATCCAGTTCAAGTATTAATTTCACTGCATTAAATAATAAAGAACATCACAAAGCATGATTAAAACAAAAAACCGCAAAACATAAACGTTTTGCGGTTTTTGTACAATGGCACGCATTACCGGACGATGTCCGAACTCTCTACCAAAGACACGACGATTTCCGAACTGCCTGGCGGGAGAATGTTTTGAGGTGGTGGGTTGCAGCTTGAGACTTGCTATAGAAAAGTATTTTTTACTTGAACTGCAAACCCCTGTAAATCTATAGTCGATTATTCAAATAAGAAAGGAAAAATAAATTATGAACAAATGTATGATACAATGCTTATTTTTTATTCTAACTGTAAGTTTTTCATTTACTGGTTGTTTTGAAGAGGAATCTTTTGAGCTCATAGGATCCTGGGCAGCAAATGATGTTGCAATAACTACTCCCGATTATTCTATAACAGCGGATTTATTAACTACTTTCACCAATTCAACCTTTGCGGGAACGACAATAATCACCAGCTCTGATCCTGACGTAACAACAACAAATAGTGGATCAATAGTTAGCTTTAGTAATTCAGAGAACTGGTATATTGGTAAACTATTAGCAGACAGTGAAGAATCAGATACTGTGGGGAAATATGGTATGACTAAATATATTCTTTCTGAAGATGGGAATAGTTTTACAGGTACTTCCTACTCTTTTGAAGATACTGAAGCAGCGGCCAAAGCCTCAACGACTGAAATTTTTACAAGTGCAACTTTAACAAAGCAGTAAATCGTGCTACTATATAAATAAATAGCACAATAACAGCCGGATAAAACAAAAAACCGCAAAACTAAACGTTTTGCGGTTTTTGTATAATGGCACGCATCAGTGGACGATTTCCGAACTATCTACCAAAGGCACGATGAATTCCGAACTGCCTGGCGGGAGAATGTGTTGAGGTGGTGGGTTGCGGCTTAATCAGTAGTCATTTTAAATGATTACGCTATCAGTATTTCTTAGTTAGCTAAATAGCTGGTACGGATCAACACCGATCACACGGAAAACCACACCCTGTCCGTATTATCTCTCCATCAGTAAAACGGAATTCTGCATATACATGTTTGTGACCATACCCTTCTGACAATATCCAATCTTTAGTTTCTGAATATGTCTCCCATTCTGACCAGTTGGTTTTATCATTGCTAAACCGCATAGCCTCGGCCTCTATTTCATCTTTCCGCACTTCAATGCTAAATGTTGCATTTGGGGCGTTTAATATAACTGAATTTCTATTAACGGAAAACTTTCGTGCGTCAGGATCAAGAAGTATAATAGAATCCTGATACTGCTTATCACATTTAGTATTATAAAAATTGCCGTAAACTGTCTTTACTCCAAACCCTTCACTCAAGGTATATATTTTTGTCCTGGAAAATGGTTCATAATCATCTCTGATCCAAGAATCTTCTCCAAAATACATTTCACCTGCACTTGAAATATCTGAATGTATCTCAACTTCTCGTGAAAATGTTGATTCAGCACCTTCATTAATGGTGATTTTTCCTGTAATAGAATCACAGCGTTCATCGTCCGGTTCCAGACAACCAAGGATAAACATTAAAACTATGAATAGAAATACAATTGGGAATATAGCTTTTGAAAACTTCATAGTACCCTCCGTTCATCATCAGTTCAGGTGGTAAATATACGGAAAAAGAATATTTTAGCAATCATGCTGTGGTATGAATATACCTGAAACGGGTCATACTCAAGTATGATAGATTACTATGTTGGTCTTCTGCCTGACAAAACACTTAAAATCACAGCACCCCAATAAAACAAAAAACCGCAAAACTAAACGTTTTGCGGTTTTTGTACAATGGCACGCCCAATGGGATGAAGTAAGAACTTTTGTCTTTTCCATTTCTGCTGAATGGACTGAGAGATTTGCTGCTTAAGATTTGCTCTAGAAAAGTATTTTTTGCTTGAACTAAAAACATTGGTAAATCTTAAGTTGTTTATCCGAAATTTTCGGAAATAAACAAGTTAGATGCAATAGCTTGAAAAGTTGAAAGAAATAATCAAAATGGAAAATATTTTAAACCTTATTGAAAATCACCAGAATATTAGAATTTTTTCTCCAATTAATCAAATTGAATATTCTTTCTGGCCTTATGAACAAGTGACCGATTTGAATAAAGCTTATGAAGTTGAAATTAATGTACCTGGATATTTAGCTGTTGGATCGGATGGCGGCAACGAAATGCTTGCTATCAATTTAAAAACAAATGAAATATTTTCAATTCCATTTATACCAATGGATATATCAAATGGTATAAAATTATTTAATTCAATAAATGAAATAACATAAGTAATAATTAAACAAGATACTGCGTATAAAACTGCCTATCGCCGACGTCGCTTCGCTCCTTGGCCTGCGGCACATCGCGCCAAAAGGCCTGAGAATACTGCACCCCAATAAAACAAAAACCGCAAAACTAAACGTTTTGCGGTTTTTGTACAATGGCACGCATCAGTGGACGATTTCCGAACTCTCTACCAGAGGCACTATGATTTCCGAACTGCCTGGCGAGAAAATGTGTTGAGGTGGTGGGTTGCGGCTTAATCTTTAATTTAACCCCAGCTAGCATGAAGAATTATGACGCACTACTTTTTGGTTGAGTAAATTGGGTATTTATAGTTTTAACCCAAGCTCTTAATATAAAAACATCTTCTCTACGCCCATGAGAAGGAGTACTAATCATTGTATCTATAATCAGTAATATCAAGCTCAAAAGTACCTTCAGTAATGGTGATAGTATCAGAATTAGTGACGGTATCAACAAGAGTGCCAGAAAAGACTCCCTTTATAGTTCCACCAATACCGCCCCATTCTGTGACTTCGAGACTGAAGGGATAAGAACTCCTATTGCCATGAGAATGATTAGTATAATCTGGAACTATGCTAATATTAAAAAAATCTGAATTTTCGTCATATATACTACCGGCTCCTACTGACAATGGCAGAGATATGTTCAAATGTACATATTTAAGATAATAGGCATTATCTTTTATCCATACACCAGAATACCTCGGATATGTATTCAGGTGTTCGAGCCCTTCCTTCCCCTTTTTATTTTCCAAAACCATTTTTTTCGCATTTATTTTGAAAGTTGCATAATAGCAAGCATCATTATCATCGCAGGCAGGAAATACAAATAGCATAGATAGTAATAAAAAGATATATTTAATCATATATTAATGCTCTCCAAAAGATATCAAGATACTCTGCAATTTGATGCTCTTTATTGTCAACTTAAATATTAAAGATAGCATCTTCAAGTAGCCAATTCCAAATTCGGAACTTACTAAAACAAAAAACCGCAAAACATAAACATTTTGCGGTTTTTGTACAATGGCACGCATCAGTGGACGATTTCCGAACTATCTATCAAAGGCACGATGATTTCCGAACTGCCTGGCGGGATAATGTGTTGAGGTGGTGGGTAGCGGCTTGATCCGCAGTCTATTTTAACTAATTATGCTGTCAGTATTTCAGGGATGTTACGTGAAACTAGACTTGTTTATTGAATCACCGATATTAGTTGTTAATATAAAAGTTATCAGCACAGATCCCTCTTGCATAAGATACACGCGGAGAACTTACCAAAAACAAAAATCACCCAGGGCCCTATTCTTTGGGAATCCATGTATTATCTTTGAAAACATAAAATGGATTTTCAGTTACCTTTATCAGTCCATCATAATAAATATCAAGACTGGGTGGCGGTTTCTTCTTGATATTATAATCAAATATCATCAGCATCTCTCCATCTGCCTCTATTAATTTATATTTTATTTCATCATCAGGCTTAAGGTTATCTCTTTTCAGATTTTCAAGAAATCGATTATGCTCCTTTGCAATCAAACATGACCTGCCAAATAAATCCCCCTCAGAGGCTTTATTTGTCTGAATTACGGCAGTGCCATAATTTTCACAGGTATCATTGCAGGCCTTCTGAAATCTTTTGATTTTTGGATCATAGCAAATGTTAATAACGTAATCAAGATCATGATTCATAAGGAGAGAGCTCATTGGATTAACAAAATCAATGCAGGTAAGGACAGAAAACCTGCCGTATTTTGTTTCAAACACGTAATATATGGACCCCGATCTCATCCCCTTTGTTATATCGGATGATTTTTCAAAAGGTGATGGTTGTATTTTTTTATACGGTGGTTCTATTGAAACGCCATTGATTATTATAGAGCAGACATTCTGGCTTTGAACATAATAGGAGCCACCAATTATTATCATATCAGGATAATTTGTTTTTATCTCATCAATCCAGTCTTCTGAAAAGGACAATTCTGGAAAGCAGATAATATTTACGTTATTGGCCTGTGCGGTCTGAAGGGCCCCCATCACCTTTTGCTTAACGATTTCCTTGTCACGCAATTTAAATCCAAATTCACCGATAGTGGTTGTATTCTCTACCATAAAATCAAGTTGAACAACGCAAAACTTAACCCACTCAACCTCTCGATTGGAAAATACCCTTTCATAGATAATGATATCATCCCTATCCATTTTTTGCAGAGCCCCAAGAACTACATATTCACTACTAATCTTATCTTTACTTGTTTGCGTTAAGACATCCTCAAAATATTCAATGTCTTTATGTAATATGCCTAATAATTTTCTCTCCTCATCCTTTGTAATCTCGTCAATGGCATCATATTGACCAAGTAGATGAAAAAATATGTCCCAGGAATTAATCATGATAATAAACTCATCTAAATTCCATTTTTTAAAGGTATCACGCACTCTATTTAAATGGGTGCTATCGGTTTCCTGTAATAACAGGATGTCATTGATTGTTTTAAATAATATCTGCTTGCTTTCCAGCAGTTCAGTTGCGTAGTGGGAAATAGCTCGATCCTGAAATCTTTCACAGAGCGAGTAAATATCATGATATAAATCACTGTTTTGTTGGGCTAATTCCTTTAAGTTATTAGAACGCATGCTCTGAAGAAATTTTTCATCAATTAGCTGTAAATCCTTGAACAGTTCGATCGAATTGTTGACCAATTCCTCAATCTCTTCCAGGGAGCTTATGTACGATAAATCCCTAATGTTTTCCGGTGATGTTTTTTTTATTTCATCTATATCGCATAAAGCAAGTTTGTATTCATGTGTATTTAAATGGTTCACCATGATGTTATGAAGGGCCTCATAATCGCTGGTCATTTCATAGTACTTTTGAAAACATTCGATCGATTCATTGTATCTCTTAAGTTTAGCCAATGCTATAGCCTTATCAAATAAGGCACGATCGTAGAGTTTGTTGTTGTATTCAAGTATTGAGTTATATGAAGCAATTGCGTCTTCATATCTTTCAAGCTGATACAAGATCTCTCCCCTTTTATACAAAGCTTTTGTGTATTGCTTTTTGTGTTTTATAGCATTATTAAAGCAGAGGAGAGCTTCTTCAGGATTTGATAAATTTTGATAGGAGAGTCCCCTGTCAAACCATAGCACCTCATTTTCATGTCCAAGGCTGATAACTTGATCGAAGCATTTAAGAGCCTTTTGATACTGGGCTGCATAATTGAGAGCGTTCCCCTTGCCGATCAATGAAGCGCAGAGCGTCTCTTCAGTTTCAGTATCAAACTGCATAAATTTTCTTATGGCAATATACTTGTCAACTGAATCCGCAGAATCATCTATACTGCTTGAACTGATGTAGACATCAACCATCATCAAATGATCAATGGCCTTTTCATAATGAAATATTGCGTCATCATATTGTTCAAGATAAGTATATGTGTTACCGATATTGGTTAAAACTGTCGCGTTATTATCATCAATAGCCCGAGCCCTGTCATAACACTCCAAAGCCTCCTCATATTGCGCAAGCGAATTAAGGGTAATGCCCTTATTGATCCATCCGCCGATAAAATTTTCATCTATTTCGATTATTGAGTCAAATATTTTTAGAGATTCACCATACCTGCCAATTCTTTCATAGGCTTCTCCCAAGGTATTTAATACCTGTATATTATTCTGCGCACATTGATAAATGTGATTAAAACATTTAGCCGCTTCCCATTTGTTATTATACTCATCTAAATAGATATAGCCAATCTCAAAAATGGGGTCCATATAGGAGGGATTTATCTTCGATGAAGTCTTAAATGCTGTGATAGAGTCTTCATATTCTTTTATTTTTTTAAGACATAGCCCCACAAAATACCATGCCTGAAATAAATTAACATTTAACTCTAATGATTTGGAAAGGCTTTCAAAACATTGAGAGAATTCATTTATTCTGTAATACATTTGACCTAATATCATATGCGCTTCAGCAACTAACACTTTATTGTCATCTATTATCTTTTTACAGCATTGATAGCAATCATTATAATTTTTAAGCCGTAAACATGATGATGCTTTATTAATTAATGCGCTATAATAATTCGGCAAAAGCTCTAAAGCATGGGAAAAATATGTGATTGCTTCAGCGTCTTGACCAATTTGTGCGTATAAAACACCTAAATTATTCCATGTTTTTTCAAAATTTTCATCTATCTGTTTTGCTCTGTTCAGAAAATCTATGGCTTCATTTATTCTATCTTTATTTTGCCCATAATGAATAGCCAATGCACAACTATTTAAAGCGTTTATATGATCTGGGTCTAGAAAAATAATTTGTTTAAAAACGTTCTCAGCCAGAGTAATCTGAGAATTGTTTAAATAATCAATCCCTATGGCATATAAATCATCAACATTAGAAATATCAACATCTTCAAAGGCTTTGGTATAATCACCAGCATTGATATGTTTCTTTATTTGTTCAATATCATTCATAATAATTAAATTTTTTAAATTTAAAAAGCATTACAAAACTGTTTTATTTGGTCAATAGATTCACTATTTTTATACATGGTACTATTGCACTATGATGATGTCAAGTCACATTGATAAATATGCTTTTTCATTGGATATCTAGTCGATGTCCCCAGAAAAAGTTCCAACTTGAAACATCATGGGTGCATGCCGGAACGAATTGGGAACCCTGGACATTATTGATGATGTGTGCAGTATGTGGGAGGTGGCTTTTGCTGCTTGAAACATGCTTTAAAAAAGTGTTTTTTAATTGAAAGAAAAACCGCGAAAATCTATAGTTGTTTCTCTTAACTAAAAGGAGTCGAATAATGAAAAGAATACTTTTATTTTTACTTCTCCCGGTCACTTTTATATCATGTGCACAACTGACTCATGATGTAAAATACGAAGTCATCGGTGAAGGATTCGATGCAGATATTACTTACACTTATGATATAGATGGAAATCAAAGAACTATCAATCGCTCATTACCTTGGTTGTCTGGTGAATTTGAAATGGATAATGACACAGGTGATTCGCTTACCTTAGAAGTTTACTTGTGTGCAAAAAAGTTATCAGCAGATGTTAGTAATCTTACATTAAATATTTATGTTGACGGTAAGGTAAAAAAAACTCTCTCAACTGATGAAGGAAATGCTGATGTCTGCATATCTCAAGATGTAAAATTTGATCCGGGCTGGAATTAAATATTATCTTTGAATAATTTTCAAAAATTCCAGAAAGATTGTTTCAATTTACAGTCTAATAAAAAAAGTATCCCACAGTCGCCTTATCTAAATCCAAATGGTATGCTGGAACAAATCAAGAAACATAGACATTATCATTAAGTATTTCAATATATAATGGGACGTCGCGACCAATATTGCCCCATTATATATAGTAACAAGCATCTTTTATTCTTTAATAATATAAATAACTGCTGCGTTATAAGGTCTGGTTTCTCCATCCCCATCTCCACTACCAGATGTTTTATACTTCCCATTTGCATTACTGTCAAATCCTAAAATATTATAACCCCAATGCTTATTTGATGTAGATTTAAGATATTTATCATAAATACTCTCTGTTAATGACAGAACTCCGTCAAACGTATCCTTAGGAAATCTTTTGTCATTAGCTGCAGTAATTGTTCCTTTAATTCTTTGCATTGCATCTTCCTGATATGAACCAACACGATTTCCAACAACATCGCCAAAAATATTTTCTCTGTCATCCCTATCGATATCAAGAGGGGCTTCACCACCTTCACTTGGATCTCTTGTATCAAGGCCCCGAAGAAACCGTCCTCTAAGATCCGGAACACGAAAAAAGCTACCTGTGCCGCCCCAGGAGTATCCAAGGGTATTAAACAGGTTTGCTTTTTCAAGAGTCGAATAACTAGAACCATCGCAAACTAACCAACCATCTGGAACTTTGTCTTCAGTGCCGGCAAAGGCAATCATAGTCCCAGTTGGATTAAGAGCGTTTCTTAAAATATTCAGTTTTTCATTCATGGCTTCAGCTGTAACAGGATCCCCTGGTTCGAAGTCAATCCAGCCTTCTCCCTGGGCCCTGGAGATAGTGTAACCAAAAGTAAGTCCGATTGAGACAAGTAAAACGATATAAATTAAATTTTTTTTCATGGCAACCTCCGCGTTAATTGCACCAGTAAATATTTCCCCATATTGTCTGTTCATCATCATAACGGGGCAAATAATCATTATTTATTTTTGTCCATCGGTATAGGGACCTGCCTTCATCATTAAAAGCAGCTATACGATAATGTGTTTCATTTCCCATATTATTATATTCAATATCGGTAAAGCTAACGGAATTCTCTTCAGATGTACCGATCAATGTGTATTCAGTCTCATAGTCGTATCGGCGATATATATAATAACCAGTCTCGATACTTGACTCATCTGTCCATGTTAAGTCAACATATCCTTCTGAATTTATTTCAGCCATCAGTTCTGTAGGCTGAAGAGGATGTGTCAGAGACCAAGCCTCCGGAGCTTCTAGGGCTGTACCGGTTACAGTGAATTCATATATTGGATTTTCTGCTGAGTTTGTAAACAATGTTACTGTCGCTGAGTGAACGCCTACAGTATCAGGATTAAAGGATAGAGCAAAGGAACTCTTAGTTTCTGGGTCAATTTTTACAGAAGGAGGTTGGATCATCCGAAAAGCTGAATCACTGATGTCATACCAGTAAACTTCAAGAATGCCACCACCTTCGTTTGCCAGTTGAAAATCTATTATCTTTTCGCCTATTTTTGGGTAATCATCTTTTTTATCTGAATAAACAAAATTAGTGATATCATCGTAGGAACCACCATCATTTATCAATTTTTTCATTTTATACACACCACCAAGAGCCTGATTCGTTTTGTTGTATTCTTCTCTCGGCAGCCAAGTTTTTCCATCATCTTCTCTGCTGTAATTGACCCAGACCTTTAAATCTCCTGAAATGTTATTCGTCATTTTATAGGCAACTTTGGCTTTTTTCAATGCTTCATTGTCTTTTGCATTATACGGAGCTGAAAATTTATACGTAGCTCCAAGCATACGACATGAACCCATGCCTATATCGAAATTTCCAGCAACAGCTGTTAGTGCCCACTCTTCTGTTATTGTGTTTGCCTCGCTGGTTGTTTTTTTGCATGCGAACAGATATTGTTCCTCTTGAGTTTTTGCTACCAATCTTCCTTTTTCATTGTGCATCGCATAATCATTGCCGGCCGTTTCAACAGGCTCACTCTCATCCCAACTCCAAACAAATGCGGTAAGCCGATCACTAACATTTAATCCGTCGTGATCCCCACTCTCATCATGATTGTCATGGTCAGGACGAATTTTATCAAGGGCTATGATATTGGCTCCGCATTTTAGCATGTCCCTTATATGGCGTGACCAGATCATTCCATAATCTTTATAGTAAGATGCTAACCTTGAAGATTCACTGCGATCTTCTGTCATTCTTACCATATAATTATCATAAATTTCAGGGGATAAATCATTTTCGAGAAGAGCATTCTCTCCACAGTTACAGTGCTCCGGGGCATAATCAGAAAGATAATCTTCATTGTACTCAATCACCGGGCTTCTTACAGCAAGGACCTGTCCCTCTTCGGTAATAACATTGCCATCTTCGTCAGTTATCTCATTACCATCTTCGTCTTTTACAGGGTATTCTTTGGTATATACTTGGTAATCCATTTTTTCAGTATCAAGAGTTTGATCATAATCTGTAGATAGTGTATCGTATTTTGAGACATAGTGATCGATCAATTCCTGAGGTGCCTTTTCTCTAAATGTATACCCATCAATTTCACCGTTATCATCTTGATTTGCTAATGAACCTTTGCGTACTGCCGGGAACATGGTAAATTCGTTTATACCATACTGCTGAAACCCATAGTCTTTGTTACTCATTGACTTAAAAACATCTTCAAAAAGAATTTCCGTTTTGCTATTAAAGTCTTTTTCTTTAATTTTAGTGACAAGGATTACACGTTTGCCTGTTTCCAGTATTCTTGCCTTTGTATAAAAATCTAGGGGATAAGGAATACCGTCATTGTTATGAATAAAATCTATTGAATTATTCGTATCAACAGGTCTAAATATTAGAGGGTATAAGCGGCTATCTCTTAACTTTTGTCTGGCTTTCTTCTGTGCATCTTTACTCTTATTCCCCAACCAAAAATAGATAACTAAGATTTCGTTATAATTTTCCGGTTTCGAATAGAATTCATCATAAATTTCATTCAAGGATGCCTTTAGTGATCTAGTAGGCAGCAACCCATAATTAAGTTCTGCAAGACCAGTAGAATTAGCGTGAGTAACTACACATTTCTTCATCCACCACAAAGGCCACAGTGTAATTGTCCATATATCTAGCTCAAGAGCCCGTACTCCCATTTCTAGCTGTTCCGCCATTGTATAATGCTGATTTGGCATCATAAAGGCAGGGTCCTCCTCCCAGTAACCATCAGAAAAATAGGAATTATGGGTTCCAAGAAACGTAGTTCGAGAAAAGGGTGCATAGAGATCAAGATTTCGTTGTGCCTTCAAGGCATGATATGTCCACGACACTTTATATTCATCAAGCCTGTCTATACGTTTATCATATACAACATTTCTCTTTATTGGATTATCGGTTTCTCCCGAACTGAGCATAAAATCATTATCTAGCAAGTTATCATAGTTAAAATCATTTTGGTTTAAACCGTTCAGGGTGTCTGGCTGACTGTCGTCACAACTGGCAGATAGCAGTGTAATTGAAATTATAAAGATTAATCTGGCAATTACTGCTTGGTATGATTGAATGCACATAACGAACACTTCCATAATTTTTTAGTGTTTTATACTGAAAAGAGTTCTATAGTTACGTCAAGCAGAATTCATTTAAAATACTTACTAATTAAAAAAAAATTTATGCATGTATTTTCTGTCTGTACATATCGCAGGGTAAAAACATGAAACCATTGTCCACCGATACTTATATCGCTCATTTAAGCAATCTCACCAAACCATACGACAACCCTACACCGGCCGCAGTTCCAATGCCTACGCCCAGGTATAATTTCCAATTCCCAGAACTCCCGACTTTGATAATTGCTTCCCGGGACCATGTCCTTCCATTTAACCCCGCATCCGCACGAACCCGACTCGGCCCTAGGTTAGATATCTCCAGTGTCGGGATCCCGGTATCATATGCCTTTAACTCCCGAAGTAATTCTTCATCTTTCATGAATTGACACTCCCGCTGGACCGGCTGATAAACAATCTTCTCCTGCTCAATAATCAAAGGGCCTCCAGAAGTCCCGGCATCCCAGCCAAGATAATACCCAATGCCAAACATCATAACCACCAGAAGGATCCCTGAGAAGTACACTGTAAAAAACTTTTTCATGTTGGAAGCCCCCCAGGAGGATCTCCTGCAGCAGGCCCTGCCCTTTTCTCCTTAACGGCCCCTGCCAGGTGTTCCAAAGAATTCCCGGCAAAAAATGCCACAGCCAGGAATGTAGAATACTTCAAAAAGGGCTCATACTTTTTCTCGTCCATTACCATGGAGCAAACAACCATCAGAAAAATCGTCATAATGTAGATCAGCAACTTTCTTCGATACTTAAATGTAAAAGTCATCACTACCCCCCATCATGCAGCAACGTCCGGAATAACAGAATAAATAAGAGGTGTAGGATCAACCCTTCCCCACTCATAATCAAAAGCCCCCAGGTGAAGATGAGCCCCATAGGAAATCCCGGCATCAGCATATTTCCCAATAACCTGCCCTTCCCTTACAACCTCATTGAGGGATACATAGTTCTCTCCCAGGTGAAGATACCTGAAGTAATACCACTGGCCATTAACCTGGTGTTTGATAATCACATAATTGCCGGCGGAATGTTTCTTCGCCTTCCACCGAAGTTCCGGAGCATAGTCATCCATGTCATAGACAACGATGCCGTCTGATATGGCCATCACCCGGGAGTCTTTGTCTCCGGAGATAAAATCTATCCCGTTATGAAACTGCCTCTTCCCCTGCAGCAATCTGGGCCCGTAAGGGCTGGTGATCAGTGGACTATTAACCGGTGCTTTCATTTTCTTCCTCCATGGTTTCTATCATGTTCTTTTTTAATCCATTCAAGATCAGTTTTAATCTCTCTCATGATCCGGATCTCGTGAAATATCTCTTTGAACTTTTCATCATACTGCCGTACTAAACGAACGATAAGATAGATGCAGATACCGCCAGCAAGAGCAGCACCGCTGATGAAAGCCGCAACAGCCGGATAGTTCGTTTTGTGCATTCCATTATTCCTCGTTTCCTTTTAGCTTTATTATAGATCCACCATGATCTCAGTCGTTGACACGGCTCGACCTATCTGTTTTACTGTCGGCTGAAACAGTGTTAAGCCAATTCCTTCATTTAAGTTAGATGGGCATACATTATCTATCTTACCATGTCCAGTAGCGTAATAACTATCTCCGGCAACTAAACCTGACATACCTATAATTCCCCCCTTTTTGACAATAGTTGCCGTTGCTCCTTTGGAAACATTTACACCTACTATCCCTGCTACATTTTGATATGGAAGGATGTTATGGGCTGAAAAAAGCAAGGAGCTTGGATCGTTACCATCTCCCAAAATACTTGCGGCCCACCCCGACTCAGAACGGCTTGCTATATTTCCAGAGGCTTGTGTAAAGTCATTAGCCACCCGGTCATTCCTGGCTATTTCCTCAAATCCAGTACCGTCTACTGAAAAGATTGAAAGCTTTGCTTGAGTGTCAGTGGAGTTTCCCCAGAGAAAAAGAAAGGTATTTGCAGTCAACCAACCCATAGACCCTTTCCCATATTCAGCAGTTATATCACTTCCCAACTGCTGAGATGAAAGTTCTACAGAGGGGGTACTTCCTGAAACATCTACGAGGAGAGCATATAGATTATTAGTAGAAGTTCCGTCATAATAAGTGATTACAAGGTACTTTTCACTTAGTTGGTGAATATTACTATATGTTCCATAGGAAGAAAGAAGGGTAATTTCACTTGATTGGGTTATGTTGGTTGCACCCTTTGCCGTATTGATTTTAAAACCTCTGAGGTGCAGGTTGTTATAAATATAGGTTATGAAATAATCATCACCTCCAAGCCAGAATATTCTTGGGCAAGACCTTTGATATAAATCTGCCCGTAATGCGGTATCAAGGGTTATTTGTATCGGGTCACCGCTTGGGTCAAGCTTTGCGAGACGAAGCTCCCAGTTTCCTGTAGCTACTCGTATCCCATATGGAACAAGTACTTCATCTTCAGCAAGAGCAAAAGCATCAGCTCCATAAGTAGCTGTTCCCGGTAGTGAAGAGAAGTGATTTAAAACAGTTCCATAAGAACCCACAAGTGTTTGATACCCCTCAGCAATAATGCCTACATGTGCATAAAGGGAATAATATGATGCTTGAATACCTGTACCGACATACAATATTCTGCCGTTCCCAACTTTCACAGCTCCTCTATGGGCGTGAATGTTGATGGTTTGATTCAGTAGAACAGCATCTTCATACTCATCTGCATTATATCGTGCTGAATATATTCTATGTTCAGCACTGTAATTAGACAGATACCCAATAAGGTTTGCGCTAACGGCAACTGTCGTTTTTCCTGTAGGAAGGGTGAACGCCGATCCCGAAAAGTCTACTTGCACTCCCCTTCCTATAGATGGGATATGCTTATAACGATATGCATGCCCTCCAATTATTTGTACTACGTCTCCTTTACTGAGAGCTTCGCCTGCTGGAATTGCTAATGTTTCAACGGCGACAGCATGAATCGTACTGTCAGCCATGTGATTATCAATATCGGTATGAGAATTGCTTCCTTTGTCACTAAGGTCTGAATGTTTAACACTGTGGGGGTTTCCAGTAACGGCCCCCCGGTGCTCACTGTTCGCTGCTACATCGGTATGATTACCCACCTCAGTATCAAAGTCACTGATCGTTGACGCCGGCTGTGTTCCGGTATGATTCCCCCTGGCCCTGTCAGCTGCATGATAATGAGCTGAGGATTCCCCGCCATTGATCAAGTCGGTCTTTTGTTCTGCCGATAGATGGATATTTCCATCCTGACTATGATCGTATGCAGCCTTGCCATGATCTCCACGGTGTGCCGTGCTTGACGTTTCCCCCAGAGCTAGGGTCTCAGATACAACTACATAACTCCCCGGGGTACCGCTGTACCGGTATGTTTTATTGGTATCGGTGGTTACATATATCTTACCGGTCTCCTGAGGGTCATCACTCTGGAGAGCAGAAAGGCTGGCATATTCAACAATATCATCAACATAGCTTGGGAGCTGTACTGCTGGTATCTTATTACTAGCGTCAGTGACAACTGGTCCCTCAGCGGATCCCCTGGCGTCATGGAATGATTTGAGGATTGGAAGTTGTGCAACCCAGTCAGTACCATGGCCCTCAATTTTCAAAGCATGAAAAGTATAATCACCATTAGCCAGGCCTCTTAAGAAATCTTCAAGGGTATTGAGATCACTGGCAGCGACATTGTCGAGGTTATCCTGGCGAAGCGGTATCAATCGGCTGTACATTATCGGATCTCCTTAAGCTGGAAAGTATCACTATCAGACCAGGTCACTGAGGCAAAGATAACCCGGAACTGAAAATATATTGCAGAGGTAATATCAAGAGCAGCATCTCCATCGACGGGGATATCTGCAGACCATGGTCCCCATGTCACATTGTTGGAGCTGGTCCGGTATTGCATAATCACGGTTCCCTGGCCAGTGTATGAGAAAAGAGTATAGTCCTTAAGCCGATAGATCGGGCTCAGGTAGTACGCCGTCAGGCCATAGTGATCGAGGCCATAGACCGCGTCACCGTAGAGGACCTCAGTGTCCGGAGGAGTTCCCCCTTCGGGGTTCGTGATACCCAGGGAAAGACCGGTCCAGACATCACCCTGGAGATAATACTGGTTTTCATATACTGACAGGATCTGAAGTGCCTCGAAAATGTTGCTGTATTCTGAAGGGTTGAGCGCCGCGTCTATTGCCCGGGCTTTATACCAGTACCGGAGGCCCTCCTGAAGGCCTGTGATGTCGACAAAATGATATCCATCCTCGGTGAGTCCAGGCTCCCTGATCACCAGGTGGCTGATTCCCTGGTCAGAGAAGGAAGTTATCCAGCTGCCGGCAGAGTTACTGAAATACATCTCGTAACTATCAGCATCAAGAGCCACCGTAAAGAGCACCCGACGAGATCCGGAAGCAAGATATAAAACCGATACAATCGCCGGCGTTTCCGGAGGATCTACATCCGGGCTGTATTTGCGAACCGGAAGATTGCGGAAAATTCCCGTCATCTTTATCTCATGCTTCCCGGGATCATACACATGTTCGGTTACCAGGAGAGGTTCACGGATAAAGGTTCTAAAATTAAGATCAACCTGAGAGCCCGGGAGCACTTCCACTTCCTCTCCAATGGAGAACTCTCCCATGAGGCTCGGTTCCCCCCATCGCTCAAGGGCCATGGCTGCGACCCAGGCGGCTCCGGCTGCGTTGTTTAGAAGTATCGGGTATTCCCCGGGATCTGTGCCATTATCAACATCAGGGATATTCCATGATTTTTTAGGATATCCCTTATTGACTGCCGTGGTATTGACGTCTGATATTTTACTTAAGACTGCTGCCCCGCTTGATTCTTTGTAACGGATAAGGGTGTCAGTATAGACCTCTTCCGGATCATACCAGTGACGGTAGGATCCCGGGAGAAGATACCCGGGCTCAATTATCGTTCCCTTTTGGCCGGTATATGGTTCGTACTGCAGGGCATAGACAACGTTATGCCTGAGGTAAAGGGATGAGTGGGAAATCCGGCACAGCTCCTCAATTGCCTGGAGGCAGTTCTGGTTCTTCTCCTGGGTAAAGCTGATGTCAATGGTCACTTCCTTTTCACTCTGGAAACCCTTCACATAATTGAAGGTGTACTGATTCAGCCAGTAGGGATCAATATTGACCTGGTCTTCATCGGACAGTATTGCCTCAACAGCGGCCATGGGAGTCACGTCACTGGCCATATAAGTACATGTCGTATCAACGGCAGTCTTAAGCCAGTTTGTTGTCTCGACATCTAAGGTCTGGGAACCGTCATCGACTTTGATCGCCTTTATTCTTCCCACCCAGATCATAATTCCGAGAGTGGTATCATAGATGGACACAGGACCGTTATACCAGCTGACACCATAGAACAGAGAACCTGCAGTCTGATCGTCATATTTAGACCTGTCAGTATTATCCAGGGTGATGGTCATCTTTGCGGCAATGAGGTCCTGGCCGTTAAAATTCACCTTCTGTTCGATGGAGTTCTTTTTGACAACATCAGCCGTCTCGATGCGGGTATTATTTATTGTATAAATCAGGGCCATCTTACTCCTCGATCTCCGGTTCATACTTTCGAAGAAGCGTGATGCTGTTACTGCGATTGACTCCTGTCTCAGATTGACGGTAGTGCTTCGGGGATCCCTGGAGCTTCGACCAGGTAAGAGTCGCCTCAAAGTAATGCGTGGGATCTCTAACAGGTTCCGGATAGATCAGGACTGAATCACTCTCACTGGCGATCATTGCCAGGACCTTATCGAAGTCATCTTCAAGAAGAGAGTCCCAGGGAATAGAAATACTTTCCTGTATCGCGTCTTTGTAAAACCTGGCAGATCCATCGGCCCGGTCCTGGGTTACCGCATTGACGGGTCTGTAATTAATATCAAGGTTTTCCTTGGGAAGGGAGATGAAAGTCCTGCTGGTTTCTTCAAAGTCGTAACCCACATTATATGAGCCAGCATTCTCATTGTCATCACCCAAGAGATATCCCGGACTGGTGGCCAGGTATCCCATCTCACGGATCTTCAGGTTCAAATCAACCTGGTCAGGGTCCAGGGCCCCCTCGTTTATATATAAGGGGTTCGCCTCGATGCAATCGACCAGGGTGACATTTGTTGTCCCGGTCGTGAGGACTGAAGTGCTCAGGATGATTTCAGTATCTGCTTCGATGGCTTCAGCAGATACATAATGAAAGATTGAGTTTTTGACTATTTCGTTGCCTGAGTTATTCAGAAAAGTTAGGCCCTCGTAATTATTAAAGTAATCAATGTGATCAATTGTGATATCTCCTGCTGCAGCCGCAGCCCCGTCGATAGTCACAGCCCCCTGGAGACGATAGAACTGAGACCAGGAGATATTTCCCTGGTCAGCATCGATAAAGGTATTCCATCCATCCCGGATTATTGTGTTTTGAAC
>Ga0209692_10002354_pt1 | contig 21118 bp, 15 predicted proteins | sample tdDd472_FD_187129 | JGI IMG/M metagenome (GOLD analysis project Ga0209692, IMG submission 187129) | Marine sediment microbial communities from the Atlantic coast under amendment with organic carbon and nitrate - tdDd47.2 (SPAdes)... | ecosystem: Environmental > Aquatic > Marine > Coastal >... | reverse complement strand
TTTCAATAAAGTTTACGAAGCCACAATTAATATTGTTAAGTATTATCGAGAAAAGGATACTGAATAAGATTTCACATCATACCAAATAAACGACCGGTTATATTCCGGTCCCTGGCAGCTGGGGCAGCGGAAAGGTGTTAGGTGTTAGATGTTAGGTGTTAGGTGGGGTGCATTTTGCTATAGTTGTACAAAACGCCAGGCGGTCCTTCGTCGCTCGTTACACTCACTCCTCAGGATGACCGGTAGTACTACACTAGAATTGTAGGAAAATTTCTGAGTTCAAAGTTCAGATATCAGATTTCATATATCAAAAAAGGGGCTGCACAATGTGCGCCCCTTTTTTGCTGCTCCCCTTCTTTGCGGAAGTTGCAGCTTTTTATTGCTTGATCACCTTCTGCACCATCACATCTTTGTCGTTCCATACTTTCACGATGTAGATGCCAGCAGGAAGGTGGCTGATATTGATTTTTGTTTTGAATCCAGATAATCGTTGAGCAAACACTGGCCGACCTTCAAGAGTATTTATAGTCATTTGAAAATCATTCGAAATGAATTGATGGGAATCAATAATGATACTAGTCTTTGCAGGATTGGGATATAGTTTAATGCTGTGTTCATTATTTTTCGTATGATCTTCAATATCTATTATAATGGCCTGAGTTGTATACCTGGCCACATTGTCTGTTGCCATTCCGTTGGCAATCTCAAAAAGCCCGCCTATTAATAACGACTGTACAGAATCATACTGTGGCACTACGGACATATCATAAATTACAGGTCCGAACAATCCTCCTCCAAACAGTCCTCCTTCGACCGCCTTCCATTCGTTATTTTCCCAGACAGCCAGTGCTTCAGCAGCATTACCGGCTGTATTCGTGAAATCAGCCCCTACATATAGGAGATTATTATAGGATTTTACAGAATGGGCAGCCTGTCTCAAATTCAAGAATCCTCCAATGGGGTCGGGTCCGGGAGGAAAAGCATGCCATATTGTGCCATCCCATCCTGCAACGTTGACTGCTTCAGTCGATCCGGCCCAATCAAACGCTCCTACCACCACAACCATATTGTCGTGCACAGCACATCCTCGCATACCTGTGATATCCTCACCTTCCAATACCATTCCTCCTTCCAGATCACTCCAGGTAAGGCCATCCCAGCAGGCAACATAATTTACCTGCATGTTGTCTCCGGCATGGGTGAAATTGCCAACCACATACAGCTTATCGTTCCACACCACCATTTCGGTCACACCATCCACAGATCCGGGAACGACATCGTATACTCCATTTCCTAGCGGAAGCCACTGTGTCCCATTCCAGCGGGCAATATTGTTTGCTGATATACCCCCGGCGGAAGAGAACATACCACCTGCGATAAGATCGCCCTGGTATATTGCCAGGGCTACTATTTCTCCATCAACACCTGTTCCATAAGTTCCAAAATTTGTCCCATCCCAATATGCTATGGACCCAACATCAATTGAGCCAGCTTTGTTGAAATACCCTCCGATCACCAGCACACTGTCAGAATTCCCAATGATTGGAAATGAAATAAGGTCTCTGGCCGAAGTATTTCCTGCATCACCACTTATACCACCACCAAATATTTGCCACTCAGCTCCATCCCACTTAAACAAGCTGAACCAACCTGCCCGGTATACAATATCCTTATGCTGGTGTATGCCGTAAACGGCATTGGTTTGAAAATCAGGAAAAACTTCCCATTCGCCAGGTGTTGACTGCCCATTTGAGTTTAAAAAGAAGGGGAAAAGCATTATTGCGATCAACAGGAATCTGTAATTATATCCCAAATCATGATTGCAATTTCCTGATATATAATTCATAATATGCTGTTATTACATTGATCAGGGTTTATATTTCTTAACCGTATTTACTGGGATCAGCGAAGCTAATCCTTCATACAACGAACCGAATATCCGTTTTGTTTGTAGAAGCCAAATACTTCAACAGTGCCTTTATTGTATTCAAACCCGCGCAGCCAACCATATGTAGTAGAGCTCTCTGTTGAAGACCAGTAGGCACCAATATAACCCAGGGTAACGAATGTGCCAAAAAAATTCCGGGTTCCTCCGGGCAGTGCTGAAAAGCCATGATCATCAGTACCAAACTGAGAGCTGTGCTCAGCCCAACGCGGATGATTGGTCGTATTGCAACCAAACCCTAAAGGAGAATTAACCTGTCTGCAGGATTTAAGTTCATTGCCGTATGGTGATGTAATTCCTCCAATATGCTCGGTTAGTGTGGTCCAATCATCGTTGGTGGGTGCATGCCACCCTTCAGGGCACAGACCATTTGGTTCCATAACGGCATACCAGTTATACAAAGCACCGTAGGTATCCTTGTTGGAAGTATTATTTTCATACCAAATATAGGCTCCGCTGGTTAGATTTGACCACTGCCCATTATTTGTCACATTAGGAATTGGTGTTCCATTATTATAGGTTGTGGTTTTAAGATTCTCAACCATCCAGCATTGAGATCCTATAAGAATAGTGTTGTAGTGGTTGCCATCAATATCGTTAACTACTGGTATACCCGGACAAAAATTCCCTGTATATTGGAATGTATAGGTCTGATTAGTTATTGGCGTATCCGTTATGAAGTTGGCACCCAAAGCAGTAAACCCAGTATATTTCAATTCATCCCCAAGATTAAAAGTAAAATTGTCGGAATACTCTTTGATTTTAAGAGTTGGTAATTGATTCCGAGATCCAACAATATGATGAGCTATCATGACATTTCTACTCTTGGCAGAATTGTCAGTCAGGTTTAACATCCTGATGGTAGCATTGCCATTTTTCCCAATTGCAGTCAGCAAATATTGCCTTTCATTCCCGGGATAAAAAGCAAATAAGTGCTTTCCATTTACTAACACATACTCTTGATAAACAAGCACCCGACCCAATATATCCCTAACGGTGATAATAATCTCACTTGCTTCCCGAATATTTATTCCAAAATTTGTTAAATCCTTAAAAGGATTGGGATAATTCTGAGAAAGAGAAAATCCCTGGTCCTGAGCATTGTAAATTTCATCCGTACCCGTTAAGTAATCCAAAACAAGTGAAGTATCAGGTGAATAAAGTGTAGTGTCACCACCCTGGGTAAGGTTCTCAATCAGAATACTATCCAATGGAGTGTGTATCCCATCATGTTCGGCCGTAAATGTTAAAGTCAATGTCTGGGGAAAACAGATCGTAATATCCAGGAACAAAAATATCAAAGATAATATCGTACTTTTTATTTTCATAGAACATCTTCATTTTGAATTGCTTGAACAAATATATAAATATATATAGCTAGAATCAAGTATGAGTGTTACTATGATACATCGACCTTGGATGACTCTTTATTAGTTTTATAATCAACTAATAAGCCTTAACGATGATACGAAAATCAATAAATAAGCTGCAACTCTACCCAAAATCACCGCTTTTCGAAAACTAAGAGTTGCAACCACCCGTATCCCTTGCCACAAAAAGGTGTTAGGTGATAGATGTTAAGTGTTAGATGGATTTTGTTTCTTGGAATTTGGATTTTCGTTTGCAAGAAGTGCATAACGCTGGGAGGTCCTTCGTCGCTCGTTACACTCACTCCTCAGGATGACCGGTAGTACTCAGCTGGCGTTTGAGAAAACATTGACAATCGAAAATTGACAGTTGACAATCGACAATCAAAAAAGGGGCTGTACAACGTGCGCCCCTTTTTTGCTGCTCCCCTTCTTTATGGAAGTTGCAGCAAAGAAGCTTTTTTTTAAATGATATTTTATAGAGCCATTATTTGTAATCCCTTTTCAGATGTTGTAATTTTATTAGTGTTTGCCATCAATTGGAACTAAATTATCTTTGATGAAACATTAAGATTATAAGCAGTAATGATCCTTCTAATATTTTATTTATTTCTAGCCTTATTTGTTTCATTCCTGTGTTCTATAATGGAATCTGTTTTACTTTCAACGCCTATGTCTTTCTTGATTGTTAAAGAAGAAAGTGGTAATAAATCAGCAACAACTTTTATTAAATTAAAGAATAATATAGAAAGACCATTATCTGCAATACTTTCTTTGAATACAATTGCACATACTATTGGAGCAGCAGGGGTTGGGGCACAAGCAACAAAGATATTTGGTGAATTATATTTTGGTATTATTTCCGCTATCCTTACACTTTTGATATTAGTTTTTTCCGAAATAATTCCTAAGACGATTGGTGCAAGGTATTGGAGAGGATTGGCATTGGTTTCCGGAATAATCATCAATATAATGGTAATTATTACTTTTCCTTTAGTGATATTGACAGGTTACATAACAAAGCTGTTTTCCAAGAATATTGATGAACTCTCCGTGAGTAGAGAAGAAATATCTGTGATGGCTAATGTAGGAACAGAAGAAGGGATTTTTGAGGAAAAAGAAAATAAAATTATTCAAAATTTAATTCGGCTTAGAACGGTAAAAGTTACGGAAATAATGACGCCTAGAGTAGTTGTTACGGTAGCAGATGAAAATATGTCATTAAAAGAATTTCTGATAAAAAAAGAACTTCTTTATTATTCACGCATTCCCATCTATTCAAAAAACAATGAAAATATTACAGGGTATGTTTTTCGCCAAACTGTATTTGAAAAACTTGCTGAAGAGGAAACTAATTTAAAACTTCGAGATATATGTAGAGAAATTGTAATTGCAAATGAATTTCAAACACTCTTGAACTTATGGGAAGATTTACTCGAAAAAAAAGAACATATCGCGCTTATTGTAGATGAATATGGTGGAATGGATGGAATTGTAACAATGGAAGACATAATTGAAACCTTATTAGGTTTAGAAATTGTAGATGAAAGAGATAAGATAATAGATATGCAACAGTACGCTCGTGAAAGATGGAATGAGAGAAAAGCTAAGTATAATATTTTAGATGATTCAGAAAAATAATTTGAAATAGAACTACTTCTTTGGAGTTGTTATTTCACCACAAAATTTACACTTTACTTTTTCAAATCTTTTGCTGGCTAAAACAAACTGGATATTTTTACAATTAGGACATTCCCGTTGCTCCAAAGAAAAAAAAATACTCAGAAATTGATGAATCGGATTCATAATAATTCATTTAATAAATTACATAACTGCGAACACTTCATTTCATAGCAGAAATTTTATTTTCGCTAGTTTCAACTATCAGAATAACAAGTTGTCTAATATTATATCTGAAAGCGAAACCATTCCGATAAATTCACCATTTTCCTCAACCGGGGCCATCCTGAGCCCAACTATCATCAGTAAATTAGCAACATAGCGTACGTCCATATTGGCCGGTACGCTAATTGCAGGCTTAGTCATAATTTCAAAGACATTAACTTCCTCTGAAGTTTTGTCAGGAATAATTACACCCTTGATGAAATCATGCACCATAACAATTCCGTATGCGTCTTGTGGGTGACGTTTTTTAACGATCAATGCTTCTACTTTTTCTCTCCTCATAATTTCAACAGCCTCTTTGGTTGTTGCCATACCATCAACAAGAACCACCTTATTCGTCATGACATCCTTGGCACATTGAAAACTTCTTTTTTTATTCATCTTTCTCTTTATTTTAAATTGATATCAATCGCGGGTTTCAATAAAAACACATCTGTTGTAAGCATATAGTTTTCATGTTATACAAATATAAGAAATCCTCATCGAGCTGGTCTAAAAATACTTGTCACGCGCCTGATCCTTAAATTTTTTCATCTGACTTTCCAATCCGGCAATATGCTCAACGGGCATAACAAAAGCAATACCTGTGCCCGGGTTGCTAAATTTGCCAGCCAACTGGATTACTTTCATGAGGTTTTCTACTACGTGTTCTTCCACAAGAAACACGATGATATCGGTTTGGTCCTCAATACTAAGGCCAAAAAAGGACTTTGCCTCACGTATTCCTGTACCTCGGGCAGGAATAATGGTAGCTCCGGTTGCTCCCGCTTCCTTCATCGCGTCAACCACAGCATCAGTAATGCTGGGTTTGACAAAGGCCATAATTAATTTAAATTGCATTTTCCCTTGTTTTAATTTTTAACAATCGTGTTTTCAAATCCATAAATTGAGCATATCCCAACACTGTGATAATCGGGAATAAGCTTGCAAATGCGATAAGCCCAAATCCGTCAATGGCGGGGTTTCTGCCCGGCACTGCGCTGGATAGTCCTAATCCGAGGGCAGCCACCAGGGGAACTGTGACAGTAGAAGTGGTAACCCCTCCTGAATCGTAGGCTAAAGCAATGAGCCTCCTGGGTGCAAAAATAGTCAAAATGATTACGATGACATATCCTACTATGATGTAAATAAATAATGGTGTTCCGGTAACAATCCTGAATGTTCCGAGAGCCAAAGCAAAAGCCACTCCGAGCGCTACGGTAATCCGAAGCCCAAGTTGACTGATAGTACCCGCCGAAACCTCACTTGCTTTCAATGCCACTGCAATAAGCGAGGGCTCGGCAATGGTGGTAGCAAAACCTATTAATGCTGCAAAAATGTAAATCCAGTAATATGACCACCAGTTTGATAGTTCATTGTCTGAAGTTCCGATAAAAGCCGGATCAGATAATTGGGTGGCCATAATTTTCCCCACAGGAAAAAGCGCTTTTTCTAATCCCAATAGAAATAATGCAAGCCCAATTACAACATAAACCCCTCCAAGAATCACTTTTTTTAAATGGGGTATGGGTTGTTTCAAAACTACCAGTTGAAAAAAAATCATCAATAATATTATTGGCAATACGTCTATCAGCGTATAAAACAAGACCAACACAAAATCCATCAGAAAATCAATCATAGTCCACTCTGTTTTATTAGAACCAAAATAAGCCATATGCCATCACAAAGATCATAGGCAAAAGTGAAGCAAAGGCAATCAGGCCAAAACCATCTAGTAATGGACTCCTTCCTTTTATCACAGTAGCAAGCCCCACTCCAAAAGCCGTTACTAATGGAACAGTAATAGTAGAAGTAGTAACTCCACCTGCGTCATATGCCAGGCCAATGATCTCATCAGGGGTTATACTCGTCATCAACATGACCAATACATACCCACCGATGATTAAATAATATAAAGGCCAGCCCTTGAGAATACGCAATACTCCAATAACAATGGCCAGGCCAACAGAAAAAGCCACAGACAATCGTAACCCCATAGCATATATGTCCATAGCTTTTTGATTATCTGCAATTAAGCCCGAGTCTGAATATATAATAGAAGCCTCCTTTGCCACTGCAATTAAGGCTGGTTCGGCAATTGTAGTAGAAAAGCCAAGCGTAAAGGCAAAAATCATTAACCATAAAAGGCTTCCCTTCTTTGTCAGTGAGTAAGCCATCGTCTCTCCAATTGGAAATAACCCAATCTCTAAACCTTCAACAAAAAGCATCAACCCCACTATTACAAACAAGATACCGAAAATGACTTCTCCGATTTGGGGAAATGGTTGCCGAATAACAACACTTTGAAAAAAAACAACTACCACTATTATCGGAATCAGATCCGTTAGTGCAGCTCTTAATTTTTTCAATACAGCCAGGATATGATTTTTATATCTCATTAATTTTACACATCTTCAAAAGAAATTGGACACATTAAAGTTACAAAAAAGGGAAATATCTTTCGTTTGTCCCACCATACACCCACACACACCCATTATCATCTTTTCGATGGTATCTAAAATATTAATGTAATAAAATATGAATGAGGTTATACTTCCGATTTAATTCAGAGATTAGATTTCACCAATCAATATGAGTTAAACTTAAGTGGTGAAGATTACTTTGACGACGCGCAGTTGAGTGTCTACCGTGTGTCGTTTGTATACTGAGGCTAGCTAGAAGAATTGTCATCCCGAGGAGCTGAGAGATAAGGGATCCCATGGCAACCACACCTCTCTTTGCAAAATACTCCCATAATTCGTATTTTAGGTGAAGCAATGAAATCAAAATATTACACCATAGTTACACCAGGACACAAAAAAACGACCGTAATAGTTTTGATTACAGTCGTTTAGGTGTATGGTGTTGCTCCCCTTGTTGCCGGAAGTTGCAGCCAAATAAGACCTCACAGGTTCTTGAACCTGTGAGGTCTTATCATAATTTTCACTTTAGTTCTTCAAACATCTTCGCCATCGTGTCCCTATCCTTCTCAGTCCAATAAACCCCAAATTTCTGTTTTGACATCAAAACGCTATCTCTTGAGTCTTGAAGAGAAGGATCCAATTCTCTCGCCTGTTCCAGATATAGTATGGCTTTTTCTTGATCTCCATTTTCGTAATAAAGGAGTGCAAGATTCAAATTTGGTGCTACAAATCTATCTCGTTCGCCTATTGACTTATTAAAATATTTTATGGCAAGGTCAGTTTCACCCTGTTGCAGATACACATAACCTGCATTATTGTATGCTTCTTGGTAAAATGATGGTTGCTTGGATATAGCTTTATTGAAATCCTTCAAGGCTTTTTCATATTGTCCCTGAATCAAGTATATTAAACCACGACTATTATAAACGACATAATATGGAAAGTCCATTTTAATCACTCGGTTATATTCAGTTAGTGCTTTATCATATTCTCCTGTGCATCCGTAAATATCGCCACGCCGCCAATATGAAAATGCATCCTTGGGGTCAATTTCAATCACCTTATTGAAATCAGCCAAAGCATTTTCATACTCCCCATTATGATAATACGTGAAAGCCCGGGATCGATAAGCATTTATGCTATTGGAGTCTAATTCGATCGCTTTGGAGAAATCAACCAATGCCTTTTCCGAATCCCTGAAATTGTTCTTATATAAGAAGCCACGTTCTAGATACCCTGCCGGATCTTCAGGATTAATCTTGATCAGCAGGGATGCGTCTGCTAATGCATTGTCATTATCACCAAGCTGCCAATAAACCTTGCTTCTCTTTATATATGCCTGTGTACAATTGGAATCAATCTCCATCACCCTTGTGTAATCCTTTTTTGCCTTATCATACATCTTTTTGGGCTTATGGAAGTCAGCCTTGTCTTTGTTAAATATAATAACAAGCTTTCGGTGCTTAGATAAAGCGTCAATGGCAAGGCTCCAATAAACATCACCACGATTCAAATAGGTTTCAGCGGCAGCCCCTTCCATTTCGATACTTTTGGTAAAGTATTCAATTTTTTTTACGGGTTTATTTGCTTTCACTCCTTTCTGGAACCAATAATCGTTCTGCCCAATTACTCCAACGGCAAGAAATAAAGCAATTAATAAAGTGTATAGATTCTTCATAGCATTAGTTTGTTTGAAGTTAACCAGCTTATATGATTATTGCTATACGAGATGTAACATTTACTGAACACCTGATAATCCAGAATGGGATTTTGCTTTTATTCAAGATAAATATACGAAATAAGAAGGATGGAGTCAAATGTGGAGCAGAACCAAACAAAGGAACGGTTATTAATACCCTAAATTGCAGCCGGGGCAGCGGAAAGGTGTTAGGTGTTGAGTGTTGGGTGTTAGATGAGGTGCATTCTGCCAATGTTCAGCAAAACACCAGGGGGCCCCTCGTCGCTTGCTACGCGCGCTCCGCGGGATGACCGATAGTACTACACTAGAATTGTAGGAAAATTTCTGAGTTCAAAGTTCAGATATCAGATTTCATATATCAAAAAAGGGGCTGCACAACGTGCGCCCCTTTTTTGCCGCTCCTCTTCTTGGACTCGAACCAAGGACCCTCTGATTAACAGTCAGATGCTCTAACCAGCTGAGCTAAAGAGGAATTTCGCTTAAAAGCGAGTGCAAAGATATATATAATCCTGAAAAAATCAATAAATTTTTTAAAAATTGATTCTTCTTAGCTGAAGAAATGTAATTGATGCATGAGGCCTTAAGCCCTTCATCCCAGGGAGTAAGGCAAACTATTCATTCGTAAACGACTCAAATTTCCACTCACATAGCTCCTTGATTCTATACACAATATTGGAAGTGACCCGATTATGAATTCCTTCCCAGATACGATTGATGAAATTAAACCTCATATTGCTCCTGCCATAAAAATTAAAACTGACCATCATGAATAGTTGCGACATCTCTTTCTCATCCCTTTCAGGAATCGACGACCTTACATACATAGAAAAAACACCAATAGGATATCCTCCTTTACATTCATATAACAGATATCTTGCATTGTCATGATCAGAAGGTGCCGGCACTCGTTGAATGCGTATGGAACTGAGATCGAACAGGTGAAAAAGGCTTAATCCAAATAAGCGTTTATTGATGCCGAAAAGATAAATCTTTATATTTTCCAGACTTTCATCCTGCAATTGAACTTTTGCTATGCGATTGGGCCAGCATATTGACTCCCCGCTCCACCTCATGAGCTCATCAAATACATAACTTGCCGGCGTCTCAATGCCCACCCTGTGCACGTTAAGCATTTTATAATTCTCAACATCAACACCTGTGCGTTGTAATATGCTCTTCCCAAGCTCAGTCCGGGTACCTGCACCATTATGTTCAACCAGGGTTTTTACTGGTGGCTTGCATAAAAGGTAGTACTTAATATCAGTGAGAATATTTGTGCTGCGACGTGGTGCCGCTTTCTCCGTCCTGTTCTTCATTCCTGTTTAACTAAAATTAAGCGTTTGGAGTTGTCAAATTTAAGATTAAAATCCTTTGCTGAATTTTTATTTCAAAATAATTAATGGAATGTCTTCTATCGGAAACTATTTTTCATCGCCGAGCCGCTTATTCATTTCACGCAAGCGGAACGACATACGTTCAAGCATCCGGTAGGCAATAGATGGATCTTTTTGAATGGTCTGGTAAAAGTTTCTCTTATCAAGGGTCAGCACCCTGGTTTCACCAATCGACCTTACCGTGGCCGAACGTACGTCCTTCTCAAACAATCCCATCTCACCAAAAAATTCCGTTTCACCTAATTCAGTGATCTTGATCTCTTCATCACCGGATTCATCAATGATCTCCACCCGTCCTTTCTGGATCACGTAAACGCAATCGCCGGTATCACCTTGCTTGATGATTTCCTCGCCATTTTTAAAATGACGTCCCAGCGTGGTATCTTTTTTCCTGAATTTCATTTTATGCTATTTTTTTATTAAAAAGTGAAACAATTGTATACCAAATAAAAGATGCCATCACCCTCGGGTGAAGGAACCTGTAGAAAATGGAATTATAGGGTGCGCTGCCTGTAAAGGTATCCCAGAGCATTGAACTCAATAAGCGTTTTTCCCTTTTCATCTTCTGCTCCTTTATCACAATTCTTAACATAGCAGATTTTAGTATGGATGATTTCTGAATGATACTGGTAATGGCAAAGATGAATTTACCAAGCCGGTTATCATTTTGTAACTTATTGCAGGCAGGCTGAAAGTATTTATTAAAATGGCTTTCAGATATGCCATGTACAATGGCTGTGGTTGCTGCTGCCTTTGCTGTTATATATGCTGCGCCTATCCCGTTCTTGTACAGCTTGGAGGTGGATGAATCCCCAATCAGGACTACCCTGTTGGAATGCGCCAGCTTTGCTCCCTTGATATTAATGAAAGGGTAACACTGGCATGCCATGGCGGCATCAAGATTCAGATCCGGAGGGAAGCATGACCTCACAGCTTTAGTATTAAGAAATTGGGATACGACCTTATGGTCAATATCGGCGCCAAGTAAAACCAGGGTCACATAGGTCTGCTTGGGAATGAGAGCCCCAAATTTAATGTTGGGGAGATTAAGGAGGAAGACATGCATTGAATCTCCAAAATATTCAGCAATGACCTCCTCTTCCATCTGGATTTCTGTGATAAAGGTTTTTGTGGTTTTAGGAGTGACAAAATCCGGACATATCTCATGAAATAGCTCAAAGGTTTTCTTATTCAGGCCAACCGCTCCAACAACGAGGTCATATTTTTTTTCAGCTCCCTTGGTTTTGATAAGAATACCGTCATCGTTTCGCTGTGTATCAATGACCCGATCATAAATGATCTTGGCACCTTTTGATTCACAGAGTTTAAGCAGATAGTTATCAAAACCGCAAACTTCTCCCTGTATGCAGCCCTTGGGGCCCCCACCACGGAAGAGGGCAGCGATACGCTGTTCATTGAATGGAGCAGTAATAACGGTATGTCCTTGTTCGAGATGCAGGGTATATGATTCAATGCCCTGCCTGATCACAGTGGAGGGCAGTACAATTCCTTCCGCAGATAGCAGTTGTATCAGCGATTCGGAAACGATCCCGCCACAATGATTGCAGCCTGCAGCACCACTGCAGTTAAAATCTTTTGCTTCAATGATATCAATATTGATATTCATTCCGAAGCGACTGGCCATTTCCATTGCGAAGTATGAGAAAAAGCTTCCTGAAGGTCCTCCCCCAACTACAGCAATTTGAGCTCCATCCTCTAGTGTCAGGTTATTTTTTTTATCGGTTTTCACCATAGTTTTAATTCCGGTCCATCCGGATGTTAGAAAGTATTTTGTTCTTGATATTATATGATCAGCTATCTCTGATGTCTGATATTTTCCCGTCTACAAAATACATGTCAACATCTCCAATGTTCTTAGCATGGATCTTGCCACGGTATTCACAACTGTAATAATCTTTGATTAGTTGAAATGTGGCTGAAGAAACATTCAACTTCCCGGCTTCCCCGTTTGATTCCATCCTGCTCGAGATGTTGACGGTGCTTCCCCATATATCATAGGCATATTTCTTTTTACCTACTACTCCAGCTACAATAGGCCCGGTATGTACACCAATCCTTAAACCCCATGGGACTTTGCCGTTCTTCACCCTTTCAGTATTTTTTTGATCCATATATTTCTGCATTTCCATACCGGCCTTTAGCACATCAAGAGGATGGGTCTCATTTTCGGTTGGGATCCCGCCGGCACACATATATGCATCACCTATTGTTTTTATTTTTTCAAGATCGTGTCTCTCAATAATGTCATCAAATGCCACAAAAAACTCATTTAGCTCTGATACCAGTTCGTTGGGAGTAAGCCCTTCTGCTATCCTTGAGAATCCTTTAAAATCGGTGAATAATACTGATACACTCTTATAATAACGAGGGGTGGCAAAGCCAAAGGTTTGTAATTCTTCAGCCACTTTAGCTGGCAGGATATTTAAGAGTAGATTTTCAATTTGACTCTTTTGGGCTCCCAGCAAGCGGTTGGTCTTAATTTTAATGCGGTTGTTACGGAACAGGATGAAAGCTATAATAAAGATCAGTATGAAACCTCCCAGGAAAGCTCTCTTCAAGATCATTTGCCTTTCCATTTGCAAAGCTTGCAGCTCTTTATCAATGACCAGCAGGTTGATCTCACTCTGCTTTTTTTCAAGATCAAAACCAAACTGATTACGTTCTACACTTTTACTGTTCTCGATATTATATATTCGGTCTTTGATATCTACAAGAAGCAGGTGATTTTCATATGCACTTCTATAATTATTTAAATTAGCGTAGGCTCCTGACAGGCTGTCCAGTATCTCCTCTAACTGATATGGGGAATTCGTTCCAATGGCAATATCGCGTGCCTCAAGGTAGGCATCCAGCGCTGAGGGGATATCACCTTTCAGATCGTAAGTTTTGGCCAGGCCAAGCAAGGCATGGGCAAGTTCCCGCTGTGCATTCCTTTCCCGGGCAATTCTTGCAGCCTCTTGCTGGTACCTGATAGCTTGATCGTACATTTTGCTTTTGGCATAAACTTCTCCGATATAAGTTAAGGGATATGGCGTATTCCCGCCTTCAACCTGGCTAAATGCTTCCAATGATCGCTCAAAGTAATAAAGCGCAGAATCATATACACCGGTCTCAAGAAAGATCTGTCCCATATTCACAGTAATGGTACCCAGGGAAGTGAGATCCCCAATGCTGATGCTCAGGGGCAAAGCATCATGATAGAATTCTAGTGCCTTGTTCCTGGTTTCATCCTTGTTCGAATATACAGTGCCAATATTTGCCAGGGCAGTTAATGTCCTTATGGTATCACTGATTTCTTCAGCTACCCTTAAGGATTCAAGATAGTTCTCAATGGCCTTTACATCATTGCCCTGGTTAAAATATATTGCGCCAATATTATTTCGCATATTGGCTTCGCCATTTTTATCTCCGATCCCCTGGAATGTTTCCAGTGAAAGCTTCCATAACTGTATTGTTTCAAAAAGTTCAGTCTGCATATAATACACCATTCCCTCATACTTATAAGCAAGTGCCACTCCAGACTGATAATCAACTTTTTCAGCCAGCAGTCTGGCCTCATGGGCATAATAGATGGCAGTATCAGGATTGGAAATACAATTTTGCTTGCTCAGGTCAATCATGAGGTCGACCTTACTAGAGTCTTCAGGAATGGTATTCAGGACTCTGAAGATACTGTCTGTATTTTCTTCCTGTCCGTAGGAAAAAGATAACAGCAGGCAAAATAAGCAAACAGGTATAATTGCAAATTTCATTAATAATGTTCCTGGGTTATAAAAAACAGTATTGAATGATACAGATTATAAGAACTGAAAGGTACGTAAAATCTTTTAAGATGAAAAGAAATGATTGAAATCTTTTAGCTGATAATGAGGATATACCGTATTTTTTCCGTTTCCATGGCCTAAAATTAGAAACGACAAATTAAACAGCTAAAATATTTTAAATTGGAAACTTAAATTAATTGGTTTTAAGATTCAGGAAGTAATTTTTGAGGTCTTCTACAGGATCTGCCATCATATAAACCTCACATTCCCGGCATTCCATGTTTTGACACTTAACCTGGTCTTTTTTTGCTACCCAACATGGAAGGTTAGTTGTGAAGGAGGCTTCACAGGAACTACATATTTCCGAACTGCAAGAAGTCCTTATGGTTCCATGAACCTGGGCATAGAGGGTTCTTAATCCGGCAATATTCAAGCCATTATCTATATATCTCTTGATGTGCTTTAAACGCTGGACGTCTATTTCTGAAAACAAATGCCTGTTTGTGACTGTCCTGAAGGGGACTATCAGGTCCTTATCAATATATTGCCTGATAGAGTGGGTAGGGACCCCGGATAATTTTGATGCAATGCCCAGGGTATATACTGGTTCAACTGCTCTTTCTTCTAAATACATATTAGGAATGATTGAAGGTGCAAATGTATATATTCACCAGCATATACAATAGTCAAAGGAATAGAATAACTACTTCAAGGGAAAATTTTTAATCATTCTAAGTAATTCCAGCATTTATCAAGATAGGCCCGACATAAAATAAAGATGGCGGATTTTCATAATCCGCCATCAATGATTAATTTAACATCTTACTTTTTAATGATCTTTATTACCTCATATCCATCAGGTTTCTGAACCTTAAGGAAATAAACACCTGATTTCATTCCTGATAAATTTACTTCCAGGCTATAATCGGAAATCCTTGTTACAGCAGGATTAAACTGGGTGCCAATGATATTATAAACAGTGATATGCTGTTGCTGGATGTTTTTGTTATCCAGTTCAACTGTAATCCTGTCACCACTTGGGTTTGGATAAACCATGATTTCATGGATGTCATTGCTGACAGTCCCATCTTCATCAAGTTCAAAAGATTTATGGCACCTGTTGGAGGTTGAGCTGGCATTAGATCCTGTACCTGAGGGATGCCCGTGATGCTGGCTTGTGACTTCCCATGTGATCTTCGTTCCATCAAACAATACTTCCCAACCGGGAATATTATCCCCGGGGATAAATAGTTCAGGTTGAGGAGTGAAGGCTGTCCAGCTGCCCCCCGGCTGTATGGTCAATTCATTGTTGGCTCCAACAAAAACAAAGACAGCATCATCATTATCATTGTCATAATCAAAGTAAGCTTTGTAGGCACGATTGGGATCAGGATCTCCTGTTTCTTCAATACAACGCAGTTTAGGTTTAACTGATTTTGTGCCATTATCGTCAGGATTTACATACAAGTTGATATCGTGAGCCATGGTGAAGGTATAGTTCCCGTATGGGGATGTAAATGTATTTGCATAAATACCGGGATCACCGTTATAGCCGTTTGAATATGGGGGTGGGTTATTCACCCCAAAAACGATGTCCCTGTTATCTCCCATTACAAAACCAGTATAATTAAAGTTATATCCGTTATATGAAGGTTCTGGCATCCCTTCATTGATCACCTGATGGTTGCCTGTTACAGTCACCTCCGCAAAGTCTATGTTAAATTCCCCAAGCCCGTATGAAACCTTAAAATTCGTATTTACAAAGGTCCCCGGTACTATGGTGTGCGGATTTGAATTTGTGGTAACCGTATTGCCTGTGATCAGGTTGACTGATTTCAATTCAATCGTTCCTGTAGAGGCTGCAGTTACAATATCATCTTCAGTCAAAATAATAATAGCATCCTCATTGTTAACATCATTTATAGTCGTAGAATTCACCAAAGCTAATGCTTGTCCGTTGACCAGTGCCAGTGCCTGTCCATTGACAAGTGCCAGTGCTGCCGACGCTGCATTGATAACTGGTTCGGTCCAGTCGTCCGGCCTGTCATCCCACTCAAGGAGCGTGGAGGTGTTTACCAAAGCCAGTGCCTGCCCTGTAGATTGCTTGTTCACCAGTGCCAGTGCCTGCCCATTGACTAGCGCCAGTGCATTTACCAATGCCAGCGCTGTTCCTGACGTAGCTCCGTTCACCAATGCCAAAGCTTGCCCATTTACCAGAGCCAAAGCCTGTCCATTCACCAGCGCCAAAGCTTGTCCGTTCACCAGGGCTAATGCCTGTCCGGTAGTCGATTGATTTACCAGTGCCAGTGCCTGCCCATATGCATTGGTGGACACAAAGAAACTGGTATTTGTGAGATCGCCAAGGGATCCACCGATTGATTCCGGATCAATCATAAAGGCGAGGTCTGTAGCCATATCTATCATATATGCATCATTGATCTGCTGTTCCAGTAAAGGTTCTATGGCGTCATCAATGATCAGGTCATCGTAGGTATAATAGTAGGAGAAACCTGATATATTCTCACCATAATCAAAGCTCATATCGTTAGGGCTTATGGCAAGGTCTAATTGGTTTATTGTTAATTGACCATCTTCAAACCTGATGGTATAATTACCCAATATTTCTGCTTCAAGTGACAGGGGATCTATGGTCCCGCTGAACAATGGGTTTAGTTCATCATTATAGGAGGCATAAATAGGCCAGGTGCCAGCCGGGGCAAAGGCGCCCCCATAATATTCAGGCAGATCATCGGCCCCGGTTTCAATAGGAATACCAATAATGCGGTTGTAGTGATTGCCTGGAAGACCAGCTTGTGCCAAGGGTTCTGAACCTCCACCTGCATAAAATATCTCATAGGTCGCTACATATCCGTCAACAGGCAAACTCTCGCCATAAAATTTAGTTGGATTTTCAATGGTACCAACAATGGTTGGCTTTTCGGTTATGAATACCGGATCTGAATAGCCTCCGTCCAGTCCACCGGCTTCAAATGGAGGATTGTAAGCCTGCAGGGGAGGGTATAGCTCATCATAAGGGGGGACAACAACCTGCCTTGTATTTCCATGTGTTGTTGAACCGGGTGCAAAATCAAGTGGTAGGTCATTGAGATAGAACAAGGTCACATCATCGATAAAATATTCTCCGGTAAGACTCACAATGATCTCATCTACCCCCGGTGTGGAAAAAACAGGAGTATAAGACAGATCACTAATGACGGGGCGTGGGTGGGCATAGCTCATGATGGCGGCGTCAGCCTGAAGAAATCCATAGCCAAAAACATTATCAATGCCATTTGGACCTGCAAATGCAGAGCTTTGCATGATATCCCTCAATTCATCATATACTAAAGAGGTATTATAATATGACTTTTTCGCATCCTGCATAAGGGCCGCAACAGCAGCTGCATGTGGTGCGGCCGCAGATGTTCCGTAGAAACTTTCATATCCCGTAACAGCAGTGCTTACTCCATCAGGTCCACTAATGTCAGGCTTCGTAAATGTATGCCCGCCATTAATAGCCGGGGGGCCTCCAATTGAGGAATAAGATTCTATCAACAAAGGATTATTATATGCAGGGGTGTTATCGTATCTTACAGCCCCCACAGTGATGGCATCTGAGGAATTTGCATGACCCGTAATGGTTGAGCTTCCATTGCTGTTATACTCTATTACCGGATTGGAACCACTGGGCGTCCTGAAAATAACATATTTGAAGTCAACAGGGGTATTGGTTGAATTAACAATAACAACGTTTGTAATGGTGCTTGCAACTGCAATGGTGAAAGGTAAAACCTCCAAGGCAATACCCCCGGCACTACTTTTATTATATCCAAGGTATCCACCTTCTACACCACCGGATAGAAATATATCCAGGTCGACAGAAGTGTTTTCAAAACTTGAATAATCATCCCATTGAAGCACAAAAGTGTAGTTACCTTCAATCAATGATAGTTCCTGGTATATGTCTTCTTCATTCCCGTTCATTGCAAATACATGGGGTGAACCCGGAATACCGGGTAAAGAAGTGTTTCCTGCCACGAAAGTGCTCTCATAAGACCTGTTGCCAAAATTCCCTGCAGAGGTGAAATAACTGACATTCTGTTCATAATTGCCATCTAAGTCATTGACCACTTCCGAGATGGTTTGTGCAACAATGCCATCCTCAAAAAAGGGCTCAGTTACATACGTAATATCATCAACAATTATGTCGCAGCCCTCTTGAGCTAGTTTTTTGATTCCTGCGGCCATGTCGGAAGCTCCCAGAACACCTGTGTAAAATGCAAGATTTGCCCCTGGTGCAATGTCATGGATAATATGCATCATGGCCCTGGCCTCATCAGATGCCTCGTAGGGAAATTCTTTATATACCTCTACCGGATTTGTATTTATTGGATGAAGATCGCTGCCGGGAAGATCCCACTTTACGATATCCTCTGTTGCCTCATCCTGAGTATCAAAGCTATTGGAAAGGACCCCTACCTTAATGCCTGTGCCATTGATTGATCTTTCAAAGGTGTTTTCAGTCACTTTAAATATATCTCTTGCAAAATCTGACCGCATAGAAATGTCCCCCTCAGTGCTAGCATCACCCATATTGGTATTTACCGGATACAGTGGACGGGCGTAATCCAACTCCGTAACATCATTCAATGCAAAAAGATTGGAAATAGGAAACTGACCAATGAGATACACTTCATTCAGGTCCGGAATTACATTGGTCATGCCATAATTATTGGTAAGTAGATTTTGTAATGCCTGGTAAGATCCTGGCACGGAAAAAGCTTCTATAAGAACATCTGTACCATTCACGATCTGGAATATGTAATCCGTCTCCGGAATTCCACCGCTACCGGTAAAATATGCCAGCGCAGTTAATTCAGCTCCAATCCTTGAGTTAGGATCAATCTTACCTCCATCGGGGGGTAAATAATAAGGCTGAACGGGACAATCTAATACATATTCGAAATCAGATTCATAAAATGTTACGTCAAGCTCATAGTTTCCAGCCTTTGCCATGCAAACCTGATCCTGCAGATATTCTAATGTGTAAGTGATATAAAATACACCTGCATCTCCGGCTCCTATGCCATTAATACTGGAAATTCTAAAGCCTGCATAACTCCATCCTGCAATATTTGGCCCCAAATTGATACCATTCAGGCTAACATCTCCTGCAATCTCTTCATAATAAACATCTGAGTATGTATTTTTCATGGCCGAAACTGAATATTGATTCAATGGCTTACAATCAGGATCTGAACATCCATCGTGCATGACCCGGAGCGTTATAATAAAGTTGTCTCCTACTTGATCTACATTATGTATGGTCGTATAAAAGCCACCACCATGTGGTTGAATAGGTGAACAATAGGATTGTGCTTGTAGCTTAGTAATGCTTTGAATTCCTAAAATAAAAACAAAAACGATTAAACATCTCAGGATTAGGCGGGATGTTTTGATAATAAAAATAATTTTCGAAGAAAAGAACATAATTAATCTTGTTTGGGTTGGGTTTGGGTTGCTATAATTCATATAATTATAAGCTGGATATTACAAGAAATACCCTCACATTTATGAATCTGTATTAGTCGGTACAGAAATAATGAACCAGTAAATATATAGTAATTGAAATGTAAAGTCAACTGCTATAACATAAATGATGTATTTTTAAGAGGTTACGAGGAGTTAGAAAGTGTAGACGGACGTATTGATATTCCTTATCCTTCCATCGACTTTTCCAGCTTCTGCGCGTAAGTCAGGAAGGTGTCGGCATCCATTTCTTTGTAGAGCACCAGGCCGTGGGCTGCACGCAGTCGTGGAATCTCATTCTCATAAAAGTAATTTTTCCCCAGCAGTAGCTGAATGTGCTCCATCTGATCGATCCATATCTGTTTGGCCAGGGTGCTGAACTTCCCATCAAGAAGATAGGAGGGGAAGGAGGCCTCTACCTGGCTCAGGTAACAATCCTCAAAGGCATCTTCCATGATGGCAAGCGAGTTGAGTGATACCGGCACTATCACATCAGCTTCGGCAGGGTGAAAGCGATACCAGACATTTCTGTAACCCATAATCCTCAGTTCCCGGATGTCTTCTTCCTTACGCCACATGCGCATGGCCTCGGCCACTACCTGTAAAACCTTATAATGGGTGTCGGGGCCGCTGCCTTCGGGATCCAGGGCCACACTGATGATGGTGGGCCTGATCTTTTTCAACATGTCGAGCACAGGCTTAACATCTCTCTCTGGCTTTGGCTGATCGCTAAAGGTGTCGCCGGTATAAAAGCCGAGCCTCAGGTGGTGCACATTCTTCACCTGCACACCAAAATGGGCCCAGACCAGCTCCTCTTCAAATTCACGGAGCATGCCTTTGAGCTTCTGTATCCCGGCTGAGTTCTTCTCTCCATCGTAGGAGCTTCTCAGCTCTTTGATCACCGCTCTGACCCGGGACCGCAGTGAAGAGATATCCTGCACATCATATATCTCAACAATGGCTCTGACCATACGATGGCTCAACCCCCTGCGCCTTTCGTGTGGTTCACCGGAGGCTACCTTGTTAAGGTAATGGTAAACATCCTTATCCCATTTAAACTTATACCCTGATTCAAAGAAGTCAGGGTAGTTG
>Ga0209692_10002352_pt1 | contig 21137 bp, 17 predicted proteins | sample tdDd472_FD_187129 | JGI IMG/M metagenome (GOLD analysis project Ga0209692, IMG submission 187129) | Marine sediment microbial communities from the Atlantic coast under amendment with organic carbon and nitrate - tdDd47.2 (SPAdes)... | ecosystem: Environmental > Aquatic > Marine > Coastal >... | reverse complement strand
TGATGCCCAAGTGAAATAATTTGCAGGTTGTAACTTAATTGCCTTAATTTGCAGTAAGGATTCAGCTATTTTTTTCTCTAAATTTTCCATACCGCAAATGTATAAAGTTTTTTATAAGGATAGAACAGTTTTTTTTACACAAAATGAACAAAGTTTTCCTGATAATAGTGAAAATAAAATCCATTATTTCAGAAACAGAAAGCATCTAAAAATAGCTCTGGAAAGTTTTATTAAAAATACAGAAATAAAAAACTTATATGTAATTGCTAATAATCCAAAACGTGTATTTGGTAAATTCATTAAGCTGTATAAACTAATTGAAGCCGCTGGCGGACTTGTCTTATGCAGTAACAAAGCCTTATTTATTTTCAGGAGAGGAAAATGGGATTTACCAAAAGGGAAACTTGAAAAAGGTGAAAGTCCTGAGACAGGAGCTATTAGAGAAGTTGAAGAAGAATGCGGATTGAGTAATCTTACTTTAAAGAAATTGCTCGATATAACTTATCATACGTATACTCTAGATGGAAAAGATATTTTAAAACGAACGTATTGGTTTGAAATGGCACACGATGGACTTCAGGAACCAACACCACAATCTGAAGAAGAAATTACTGAAGCAACATGGATTGAACCTGACGATTATAAAAAAATCATTCAGAATACATTTCCTTCCATAATTCAGGTTTTAAAAAAGGGGAATCTACTCAAGTAATTTATCCTAAATATCGCCGTTAGCTCTCATTTTCTTAAAAATCACAAACTCAGCATTCTGATCTGGCGATGGAGCTGGAGACAAGGAAAGTTTACCATCGGGATCAATGAAATAATATGTTGGGAAAGCCCTTATATCGTAATCTTTAAAAACTTCAGCTTGATTCCCATAATGTAAAAAAGTAAAGGAATAACCCTCGTTCTCAACAAAGAATTTCATTTGATCAATTGTTTCATCTAAACAAATCATTACTATTTCGAAATGATCTTTATGGTTCTCATAAAGGCCTTCGAGCATTTTAAATTCCTTAATACAACCGTAACTCATTGTTGTACAAAATCCTAAGTATACATATTTCCCACGGTAGGTATCTAAAGATACTAAGTTGCTATCCTTATCATACAGCTTAAAATTGGGAGGATTATATCCAACTAATAACTTTGTTGCTTTCTCTTTAATATTATTAGCTATTAACTTATGTTCTTCATTTTTTGTAGATATTTCTAATGAATCTAAAATCGACAATAATCCTTTTCTTGAGAACTTATCTTTATAAAATTCATCATATAAACATTTTAGAATAACCAACTCTTTTAAAGTGTCATTTTGCAAAATAGAATCTTGTCTGAGAGTCGTGCATAGTGATGAGTAACTTCCTAATTTATTAATGTCGTTATATATTTTTTTACCATTATCAGTTCTACCAAAATATGTAAAGTAATCTTGATAAACTTGATTAAACAAACTCATATAAGCAGGATTCTGATATAGTACTTCATTATCTAAGTAGTAATTATTTGAAATACTTTTCGACTTTTCCCTATTAGATGAATACAAAAACAGAGCTAACTTATATTTTTTAAAATCATGAAAAAACTTACTGTTAACATCAGAAAAAATAGAGTCAATTTTATTAAACTCACCTGTCACATCAAGATCTTTTAGATTGTTATATATAAAATAGGTACTATTATTTATAGCTCTTGAATATGCCTTTTGTGAAAAAACCGTATCAACTTTATTAAGTTTGCTGTCAACATTACGTTCTTTCAACTCACTATAAGTAGAATACAAACTTTCATTAATAAGCCCTGAATATATTTCATCAAAAAAAGCTAACTGATAATTCAAATCTGTTTCCGTAATATTTGAAATTCCCAAATGATATTGAATAGGTTTAAAATATGGATTTAGTTCATCAGCAATAGTCTTATCTTTTCTTTCCGGAAGAAGCAATTCATATTGTTTATTTGGTTCTGCAAAAATAAAAGCTTCATAAACGCCCAGTTTAATAAAAACGTATTTTATTTTATCAGCAGAAAAAGAACATTCAAAACTTCCATTCGTCTCAACAACAGCTGTACAAAGCTCCTTTTCGGTAAGAGTTATGAAATCTGAATAGGTGTAAAATGTAATTTTAACACCTGCATATTCAGGCACATTCCCTTTTAAAATAACATTTTGAGAAAACAGTGTTTGTGGTAATACAAAAAGTATTAACAGTAAGTGTTTTAGACGCATTTTCGCATTATTTATTAATCTTCATTTTTGTTGGGATAAACTTACTTACATCACCTCCATGACGAATAATGTCACGAACAATTGAAGAATTAACTGGAGTATGTTCTGGCATAGTTAACAAAAATACTGTTTCTATATCTTCGTACATTGCTTTATTTACCTGTGCAATTGCTCTTTCGTACTCAAAGTCAGCAGCTGTTCTTAATCCTCGCAAAATATAACCTGCCCCCATGCTTTTGCAAAAATCTATGGTTAACCCTTCGAAATGAACAACCTCAATCTTTGGATTTCCCTCAAAAACCTGATTTATAAAGCCTTTTCGGTCTTCCAAAGAAAATAATGCGTCTTTTTGAGCATTAAATCCTACTGCAATATAAATTTTATCGAATAGAACCTGTGCCCTATTTACAATTGACTCGTGTCCTATTGTGAAAGGATCAAATGATCCTGGAAATATCGCAATTTTTTCCATGTTTGAGTTTTTATTTGATTTAACAAACTTATAACATTTGTTTGAAATAATCAGGAAGTATATATCAATAAAATCAGCATTTGTTTGAAATTTGATAATTCATTTCATATCTTTTCAATTTATAAACAGAAATGAAGTCTCGCTTATTATGAAAGAACGAAAAGAATATGAATTAAAAGCCGAAATAATTGTAAAACAACTAAAGGCTAAAATTTATGAGCTTGAATCAAAAGCTCTTGAAGCAAAATTAAAAACTCAAAGTAGCTTAAATGATCTTGAGGCTAATCTTAAGTCTCTTGAAAATCAGAGAGAAACACTGGATTCAAAATTCACGGAACTCAAAAATGCAGGGCAAGATAAATGGGGAGATCTGGTTATTGAATTTGAAGGCCTTTTAAAAAATATTAGCTCCAACAAACAAGATTTCTATGAGAAAGCCGAACATTGGTTTCTGGACTTAGGTGATAAAATCGACATTTTGGAAGAACAAGCTAAAGATGCAAACGAAAATATTAAGCAAGGCTTGCATGAGCAGATTGATAGTTTAAAGGAACAAAAGAAGCATCTTTATGAAAAACTTAAGTTACTAAAAGAATCGAAAGGAGATACCTGGAATAACGTTAAGCTAAGTCTTGACGAAGGAATTGTTAAGATAAAAGATTCCGTAAGCAAAGCCTTTGACCACTTTAAGAAATAAAAAAAGTTATCAGGAAAGTCTTAAGGTTGTTCATATTTATGCATTGCATGAGAGAAGTTCGACACGCTCAACATGATAACCTATAGACAATCAAACTGTCACACTAAGCTTGTCGAAGTGTAAAGAAATAAAAAAGCCTCAGAAAATTCTGAGGCTTTTTTAAATAACATTATAATGTTTTAATAAGATTTTACTTTTAAACTTCCGAAAACAACATCTGCTTTTACATATAGATACGATGAGTCTTTATTAAAACTTTCGCTCTCATATCGATTCGTTCCAAATGTAGCAGCATTTCCGTTTGGTAATTCAGCATTTCCAAACACAGCCTCCGCTTTCATTTTAACTGGAGTTTTATCGTCGATTTTTAAAACGGTTCCTCCAAAAATAGTATTTATTTCAATCTCTTTTGACCCTTCTGAAAGATCAATATCGCGAAGATCAATAACTGAACTTCCAAAGATTACATTAAACTCTTTTTGATCACCCTGAATTCCAACTATTTTACTCTCACCAAAAACAGTAGTGTTATCATTATTCATATTTCCTCTGCGAAAATCAAAATTACCAACAAGTATTTTAATACCAATAAAAATAAAAAAGAATGCAATTAAAAATTTTACGACGGGGAAATCGATGTTGAATACAACACGAATAACTATTCCAATTCCAATAAGAATCAAAATTAAACCCCAAAATAAACCAGCTCCCATTTTCATAATAATATTAATTAAACATAACTTAATAAAGTAAATTTACGGATTTTGAAGAAAATATCAAGTAAAAAATACAGTTTGTAATTATTGAATTTTCATTGGTTTATTAACCTTCTCTTTTAAGAGAGCTATATCCAGAACTTCCATCAATTCATTTACATAATGAAATGTTAATCCTTTTATATAGATATCTTTTATTTTACCTATATCTTTTCTGTTCTCTTCAGATAAAATTATATCGGTAATATTAGCACGTTTTGCAGCAAGTATTTTTTCTTTAATACCACCAACCGGAAGCACTTTCCCACGCAATGTAATTTCACCTGTCATTGCCACTTTACGTTTAACTTTTCGTTGTGTAAATGCCGATGCAATTGATGTTGCCATAGTAACTCCAGCAGAAGGTCCATCTTTTGGAATTGCTCCTTCAGGTACGTGAATATGAATGTTCCAATTTTCAAAAGCCTCATCGGAAATACCAAGATCACTGGCATGCGATTTAATATATTCAAGTGCAATAACTGCACTTTCTTTCATTACATCACCCAAGTTTCCAGTAAGCGTAAGTTTTCCTTTTCCTTTACTTAAACTGCTTTCTACAAAAAGTATTTCTCCACCAACTGCTGTCCAGGCAAGACCTGTTACAACACCTGCAAATTCATTACCTTGATATTTATCTTTTGAAAATTCTGGAGGTCCTAATATTTCTTTAATATCTTCAATTGTTAAAGATTTATTAAACTCCTCTTCAAGAGCAATTTTACGTGCTAAGCTTCGTGTTACTTTTGCAATGGTTTTATCCATTGTTCTTACTCCCGATTCTCGTGTATGATTCACTACAATATATTCAAGGACTTTCTTGCTAAATGAAACTTTGGATTTTTCAACACCATGTGCATCCAATTGCTTTGGAATTAAATGGCGTTTTGCAATCTCCATTTTTTCCTCAACAATATAGCCACTTACATCAATCATTTCCATTCTGTCGCGTAAAGCAGGATTGATTGTAGACAATGTATTTGCTGTTGCTATAAACATAACATTGGAAAGGTCATATTCAAGCTCCAGATAATTATCGTGAAAAGCATTATTTTGCTCAGGATCTAGAACTTCTAGTAAAGCAGAAGCAGGATCGCCATGAAAATCTTTTCCAACTTTATCTATTTCATCTAAAATAAATACCGGATTCGATGATTTTGATTTTTTGATATTCTGAATAACTCTTCCTGGCATTGCTCCAATATATGTTTTTCTGTGTCCACGGATTTCTGCTTCATCGTGCAATCCACCTAAGGACATTCGAACATATTTTCTATCAAGTGCTCTGGCAACTGATTTTCCTAAAGATGTTTTACCAACTCCCGGAGGTCCATATAAACATAATATTGGTGATTTTAAATCACCTTTAAGCTTTAAAACTGCAAGATATTCAAGTATTCTGTCTTTAACATTATCAAGACCAAAATGATCTTCATCAAGAATTCTATTAGCTCTTTTTAAATCAAAATTATCTTTTGTGAATTCGTTCCAAGGTAAATCAAGTAATGTTTGAAGGTAATTCAACTGAACTGAATACTCACCTGTTGCAGGATTTAACCGATTTAATTTTCCAACTTCCTTTGTAAATGTTTCCGCAACTTCTTTTCCCCACTTTTTGGTTTTTGCCCTCTTTTTAAGATCCTCAACCTCTTGATCTATAGGACTACCACCAAGCTCGTCTTGAATTGTCTTCATTTGCTGATGTAGCAAATATTCTCGCTGTTGCTTATCAAGATCCGTTTTAACTTTGCTTTGAATATCGTTCTTTAACTCAAGCATTTGAATTTGTCTGGTAAGATGTTCCAATAAACGAATCGATCTTTCTTTCAGGTTATCAATCTCAAGTAGCTTCTGTTTATCTTCAATATCAATATCACTATTTGAGCAAATGAAATTGACAAGGAATTTTGTATTCTCAATATTTTTAACTGCAAATGATGCTTCTGGTGGAATATTACTTGAAAGTTTAATTATTCTTAACGAAAGATCCTTTAGGGAACCAACAATAGCTTCAAATTCTCGAGTTTTATCATTTGGTTTTTTATCTTTTAGTAATTTTACGGTTGCTTTGTGATAAGGCTCAGCTTGAACCATTTCAATCATTTCGAACCTTTGTCTTCCCTGAATAATAACTGATGTGCTACCATCGGGCATTTCTAAAACTTTTAAGATATGTGCCACAGTACCTAGCCTGTGCATATCTTCCTCTTCAGGTTCGTTTGTTTTATAATCCTTTTGAGCAACTGTACCAATTACTTTATCACCTTTATATATTTCGTTAATCAGCTTAATTGATTTCTCACGACCTACAGTAATTGGTAATATTACACCAGGAAACATTACTGTATTACGAAGAGGTAGAATTGGGAGTTCCTTTGGCAGCTCGGATTTTTTCATATCCACATCATCCTCATCATCAGAAATTAACGGAATAAATTCTCCATCATTTTCTGAATCACCTGCAAAAAGAACACTACTATATCTGCTTTTATGTCTGTTTTTATCACTCATAATTTTCTAAATCCTTAATTATTTTCAACACCTGCGACAAATTGTCAGCATACTTAAATCTATTTATTGGATAATAGGTTTGGCAATCCCTATGCCAAATTTAAAATTGATTAAAAAATCTGAAATTGTGAAGTTAAAATAATCGATACTTTGATGTTTTCTCAAAAATGTAATTTAAAATATATTTTTCAGTTTCATCCAAAGTTATATTTCTTCGTTCCATTACTTTTTCAGCTACTTCAAATGCCTTTTTTATTCCATAAACATTAAATCCGTGAGCACCTCCCCAAGAAAAAGAAGGAACAAAGTTTCGAGGAAATCCTTCGCCAAAAATGTTTACGTTCACACCAATAACAGTTCCTGTATTAAACATAGTATTAATGGCGCATTTGGAATGATCTCCCATTATTAAACCACAAAACTGTAGTCCTGTTTTTATGAAATGTTCTGTTTCGTAATTCCATAAGCGCACCTCGGCATAATTATTCTTTAGATTTGAGTTGTTTGTATCTGCTCCAAGATTACACCATTCACCAATTACCGAATTACCTATGAATCCATCATGAGCTTTATTTGAGAAACCCAAAAATACAGTGTTATTAACCTCTCCACCTATTTTTGAATGTGGACCAATGGTTGTTGGCCCATACACCTTTGCACCCATTTTTAATGTAGAGTTATTACATAAAACCAAAGGTCCTCGCACAAGGCTTCCTTCCATTATTTCAGCATTTTCTCCAATATAAACAGGTCCTTCTGTAGCATTAATGGTAGCAAATTCTATTTTAGCACCCTTTTCAATAAAAATATTTTCGACGCCTAAAACATTGTTTGTAGAACTTATGGTCTCTGATTTTCTTCCTGAGGTAATCAGTTTAAAATCTGTAATAGTATTTTCTCCGTTTAGTTTGAAGATATCCCAAGGCCAAACTATTTCGATTAAATCATCTGTGTAATTCTTTGTAGTGTATGAATCAATTTCTGAATAGCTAAAATCGGAAATCTTTTGTTCTTCAACTCTTACAGCTATTAACTTTTCATCTATTAATAATGCTTCGTTTTTATCAAGAGCATTTATTTCATTCAATAATTTTTCATCGGGAATTATAGATCCATTAATCAAAATATTATCAGATTCTACTTTAAGTTGGTATTTTTTCTGTAAATAATCCTGAGTAATATAGGAAGTGCTCTGTTTAAGATACTTTTCCCATTTTTCTTTAATGGTAAGAATGCCAGTTCGGATTTCACAAACTGGACGGGTAAATGTTAGTGGCAATAGATTTTCCCAAGATTTGTCGTCAAACAAAATATAATTCATAGAGTAATTATTAAAATGTTACAGACAAATTTACAAAAAAAGCTCCGTAATACGGAGCTTTTAATAATTTATAGTAGTACTATTATTTTTTCTTATCAGCGTGTTTTTTATACTTATTCATGTATTTATCAACACGTCCTGCTGTATCAACAAGCTTCATCTTACCAGTATAAAATGGATGTGATGTGTTTGATATCTCGACTTTTATTAATGGATATTCATTTCCATCTTCGAACTTTACAGTTTCACTTGTAGGTGCTGTTGATTTTGTTAAGAACATCTCATTGTTTGACATATCTTTAAAAACAACAAATCTATAATCTTTCGGATGTATTTCCTTTTTCATCTTTAAACTCCTTTATATTTTGCTATACTCTATTTGCTAATTAACACTTAATGGCTTGCAAAATTAAATATACTTCTTAAAAATACAAAATAAATTGATGTTTTTTAATTATTTATTTCAGTTGAAACCACTTATCCAAATCATATCCTGATTTTCCCGACATACTTTTATGCGAAAATTCATTGTTATGTTTGTTATAATCGTATTCTAATCCCCACTTTTTATAATTCCTTGCAATTTCATCTACCGCAAAAATAAAATATTCAATTTCAGAATCAAGGCTTGTTGGATGTATTGACCAACGTATCCAACCCGGTTTCTGAGACAAATCTCCATGATTAATTAAGTCTGTGATTTCACGAGAGTTATCATAACTTACATCTAAAAGATAATGGCCGTATGTGCCAGCACAAGCGCATCCTCCACGAACCTGTATCCCATATCGATCACTTAAAAGCTTAACAACTAAATTAAAATGTACATTTTCAATATAAAAAGAAAGAGCCCCAATTCGTTCTGTCACATTATCAGCTAAAATTCTAACTGAAGGAATAGCTCTTAATCCTTTAAATGCTTGAGAAAGCAACTCCTTTTCACGCATTTCTATATTTTCTATTCCCATTTGGTCTTTCAACTCAAACGTCAATGCTGTTCTAATTGCCTGCAAAAACCCAGGTGTTCCGCCATCTTCTCTAAGTTCAATATCATCAATATACTTGTATTCTCCCCAGCGATTTGTCCAATCTACAGTTCCTCCTCCCGGATTGTCAGGAACTTCACAATTATACAAACTTGAATCGAAAATCATTACTCCTGCGGTTCCAGGTCCTCCTAAAAATTTATGAGGAGAAAAGAAAATAGCATCCAGTTTTTCCATAGAATCTTCTGGATGCATATCTATTTTTGCATAAGGAGCAGAAGCAGCAAAATCGACAAAACAAATTCCTCCAAACTCATGCATCACTTTAGCTAATTTATGATATGGAGGTATTACACCTGTAACATTTGATGCGGCAGAAAAAGAACCTATTTTTAATTTTCGATCTTTATATTTTTCAAGTTGTTCTCTAAGCTTTTCTGGATCAACCAATAGGTTTTCATCCGGTTCAATTATTACCACATCACAAATGGTTTCATACCAGGATGTTTGATTTGAATGATGCTCCATGTGAGTTATGAACACTACCGGTTTCTCTTCTTTTCGAGAACATAAATTTTCAACACGCTTACTACAACCTTTAAGTCCAAGTATTCTTTGTAATTTATTAATAACAGCAGTCATTCCAAAACCAGCTTGAATTAAAACATCTGTTGGACCTGCATTAACATGCCTTTTTATTAGTTTTTGAGCATGATGATAACTGTGAGTCATCAAGGTTCCTGTTTCACTAGTTTCGGTGTGTGTATTAGCTACATAAGGTCCGAACTCATTCTGAATTTTCTGTTCAATTGGATTGTATAAACGACCGCTTGCAATCCAATCTGCATATATAATCTTTTGCTCACCATAAGGAGTGCTATATACCTGATTTACTCCTGTTATATTTTTTCTAAATTGCTCAAAATATTTCTCTAAAGAATCCATATCTAACTATTTAATATGGAGCAAATTTAATAAAATAAAAACGGTTACTTCTACTCTCCTATATCCTTTTATATATAGATTTTACTATGTTTTACAACATTCTGAATGATTGCATGTTCACTAAAGGATTAAAAGATTTTAATATCTTTTTATGCTTTTAATAATCTGATTTTTTACCTTTGGATTTTTATAAAACAATTTAATTATTCAATAAAAGCTACTCCTATCATGAGCATTGACTACTCTCAAAGAATATTTGGTCTTTCTAGTTTAATAGGAAACACTCCATTACTTGAAATTGATTTAGAATACAAAGGTCAAAACAGAAAGCTTTATGCAAAAGCTGAAAATATGAATATGACAGGAAGCATAAAAGATAGAATGGCATTTCATATTTTAAGTAAGGCTATTTCTGAGGGAAAATTAAAACCTGGCGATCCAATTATAGAAGCTACTAGTGGCAACACTGGCATTTCTATTGCAGGAATTGGTCGTGCTTTGGGACATCCAGTTACTATTTTTATGCCAGATTGGATGAGTCAGGAACGAATTAACTTAATAAAAAGCTTTGGAGCAACAATAAGATTAGTTAGCAAAGAAGAAGGTGGCTTTTTAGGAAGTATTGAACTGGCTGATAAACTTGCTGAATCATTAGAAGGAGGATTTCGTCCTCAACAATTCTCAAATGCAGATAATACAGAAGCCCACTACTTAACAACGGGTCCTGAGATTTGGTGGCAATTAAAATATCGCTATCTAAAACCAGATGCTTTTGTTGCTGGAGTTGGTACTGGCGGAACAGTTATGGGTGTAAATAAATTTCTTAAAGAAAAGGATCTATCAATCAAAGTTCATCCACTTGAGCCTGCAAATTCACCTACCTTATCAACTGGTTACAAAGTTGGAAAACATAGAATTCAGGGAATTTCTGATGAATTCATTCCGTCGATTGTTGAACTTGACAAATTAGATTCAATTGTAGAAGTTGATGATGGCGATGCAATTATTATGGCTCAAAAGCTAGCACAATTGGGTATTGGTGTAGGGATTTCTTCCGGAGCAAATCTTATTGGTGCATTGAAAATTCAAAATAAGTTAGGAAAAGATTCGGTTGTTACAACTATTTTTTCTGATGATAATAAAAAGTATTTATCTACAGACTTGCTGAGAGAGGAGCCTGTAAAAGATGGATTTCTTTCTAGTAATATAAAGCTTCTAGGTATTAGATCATTTAAACGAGTTTGTCACACTTGCTGCGACCCAACTGATTGTGTTGAGGCTCATTATGCTGAGGAAAATGAGATAATTGATCTTCCTTATTGCCCGCGAAGACCAAAATAAAATTACTTTTTAGAATAAAGGTATCAACAAAGATACCTTTGTTATTTCCCTTTTATTTTTTCAATTCAACTCTAATTAACGCTTTAATTGGAGTTTAAAAATTTAGAACATTAATCTCTACTTGCAATTTTTGCTAGTAGTCTTAGTATTTCTAAATATAACCAAACAAGTGTGAGTATTAATCCAAAAGCAGCATACCATTCCATAAATTTAGGCAATCCAGCTTCAGACCCTTTTACAATAAAATCAAAATCAAGAACTAAATTTAAGGCTGCAATTACAACAATCACAAGACTTATTCCTATTCCGACAATTCCGTTACTATGAATAATTAAACCACCAGCACCGAATATTGAAAAAATAAATGAGATAACATAAACCATTACAACAGCGCCTGTCGCTGCTATAATTCCAGCTCTTAATTTTTGTGTTACTTTAATTACTCCTGATCTGTATCCAATTAACATGACAAACAAAGTTGCAAAGGTGAGGGCAACAACCTGCATTACTAGTCCAGGGAATCTGGCTTCAAAGAGAGCAGAAATAGCTCCTAAAAACAAGCCTTCCAATATTGCATACACAGGAGCAGTTACGAATGCCCAACTTTTTTTAAATATCGTTATTAGAGAAAAAATAAATCCTCCTATTCCTCCAATTGCCATCCATCTAAAAACCAATGCTGTTCCTGCTTCAACAGTTAATGCTCCAAAGAAAAGTTTCCATGTATACATTGCTCCAACAACAACAAGCAGAAGCATAGCAACTGATTTGTTAATGGTTCCATTTAGTGTCATTAATTCTGAATAAGAAGCAGTATAAGTTTGTGCATTAAAAGCACTTTTTGAAAGTACGGGATTTGATGATCTACCTATATTCATAATTATTTTTTTAATCAAATTACCATTACTCCTCTATCGAGTAATACAAATATTACAATTAAAACAGTACTGTAAAAAACATACCATTTTAAAGGGATATATTCATTAGGCTTAAACCCTAAATTTATGTAGTTATACAATATTAAAATAGCTTTAGAAATTATATATGTTACAATAGTAGCAAGGGCAACACCTACTACACCATAATCATGCACTAGCCAGAGACTCAAGGCAATGTTCAGTATAACTTCTATAACAGATATTCTAAAAAGTGTTCTGGTTTTTTTCAATCCTATAAGAATAGTATGAGGGAAAAGCACTCTACTCACAATTGCTAACAAATAAATAACAAAAACGTCGGCACTTCTAGTAAATTCAGGGCTAAACACCCATTTATACATTGGCTTTGCAAATAATAATAAAACAATTGACAATGGATACATCCAATGCATAATTCTTAATGATTTTTTTCGCAAAATTCCCAGTGTCTCTCTGACATTTTCTTTTTTAGAAAACTGAGTAAGTAAAGCTGAGCTCAATCCTGCTGCCATCATAACAACAAAAGGTAATTCCTTTGCTCCATATCTAAAAATTGCAAATCCTTCTGCACCATAATTTAAGGTAATGACCAATCCGTCAACATATTGCGCGGAGCCATTAACTAAAATACTAAAGACAATTGGTGCTGCAAGAAATAAAACTTCTTTTATAAAAGGAAACGAAAATTTTACCTCAGAATAATTATATAAAAGTGTTATAAGCCAAATATTCTTAAAAATTGAGACTACTACAAGACCTCTTAATGACCACACAACGTCGTATCCAAGCCATGGCGGAATAATTGCTGCACACAATTGGAGAACAGAAGTAATATAACCATAACTAATAGTATTACCACTTTTATCCTGTACCATGTAGATATATTCTACTAAATTTGCCGGACTACTTAAAAGTAAATACAACAATGTAATATTTAATAGAGGTACATTCCCTGAATATCCAAAAATTGAAAAATTTCCTTTGAGTGCTAGACCGAATAGAAATACAATTACACTAAAGAATACCAGTATAACATAGATATTAAATACTTCGGGTGATTTTGTACCTGCAAGTTGCTCTTTTTCTCCAAAAGCATTATTGCTTTTGAACAGTGGTAAGAATGCCTGAATCAAACCATTAACCCAGAAAAAACTTGAAGCACTGGCAATAAAGATTGACACCTCAAAAAGACCTATCTGCTCTTTTGATAATCCAATCTTAGTAAAAACTACTGATATAATAAGAAAGGTTATAAACCGTAAAATATTAATAGCTTGCAAGCCGGTAACACTATTAACATATCTTCTTCCACCAAACACTTAAACTGATTTTTTAATTTTAACGGCAAAAGTACATTTTACCTTATGAATAAAAAACAAATTAACTCTTTTTAAGATCATTTGGAAATTTTTGCGTTAAAAACAAAAAAGAGGTGAAATTTATCAGACTTTCGTTTGTAAATTATGAAATTTCTTGTGTATATTTGCAGTCCGAAAAATGGTGGTTGTAGCTCAGTTGGTTAGAGTGCTTGATTGTGGTTCAAGAAGTCGCCGGTTCGAACCCGGTCTCCCACCCAAACGGAAAAGCTTCGATAAATATCGAAGCTTTTTTTATTTGTAGAAATTTCGTTGCCGCATTGCTTCAAAAACCAAGATTGCTGTTGATGTAGAAACATTTAACGAATCAATTTCTCCACTCATTGGAATAATAATTTGATTATCGGTATTCTTCAACCATTTATCTGAAAGTCCGACAGCTTCAGTGCCCATAACAATTGCAGAAGGTCCTTTCAAATTAGTTTCATGATAATTTTCAGTTGCTGTTAAGGCTGCAGCAAAAGATTCTATTCCCTTTTCCTTTAACCAAACAATTGTCTCATCAGAAGAAGCTGCAATTACCTGATTTGTAAATACACAACCTACGCTTGACCGTATAGTATTTGGATTAAAAATATCAGTTAAAGGATCGCAAATTATAACGGCGTCTACTGTTGCTGCATCTGCAGTTCGAAATATTGCCCCTAAATTTCCTGGTTTCTCAACTGATTCTAAAATAATTATTAATGGATTTTCTCGAAGTTTTAGGTCATTTAAGTTATAAAATTTGGGTTCGGCTAAAGCAATTAAGCCTTCTGTTGAACCTCTATAAGCAAGTTTTTCGAAAACCACTTTACTTATTTCAAATATCTGTGTGTCAGACTCTAACTCAATATGTATGTCATCAATTGAAATAATATCAGTACAAACATATAGTTGCTTTAATTTTATTCCCGCTTTTACTGCTAAATTGATCTCACGCAAGCCTTCAATAACAATTAGACTTTGTGCTTTGCGCTCTGAAGATTTCTGCTGAAGCTTCAGTATATTTTTAATTTTAGGGTTCTGAGCACTTGTTATTTTTTCTATCATAATTTAATATTAATCTAACTGTATTCCTCAATGTCTCCTCTAAGTTATTTTTCTTCAACCTTAAATATAAAACCAACTCCATGCTTGTTTTCGATTGCAATTCCCGAAATCGGTTTAAAATACTTACGTAATCTTGTAATAAATACATCTAAGCTACGGCCAGCAAAATAGTCATTTTCGCCCCATAAAACATTAAGTATTCTCTCGCGAGTAATGACAGCATTTTTGTTTTCAATAAAAAACTTTAAAAGTTCTGTTTCACGATAGGTGAGCTTATTTATTTTTTCTTTTACTTTTAATGTTAGGTTTTCTTTTTCGAAGATAACATTTGGGCATATAGCAATTGTTTTTTCTTCTTCATCAGAACTAATGACATTTTTACGTTTAAGGAATACTTTTATTCGAAGAATAAGTTCCTCCATTGTGTATGGCTTTACGATATAATCGTCTGCACCAATTAACAAGCCTTTTATTCGATCTTCAGGTAAAGTTTTAGCTGTAATAAATAAAATAGGTATTTCTTTATTAATCGACCGTACTTTGTGAGCCAAATCGAAACCATCCATTTTGGGAAGCATAACATCAAAAAGGCATACATCAAAATTGCCGTTCTTAAATAAGTTAAAACCTTCCAGCCCATCGGCTGCATTTATTACTTCAAATCCTTTCCTAGTAAGATTATCTGTAGTGATAAAACTTAGCGTTTCATCATCTTCGACATACAATATTTTGGGTGATTTATCCACAATTATTCTTTTTTAAAGGAATACAAATTTTAAACTCTGCCCCGGAATTAATTTTACTATCAAGATGAATTTTCCAGCTGTGTCTTGAAACAATACTTCTTACATAACTTAATCCAAGTCCAAAGCCTTTAACATTATGCACATTTCCCGAAGGAATTCTAAAAAACTTTTTAAATATTTTTTTATGATATTTCTTATCAATACCAATACCCTTATCAGCAATACTCAAATAAAGATATTTACTATCAGCCTTAGTTGATATTTCTAGTTCAGGTTTTTCGCCTGAATATTTAATCGCATTATCAATTAAATTAATTAACAGATTTGCTAAATGAAATTCATCAGCACAAACAGAAAAAGTTTTTGCCTGTAATTGCACGTTTAATTTTCCATTAGCTTCTTTTATTCTCAATTCTGTTTCTTTTAATGTCTTTTGAATTAAGTCATGAACATCAATAATTTTCTTGTCGAGCTTACCAACACTCTCCATCTCGCTCATTACCAGGATCTTTTCAATATGATCTAAAATAAAATTTGCTTGTTTCCTTACTATCTCAGCATATTTTTTAATTCTTTGAGGCTCTTTAGAAATATTTTTTTCATTTAAAACATCTGTTGACAGTATTATTGAAGAAAGTGGTGTTTTAAATTCGTGGGTAAGATTATTTACTACATCTTTTTGTAACTCAGAAAATCTTCTTTGTTGTAGAATTACAATTAGAGCATAAGCTAAAAACAAGATGACAAAGATTAGAATCCCCGATAAATAATAAACACTATCGATATTACCTAAAATATGTTGCTTCCGCCACGGGAAATAAATACCAAAGTAATAAACAAACTCTTCATGTTTGGGCAAATCAATAGTTAATGGTTTTTCCTGTTTTTCGTTTAGATTTATGTATTTACCATAGATCATTTCATCAGTCTCGCAATCATATATTGCATACTCAAAATCGAGATTGATATTTTGTTTTTCAAAGGTTCGAATCAAATAATGCTCTAATACATCGGAATCAATAAAATCATTAACATTAACAACAAAATAATCTGAAGAATACTGATATACAGGATTCACACCCACATATGGAATATTATTAGCATCGTAGATTTGTTCAACAACATCCCATAAAGCAACTTGAATTTTCTGGTTTAGCTTTCGCTCCTCATTATTGAAAGTTATCTGGAAGAAATAAACCTGAATCGCGATAACTCCAATTATAGAAATCACACCTAATAAAACAACTAATCTAACTGCAGGTTTTCTCATATTGCTAAGTTACTCAATTAATATTTTCTGTATGAAAATGTTAACATTAATTAACAAAACGGATCGTTTGTCAAAGAATTTGAATAATAACAATTATCTTTCTTCTATTTATTATATTTGATCTTTAATAAATTTTTTAAAAACCCACATTATGAGAAAAATTTTATTGCTGACAATCAGCTTGTCATTATTTTGCTTAATTTCTAATGCTAACCCTCCTAAAATTAGATTCGGAAAAGTAAGCGAAGAAGAACTTCAAATGAAAGAATACCAAAATGATACTACAGCAGATGCTGTTGTTTTGTATGATTTTGGAGATTTAAATTTTGCATATAATAACTACAAAAATCCGCAAAGATTTCAATTCAATTTTAAACGACATCTTCGTATCAAAATCTTTAATAAGGATGCTTTAAGTTACGGAAATCTTAATATCTATTTATATCATTCTAACTCCAGGGGTGAGAATATAAAAACATTTAAGGCGTACACTTTCAATATGAAAGATGGTAAAATTGTAAAAGAAAAAATTGCCAAGAAAGATCTTTTAATTGAGGAATATGACAAAAATAGAGATATTGCTAAATGTGTAATGCCAAATGTTAAAGAAGGTACAATTGTAGATTTTGAATATGAAATTGAATCAGATTACATGTACTACTTGCAAGAATGGCAGTTTCAATATTCCATTCCAGTAGTTTGGAGCGAATTTAAAGCCGTAATTCCAGAATTCTATGAATATAAGCACTACTTTAAAGGTTATCTTGAGTTAGATATTAATGATTTCAAATCTGTTGAAGATGAAAGTTTTCCAATAGAATACGAAGATGTTCAAATAGTAAATGGAATGTCAAAAGTTGTTAAAGGAAAATGGAATCTAAATTCGAGTAGTAATGTAAGGCATTTTGCTGCTAAAAATGTACCTGCCTTTAAAGATGAACCTTTTACACCTTCAAGTGAAAACTTCATATTTAAATTGTTTTTTGAGCTTTCTCAAACTAAATTTCCAAATAATCCTCCAAAGAATTATGCTAAATCCTGGAATTCAATTAATAAAGAAATAATGAGTGAAGAAAAGTTTGGTTTAATTATAGGACCTGGAAGGTTAATTAAAAAAACTCTTCCAGAAATAATTGATGAAACTGATGATAATGAAACTAAAATGAACAAAATTTATAATTATGTTAGAGATAATTATAAATGGAATGGGAACTATAGATACTATGCTACTAATAATGGTTTTGAGAAATTAATTGAAACCAAACAAGGATCTTCTGCTGATTTAAACCTTTTTTTGGTAGCATTATTTAAAGAAGCAGGACTAAATGCATACCCAATTACACTGAGTACAAGAAGTAATGGAATGATTATTCCTGAATATCCTGGAGAAAATGCATTTAATTATGTAATAGCATATATCTTAAACGATAAAGATGCTTACTTTTTTGATGCTACAGACAAATTTAGTTTGCCAAATTTGGTTCCAACAAGGTGTTTGAATGGTCCTGCAAGAATAGCTGACAAAAACTTTTCAGACTGGATTGATGTTAAAGCGCAATGCAATTCTAAAAAAATTATTACAGGCAACTTTGATATTGATACTGATGAAGGTGTTTTAATAGGTAATTTAAACTTCTTAAGAGATAATTATTTTGCCCATTCAATTCGAAAAAGTATAGATAAATACGAGGATCTTGAAGAATACATGGATGAGTATAAAAATAAAAATCACAGTATGGAAATTGAAGATTATACTTATAAGGGTATCGATACTTTATCATTACCTGTTGAATCTAATATGAAACTGTCGATTGAAGGTATAAATGAGGCAGGTGATCTTATATATTTTAATCCTCTCAATGTTTTTACCGGTGATGAAAATCCATTTAAATCGGAGACAAGAAGTTATCCGGTTAATTTCACATACCCAACAGAAGAAACATATATTATGAATTATAATTTGCCTGAAGGCTATGAAGTAAGTGAAATGCCTGGAAATGTATCTGTTGAATTGGAAAATAAATCTGCAAACTTTGAATATACAGTAGTTCAAAACGGAAACTCAATTGAGGTAACTTTAAAAAAGAATATCTTAAAAACTATTTTTAATACAGATGAATATTCTCAATTAAGAGATCTGTTTAATCAAATGATTTCAAAACAATCTGAACAAATTGTATTAAAAAGAAAAAGTTAAATGAAAAAATACATAATCCTACTTTTTGTAGTTTGTTGTCAGCATTTAATACTAAATGCTGATAACATTCGATTTGATACTATCCCCGAAAATCTAAAAAAAGATGCTGATGCAATAATTAGATACGATAATTCGATATTCGATATTATATCTGTATCAGGTGCTAAGTATATAGTTAAAAAAGCCGTTACTGTTTTAAATAAAAGAGGTGACAAATTTGCTGAAATCTATGTTTTTTACGATAAGTTTCAAACAATCAGAAGTATAAAAGGAAGTGTTTTTGATAGTAAAGGTGAATTAATAGAATCTTTTAATCAAAGTGATTTCTATGATAGAAGTATTAGTTCAAGTGGCACCAGTTATGATGATAGCAGAATAAAAATATATGATGCAGCTCAAACTGAATATCCGTATACAGTAGAATATGAGTTTGTAAAAGATTATAAGGGTTATGTTTCAATACCAAAATGGAGACCTATTAGCTCCTACAACATTGCAGTGGAAAAATCAACACGAGAAATCAATATTTATCCTGGGACAGATATTCACTACAAAACATCTAATGTTGATAACAAACCTAATATTCAGCAGCTAGGTAACCTTAAACAATATTTTTGGACAATTGATAGTTTGCAGGCTTATAAATACGAACCTTATAGTCCATATCTTTCGGAGTATGCTCCAATGGTATATTTTGCACCTAATAAATTCTATTTTGATGGTTATGACGGCCTGCAATCTTCATGGAATGAAATTGGCAAGTGGGCATATAAACTCTCATTAAACAGAGATCAAATTGCTCAAGAAACCGTTGCTGAGCTTATGAAGGTAGTTTCAGTTGATGATTCAGATTTTGAGAAAACGAAAAAGATTTACGAGTATTTACAATCTAAAACAAGATATATAAGTATTCAATTAGGTATTGGAGGTTTCCAACCGTTTACTGCATTAGAAGTTGACCAACTTGGATATGGAGATTGCAAGGCTCTTTCAAACTATATGGTTGCATTGTTAAAAGTTGTTGATATAAAGGCTCACTATGCAATTATTGGTGCTGGAGATGATCATATTGATTTGTTTGAAGATTTTGCAAGTATCAATCAAATGAATCATGCAATTGTTTGTGTACCTCTTGAAAGTGATACCGTATGGTTGGAATGTACTAGTCAGACAAATCCTTTTGGATATCTTAGTGATTTTACTGATGATAGATATGCTTTGCTTATTACTCCTGAGGGTGGAAAATTGGCCAGAACAAAAAAATATGATAAATCAAATAATCTTCAAACCAGAACTGTAAATGTAGCATTAAAAGCTGATGGTAATGTTAATGCAAAACTAACAACAACCTTTTCTTGTTTACAATATGATTTTGTTGAAGATCAATTCTCTGAGGGCCCTGAAGAACAACGAAAAAATCTATATGATGATATTGATTTAGCTAATCTAGAAATAGTAGATTTTAATTACTCTCAGAAAAAGGATGTAATTCCTACAGCATATGAATATCTCAACCTAAAAGTAAATAAATATGCAAGTAAGTCAGGAAAAAGATTGTTTTTACCTCTTAATATATTAAACAAACAATCATACATCCCTAAAAAAGTGAAAAATCGAAAATCAGATATTGATTTAGATTTTGCTTATACTGATTATGACACTGTTAAATATGAAATACCTGAGCAATATACAGTTGAATATTTGCCTGATACAAATCATATTGTTTCACCTTTTGGAGAATATTTATCTTATGTAATTCAAAATGAAAATACATTAGAGTATATTAGGATAAATAAAAGTTACGAAGGCAGATTCCCTAAAGAAGAGTATCCCGATTTGATTCGCTTTTACAAAAAAATTAGAAAAGCTGATAAACAAAAAGCTATATTAATTGAAAAAGAATAATAATAAAAAATCAGGTTTGCCGCCTGATTTTTTATTAATTTGCCCATATCTTTATGTATGATTATTAATCTGGGTAATATAATACTTCGTAATTGGCAAGAAAAAGATGTGAGATCGCTTGCTAAGAATGCCAATAACAAGAAAATTCACGATAATCTTCGTGATTCTTTTCCTTACCCATACACTGAATTGGCAGCAAAACAGTGGATTGGAATAGTGAAAAATGAAAATCCCATAACCAATTTTGCAATTGAATATAAAGGAAATGCTGTTGGAGGAATAGGGCTAATAAAACAAGAAGATGTTTTTAGAAAAAATGCTGAAATTGGTTACTGGCTTGGTGAAAAATACTGGAATAAAGGAATTACTACTAAAGCTTTAAAAGCAATAATTGATTATTCTTTTAACAGTTTTGATATTATACGTTTATTTG
>Ga0209692_10002348_pt1 | contig 21166 bp, 19 predicted proteins | sample tdDd472_FD_187129 | JGI IMG/M metagenome (GOLD analysis project Ga0209692, IMG submission 187129) | Marine sediment microbial communities from the Atlantic coast under amendment with organic carbon and nitrate - tdDd47.2 (SPAdes)... | ecosystem: Environmental > Aquatic > Marine > Coastal >... | reverse complement strand
AACGGGGCGGTTTTTAAAACTCTATATTAATTTGCGCCTTCTATTAGAATACTATGTTCATCATAGTTATTGAGATAATCAGGAAGAGCACTGTCATGATGCTACCTGCTTTCATAAAGTCAGGCACGCTGTATCCACCTGGGCCCATAATCAACGCGCTCACTTGGTGCGTAGGGATAAGGAATGCGTTTGATGTTGCTATGGCAACAGTTAGCGCAAACACCGCTGGATTGGCCCCGATACCTAGGGCGATGTTAACAGCAAGAGGCACGAGCAAAACAGTTGCTCCAACATTCGACATAACCAGTGTGAAGAAAGTCGCGAGCACAGCTACGGCAAATTGAATTGCGAAGATTGGCCAGTCACCGGCTACGGAAAGAGTTTGCTCGGCAATCCATTTCGCGGTTCCGGTTTGCTCAACGGCAAGTCCCAAGGGGATCAGGCTGGCAAGCAGAAATACCGTTTTCCATGAAACTGCGCGGTAAGCTTCGTCAATGTTCAAAACACCGGAAATAATCATGCCAATTGCGCCTGTCATAAGTGCAATAGACAAACGGATGTCAGTGAACAGCACCATAGAAATCGCAATAACAAAGAATATTGCTGCAAACCCAAGTTTATGAGGGCGTAGCTCTTCACGTGGATATTCTGTTGTAATTACAACAAAGTCCGGTGATTTTTCTGTCTTCATCAAAGTTTCCCAAGTTGTGTGAACAACCAGAGTGTCGCCTGAGTGTAAAGGCATGCTGCGAATATCTTCGTCTTCACGCATTGTTTCGCCATCACGGTGTAGTCCTACTAAAGCAAGACCAAGGCTTTTGCGTAACCATACGTCGCGAGCGCTTTTACCAATAAGTTTGGAGCTTGGTGGAATAACCACTTCGGCAATACCAGCTTTACTGGATGACAAGTCGTTAGCAAATGTTCTGAGTTGATTACGTAGTTTAAGCTTATAAAGCTCTACGAATGTTTCCAGATCATTTTTTTCTGATACGATACCAAGCACCATACCAGCTACGATTCCTGTGTCACGATCCAATGATCCTGGGCCAACGTATGTTCCTTGGCCGGGAAGCTTGGTTGCAATGACGCGGATCGCATTGGGGTTTTCAATGTCATCTAGTGTTTTGCCAATCAATGAACTTCCATCAGTGATAACAACTTCATGCACATTGTAATCAATGCCGTAAATGTCGTGGAAGTATTGCATGGTGTTTGATCCTGAAGCACTGCTCTCGCTTTTAGACGCGGGGAGTACAAAACGACCCATAACTAAAAAGTAAGCAATTCCTGCGGCAACCAAAGCAAGGCCAATAGGCGTTGTTGAGAACAAAGACCAGGCTTGCATTTTTTGATCATCAGGGAGCGCTGCGTTCGATGTCTCCATCAAGTCATTCAGCAAGATCAATGGAGATGAACCAACCATAGTAACCGTTCCACCAAGTATGGCACAAAAGCCCATGGGCATTAACAATCGTGACATCGGTAAACCGGAACGCGCTGAAATACGAGCAACAACTGGTACGAACAAAGCGGCGGCTCCGACGTTTTGAAGAAACGAAGAAATGATTGCTACTGTTCCTGATACTACGGGAATGATGCGTTTTTCAGATGTTCCGCCAATATTGAGAATAAACGAGGCGACTTTGTTCATAATGCCGGTTTTATCAAGCCCTGCGCCGATGATCATAACGGCAATGATTGACATCACAGCGTTACTAGAGAAACCATCGAATAATTGTTTGGTGTCAACAAGTCCTTGTTCTAATCCCATTACCGGGGCTAGCAAGCTGCTTAAGCCTAGTAGGACCATAATGCTGATGGCGGCAACGTCAATGGCAACGATTTCAAAAACAAAAAGATAAATGGTTAGGAGTAGAATTGCCGTAACCCAAGCGATCTCGATTGTGGGTTCATTAAAGGCAAGAAAAACTGCGGCTATCGCAAAAAATACAGCAGCTATAAGGTTTTTCTGCAGACGCTTATTAGTAGCGATTGTGTCTTTAACGTGTGTGATTTTCTTTTTGATGCTTTTATTATTTTCAATTCCCTTCTTTACGGGGGAAAGTTGTTGGCTTGTACTTAGTGTGAGTGACATATAAATTTTCTCCTATATCACATTTTTGCCTTATAAGAAGGCAGTGTTGAAATGGATGCGAGATGGTCAAAAACATCCTCCGGGCAAACTAGAGATGAATTGATTGACAAATCTGCGTGGCGCTATTGACTCTTGGGAAAACCCTTTAAAGAATCTATTAGGGGGGTTGTATATACCCATGCATGAAATGTGTCAAATTATGTATTAAAATATTTTTTTTCTGTACTATTTAAAGGGCGGAAATGAAATAATATTTCGATGCAATACGTTTTAGAATAGTTTTTGTTTTGTGTTTGGTTATTAAAGAAAACTCTTGATTATCTTTAATTTTATCGTGTTGGCTATGGCTATCTTTTTTGCTGCGCGGTACAAAGGAATTATCAGATAAAAAACGTATAACTAAATGAACAAGACCGGAAAAAGCTGTGGTCGATAATGTTAAAAAGGTTGTTTGGTACACCAGCAAGCTTGGCCTTAAAGTGCTGGCTGTTTTTGTTGTGCTTGCTGCTATAGCAGTAGGTGGGTTTGTTTGGCGTGTATCATCCCGTCCGCTGGATATCAGCTTTGTTAAGAATACTATCGAGGACGCTATATATGATAGTGCATCGGGGAGCTATACCCAGATGGATAAGGCTGTGCTCTTTTGGCCTGATTTGAATGGGCCTTTATACCTGCAGATTCATAATGCACAGTTTTTTAATAAGGATGGTGCGTTGTTAGGCTCAACCGGGCAGCTTGATGTCAGTTTTTCAAGCCTTGGGCTGTTGATGGGGCGTATTTTACCCAAGGCCATTATCGTTAAAGAGCCGACTGTGCGTTTAGAGCGCGGGGAAGATGGGAGCTTTGCCTTTGATATTGGTTCTGAAGAGAAAGAAGAAACACCGAAAGAAGAAATGGTTGAGGGGAGCACAGGAGATATTATTCGTGAGATGCTCTCTTATATTGCTAGCCCAGTGCGTGATGGTGGTTTGGTGTCTGGTTCTTTGCTGTCTCAATTGCGTGGTTTTTCTATCGAGAATGCAAGGCTTTTTGTCGATGATAAAGTGTTGCATCAGACCTGGTCTTTACCTGATTTCGATTTGGCGTTTATGAGCACAATAGATGGCGCCGGTGGTTTTGCTCATATGGCATTGCCGGGTTCGGGGGTAGATGGCCCTGCGCTCGATGTAGCAATAGAGTATGATTGGTGGAAGGGCAATATTGATTTATCAACGGATGTTGTAGCTTTTAATGTTAATGATATTATCGCCAAAATACCGGCTTTAGATGTGCCTGCCAGCCAAGATGTTGTTATTAACGCACATGTTGAAGTTACGTTGAATGACAGTAATTTTATGCCCTCGGAAGTGCGTGTTGATGCTTATTCTCAAATGGGGGCTGTTGACCATCCTATGTTATCGGATGAGCCTGTTACTTACGAAAATCTGGCATTAAGCGTGATGTATGATTATGCTGGGAAGGTGATGCAGCTCCGCGATACGCATATATCTCTAGGCGGTGTTATATTCAATTTTAGTGGCGATTTGACGCGTGAAGATGAAAAAATTCATGGGCCAGTGCGTGTTTGGGCTAAGGATGTTGAGCAGGCTCGTATCGAAGCTCTCTGGCCAAAATTCTTAAAAGGAGATGATGCCGAGAAATGGATCGTTCAGCGTATGGCTGATGGTGTGTTTGAACGCATTTCGGTGGGACTTGATCTGGTTATTGATAAGCAACTGGATCAGCTGCCTGTTTCGCAAATTGAACCTGAAGCCGGGGATCAGGATGCTGATTTTGAATTTGTGGCTGAAAGTGAAGATAAACCTAAAGAGCTGGCAGTGCCTGAAAATGATGAAGAGCCAGAGGAGTATTGGAGCGCAGATGTAAAAAATGTGCTGGTTGATTTTAAAGCCAAAGATATGACGGTCGATTATCATGCACCCTTAGCTAAAGCCTATCACTTGTATGGTTCGGGTCAGTTTGATGTTGATAAAGATACATTGAGTATCGATATTAAAAAGGCGAAAATCGGCAAAATGGACGTGGGTGTTTCGAAATTCTATTTTGATAGGTTGGTGGAGGAAGGTGTCGGCGATGCGGATCTACGCTTTGATCTTAAAGGTAGTGTAGCTGATGTTTTTCGCTATATCTCAACCGATCCTATTAACTTAAGCGATGATATAGGAATGGACATTGATCAGGTAAAAGGTAACGCAGCGCTTAAAATATTGCTCCATTTCCCGGCGCGCAAAAGCGTGCTGATGAGTGAGTTTAAGATTGATATTAAGGGCACATTGTCTGATGTGCTGTTTCCCGGCGTTGTTAAAAATCTGGATATAAGTGGCGGGCCGTTAGAACTTTCGGTAAAGGATAATACTGTAAAATTGGAAGGTTCAGCTTTGCTTGATGGTCACAAGGCAGAGCTTGCTTGGGAAGCGTTCTTGAAAAGCAAAGGTCAGGCTTATGAAGAGAAAGTGCAGGCACGTTTGCGCGTTGATGAAGAGTTGCGCAATAAATTAGGGATTGATTTGTCCGAGTTTTTGCGCGGGCCGCTGGATACAGAGATTACTTACACTTCTTATCATGATGGAACTTCAAAGGCGAATGTGTTGGCAGATATTACTCCTGCGCGGTTGTCTATTGATCCGTTTGACTACGAGAAGCCCAAAGAACAAAGCGGAGAAGTGCATTTTAATGCATTGTTTGACGATGGCACATTGCAAAAAATCACGAACCTGAGTGCTAAAGCACTGGATTTTGCGCTGGATGGCGGGGAAGTAATTTTTACCGCTTTAGCGCCCAAAAAAGCAGGCGATGCAGGGGGGATTGTACTGGCTAGTGGAAGTGCTCCGCGATTTATTCTAGGGGAGACAAGGTCTTCGCTGAGCTTTGCTTATGATAAACACCGAGCGGTAGATATCACGTTGGATGGTAGTTTTCTGGATGCTCGTCCCTTTATGAATTCGGAAGGTTCAAAAGAAGAATATGATGCCCCGCCTATGCGGATTAGGGCTAAGGCCAATAAGGTGCGCATGGAGTCTGATCAGCTGGCTAAAAACTTTAATGTCTATATGGAGATTGATAAGCAAGGGCGGTTTAATCAGATGGATATGGATGGGTATATTGGCGCATCGGATGTTTTTGTGCGCTTTAACAAGGTTGGTACCAAGCAAGGTAAGCGGACATTTCGTATGAAGACCGAAGATGCGGGGGCGCTCCTGCGGGCTTTGGGTGTTTATGATAACGTTGTTGGCGGGACTATGGCTATTATGGGTGAGCCTATGAACGGGATACATGATCGCAATATTAGTGGCAAAGCGGAGATTTCCAATTTCAAAGTCGTTAAGGCTCCGGCTTTGGCGAAATTATTAAGCCTTTTATCTTTAAGCGGTATTGGTGAAGTGCTATCGAATGACGGGTTGCATTTCGACAAGATGGAGGCTGATTTTAGCTGGCTTTATCGCAAACAAGGCAGCATGTTGGAGATTGAAAACGGGCGCACATCGGGTAATACGCTTGGGATATTATTTGATGGCTCGTTCGATAATCACAAGCGCGAAGTGGATGTTTCGGGGACGGTCGCGCCTATGGATACGTTGAATAAGTTCATAAATGCAATACCTCTCGTTGGTGATATTTTAACGGGCGGTGAAGGGCGGGGCGTGTTTGCCGCTACCTATAGTATAACTGGATCATCGGATGATCCGCAAATTTCTGTGAATCCGCTGTCGGTTCTAACGCCGGGGATTTTAAGACGCATTTTGTGGGAAAAGAACGACTAGCGCTTCTGCGAGCTTTTGTCGCTATTTGTGACTTTTGTATAGTTTGCTCCGGGAGATTAAGAGAGCTTTGCGTGGTTTTCTCTGGTTTATGGTTAATTCTTTGGCCGATTAGGGCGTTTTGTGTTTCCTTCTTTTTTGTGTTTTTATCATCAGTCATAAGGTTAAATATAGGATACAATTCCCATTTTGTCAAATGTTTAACGAGGCTTAGGCTCGTAAGGGCCTTAGACGAGATTATCCCCGAAGGGGGATATGTGCGGAATGTTGACTTTTTTACGCGTCATTGCGAGGAGCGTTAGCGACGCGGCACCTAATGGGCACAGGCAATCTAAAAAGACAAAATCTATATTGCTTGGATTGCTTCGTTTATGCCCTTGGGTGCTTTGCTCGCAATGACAAAATAGAGGGTGGGGCGGGATGTTGGCTCTTCTCTATGATTGTGGTAGGTGGTATTGTGAACGCGTAAAAGAAGAAATGGGGGGCGGAGTGGCTGTTGGTAATAAAAGAACATTTGTCCTTATACCGCTTGTGATGCTGATTGCATTGGTCAAGATTTATGCTTTTTATCCGAGCGAATATCGAAAAAACTTTGCGGAACTGGAGCAGGTATGTGCTGAGCTAACAGAGAATGATCCGGACGGGCGGGTGTATGAGGCTATTGTTGGACGGTATTTGGCATCAAAGTCTGAGACGCGCATGTTTCCTGGCCTTAATTTTTTATTGAATATTACAATGGTTTTTAAGAAAGGGTGGAGAGAGTTTGAGGTTTTGGTGGGTGTTAGTCGCGAAAATCAGGGCGAATTCCACCATTATTTGCTATCAGTGTTGGGACATGAAGCAGTCAAAGAGGAAAAGGATACAACAAAAAAATATGGAATCTGTGCGTTTAAGAATAAGAGGGGGGAATATTTGGGCGCTAAAGATACTTTACGGCAAATAAGTAGGTAATCGAATGATTACCGCCCTTCAAAATATGCTCATACAGCTCGGTCATGTTTTCTTTAATTACTTACAACTATTGTCATTGCGAGGAGCGTTAGCGACGCGGCAATCCACTTGTGCCCTTTGGGTATAGTAAGGGTAGATGAAAATGGAAAAGCAACCAGCTGTTTACATTATGGCGAATAAGAAAAACGGGACGTTATATACAGGCGTAACCTCGAATTTGTCAAAGCGTGTTTATGAGCATAAGAATGGAATTACCAAAGGATTTGCTTCGAAATATGATTGTACAAGGCTGGTGTATTATGTGCGTGTTGATGAAATGGAAGAGGCCATTAAGGAAGAAAAAAGGATTAAATCTGGTAGCCGAAAAAAGAAGTTAGCATTGGTTTGTGAGATGAACCCAGAGTGGGATGATTTGTATGAGTTGCTCTTTTGAGCAATGGATTGCCGCGTCGGACGTTGTCCTCCTCGCAATGACGGGGGTTTTGTCGATTTTTAAAGGCGAACAAATTGTCACTATCGCTCGATTTGCTTTGCGCGCTCATTGCAATGACGGGGGATTAACGGGTTTTGGGGCTACGTTTCCGTTACCGGATATAATCATTGCGCATTTAAAAAAGAGATTACAAGCTTAGCTCGGTATTACGAGACATGGCGTAATACCCTAGAAAGTACTCGTATCCATTTTCTTTAGAGCATTCGAAAATATCCGGAACTTTCTCTGGAGGGTGAGAACCGGGTTTGTGCGTCCAATTTACTCCGGAAAAATCTTCAGCTATGCGTAAGTCGTAACAGTGCAGATCGTGTTTTTTCTTCGGAGAATTGTCTTTGTGTTTGAGGAACAGGGCGGCCAGCGTTTCGTCTTCTTCCAGTGCGGATAAATCGTCTTGTAAATACCTACCACCCTCGGCAAGAACATTCTCATGCACTGTTTGCGCTAACTCTTCGAAGCTTCCGGTTAAATCTGGCATGGGGCGGCCGGCTATATTGCCCGGTAGGAGTGAGCACATGCCCGAGAAGTTAAGTACGTAATTGTAGCAGGTGTTGTACCAGTGCCATTCTTCCTGCGGCCACCATAAATGGAAAGACGCAAAGGCGTTGTCCATATCGAGTGTGGCCATCTGAGCACTCAGGTTTTGCTTTGCCGAATTGAAATCGGTTCTTAGATTCATTGTTTACAAATTACTTACGAAATTTACTGAAGGAAGTGCTTTAGCATTTTCATAGGATAGGCGTCAAAATTTTTTTGCTTTTATTTGATTTACATGTATGGGCTTTGAGTCTCTGGTTTGTCGGGGGCGCTTAACATGATCCTCAATTTATCAATTTGTTTTGCTGTGGTGTCAGCATCAAGTTTTTCAACAAGATCTTCTAGAGCTTTCTTTGCTTTCGGCAGGTTTGATTTATCTGCAATATTAATGAGTTCGCTTGGCCACATATTTTCTTGTTCGTACATAAAAAGTGCGAATGTTGCAGCGTGCTTAATTTGTGCCTCTGGATTGGTCATTGCTTCGTTTGCTTCGATTTCCTGCAGTCGTTCTTTTGCAAATTGGTTTGGTGCGGCGTCTGCACTAAAGCAATCTACTATCGCACTTACTGAATTATTGAAAAAAGTTAAGATTTTATTCCCTAGTTGTCCTGACATTATGTTTTACTCTTGAGTGATTTTTGGTTGTGCTGGCAAAAGTACATTGTAATAATGCGTGTGTCAAATTTACATATCTTTGGATTTTACCGTGTCTTTAGGATTTTCTCATAAAGCTCTGTCACGTTTTTCTTAAACACTTCGCGGGTGAAGCCTTCGGTGTAGGCTTGGTAGCCGTTTTTGACGATGTGCTCACACAGTTCTTTTCCTTTGATGGGGATACGTTTTCGTTATCGGGTATAATCACTGCTTTTGTAAAAGGAGATTATGGGCTTAGCTCGGTTTTACGGGACATGGCGTAATATCCTAGAAAGTACTCGTATCCATTTTCTTTAGAGCATTCGAAAATATCTGGAACTTTTTCTGGAGGGTGAGAACCGGGTTTGTGCGTCCAATTCACTCCGGAAAAATCTTCAGCTATGCGCAAGTCGTAACAATGCAGATCGTGTTTTTTCTTCGGAGAATTGTCTTTGTGTTTGAGGAATAGCGCGGCCAGCGTTTCGTCTTCTTTCAGTGCGGATAAATCGTCTTGTAAATAACGTCCGCCTTCGGCAAGAACATTCTCATGCACTGTTTGCGCTAACTCTTCGAAGCTTCCGGTTAAATCTGGCATGGGGCGACCGGCTATGTTTCCCGGTAGGAGTGAGCACATGCCCGAGAAGTTAAGTACGTAATTGTAGCAGGTGTTGTACCAGTGCCATTCTTCCTGCGGCCACCATAAATGGAAAGACGCAAAGGCGTTGTCCATATCGAGTGTGGCCATCTGAGCACTCAGGTTTTGCTTTGCCGAATTGAAATCGGTTCTTAGATTCATTGTTTACAAAGTACTTACGAAATTTACTGAAGGAAGTGCTTTAGCATTTTCAGAGGATAGGCGTCAAAATTTTTTTTGCTTCTAGCGAGTTTTTAAAATTCGTTCATAAAGCTCGGTAACATTCTTCTTAAACACTTCGCGGGTGAAGCCGTTTTGGTAGGCTTGGTAGCCGTTTTTTACTATGTGATTGCTTAGATCTTTGTCTTTGATGACGCGGTTGAGGTTCTCGGCTAGGGCGTCTACGTCGTCTATGTCTACGATAAGGCCGTTTTCTTCGTGCCGAACGTAGGCTTTGGGGCCGGCGGCTTTGGCGGTGACTAGAGGTTTTTTGCAGGCCCATGCCTCAATCACTACGGCGCCGAAGGGCTCGTAACGCGATGGGAAGGCGCAGATGTCGGCTGTGGCGAGGAGGTTTGCTTGGTCGTTCCTCCAGCCGAGGAATCTAACGCGGTCTTCTAATTTAAGATCTACCATTTGTTGTTTTAGTTCATTTTCTATCGGGCCGGAGCCTGCAATCCAGAGATAGGCATCGGGGACTTTTACAAGAGCTTCGAGCAGGACGTCGAGGCCTTTTTTAATATGTAGGCGTGAAAGGGACACCATCAATGGGGCGTCATCGGGGGTGTCGAATTGGCCGCGGTCTATTGGGGTTCCTTGATCGAACTCGGCATAGATTTCCAAGAGGTGGGCGTTTTCTTTTGGCACTCCGTTAGCGATGATGTGGTCGACTATGTCTTGGGTGACGGCTGCGTGGTGGGTGCAGTGTTTGAAGCGCTCGGGCTTGTAATAGCCTCCATACCAGCCGAGGTTCACGTGGCTGCCGGGCTGGGAGTAGGTTCCCGCTCTGCCCATATAGTGATGGACAATGTCGGGTTGGAATTCTTTGATTGCTTGTTTCATGATGCGCGCGGTTGGCCAGCGGAATAGGTTGGAAAAGCTGGCGGTTTTGAGCGGAATATTACGCTCTTTAATTTGTGCGATTTTGTGGGCGTTGTTATCGCGCGTGATGACGCACTGCTCATGCTCTGTCTCGTGGAGACCTTTGATTGAATCAACAAAGAATGTTTCCGCTCCACCTACGGAGTCTCCAGCCATTACCTGTAATATTTTCATCTAGTCGCTTCTCCGTATCTGTTATCCGTGATGAGCTTTTCTGTGGCAATTAGGGCATAAAGCGATTGCGTTTTCAATAGTATCTTCGCCACCATTTGCTAGAGGGATTTTATGATGTACCTCTAAGTATGGAGTGCCGTCTGTAGATCTGTTAAACGGGGCTTTGTTGTTGCAGCTTTCACATATGCCATTCGCGCGGTTTAGGACTTCGGCTTTTACGTCAGGATTTCGGTGGTATACCGTTATTTCAACAGTGCGAGATGTTGGCTTTTTGGCTGCGGATTTAAGCCTTTTTGCTCTGTTTTGGGTGCTATCTTCTAGGGATTGTTTTAAATTTTCATCTTCGAAGGTTTGGTAATCTTCAAATGTCTTAATGTGTTGTTCTTTTAGGAATTTTAGGTAAAGATTAGCTGCTGCTTTGTATGAATTTAAGCCATTTTTAATATCCCCATCAATTTTTATTTTTGAAGGGTTGGGTTTATTGTTATCCTTATCTTGTTTAGAATATTCGAGGTCTTTTACAATTTTTTGGTACGTACCATTTAAAAAATGCTGATAAAGATCTCCGTAGTATTCCTCAACTTTTTTCGCTTCACTTAGTCTAGAACCACGAGTTCTTTTGTTATCATATTTCTTTTCAAGCCAATCTTTAAATTCTTTTATCATGGAGTTTTTCCTGAATTGTCATGCCCGCTTTATGCGGGCATCCGGATCCCCGCTCGGGGGCGGGGATGACAGCGTTCTTCTAAACCTTCACCAGTGCGTGTCTCTTTTTACCCGATGAGAGTTTGATGTGGCCTTCATCGGTTAGGTCTGCGTTAGAGAGTTTTGCTTCTAAGGAATTAACCGGAACATCGTTCACGCGGGCGCCGCCGCCTTTGATTAGGCGTTTGGCTTCTCCTTTGGAGGCGCACAATCCTGTTTCCTGCAAAAGCTCAACTACTTCTATGCCGCTTTCAAGATATTTGGCATCAAGTGTGATGAAGGGGAGGTCGTCGCCGATGCTGCCTTCTTCAAAGACTTTTTGTGCAGTGGTTTGAGCGTCAGTTGCTGCGCTTTCACCGTGACAAATCTTTGTTGCTTCGAAGGCTAGGATTTTCTTGGCTTCGTTGATCTCAGCGCCTTGCAAAGATTCGAGCTTGCGGATCTCCATCATAGGAAGCGTTGTGAAACGGCGTAGCAATGTGCTGACCATAACGTCATCAACGTTGCGCCAGTATTGGTAATAATCATAAGGTGAGAGCATATTTGAGTTAAGCCATACAGCTCCGTTCAAAGTCTTACCCATCTTTACGCCATCTGGCGTGGTGAGTAGCGGTGCGGTTAGGGCAAATAGTTGTGTTTTGTCGGCTTTATGTCCAAGGTCTACACCGTTAATGATATTACCCCATTGGTCAGAACCACCCATTTGCAAAATAGTGCCGTGGCGGCGGTTAAGCTCAAGGAAGTCGTAGCCTTGCATGACCATGTAGTTAAATTCAAGCAAGGTCAGTGGGCTTTCGCGATCAAGGCGTTGCTTAACAGAGTCAAAAGAAATCATCCGGTTAATGGTGAAATAGCGGCCATAATCGCGCAGGAAATCAAGATATTTGAGTTCAGAAAGCCAGTCATTATTGTTGACCATCTGTGCGTCTGTTTCGCCTTCGCCGTAATTCAAGAATTGCTTAAAGCAATTGGCGCGGATGCTCTCCATATTTGCTTCGATCATGGAATCGTCCATGAGCTTGCGTTGCTCATCTTTAAATGACGGATCGCCGATTTTGGAGGTTCCTCCACCCATTAATGTGATGGGCTTATGGCCGCATGCTTGAAACCAATAGAGCATCATGATGCCCGTAAGGTTGCCGATATGCAAAGACTTGGCCGTAGCATCAAAGCCGATATACGCGCTTTGCACACCCTCGCATAGTTTTTGATCCAAAGATTCGAAGTCGGAACACTGGTTAATGAACCCGCGTTCGTTTAATGTGTTTAGAAATTCTGATTTGTACTGATTCATGAGCTGGACTATAACTTTATTGATTATTAACTAGGACTATATAAACCATGTGTGCACATAAAGTCTATAGGGCTATAGGTCTAATGTCGGGGACTGTCCTTGATGGAGAGATTGACGTCGCGTTGATCGAGACGGATGGATACGATTATGTGAGGCCACTGCGCTATATGGCGCATCCGTATAGTAAAGATGTGCGTGATAAAGTGCGTAGCTGTTTTGGGAAAAAGGAACCGGACGGGGATACGGCTGAGGCTGAAAGGCTCGTTACTGATTTGCACATAGAGGCGGTAAAAGCTTTTGGCGAGGAGGCTGACGTTATTGGCTTTCATGGGCAGACTATTACGCATGATCCGGCGGGGGGCTTTACTTGGCAGCTTGGCGATGGGGAGCGGTTGGCGCGAGAGACGGGCATCACGACTGTTTACGATATGCGTCAAGCCGATGTAAAAGCCGGAGGGCAAGGGGCTCCGCTTTTGCCGTTTTATCATAAAGCATTGATGGCTGATCATAAAAAGCCTGTGGCTGTGCTGAATATCGGGGGTGTGGCTAATCTCACCTATATTGGTTCGGAATCGTTGGACGATATTCTTGCTTTTGATACCGGGCCGGGTAATGCGCTTATGGATGATTTTATTTTTGCGCGCTTGGGGTATTCTTATGATAAAGACGGGGCGCTGGCTTCTGTGGGGAAGGCGCATACTCATCTGGTTAAGGATTTTCTCGGGCATGAGTATTTTTCTATTGTTCCGCCTAAATCTTTGGACCGGAATATGTGGAGTACGGATTGCGTGCGTTATTCCAGTGATGAAGATGGTATGGCTACTTTGCTGGAGATGAGTGCGAGTAGCGTTGTCCGGGCGTTTAAGCACTTGCCGCAAATGCCGGAGCATTTATATGTGGCTGGAGGCGGGCGCAGGAACTTGTTTTTAATGGATGTGTTGGCGGGGTATTTGCCTATGCCGATTGACCCGATTGAAAAGCTGGGCTTGAATGGCGATGCAACGGAGGCGGAAGGCTTTGCTTATCTGGCTGTGCGTTCGTTATTGGGCGAGACTTTGAGCGCTCCGGGGACGACGGGTGTGAAGTGGGCTGTTACCGGTGGGGTTGTTGCGAAGGGGTGATAACTCGTTATCTTATAACGTTTAAACAATAATCCAGTTTTTTTCCATAATTTCTTGATCTTAAGCGTTGAATCGCGCTATAAGTGTATAAAAGCTGCGTAGGAGGTAATGGAAATGTCTGGTTTTTCTGAAAAAACTGATCCGATTGAAGAAATCTTAGGTCGTACTTATACAACGCGCGATCAAGTATATGATGCTATAACAGAGCTAAGGGGTATTGAATCGGATGAAGTGGCTTCGGGCATTATTGCGTTATGTAATAATATTGGCGATAATGTAAAAAACTTCGATCCTATTTTAGAAGAGGAATTGGTTTTGTATGCCATTTCTTCATTAGAGGTAATGAAAAACGCCGTGATAAATCTTTCTATCCTTGAAGGTATAGAAAATCAGCGGCATATAGAAAAACGGTATTTTGAACGTGATGGTGAAGCGGAAATATCTGGATTGAGAACGCATGAAGATGAGATAATTGCAGCTATTTTAAGGAAAGGTGGAGATGAGGCTGTAGAAGTATTAAGAGGTCCTATTATTAAAAGGCATCCAGAGAAAGTTGTTGCAGCATTAAAGCAAATTGATGCGTGTGTTGCCGTTGATGAAATTTCTAGAACAATGAAAATTGATTTTAACAGTGGTATTCTCCCTTATAACATAAAAGGTTTAAGTCTTTTGGCTGATTTGCATGAGCAGGTTCAATCAGGAGTTCTGGATATTCCGCTAGATTCAATTCGTGAGGCAGTAGAGGAGCTAAGCGCGGCATTACTAGATGTTAAAAAGCTTTTGAATTGTTTGAGAGGCGGGCGTTATCTTTTAGTGGAAGGGGAGGAGAAAGTGGAATATGTAATTCCTTATGATGCTAGGCCTGTGTCTAGAGAGGTGATTGGTGCTTTACGTGAGGCATTTGTGGTGGTTGATGAAGCTGAAATTACAGATAAGAAATATACGCCTCATTTTGATAGGATTGTTGCTCATCATGAATTTGTAACTGAAAATGAGAAAGTTCTGGAAGAGGGGTATTCACGTCTTTCTCTAGCCTCAGAAGTGACGCATGGTTAATGTCTCGTAATTTTCGTTATCTTATAACGTCTAAATAATAATCTTATTTTATTCCGTAATTTCTTGACATTAAACGTTAAATCACGCTATGGGTGTGTAAATTCTGCGTAGGAGGTAATGAAAATGTCTGGTCGTAAAAAAATAGATCCAGTTAAAGAAATTATGGGGCGTGACTTCCAAAAACGGAGCCAAATATTAAAGGCTATAATAGAGCTAAAAGGGATTGGATCGTTTAGTGCGGGTAATGGTATCATTAGATTATTTCAAGACACCGGTGTGAATGTAAGCTGTGACCCTCCTGTTTATAATGACAGATTGGTTAAGAATGCAATTTATTCTTTGGAAGAGATGGAAGATGGTGCGTGGTGGCTTTCCAAATTTGCAGAAATTGAAAAATATAAGCATCGTGAAAGATGGGTTCCTGACGTCTCCGGTGAAACAACAGAACCTGAGTTTGACACTCATGAGGATGAGATAATTGCAGCCATTTTAAGGATTGGTGGAGATGAGGCTGTAGAGGCATTAATCGGCACTGTTGGTACTTGTTACCCAGAGAAAGCTGCTGCGGCGTTAAAGCAAATTGATGCGTCTAATACGGTTGCTGGAATTATTAAAACGGCTAAAGTTGATTTTGAGAAGGGTGTTCAGCCTCGTAATATACAGGGGTTGTATGATCTTGTTGATTTGCATAAACAGAGCTTAAATAATATTTCGCCGGATTCAATTCGTGAGGCAGTAGAGGCGCTGGGCGTAGCATTGCTGGATCGTGAAAAGCTTTTGAACTGTTTAGAAGGTGGGTATTGTTCTTCGGAGGAATGGGGGCTGGAGGTTCCTTATGATGCTAAGCCTATGTCTGATGAGGCAATTGAGGCAATTAATGCTTTACGCAAGGTTTTTGCGAAAGTAGATCATGTGGTTCCTTATGATGCCAAGCCTTTGTCTGATGAGGAAATTGGCGTTTTACGCGAGGTGTTTGTGGCGGTTGATGAAGCTGAAATCACAAGCAAAGAATATACGTCTGATTTCGATAAGATTGTTGATCATCATGAATATGTAATGGGAAATGGAAATGCTCTGGAAGAGGAGGGTTTACATCTTTCCCCGGCGGCAGCTTAAAAAGTGACGCCCAGTTAATGTTTGGTAGGTTTCGGGATAATCAATCATTCAGTTTAAAACTACTTGGCATGAGCGTGTCGCAATCGGCTCGGGCGATTTTAGTGTCCAGTTCGCCGCGTTTGTTCATTTGGGCTAGTTCTTTGAGTTTTGCATGTTCTTCGTCGAAATTAACGCTGTAGATGTTGATAGCGCGCGAGCCTGTGCATCTGCCGACGTAATGATCTTGTTTTATCCAACCCATTTCGTTTTCTTCGTCTTCATAATGATAGTTGTCAACGAAGAAAACATATTCCATGCCCGAGACAAGTGCTATAGAGCAATTGCCGGATTCCGGCACAAGGTCTATTACTTTGGTTAGAGGTCTATCGTTAGGGCTGCGCTTTAAGTCTTCTATGACTTCGATGTTGGCTACTATGTATTCGAAATCATGTTCTTTATGAACTGTTTTGATAAGTTTTGTATTTGTGACTTCGGCGATTACTACATCTTGAGCGCGGATAAAGCGCGATGTTATATCTGTGGCCCCACGGCATGAGCAGGCATGTGCGGCCATAGGCTCAAGCAGTAATGTGCCTAGAAATAGGGGAAGTAAACTAATGTGCATTAATTTTGTCATATGCCTTTCAATCAACACCAAAGTTTGGCTTGGGTCAATACTAATCACTATTCATATTTTACAAAGTTTTGCAGAAACACTATAGTGGCGGCCTTATATAGTTTTAGATGAGAGAATAATGACGCGAATTATTAGTGTGAGTACTGAGGCTATTGAGCAGGCTGCTGCTATTGTGAGAAATGGCGGGCTGGTTGGTATGCCAACCGAGACAGTTTATGGTTTGGCGGCTAATGCGCGAGATGGGAAAGCTGTGGCGCGTATATTCGAAGCCAAAGGTCGGCCGCAGTTTAATCCGCTAATTGTGCATGTTAACGACATTGAGGCGGCGCAAGAGATTGCTTATATGAGTGAGCAGGATTTAGCGGTCGCGCAGGCATTTTGGCCGGGGCCGTTGACGTTGATTTTGCGTGTTCGCGGGGGTAGCGGCTTATCTGATTTGGTGAGTGCGGGACTTTCTACTGTGGCGGTGCGTGTGCCTTCGCATAATACGGCACGGGCGTTTATTAAAGCGTGCGGAGTGCCGATTGCTGCGCCAAGTGCGAATAGATCAGGAACGCTTAGCACAACAACACCAGCGCATGTTGCACAAAGTTTGGGCGATGGGGTGGATTTAATTTTAGCTGATGGGGTTAGTAAGGTTGGTTTGGAGTCGACGGTGTTTGATTGTACGGGGGATAAGCCGTGTGTCTTGCGTCCGGGAGCGGTAACGGCGGAAGAGTTATCAGAGGTTCTGGGTTGCGAAGTTGGCTATGATCTTGGTAACAAGGAAAGTGGAGAGGTAAGATCTCCGGGGCAGATATTGCGGCATTATGCTCCAGCTACGCCTGTGCGATTGAAAGCTGTTGATGTGGAAGAAGGCGAAGCTCTTTTGACCTTTGGCTCTGCGCAGTTTATGGGAATGCGCGGCAGTGGTGAGCGAGCTATCGATGCTTTGCCGGAAGGCTCTGTGGCTCATTTGAGTAAGGATGGCGATTTATACGAGGCAGCGGCGAATTTATTTGCTATGTTGCATAAACTTGATAGGCCAGAGCATAAGGCAATTGCTGTGATGGATATTCCAGACAAAGGCGTGGGCGTGGCTATAAATGATCGTTTAAGACGCGCGGCTGAGAAATAAGGTAGGGTTTTTATGAAGAAATTCGTTGGTTCATTGGTGTTTTTGGGAGTGGTAGTTTTTGCTGGGCAGCTCCAAGCGCAGGAAGAAAAGACGCGCATTGATTTGATGAAGATGGCTGTAAAATACGCAACAAAGGCTGATGCTTATAATGCCTATTGCAGTGATGAACCAAGTTCTATGTCTTCGGACTATCTGGATCGTTTTGATCTGGATGAGAGCGTTACAATTGCGCAAAAGGGAGCGCTCGTCGATGTGATGGATAAAGAGCTGCAGGATTTTCTTGCGTGGCTTGAAAAAGACCATCCATCTTGCGAAGATCTGGAATTTATGATGGGGCGGTTGGAAGTTATGCGCAAGCTTAAGGATGCTTCTTATTTGCTTAATGGTGTTGATCCTGCAACATTACCGAAAGATAATATTCCCGAGTTGGAGGATCTTCTTTTGCCTAAAAGTGCCGATAAAGTCATGCCTGTCGAGCAGTAATATTAATCTGTATAGTGGTATTGCAAAGCGTTTGAATGTGCTGTTGTTAAAAGCAGCTTATATCGATTCTTTTCTCGCTTTTGTGATGGATTAATTCAGTGTATGTAGGTTTTTTGTACAAATATTAGTAAAATAACGCATTGTTAAATAAAGATGTTTGGTTTTTCTAATGCCTGTAATGTGGGAAAACCTTGAATTTTTGTGTTAATTTTGTAGAATATAAGCATCCGGCACAAATAATGCGTAATAATATACAAGTTGTGCGAAGTGTTTAGTTGGGTTTTCTTGGAGTGTTTATTAGTGCATGTGGGGGAGAGACGCGGCGCTAAAATCAAGAAGCTGGATGCTCAACCAAAAAATTTAAAAAACAAAACATTATAAGATTTATGGGAGGATCTATCCATGTTTATAAGCAATCATCTATCTAGGTCTCGTAAAGGCCATATTCCGGTTATCGCAAATTGGGAAAACGACGTGAACGACGTTGTTCTTGAAACGTGCGAATTGGATGAAGATCCTAGCGGATACCGCGTGGTTTATCATAAGGTTTCTGCGAATGTGAATAAGGCTGGACGCGATAAGTTTTGCATTGGGGCGTCATATTTGAAAAACCGTTTAGAGACATTGCGTTGTGCAGGTTTTGAAGCGCCAATGACAAAAAAAGCAATTAACATGCTGGATAAGAAAAGGTTAGGACGCTTTTTGTAATTTTTTTACCAAGCATTGTTATGATATTTTAAATAAGGGGCCCTAAGTTTTAAAGGTTAGGGCACCTTTTTTGTTTGAGGGCGTAAGCGTGGCGCGTTGTAGTTTACGGGGTTGTTTAAGGTCTTATTTATTTGCGGGTTCTGCAGGTGAGGAATAATCATCGTATAGGTGTTTAACACTATTCCACACGGTTTTTTTTGCCTTAAATGGTTCAATAGGCCGGATATATAATTCATTTATGTTTTTGGGTGTGCTGCCATAGGCGCGACCAAGCTTTTGGCAAATGACTGATATGATTTTATTGTCTTTATCAATTGTTTCTCTGTAGCTGGTGCTTTCTAGGTGGTACTCATATTTATCTTGTTTTCCTATAGCGATGATTTCAGCGATATTTTTGCCACGACTTGCTGCTTTTAGACGTTTTGCATCTATGTAATTTGGGTCGGGATTGTCTTGTGTGGAATAAAAGGAGAAGCATATTCCTGTGTCAAAACCCAATATCGGTAGAGTGCCTGGTTCAGGGATGGGCATTTTAATTGGTTGATTGTAATTTTGAGGTTGTGTGCCTAAAGAAATATTACGGTATAGGGGCTTAAGTATTGCTTTTTGCACGGAAGCCGGGGTGATGCGCATTAATATTGAATAAAAGGGCGTGAGGGATGCTAATAATATTAAAACAGCAACAAATCCTAAAAATGAGGGAACGCCGATTTTAAATCCTTGTTTTTGTTGTGCCTTTTCTTTTTGTTTTAAGAAAGGAATGGGCTTACCGTCTTTATCTAGATATTCGGCTTGCGAAGTGGTTTGTTCGTTCTTTTGTTTTTCTGTGTCGGTCATGTTCTTTGTGCCGTTACTTTGTTTATTTATTTAGATAACTTTGCCATGTGGTCAAAGCTCTTTTCTCTTTTCCATCGTAGGTAAATAAACCTGTATGAACCCATGCCTTAGCGATTTCTCTTGCTTCTTTAGGAAGCTTTTTTACCAAGGGATCAAAGTCTATCGGAACCCAGTTTATAACAAACTTGAAATTGTGTCTTTGGGCATTTTTTAAAATCATTTTTATAAACTCGTCCTGATTTTTTTCATCAGAGGTAAGTGTTATGCCCATTACCTTAGTCGTTTGTGATATCGCACCACACTCGGCTATGGCGATAGGCTTCATGAAGGTAAAAGCAAGATCAAAGAAATCCTTTGTTGGAAGATTGGGGTGGAGGTCTCCGTATCTATAGGTGCTTAGCGCCATGTAATCGCTGTGTTTCAGTAGTTGTTTTACAGCTGGGATTTGTAGGTGCGCGTTCTTTTTGGAGGTGTCTTCAATTCCGCGTAGGTGTTCATATTGCACGGTAGTGAATATGGGGAGGTCTGGGTATTGTTTTTTTACGTTTAAATAGACGTGTTTGTTTAATTCTAGATAGCTGTCCCAAAGATCAGGGCGGTGCGTTATTAGAATATTGGCTTCAATACCTATGGCGAGGAAATCCGGTTTAAAAGTTTTAACAGCTTTTAATGTGTAGTTTAAAAAAGCTTTTTTTACGTTCGGATGGTTGAGAGGTTTGTTCTGCCATGATTTGGGTAGGGGGAGGTTGTCGCTGTTTTCTCCCCAGTATGGGGATTTGCTATCCCGGTTAAAGTTCAGCGGTGTTACGGATAGAAAAATTTTGTGTTGTTTCGGGGTTTTGCTTAAGCGCCACTTCCAATCTTCCCGTAAGTGTTTCGGGTATTGTGTCTTATCAAGAGCTTCTTGCCATGGCACACCATTATCAAAGTGATGAGAAATGATGTTGCCGTTTTTTTCAATGAACGCATAGGCTTGGTCGAGGGCTTCGAATGTTAAGTCCGAGGGGCATGGAGTAAAGCCAAGGTATGGGGTATGTGGCGATTCAGCTTTTGCTGTTCCTATAAAGGATAAGCAGGTAATGAGTAACAATAACTTCTTAAACCAAATCGCCATATTGTTTTAGCTCTCTTTATCTAGTAATCCTTCGCGTCTAAGCAATGCATCAGGGTCGGCGTCGCGGCCGCGGAAGCGTTTGTATAGTACGTCGGGTTTTTCGCTGCCGCCGCGCGTTAGGATGTTGTTTTTATAGCTCCCCGCTACTTCCTGGTTGTATAGGCCTTTTTCAAGGAATAGCTCAAACGCGTCGGCGTCGAGGACTTCGGCCCATTTATAGCTGTAGTATCCTGCGCTATAGCCGCCAGCGAAGATGTGCCCGAAAGATGTAGATGTTGGCCCGGCCAAACGCGGGAAGAGCGCTGTATCTTTTGTTGCTTCGTCTTCAAACTCGGCTACGTCTTTTATTTCTTCGGGATTTGGATGGGTGTGCCATGCCATGTCTAGTGTGCTGAGGCCCATTTGGCGCAGTCCGGCCCATCCTGTCATAAAGTTTTTGGCTTTGCGGAGTTTTTCTATTAGTGCGGCAGGGATTTTTTCTTCAGTTTCATAATGCTCGGCGAAGGTGTCGAGGACTTCTTTTTCGTAGCACCAGTTTTCCTGAAGCTGGGAAGGAAGCTCGACAAAGTCCCAAAGCACGGATGTTCCTGCGTTAGCGCGGTAGGTGACATCTGAGAGCAGCC
>Ga0209692_10002346_pt1 | contig 21177 bp, 23 predicted proteins | sample tdDd472_FD_187129 | JGI IMG/M metagenome (GOLD analysis project Ga0209692, IMG submission 187129) | Marine sediment microbial communities from the Atlantic coast under amendment with organic carbon and nitrate - tdDd47.2 (SPAdes)... | ecosystem: Environmental > Aquatic > Marine > Coastal >... | reverse complement strand
ACCCTAAAGTGGAACTTCATCCTGGCCTTAATCATCACTTATCTGCTGCTCTGCTCGCTTTTCGAGAGTTTCTATTATCCGTTCGTCATATTATTCTCGGTTCCGCTGGCCACAGTGGGTGGCGTTATCGGACTTCAAATCCTCAACATGGTGTCGTCGGAGATCCATCCAATGGATATTCTTACGATGCTCGGATTTATTATCTTAATCGGGACCGTGGTCAATAACGCGATTCTCATCGTTCACCAAGCCCTTAACATACTGAGGAACGAACAGGTAGAATTGCGTGACGCAATCCTTCGTTCGACCCGAACTCGAGTCAGGCCGATCTTCATGAGTATCACGACCAGTATCTTCGGCATGCTGCCGCTGGTCCTCTTCCCTGGAGCTGGCTCGGAACTCTACCGCGGCCTGGGAAGTGTGATCGTGGGAGGCCTTTTCTGCTCCACGATTTTCACCCTGCTCCTTGTGCCGACACTGTTTGCTTTGGGCTATCGCCTCAAGAACCGTTTCCATCGTGGCGATGTTAAGGGGCAACCAGCTTAATCCAACATGCGGACCCAGATTCGGGTCCGCATTTTTGATTAGCTCATACTCCAAGATAAACCTATCCAATACTGACAAAAGTGATTTCCAGACCCATAGTACCCTCTGCGGTCATACGTTTCTGCATGAAGCCATCGCATCTCTTTGAATAATCACCGTTCGCATCAAACTTCCCCACATTCCAGCTACCCAGTTCGGGGCCTGATGAGCAGTTACAGCCGTTCAAAACCGCCTTTTTGAATCCCTTTCTTCATTCCGCTAGAATCCTGCTACAATGTTTGGAAGGAGCACCGTATGCAGAAACTGTTTTGGGTCGATTTGGAAATGACCGGCTTGGATCCTGAAGTCAATGTCATCATTGAGTTTGCCTCAATCGTAACTGATTGGGATTTCAATGAAATCAGCTGTATGGAGGCGGTGGTTTACCAGCCTCAATCCGAAATCGATAAGATGGATGAATGGAACCAGCGGACACATGGCGAGTCCGGCTTAATTGCCAAAATACCATCAGGTATCCCACTCCCAAAACTCGAATCTCAAGTTTTAGAAGAACTTAAGTCCAATTTCGGAGAAGAACGTCCCGTGCTTGCCGGCAACTCCATTCACCAGGATCGAAAATTTATCGATCGCTATATGCCTCGGCTTTCAAATGCCCTGCATTACCGTATGCTCGATGTCAGTGCCCTGAAAATTGTCTTCCAAAATCGTTACGCAAAATCCTTCAAAAAAGAGACGCGCCACCGAGCTTTAGACGACATTCGCGAGTCCATCTCCGAGTTGAAGTACTACCTTAGCTTTATCGAGGCGCCAGGCGAGGAGCTGTCTTCATGACGTCCTCGCTCAGGTTGATGACCAACCTTGGCTTTGCCAGCCTCCTGGCCATCGAATTGATCCTCTTGGCAAACCACGTTTCATGGGTATTTGCTTCCGATATTTGGTTCCTTCTTTTTCCGGCCGGGCTCATGATTTTGCTCGGGCGCCTGGTCGACCATGGTGGAAGACATGTTCAATTCAAGCATGCGATCCTAACGGTTTCCGCTCTGAGTCTGTTGCTCTTCTTCTGGTTTGGTGCGCGAACCTTTTTGGCGATATCACTATTGCTGTGTTTCTGGGGTGGTCACCTTCTCAACCATCCGACCGATGAAGAACACCAAAACACACGATGGTCATTTGGAATGGGTGCCTTGGTGGCAGCCCTGGCAGTTTGGATTTCCTATGCCTGGGCGGAAGTGTTCGACATCTTTCTGGTTTTGGCCCTGCTGCTCCTGACACTTCTCTTCATTGGCCTGGCCATGTTCCAAAAAGGCTGGTCCCAGATTGCCCCGCCTGAATCCGTCCCACAAAGTGGTGCTTTTCGTGATTTGAAAATCCTTATCCTGCAACATGGCTTCAGTTTCACCTTGGCCGGAGTTTTTCTGGGTATTCAAACTGGTTGGCCGCTGCCCGCCTGGCCGGTTCTAGCGGGTTGGTGCGCCATGGGAATCCTGCTCAGCCGCTGGAACATTCCCCTTTTGGGACACAAACGCACACTTGCCCTGATTTACCTGATCATGATGGGTCTATTCCTTTACAACCCAAGCGATCTTCAACTCCTGGAACGACGGTTTTTCCTGTCCTTCTATCTGGCGCTTTTCTGTGCCGAGCGCTGGACCACTACCAGTCTTTTCAAGCGCAGTTTACCGACCCATTTCTCAGGTTTTTTCTCCGGATTACTGGTCTTTAGCTCCATCGCCGGTATGGTTGTTGGTTACTGGATTCAAACGACCTGGTCGCTGAGTTGGATCCCGATTATACTGTTACTTGTCGTCATGGTTCTCAATCAGACGATCTACCCCGAAAGAGCCTCCGGCGAAGCCAATAACCAACCACTGAAAGAAACGCCCTGGGGCAATGCCTGGCTGCATTCCAGTCAAGATGCCTCGCTTTGGAAGCTGAAAACCTGGTCCACCTACCTGCAGCGTACCTTCTGTGAGCTCTTTTTTGGAAAAATAAGAGTGCGTGGATTGGAGAACCTCAAGGATATTCGCGGTGCCCTTTTTGTGGCAAACCATCCCAACACTTTTTTTGACCCGCTTCTTATCAGCTCCACCCTACCCTTTTCACTAAAGTTTCTGGCCAAGAGTACCCTGTGGCATATACCTGTCATTGGCGGTTTTTTGGATTACCTTGGTTTGATTCCCGTCTATCGAGCTTGTGACATGCCCTTGGCTGAACGCCAGAAAAACAAGAAATCCTTGGGCCATGCAGCGGAACATATTCAAAAGGGGGGATATATCCTCATCTTCCCAGAAGGCGTTTCCCAGAGCGGACTCACCCTGAAACCGGTGAAAACAGGCGCAGCCCGCATAGCGTTTCAGGCCCATGAGCTCTCGGATTGGACACGTGAGTTGCCTATAATTCCCATTGGTATTGACTATGAAAAGCCGTCAGTGTTTCGTTCATCCGTCACCATTCGCATTGGAGAACCCTTGTCTCTCCTCGATCGCAAAACCTCTTACACAAGCGAGCCCCGAATGGAGATCAAAGCGGCCACCAAGCGCCTGGAAGAAGAACTCTGTCGCTTGATACCGCATTTAGATTCGGAGCAGAAAGAAGCTTTAACGCACCAAATCACCGACCTTTACGGCCAACAGCTCTCCCAAATTATGCAAACCGAAGACCCCAATGAAGCAAGGCTGGCCATTGCCAATGCCGTCAATCATTACACAAACACGGACCCCAGTTCCGTGATCCAATTCCAAGATCGCCTGCAGACCTATCTCAAGACCCGTCAACATCTCGAGATTGATGCAACAGCTCCCCCGTTGAGCCTGGGAACCTTGATTTCCTATGCAAAGGCCGTGTTCTCCCCGCACATGCTGGGACTGGTCCTGCACTGGCTACCTTATACGGTTACTCGAAAAATTGTGGCGGCCATGCCGCTCGATTTTGTCTGGCAGGCCACTGCAAAGCTGGTGACTGGTTTAGTCATCTACCCCCTTTACTATGCTGCCCTGCACCTGGTATTTGTCAGTTTATTTGGCCCATTGAGTGCCTATATACTGATTGCCTGTACCCTTCTGTCTGGAATCCTTGCACTCGGCCACTTCAACCGATATGATTTTCTATTCCAGCCCCTTGAAACTCTGTGGAATGCGTTTTGGAAGCGCGACACCCATAAAGACCTGGCCTTCATGCGTACCCAGCTGCTTCAAGACCTGGAACGCTTTCGAGAAGCGTATGCCTTTCACATTGAGGAATTGGAGAAACCACCATGGTAAAAGCCTATCAAATTGACTCATTCGGACTCAAAAACCTGAAAAAATCCAATTTCAAACTGGGGCAACTTGCACCTGACGAAGTGCGGGTCCAGTTATCCGCCGTTTCATTGAACTATCGTGACCTGCTCATGATCAAGGGGCATTACAATCCCCGTATGCCACTTCCAGTCATACCGGTCAGTGACGGCGCAGGAACGGTAGTCGAGGTGGGCTCCAAGATTCGCCAATTTAAGGTGGGCGATCGCGTTTGTACCACGATGATCCCCGACTGGTCACGTGGCATGCCCGATGCCATGATCCATAAGTCAACGCTGGGAGGTCCGTGCGACGGTTGTCTGGCCGAATATCGCGATTTTCACGCCAACGAGATTCTCCCGATTCCCGACCGTATCTCATTTGAAGAAGCAGCAACACTGCCTGTTGCGGGGCTAACTGCCTACAATGCCCTGCAACTTATTGGACGCCGCAAATCGGCCGCCGTTCTGCTACTCGGGACCGGAGGAGTCAGTCTGGCCGGCCTGGGTATTGCCAAGCGCATGGGATTCGACACCATCATCACATCTTCCTCCGACACGAAACTGAATCAGGCCAAAGGACTTGGAGCCGACGCCACCATCAATTACAAAACGCACCCAAATTGGAGCAAAGAAGTGAAATCCTATTGCCCAAAAGGTGTCGATCTGGTCCTCGAAGTGGGAGGATCCGGAACCTTTGACCAATCTGCCAATAGTCTGTCGTTTGGAGGAAAAATGGCCTTGATCGGTGTATTGGCCGAAACCGGTCAAACCATCAATCTGACCAAAATTCTGATGTATAAGATAGCTGTTCACGGCATTATTGTTGGCTCGCGCAAGGACTTCCAAAATTATCTGGATTTCGTGAAAAAGACGGGCGAGACGCCTCATATCGGCGAGGTCCTGGAAGGCATGGATTCCATTCACAAAGCCCTGGAAATTCTAGAAGAAGGCAGCCATTTCGGGAAAATTGTCATCCGTTTTTGAAGCGCTAAAAACACGTTGGCTTTAACAATCAGCCCATCACATCGCGAAATTCCAGGCTGATATGTTTCTCAATGCAATAATTAAGTCTGAAGGCTGAGAACAGGTTTATCGCGTGTATCCTACCTGGACACCCAGGCGTAAACTGTGTTAGGTTGCGGTCCGTCTGAGGCCCTTGTTCTCCTGCTCTTTTTGGGGAACGAGACTTGGGATTGTTTTGCGAACCACCATGAATAATTCGACTCTGCCGACCAAAAAAATTCTTCTGTTTTGGTACCCTTTGCTCCTCACATGGCTGATGATGGCAATCGAGGGTCCGTTTATCGCTGCAATAATCGCACGCCTACCCGATGAGAAGATGCAACTGGCGGCTTTTGGGGTTAGCTTTTCGTTCGCTTTGGTGATCGAAGCCCCCGTCATTATGCTAATGAGCGCCACGATCGCTCTTGCCAAAAAGCGCGGATCCTTCCTTTCACTGCGACGCTTTACTCACGGCATGAATGCAACCGTCGTCTTAATCAACCTGATCATCCTGATTCCCCCCATTTTTGAAGGAATCACGATGGGTTTGATCGGTCTTAACCAGGAGCTTTCCGACCATGTTTACCTAACCACCGCTTTGCTCATTCCATGGTCTCCTGCCATTGGATACCGCCGCTTTTACCAGGGTTTATTGATCAAATATCACCAAACACGGAAGGTTACTTTCGGAACTATTTTTCGCCTGGCTACCATGGCGCTTACCTCGACCCTGCTGGCGAAATACTCGCATCTACCCGGCTCAGCGATTGGTGGGGCCGCTTTAAGCTGTGGGGTTCTGGCCGAAGCGTTTGCCACCAGACTACTTGCAAGGGTTCCTCGAGCCGACATCCTGTCCTTAGATGATGAGGACGATTCAATTAACATGGCAACGATCTGGGCCTTTTACTATCCGCTGGCACTTACTTCGTTAATTGGCCTTTCTGTGCGTCCGGCAATGGTCTTTTTCCTTGGCCAAAGCAAAATGGCCATTGAAACGCTGGCTGTTCTACCTGTCATCAATGCGCTACTCTTTATTTTTTCAGCAATTGGCCTTTCCTTCCAGGAGGTGGGAGTGGCGCTGATGGGAGAAGGTTTGAAGTATCGAAAAAAGCTTCACCGCTTCACCTGCCAAATCGCATCGATCGTCTGCCTGCTTTATGGGCTCATTGTTTTGACGCCGCTCTCCGGTTTCTGGTTCGAGACGGTTTCGGGGTTATCAGATGAATTGAGTCGATTCTCGAATCTACCGGCCCAGCTCCTCCTTGTCATGCCATGGTTATCGGTTTATCTCAGCTTTCAGCGCGCTCTGATGGTCAACCTGAAAACAACCCGATTTGTATCGCACGCATCGGCTATCGAAGTCCTCGGCATCCTTATAAGTCTCACGATCTGTGTTTTCGGATTAGATTTAATTGGTGCAATTGGAGCTTCCATCGCCATGGTTATTGGCAGAGTAGCCGCTGTGACGTATTTAAGGATGCGCAGCTAGACCTCATAAATCAACGGTACCAGCCTCTTTCATGTTAATATGTGGGCAACGGAGGTTTATTATGACGAAACGAATTTGTGTTCTTATCTTCCTTGCGGGCATGTTAATTACCCCCGCGGCATTGAGCCAGCCCCCACTGGCTGGAACGGTGAAAGAGACCATGAACAGCGGTGGTTACACCTATATTCTTTTGGAGCAGGGCGGGCAAGAAATTTGGGTTGCCACGACCACTGCAGATGTCAAAAAAGGCATGAGCATCGAGCTCGCACCAGGAATGGTGATGAAAAACTTCGAGAGCAAATCTCTGAACCGGGTATTCGATCAAATCATTTTCTCAGCAGGCATCATTGCCGACCACACCGGCCATAATCACGCACCCGGTGAAGGCCATGGCGGCCAAACTGCGATGCAGGGAGGAATGCAGTCCGCACCAACAGACCCAATTGCGGCCTTGGCCCAGGGGAAGTGGTCCGAAAAACCTTCAGAAAAGCCCACGGCTATGAGTGGTGGTTCCATGCCGCATTCCAAACCAGCAGCCAAAAAGCCCAGCGAACCCATTAAGGTCGAAAAAGCTAGCGGTGCGAACAGCTTCACGGTTGGTGAAATTTTCGCCCAAGCTTCCGGGCTCAATGAAAAGCCCGTTGTGATCAAGGGCAAAGTTGTCAAGGCGCTTTCACAGATTATGGGCAAAAACTGGATCCACATTCAGGATGGCACAGGCGATGCAGCCAAGAACACTCACGACATTGTCATCACAACCCAGGATATGCCAAAAGTCGGAGAAGTTGTCACATTCGCCGGAACTCTTTACACCAACAAAGATTTTGGGGCAGGCTATGCCTACCCAGTCATCGTCGAAGAGGCTTCCATCGTCAAATAGGGGTTCTACTCCCCTTGACTAGCGTCCAGGACCCACTCAAACTGGCTTTGCTGAATGCATTTTAATCGCCCAGCAATTCAAATTGACATCATGACATGATCGTCCTGCGATCATGTCATCCTCCACCTCCCAGAGGTGGCACAATCAAAAAAGGACCTCATCATGAAAGCATGGATTTTGTTGTTATGGATTCCCCTGTGCATTGGCGGAGAGCGAGAAGCATTTACCATTGCCGATTATTATCGCGTGAAAACCCCGAAACAGGTAGCCGTCAACCCCGTTGCCCCTGAAGTCATTCTCTTCGCCCAGACTACAAGCAACTTGGAAGAAGGCAATACCGACACCCAGATTTTCAGATTGAACCTTTCAACGCAGGATTTGGCCCAGGTCACCTATTCGGGTACCTCAAATAACCATCCCATGTGGTCCCGCGATGGTTCGAAAATCTACTTCATTTCGACTCGAAACGAAGGGTCCCAACTGTGGGTGATGGATGCATCGGCTGGTGAAGCGCGGCAACTCACTCATTTTTACTCTGGAATCGAACAACCCAAGCTTCATCCCAATGGAACGTCGCTTTTTTTTGTGAGCACCGTGTTTCCTGAATGCCTGGCAGACTCCGAATGTAATCAACGCATGTCCAGGGAACTGGAAGATGGCCCGGCTGCAGCCCACCTCGCCGATGATTTGCTTTTTCGCCACTGGACGGCCTACCGCGACTTTCAATACAGCCATCTCTTCCAGCTCGATTTGAAGTCAGGTAAAATCATGGCCATCACAAAAGGAAAAATCGACTACCCAGCCTACGGCGGCAGTTACGATCTTTCACCTGATGGCACCGAAATAGCAATCACTGTCAAAGATGTTGAGAACCCCGAACGCTCCACAAACACCGACCTATTCCTGATTGATCTGACCAAATCCTCAGCGGTACCCATGCCCATCACGCGGACAAACAAAGGCTATGATGGAGATCCCGTCTACAGTCCTGATGGAAGCAAAATCGCCTTTCGAACTCAAAAGCGTGATGGCTATGAATCCGACCTCTTTGAATTAGCCATTTATGATCGCCAAACAGCCAGCATCATCAAGGCAACCAAGCCCTTTGACAACTGGATTCAATCCTCTGCCTGGTCACCTGACAGCCAAAGCATTTTTGTCACCGTTCACGAGAAGGGTTATTTCCCCATTTATCAGGTGGATCTGCAAAGTAAATCAATGACACCTTTCATGAAACAGGTCAGTGTCCATGATTTCTGGACTGCAAAAAATGGGATCTTCTCAATTCAAAGCAGTGTAGGAAAACCCAGGGAGTTATTTTTTCAGAATTACTCAACCGCAGGAAGCCAGAAACAAATCACCCACCTGAACCGGGACCTACTCACCCAAGTAGATGTGAGGCCCGCTGAATCTGTATGGATTCCAAGCCCTACTGGACGCGATATCCATACCTTTATCGTGAAACCACATGATTTCGATCCAAACAAGTCGTATCCGCTCATCATTAACGTCCATGGTGGACCGCAATATCAGTGGGCCGATACGTTCCGCGGTGATTGGCAGGTCTACCCAGGAGCTGGCTACGTCGTGGCATTTCCCAATCCGCACGGTTCATCGGGTTACGGCCAAGCATTTACGGAAGCCATTTCAGGCGATTACAACGGAAAGGTCATGCAAGATATTGAAGCAGTCACCGACTACCTGGCGAAACAATCTTACATTGATGAAGATCGCATGGGTGCCATGGGTTGGAGTTGGGGTGGCTACGCCATGATGTGGCTTGAAGGTAATAGCTCGCGCTACAAAGCCCTCGCCGCCATGATGGGGATTTATGATTTGGCATCCATGTACACTTCGACAGAAGAACTGTGGTTTGTGAACTGGGACAATAAGGGCGCACCCTGGGAAAACCCTGAATATTACCGAGCCGCCTCCCCATCGAGTTATGTCACGAACTTCAAAACACCTTGCCTGGTGATCACCGGGGAACTCGACTACCGTGTCCCCTACACCCAGAGCTTGCAGTTCTTCACGGCCCTGCAAAGCATGGAGGTTCCGTCAAAATTATTGGTTTTCCCCAATGATGGACACTGGCCCCACGCAGTTAAATCAATGCCAATCTACTATAACGCGCACCTTGAATGGTTTCACAAATATCTCGGCGGAGAAAAAGCGCCATACGACACCGAAGCGATGGTTCGCAACCAGGCATTCAAGTCGAAGTAACGCTTGGATCAAACTGTGAAACGACGATTGGACGTGGGCTTCACCAGGAGCTCCTGAGGAACATGCAATGAACAAGGGGATTGTGGCAGGTCTGAGTGCCTTTTTGCTTTGGGGCCTGCTGCCTATCTACTGGAAGTATCTCATAGATATTCCGTCTCTCGAAATCCTCTGTCACCGAATTGGCTGGTCGTTTTTAATCCTCCTGGTCGTCATCCTATTGCGAAAAAAGCCGTTCTGGCTGAACACATTCCAAAAGGACCCACGTCAAATTCCGATCTACCTGCTGAGCAGTGCGCTGATCAGCGTGAACTGGTTCGTGTATATTTGGGCAGTGAATTCAGGATTCATCGTGGAATCCAGTTTGGGATACTTTATCAATCCCCTCGTCAATGTGTTACTTGGAGTCATCTTTCTAAAGGAAACGTTGCGGCGAGGTCAATGGTTTGCAGTGGGTATTGCCGTACTTGGTGTGCTCTGGTTGACGTTACAATACGGCAAATTCCCATGGATCGCCCTGACACTTGCTTTTTCTTTCGGACTCTATGGGCTAACCCGAAAACTCGGTAAGCTGCACTCCATTGATGGACTTTCCGTTGAAACGACTGTCCTGCTTGTGCCCATCAGCCTTTTCCTTATTTTTCATGAATTACAAGGACAGGGGTCGTTCATTCAAGGCACTTGGAACACGCGAATCCTTCTTTTGGGGTCTGGAGTCGTCACCGCTGTGCCGCTTCTGCTGTTCGCCAAAGCTGTCAAACTCGTGCCACTCTCAACCGTTGGAATCATGCAATACCTCGCTCCAACCCTGCAGCTGATGGTGGGTGTTCTTATCTATAAAGAATCATTTGAAGGCCCACGTGTACAGGGTTTCGCCATTATCTGGATTGCATTGATCATTTATACACTGGAGTCCTACCTTTTTTACCGAAAGACCATGAAGATGGAGGCATCGCATGCATGAAATTGATTCCATTCAATCTCTAGAGCATTGGCTCGAGCAAGAAACATCTCTTCAAGGTATCGCGCTTCAAGCTCTGGATCTTCAAGAGTACGAAACGATTTTAGAAGCGATTGACCTGAAAGAAACCCTCTTTCTCGGGTGCCGATTAACCCCGTCATTCGCCTCTCATGCCTTGAAGCAAGGTGCATTAATCCTTCCCGAAACACCCGGGTTCGCCTTTCAATCTCATAGGGCGCAGCTCTACACAGCCGAAGAACTTTTTGAGGGGTTTGATATAAACCTGATCAATGGATATCACACGACTCTGGATTATCGCATCTACAAAGAATATCTAGGTTCAGGCAAGGATTATCCTGACTCCATTCTAGTTAGCCTGATGCGTCGGCTTCACGACCACAGTATCACTGATTCGCTTTGGGAGGCGATTGAGAATCGTAAAATCGTTGCCGTGATGGGTGGTCATGGCATGGAGCGGTCCGATTCCTATTATCGACACATTGCCACAATCGCTCGGGAACTGACGTTGCGAGGGTTCACCATTGTGACGGGAGGCGGTCCGGGTGCTATGGAAGCTGCCCACTTGGGTGCCTATTTTGCAGTAAGGTCTGAGCAAGACTTGGAAACTGCCATCGAGATGATCTCGAAGCGCCCACCGAATAGTCCACGTGGGAAAGAGTACGCTGATCCGGATTGGCTCAAACGGGCATTGAACGTTCTTGAGCACTTCCCTCTTACCCATCGAGATCGTGAAGCCTGCATGAGCATTGGCATCCCAACATGGCTATACGGACACGAACCACCAGCTGCATTTGCCACTCATATCGCAAAGTATTTTGCCAACAGTGTGCGCGAAGAAGGCCTGCTGAGCATTGCCCGCCATGGCGTTATTTTTTCGCCCGGAAGTGCGGGTACCATTCAGGAAATATTCCAGGATGCTTGCCAAAATCACTATGCCCCCTATCACTCAGGGCCTGGCCTTCGACATGTCTCACCCATGATTTTGTTTGGCCACGATTACTGGAGCGATACTAAACCCGTCTGGCCTTTGCTTAACGATGTGTCACGAAACCAACGCTATGGCGAACTGTGCCGCCTCACTGATGATGAGAGTGAAATCATCGAACTCATCGCTTCTTACGACCCCGATGCCTATGGTTATCCCTGTTCCAGCTAATCTTGCCTGAAGGTTCTAGTAACGCGACCCCAAGCTTTGCTACATGGGAAGACGGTGAATCAGGGAGAAGTTCAGACCGTTCTCCCCGATTCACAATACGTTCTAATGAGTCGTAACTGACTGGCGTTTGCCTTGCCGTTCCAGCACAAAGATGAAAGAGCCGGCTCTATTTACCGGCTCTCTGCTTCAACTGGGTGACGAAATCGGGGTGGAACTTGGTCCCTTTTTTCTTTCCAGTCTCGTAAAACTCATAAGCTTGCTCAACATCACCTAAGTTGAAAAGACAAATCGAAACATTGGCATAGGCGTCTTTAAATTCGGGGTCGAGATCTAAAAGGACCAGGTACTGGGCTTTGGCCTCTTCCAGTTGGTTTACCATCAGGTGTGCATTGGCTAATTGGAATCGGAACATGGAAGGAAAGATCAGCTTTCCGTCATCCTCAATTTCGCCTTTGAGCTGCTCTGCCTTTTGAAAAATTCGCTGTTCTTCTTCAATGCTGGGATTAGCACTGGCCATTCGCTGCTGCGTCAGCTTGTCGAGATAGGCCTTTTTATCTTCAATTTTCTCTTTTTTGTAGGTTTCAAACAATTTAAGGCCTTCGCCGAGCAGTGTCACCGCTCCGCTTGGGTTATTACGTTGCATTTCGATAATCCCAAGGAAAGATTGGGCATCATAGGCCCACGGGTTCTCTTTGAGGGCCTGCTTGAAGAGTTCTTCTGCCTTATCTAGCTTATTGCCTCTAAGCGCATTGTTTCCTTTCCTTACAAGTTTGTCAGACGTCTTGAACGCCGTCGTCATTCTGAATTTATCTTTTTGCGCCATTGCGCTCATGCATACCATCGAACAAAGAAAAATTAACGCGATTCTCATGGGTTCACTTCCTCATTTTTTTGTGCCACCACCTTATTAACAGGAGGCACCTCATCTCCCGAAAGGAGGTAGTCTAACAGAATCACAACAAGCGCAGATAGTTTGTTGTTTTTTGATCCCTGATTATTGAATACGAAAAGACGACTGACGAGTTTAGATTTATGTGGGATGGATTGAAAACTCGTACTACGGCAGATCAGCCTTCCATGCCGTTACTTGCGTCAAGTCCGTAAGCCCGGTTAATGAACTCAATTCGATTGGTCGCACCTGCTTTTTTATAGAGGTTGTGGGTATGAAACTTAACCGTACTCTCGACGATCTGTAACTCTAATGCGATCTCTTTGTTCAGTTTCCCCTGAAAAATACGATCGGCCACCTCTCGTTCCCGATCGGTCAGGCCAATTTGATCCAGAAGACATTCTCGAGCGTGGCTAAGGGTTTCCGGATTTGAACGGAAAAATGGCATCGCGATAAGAGGAAGGATCATGTTTAGACCAAAGTAAAGGAGATGCATACTTTGTCTGACAAATTCACCATCATATCGGAGCACTTTGCCGGAAATTAAAAGCCACTCCAGTATCAAGTAGATAATCATCACCAACCAAACACGTTGCTGTGAGGATTTTCTTTGAAATGAAAGAATGGTAACTAGGCCGATGATAGAGAACTTGGCAACGGCAAAGCTTAGAAATACTTTTGAGACGATGGTTGAAAAGAGACGTGGAGAGCCTTCGGTGACTGCCGAAATGCATGCCGCAATGTACAAAAGAACTGCCAGAAGCATAATTAGAATTTGGCTACGATGAATCCAAACCCTGAGCCTATCGTCACCCAATTCGATCATCCAGTTTGAGAAGAAAAAGAAGGTGGTCAACAGAACAAGCAGGTACATAGCATTTAGGGTCATATTGAATGTATAAAGATTTAGCGGGACATGGATCAACGCTTCATTGGTCAAAAAGTATGTGGTGAATAAGTCGAAAAATAATTGAAGATTCAAACTCCCTAAATACCAGGAAAATACCTTTGTAAAACAAAATGACTGGTTTTTATCTCGCAATAACAAGGAGAAGGTGAAGATTCCAACAACCAATACAAGGAGATATCCAAGAACCACAAGATGTGCCATGAATGGATTGAAGCACTTAAGCCATGTGAGGTCAACACTAAGGCAACGGCTGGCGTTAAAGAATTGTTCACCTATACTATGGTTTGGTTGCTATCTTGGGCTGTTTATTGCAGTTTAAATGCGAGGAGGATTCATGATTTCATCAAAGTCACTTTTCGTTATCCTACTTGTTTTCGGTATCGGCGGGTTAGCCGCGAAGACCCAACTACCTCGACTGGTAGTAAATTTCGAGTGGAGCAAAGAGAATTTGTGTCAAAATGGCATCTCACCTGAACTTAAAATTCAAGGAATACCCATAGAAACCACGAAGCTAAAGTGGAACCTAACTGATCTCCAGGCACCTGCTTATAATCATGGGGGCGGAACACTTGTCTACTTGGGTACAAATACGATTCCAAAAGGAACCTTGATTGGTTATAACGGCCCGTGTCCTCCCATGAATTCACCACACGTCTACAAATTCTCCATCAAAGCTTTAGACGCTGAGGGGAAGGTCATTGCCTTTGGCACCGGAAAACGACGCTGCAACAGATGGCAGTTGAGACATTGAACAGCTAATTTCATCACCAAATTGGGCATTGAAATTTCTTTCGCTTGCTTCGTCCTGCATCTCTCGAAGCTGTTCTTGGCGTCTCCAGCGCACCACAATTATATAGATGGTCACCAAAAGAATTTTGGTTCCCAGTGTCAAAATGTTTCCTACCACCATCAGCCTGTCCGTAGCCACCTAAACCGCTCATTTGTTATCACCTGCCGAATACCTATTCATATTATTTTAAATGAATGTCATCACGCCCTGGTTTGTTTTCCCAAATATGGACCGAATTTCAAGTTGCATCAAAAAACCCATGGGGTTGGGACCAATTGAAAAACCTGTGTAGAGGTAATTCCATAGGTAAGGTGATTCAGTTTGTTTTTTTTGATTTTATTTCCTTCAGCTTTACTGCAGCATCCTTAGGAGCGAATTTACTTCCAACTGACTTTTCTAAATAATAAATGGCTTTTTTCAGATCTCCCTTTTCTTCACAAATCAAACCCAAATAATAGTTTGCTTCAGGTTTGTCAAAATCGAATTGACGGTTAAAATCCCTGACATATTGAAACTCTATTGCTTTCTGAAACCATTTCTCAGCCAATTCAAGATCTCTTGAAACCAACTGACCTTCGGAATATATTTTTCCCAGTTTCACCAAACTTGATATAAGTCCTTGTTTTCCCGCTTCCTCAAACATTAGAAGGGCTTCTTGAATATCTGGTTCATCTAATTTGGTGGCATAAATATCACCTAAAAGGCTTTCAGATAGTCCATTGGACTTTCCGTTGGCTCCTTGGAGGTATTTTATTGCGTCATCATATTTTTTAAGTTCAAAATAATTCATCCCTGCTACTAGGTAACCATCTGGGTTTTCTTTCTCGATTAGTTTAAAACAAAGTTCTAATGATTTTTCATGTTTGCCATCATCCATAAGCAGGTAAGCCATCTGGGATTGAAATGTTGAAATCCCCAAATATGACAGGATCTTTGAACCGGGATGGTATTTTGATTCACCACATGAGATAAAAAGAAGAAGGGAAAGTAAAAATATGGGTTTGTCAAACTTATGCATCTTAAAAACCCAACGCTATTTAGCCCGTCTTATGGACTGTGATTCTTTTTTACCTGGGCCTGACTGTTTTTCCCAGGTCTCGTTCGAGTATCTAATGCTTGTTGTCAATTTCACACCCCATTTGTTAATTCAATACGATGGCCACATTTTTGATGGCGTTTATTCGAAAAACTCGAAGATTTTGTATCAAACCTGATATTACACCACGGACATGATGCCCAACCATTTTTATTTGCAATTACCTTTCGGATCTCCTCTGTCCTTCTTTTTTCGTCAAACCATTTAGTTTCTGCATCTATACATTGAGCACAATAAGGCCAAGGCTCGTCCTTTTGCCATGTAGGGAAAGAAAAACTGTAGTGGTCCCGTTTACATTCAGTATGTGGAAAAAGGACCTTTTTCGCATCACAGAACTCTCTTGGAAAAGCATGTTTAATTTGGGATCGTTCAATTTCTTCATCAGATGCATTTGGGATTCCATCAATAACTGGTTCTCCATGTGGGAAACCCCAGATTAACCTTGTAGAGTGCTCCTCACAACTTGAGGGAATTTTTTTACAAATAAACTTGATAGCACTTTCTAGAGGAAACCAGGCTAATAACATAAAAAGGAGAAGGGGAAGACTGATTAAGAAGAGAAAGCCAATAATAATCCATTTCAATAACAATTTTAGATAATTCAACTGGTTACGTCCCTCGGACTAGGTTCTGCGTTCCAATTATTTTAATGGTCTAGCATTGAGGTTCCAACCAACCATTGCAGCATGTCAGGCGTTCCAAAAAACCACAGTACTAAGACTTTCTACAATAGGGGTGGTTTATATGAAAACCAGCCTGTATTGGCAAGGATGCTGAGATTTGGAGGCAGATTCTGGTCGGCCATTATTACCTAAAAAGCAATCTCGAAAAAGGTGTGATTTTTGATCAAAGCTTTTGAGGAAAACAGTCTGTCCTGCTTTTGTTTTTGATTAAGATGAGTTTATTAGGGGGACATGCTAATTGTTACACGCCGTTCTTCTCATCTCGCCGTACCAATTTTCAAAGGAATATGTATCCACATCATATTTTGTTCCCAGGTCATCAAATGTCTTTATTTTGAAATTATTTTTAGCGTAATGGCGATGGCTTGGGTCTGATAAAAAGCTCCGTATTTCACAATTATTCGCCGGGTTTTCTATTTCATAGATTATCTTTATTTCATCCCCAGGTCTAAGTGGCTTATACCACATGCATAGACCTTTGCATGAACCCTCGACATAAGGATTCCCTTCAAGCGAGAATTTGTACCTTACTCCCCATCCAGAAGGGGCCCAGTTGCTAAACTCAGAGTCTAGAACTTTGGCAGTTGTGACCTTGCTGTTCGATAATAGATTTAAAAATGTTTGTTCACTATCTGGGGTCGTTTTTTTTGAAAAGTAGATTACCCCAAAAAACAATGTCAAGCCTAATGCTACAGGAAAAACAGGGTTTTTCTTTGCCATTGGTTTTCTCCATTAAACCTTATTTTGACTTCATGACCTTTCTCAATGTGTAAATTAGATAATGCTAGAAGCAAGAAAAAGAATAGCGTCTCCTACGATATCCGAGGTCCAAATTATAGAGAAAAAATCAGATATTCAATTCCCCCATTAGGAATTGAACAAAACCAACACTGCATTCTACATCCAAAACTGGATATTCCCAAAAATCCACCGGTTTTCAAGGCGTCTTACGTAATCCACCGGGGAAAATTCTTATGCACCGCGGAATACTAGAAAAAAAATAAGCCCATTTAGTGTGAATAGATAAATAATCCAAAACACCAATTTCATTGAAATAAATGGCTTTTTGATCCAGACGATTGGCCAAACATAAAATGCCACTTGGGCCAAACACGCAAACATTACGGGCCTAGTTTGATGAGGTCCTCCATAGCCGGTGGTTCCCCACGACAAAAACTCAACAATAGGAAACAATAGAACGCCAATTTTACTGTCTGTAGAGTAAGGAAAAAACCAAACGATCATGAATATGATGACTGCTAAAAGAGGCCTTATCTGGGAAAAGCTCACTCTCTCAGAAAAAAGCAAAAGGCTAACGTTTTTTGCTCTCATCTTCGGGACCTTTGTAAATTGGCTAACAGTGCTTTTTGCTGGCATTGTGGGGGCAGGAAGTGAAATGATGCCCCTAGCTGGAGGAACCCTCCAAGGTACAGCCCTTCAAGAAGCCCTAATAAAAATAGGCCTGGTTTCACTCTCCATTGCCATGGTCTTTGCGAGTGTGATGTTGTTGATTGGACTCAAGTCAAAATAATTGGACTTGGGGGGACACCTTAGGCTAATACGTCAACAGGAAAAGACCCCAAAAAACCACCGAACTTTTAATCGAAACTTATAAAGCATCACCCGCCACTATATCTTTTATCCAGATTTCGGCGTAGTCAAGATTTTTGAGAAGTTCATTTTTCAAGCTTTGAGCATCTTGTAAGGGATGTCCCATTTTTCCCAAGAAAGGATAAAATTACGGAATCAATTTTTGCTGTATTGAACAATCTGGATCCTTATTCGTCTAATGCCTGAATGACATCCATTCTTTGGTGAGGAATACGTAATATCTGAACCTCATTTTTGACGACTCTAAAAAAAATGACATGCTGGCCTTCAGGGTAGCTGCGATAACCTTCTTTGATTTCATTTCGCATGATTCCCAGTCCTGGATTCTCTGCTAACCAATGACAACGCGCCATAATTGAGGCCAAGTATTTTTTCCTTTGATCTCCTCCCCAGACTCTAGCTGTATATTTGCCAATGTCCTTAAGATCTTCGCGAGCCGAACGCGTAAACTTGAGGTGGGACATCAAATGCCTTCCTGGTCGAGTTCCTCAATAATTTGATCAACGTTGACCTCAACAAAATCGCGGTTTTCGGCTTCCTTTTCTCCAACCAAAAGGTACGAACGCAATGCTTCAATTTTCGTTTCTTTATCTTCCAAGAGACGAAGGCCTGTCCGGATCAATTCACTTGCAGAGCCATAGCGTCCTCGCTTTATTTGATTGGCAATAAATTCGTCAAAGTGATCTCCCAAAACGACACTTGTGTTTTTAGGCATAGCACCTCCTTTTGATACTAATATATATTAATATTTAATATTTTCAATGCGGTTTTGATTTTATCTTTCAATCAATTTAATGTAACGGCGAGTTCCAAAAAACCACCGAATCTCAGGGTGAATCAGAAAAGGTGTGAAACTGAGAAATATTTCTAAACCTAAATTTACAACCTGGCATTGCACCAGGTAATTCCCACATCCTTGAACTCAAAATTTAGGCAGCGGAAACGGACAATGAATGTTTCCAGATCTGTAGGAATATCACCGTTTTCGCTCACTACATGGATCCATGTTTGGTCTTTGGTTCCACTGTACCCGTTTGACTTAAGAGTGACAGTTTTCCCATTTTCGTATTGCAACTCGGCTTCTATGACAGCATCAAGGGCCAAGGGTCTACCTACATCTGAAATTCGAAAGTGTCTTTCCTTAGATGTCAAAAGATGCGAAACCTCAACACGAAAATATGCAGATCTAAACAAGGCTTTCATGGGTTCCTTTGTCTTTATCTCAACCCATTTGCCACTTATATCAACAGGCTCATCTATGATCTCAAATTGATCCGCAAAAAGAACATACTTAACAAGAACGCCAATTCCAGGGTTTGCATAAAAAAAATAAAGCCCAGAAATCAAAATCACAAGTGCGCAAACAATGCTAATGATGGGTTTTGTCATATTGATTCAGAAACCCAACGTTATTCTGCCCACGGTGCAAGCAGTGTTTTAATTTTAACTCGTTTTGTGCTTTTTTCGCAGAAAAGGTGAATATTTCCATCACACCTTTAGTCTCTCTTCGCCCCGGATGTGAGCTTGGCACCGAAACCTATGATTTACTGGACGCAATCTCCCAAAAAGGTATGACTTCCTGAAACTTAGTTCTTAGGAAAATTCCAATTTCGTATGTACAAAATGATATGGACTTTTCTTGCCCTAGCCATTATATTAATTTCTAGGAGACTACGGTGATTTTTGAATGGGATCACGAAAAGAACGATTTAAACAAAGAAAAGCATGGACTGAGTTTCGAATTAGCGAGTCTTGTTTTTCATGACCCCAACCTGCTCTCGTGGGTTGATAACCGCTTCGATTATGATGAGGAACGCTGGATAAGCCTTGGGGCCATCAAATCCACTTTAATCCTCGTCGTTGTACACCTTGTAAAGGAGGAATCTGATGGGCAAGAAAAAATTAGAATCATTTCAGCCAGAAAAGCAACAAAACAGCAAAGAGAACTCTATGTCCGAGGTTCCCTCTGACCTGGAATCTGAAATTGAAAGACTTCAGTCCCTTGCAGAAGAAGACATACAACCAGATGAATCCATCCCTGAGGATTTATCCATTCTGGGTGAGCCACTGGTTGGAAAATTTTACAAACCAATCAAAAAGCCGATAACCATTCGCCTGGATGCTGATGTCATCGCCTGGTTTAAAAATCAACCTGGACGCTACCAGACCAAAATCAACGGGCTTCTAAGAAACTATATGGTCCAACAACGAAAAAAGACGGGTTGAACACTTTTTCCCAGAAAACCACCCAATAATTAGATTCTTAGAAATCGGGGGATAATTGAGAAAAATTAGTCAAATTTTTCCCATTTGAGGAAAACTAGGCCATAAATAGGCAAGGGCTTTTCTTCTGGTTTGACTCCAAAATATTTTCTTATAAAAGGCAGGTGTTTATGAGAGTTATTGGATCAATAAGAATCGGTGCCGCCTATTTCATTTCTTCAAGCAGCTCTCGAGCTCTTAATATTTGTGTTTCAAGACTTGGATCGGATTCATAAAACTTTATAAACTCTTCAAAATCATTTTTTGCTTGATTTTTTTTGCCCATTTTTTTGTAAGCAAGCCCCCGATTATAAAGTACTGGATCAGGTTGCTTCTTCGACTTTTTAATCGCAATACTGTACTCAGAAATGGCGAGGTCATACCTTTCTTGTAAATAAAATGCATTTCCTAGATGGATATAAGCAATTGCTATATTAGGTTCAATTGATATGCCTTTTCGAAAATCTTTAATTGCGGAATCAAATTCATGAATATCGACATACAATCCTCCACGATTCATGAAGGCTTCGTAAAAAGTTGGGTTTTTCTGAATTGCTTCCGCATAATCATCTAAAGCTTCTTTAATCTTGCCCTGCATTGAATATGAAACCGCCCGGTTCAAGTGTGCCCGATCAAAATATGGCCCAAATTTAATCGCCAATTCATAGTTAGAATTTGCTTCTTCGAAATTTCCCAACTGGAAATAAACAACACCGCGATTTAAATAGGCTTCCCCATACTCGTTATTGAGTTTAATTGCCCTATTGAAATCCTTGATTGCCTCCAAGTTTTCACCTTGGTTTTTGAAACAACCTCCACGATTAAAATAAATTTCAGGATCATTTGGGTCAAGAATGAGCGCACGATTATAATCATCCATTTCCTTTTGAAACAATCCTAGTTCGCCAAATGCCAAGCCTCGGTTTACGTATGCCGAAACTAACTTGGGGTCTAGTTCAATCGCTTTGCTGTAGTCTTCTTGTGCTTTGTTGAACATTCCCAACGCATAAAAGGCAAGACCCCGGTTATAGTAAACTTCAGCGACGTGGTAGCCTAAAGTTGTTGCTTCGTTATACTTTTGAATAGCTTTTTGATATTCACCAAGCTTATGGTACTCGACTCCTTTTCTAAAAAACTCCTTAACCTGATCTTCACTAGCCTGGGAAGAACAGGGTGCCAAAAGGATACTTACAAGCATCATAATGATTGAAAAAAAATGAGGTCCTGGATAAGGACTATTTTTGCCATTGTTTTTCATTTGAGCTCCATAGATAACCTGAAAGTCGGATAAAGCGTACACTACTTGTCGTCCATGCCCAAGTACTTCAAAAACAGCCTGTCCCTGGCGACTGATTCGGTGGACCATCGATAATTGCCCATG
>Ga0209692_10002345_pt1 | contig 21178 bp, 24 predicted proteins | sample tdDd472_FD_187129 | JGI IMG/M metagenome (GOLD analysis project Ga0209692, IMG submission 187129) | Marine sediment microbial communities from the Atlantic coast under amendment with organic carbon and nitrate - tdDd47.2 (SPAdes)... | ecosystem: Environmental > Aquatic > Marine > Coastal >... | reverse complement strand
AAGCTCTCAAGCGTCACCATCTCAAGAGCCGTCTGCTGGGGTGAGGGCGTTTTTAGCATACCCCATTGAATCAAAAGTCCCCGCCAAAGGCGAGGACTTTGTCAGCAGTCTGAGGCCGGAGCGTCGCCCGGCCTTTTTGCATCTGTAGGGGGGAAGGGATTACATGCCTGCGTTAGGCTTGAACAGCACTTCCCCATTGATTTTGAAAGCGCCGATGGCGGCTTGGCCATCCTTGGAGATCAGCCAGTCGATAAACTTCTGGCCTTCGGCGGTTTTGACATGCGGGTGCTTCTTGGCGTTAACCAGGATCACGCCGTAGGGGTTCATCAGGCGGGCGTCGCCTTCACTGACGACCTTGAGATTGTCCTTGTTTTTGAAGCTGAGCCAGGTGCCCCGGTCGGCCAAGGCATAACCACCCATGGCAGCCGCTGTGTTGAGCGTCGCACCCATGCCGGAACCGGTCTCGCGATACCATTTGCCGGAATCTTTGACTGGATCGATGGTGGCGGCTTTCCATAGCGATTTTTCACGTTTATGGGTGCCTGAGTCGTCTCCGCGCGAAATGAAAGGGGCTTTGGCTTTTGCGATCATGGTGATGGCTTTGGCGACATCTTTTTCTCCAGCAATACCTGCCGGGTCGTTTTTCGGTCCGACGATGACGAAGTCGTTGACCATGACGCTGAAACGCTTCACGCCGAAGCCGTCATTGACGAATTTTTCTTCGGATGGGCGGTGATGGACGAAGAGAACGTCTGCATCGCCGGCTTTAGCCAGGCGGATCGCTTTGCCGGTTCCGACCGCGACGACGCGAACCTCAATACCCGAGGTTTTGGTAAACTGCGGGAGGATGTCTTCAAAAAGGCCTGAGTTGGCCGTTGATGTGGTCGAGGCGACGGTAATGAACGGGTTTTCCGCCTGGGCGGCGGCGCCAAAAAGGACCAGGGCGGTCAAGGCGGGCGCGAAGATCCCGAAGAGACGTTTGGCGAGTTGCATAATGAGAGTACCTCACTGTGAAATAAATGTTTGGGTAGCGAACATTTTTAGATACCCATGATCGGTATGTCAAAATTATCATAGCGAATATTTGGTGATGATTGAAGAAAAGGCGTGGCTGCGCTAATTTTCCATCATGACCAAGCGGAAGAAAAAAATAGCGGTTGAGCGTCCTGAATTGCGTTTCAAGGTACGCATCGGAACCGATGCCTTGGGGCCGGGAAAAATAAGGTTGTTGCAGGAAATCGAGAAAAAAGGGTCGATTTCCGCAGCGGCGAGAGCTTGCAGTATGAATTATCGCCGCGCCCAGTATCTCCTGGAAACCCTTAACCAGGCGCTTGGAACGCCTGTCGTCGAAACGGTGGTTGGCGGTTCGAGTGGAGGCGGCGCCCAGCTCACGGACAGTGGTAGGCGGTTAATCGATGCCTATCGAGGGTTGGCGCAGGCAATTATAGAAGCTGCCGAGAGTCCCTTGGCAGACCTGTCGCAACTGGTCGAACCGTGACCTAATTTGGTTGATGTAATTTATCCGCCGGTGACGTTCATGTGTCGGGCAAGCGCCGGGTTGTTATGGCTTTCATCGATCACAAATTCGTGGCCCTGGGGCTTGCGTCCGATGGCTTTGTCGATGGCCTCGAACAGTGGGCCGTCCGACTCGCTTGCTCGGACCGCTTCGCGTAGGTCGATATGATCGTCCTGGCCTAGGCACATGTAAAGTCTGCCCGTGCAGGTCAGCCGGACACGGTTGCAGGTTTCGCAGAAGTGTTCGGTCAGAGGGGTGATAAACCCAAGTTTCTGTCCGGTTTCACCTACATTGACGTATTTGGAGGGGCCGCCGGTGGAGTGGTCGCTATTGGTTAACGTCCAGCGTTTTTCCAGGTCTTTGCGGACTTCGGCAAGCGGCAAATATTGATCGGAGCGGTCACCGCCGATTTCGCCCAAGGGCATGGTTTCGATCAGGGTCAGATCGAGCCCCTCCTTGCCGCACCATTCGAGGAGGCGGTCGAACTCGCCATCGTTAAAACCGCGCAGAGCGACCGTGTTGATCTTGATTTTGAGCCCTGCATTCTTAGCCGCCTTGATGCCGTCGAATACCTTTTCGATCACGCCGAAACGGGTGATCTCGGAAAATTTGGCAGGGTCGAGCGTATCGAGCGAAATGTTGATCCGTCGTACGCCGTATTCGGCTAGTTTTTCGGCGAATTTGGGCAATTGAGTTCCGTTGCTGGTCAACGTCAATTCGTTGAGCGCGCCGGATTTGATATGTCGGGATAGGTTTTCAAATAGCGACATAATGCCGTTGCGCACCAAAGGTTCCCCGCCGGTGATGCGGATTTTCCTTACACCCCGGCTGATAAAGGCCGAGCAGACCCGGTCCAACTCTTCCAGTGAAAGCACTTCATCGCGCGGCAGGAACTGCATGTCTTCGGACATACAGTACTGGCACCGGAAATCGCACTTATCGGTAACCGAAACGCGGAGATAGGAAATGGTGCGGCCAAAAGGATCAAGCATGATGTTGCATTAAAGGTTTTCTGAGCCCGGAATCAAGCATTATATTCCGTAGAATATAACGCTTTTTCACCCTATTGGCTTTGATGTCGCCCAGAGGGTGGATCGGGCTCCTTGCGCTTCCACCAAAGAAGGTCCCCTTCGAGAAAGGCCTGGGCCAGATCGTTCTTAGGCTTTGAAAAGAAGTCCGCTGCATCGGAGCGTTCGAGAATTCTGCCGCGGTGGAGGAATAACACCTCGTCGGCCAAACGCTTGGCCTGCCCGAGATCGTGGGTCGTCATGATGATCTTGGTCCCGGCGCTTTTAAAGGCTTCGATAGCCTGTTCGATGGAGTGAGTGGCCGAGGGATCGAGGCTGGCGGTCGGTTCGTCGAGAAAAAGCACCTGGGGACGGAGCGCCCAGGCTCGGGCGATGGCGAGGCGTTGCTGTTCGCCAAACGAAAGCAGCCGAGCCGGTTGATCGATCAGGCGGCCGAGTCCGATCATTTTCACCGCTTCACTCGTCCGTCGTTCCCGTTCCTGTTTGGGGATGCGGTGAAGTTTCAGGGCATAGTCGATATTGGCGCGAACGGAGCGACGGAGCATGACCGGACGCTGGAAAACCATGGCTTGGTGAAGTTTCGGATCGGCCCAGTCTGCGCCTTTCCAGATGACGCGCCCCTCACTGGGGGGCAAGAGCCCGTGACAGATGCGCAAAAGAAGGCTTTTCCCTGCGCCGTTGGGGCCGAGGATGATGGTGCTGCGCTCACCCTCAAAGGTCAGGTTGACGTCTTTAAGCAGCTTCTTCTCCCCCGGTTTGAACGAGATGTTCTTCAGTTCGAGTGGAAGAATGGAGGTTTGTGTGGTCATGCGCCCTGCCTCCTTTGTGCGGCGTCTTTAAGAACTGCCGCCGCCGCATTGACCCCGACCGATAGTGTCACAAGGATGATGCCCAGGCCGAGGGCCAGGGGGAGGTCGCCCTTGCTGACTTCCAGCGCAATTGTCGTGGTCATCACGCGGGTCACATGATCGATGTTACCGCCGACGATCATTACCGCGCCGACTTCGGCGCTGGCCCGACCGAAGCCTGCCAGCACGGCGGTAGTAAGAACGAAGCGGGCGTCCCAAAGCAGGGTGCGCAGCGATTGCCCTGTGGTCGCGCCGAGAGAGCGAAGTTGTTCGTCGTATTCCTCCCACAGGGAATCGATGACTTGGCGAGTTAAAGCGGCGATGATCGGGGTTACGAGAATAACCTGGGCGACCACCATGGCTGTTGGCGTAAATAGCAGACCGAAGACGCCGAGCGGACCGGAGCGCGAGAGCAAGAGGTAGACGACCAAGCCGACAACCACCGGGGGGAGGCCCATGAGCGCATTGACCAGGACGATCAGGCTCTTGCGGCCCGGAAATTGAAACAGCGCCAAGGCGGCGCCGATCGGCAGTCCAATGACTGTCGAGATGATGACGGCTCCAAGGCTGACGCGCAAGGAGAGCGCGACGATTTCCATCAATCCGCTGTCGCCGTTGGTTATGAGGGTTATGGCGGCCCCAAGGGCGGCCCAGATGTCGTTCACGCGGCCTCGCTGTTTTTAATTTTCACCGCCCTACATCGGGCGGTGCGTACGATATGATAAAATTGGCATAGCGGAAAGTCTTGTGCTTTTCAGTGGAAAGCCCCATATTGCAAAAAATAGTTCGGCTACCGAACAATATGCAAGAAACAATTAGCCGGGAGAGGTTCTATGGCGCCAAAGGATATGGCGGAGACCTACCGCGAAACCATTCGCCCCAATCCGTATGACCCACGCCTGACCCAAGAGGTCGAGGGGGTCGATCAGAATGGCGAGGCGTTAAGTGTTTCGGTCGTTACCGAACGGCCTCTGACCCTATTTTTAAATTCTCGCGAAATCGTCACTATGATGACCATCGGCGATTTTCCCGAGTATCTTGCGGTTGGCTATCTGGTGAACCAGAACATGCTCAAACCCGGCGACCATGTGCTGGCGGTTGAGTACGACGAAGACATCGACACTGTCGTGGTGCGCACCGCTCACGAGACCGATTTCGAAGATAAGCTGAAGAAAAAAACGCTTACCTCGGGCTGCGCCCAAGGCACGGTGTTTGGCGATATGATGGAGCGGTTCGACGAGATCGATCTACCGCAAGGGCCGGGGCTAAGCGCCTCTGACCTTCAGGGGCTTTTGGGTGAAATCAACACGACGCCGAGCCTTTATTTGAAAGCTGGAGCCATCCATGGTTGCGCGCTTTGTCGAGGGCAAGAGGTCTTGCTTTATATGGAAGACGTCGGTCGCCACAATGCCGTTGATAAAATCGCCGGATATATGTTTCTCGAAGGCGCAATGGATGGAGGGATGGACGCCGGAGAGTTGGTCCTGTACACCACAGGGAGGCTGACCAGCGAAATGGTCATCAAGACTGTGCAAATGGGCATTCCCGTTTTGGTTTCGCGCTCGGGCTTCACCGCCTGGGGCGTCGATCTGGCTCGTCAGGCCGGACTGACGCTTATCGGTCGGGCAAAGGGCAAGCGGTTCCAGGTGCTCTCGGGTGCGGAGCGTGTAGTGTTCGATGGAGAAGGTGGCGAAACGGATGGATCAAGAGGCCGATGAGATTGTCGGGTTGTTGTTGGCGGGCGGCCTGGCCCGTCGCATGGGAGGCGGCGACAAGACTTTAAGGCCGCTGGGTGGACGCTCAGTCCTTCAACGAATCATCGATACGGTTTCGCCTCAGGTCGAAACGCTTCTGCTCAATGCGAATGGCGACCCGAAGCGCTTTTCCGAGTATGGTCTGCCCGTGGTGCCCGACGTGATCGACGGCTACGCCGGTCCGCTGGCCGGAGTGCTGACCGGCTTAGAATGGATCACCGGGAACAGGCCGCAGGCCCGGTGGCTGACGACCGTTCCCTCCGATGCGCCTTTCATGCCAAAAGATTTAGTTCGCACCATGAAAAATGAAATGGAACGTCTTGGCGGCGAGATGGCTTGTGCGCTATCCAATGGCCGCACCCATCCGGTGGTTGGGCTTTGGCCGGTGGCGCTGAAAGATGATTTGCGCCGAGCGATGATTGAAGAGGACATGAGGAAGATCGACCTCTGGACGGCGCGCTACAAGATCGTCCATGTGGAATTCAGTGCTGAGCCGGTCGATCCGTTTTTCAACGCCAATCGGCCGGAAGATTTTGAGAAAGCCGAGGAACTCTTGGCTCGCCTAAAATAAAAAAGGGCGGAAAATATCCCGGCCGTCAGCAGTCTGAAACCCCGCCAAAAAAATGACGGGGTTTGTCAATGGTCTGGGGCGGAAAATATCCCGCCCTTTCTCCGAAAACGTAGGTCTTTATTTTAGGTGCCTAGAGCAAACATCAATTCTTCGTAGGTCACCCCCTTCTCCTTGCAGAGATCCATCAGCATCTTTTCCGAAGCCGCCATGCCGTCCTTGGGACTGGAATGCTTCTGCTCTTCGGTCAGGAGTTGCTGGTAGAGAGGAATGATCGTTCCCTCCAAGACCTCTCGATTAGGGACCCGGCGATTTGAGTGATAGCCGACGATGTCGCCCGAGGCGTCGCGACTCGGCGTAACGTGGGCAAAGACCCAATAGTGATCGCCGTTTTTGGAACGGTTGACGACATAGGCGAAAATCTCCTTGCCCGCCTGCAGGGTGTCCCAAAGCAGCTTGAATATACAGCGGGGCATTTCGGGGTGACGAATGGTGCTGTGCGGCGCCCCGATCAATTCTTCTTCGGTATAATCGGCCAATCGGAAGAAGAGGTGATTTGCGTAGGTGATTTTTCCTTTGAGGTCGGTCTTGGAAACAATGATTTCGTCTTCGGCGAAAAAGCGTTCGTTTCCTGTGGTGTATACGTCCGGTCTTGCCATGATCGGGCCCTCCTAAATCACTTTACGCATGGCGACGAAGAAAGTGCCGACTTCGCTACGTAGGGTTTCTGCCTGCTTTGACAACTCGTCGGCGGCTGTCAGAACCTCACCGGAGGCATGGCCGGTTTCGCCCGCACCGGAAGTGACGTCGACGATATGGGTCGCCACTTCGTTGGTGCCGGCGCTGGCTTGCTCGACGCTTTCAGCGATTTCCTTGGTTGCCGCGCCTTGCTGCTCTACGGCTGAGGCGATGGAGGTGGCTGCTTCGTTGATCCCCGACATGGTTTTTGTGATGCCGTCCATGGCGTGCACCGCATTGTCGGTGTGGTTCTGAATCGCATTGATGCGTTCCGATATTTCTTCGGTTGCTTTGCTGGTTTGATTGGCGAGGTTTTTAACCTCGGAAGCGACCACGGCGAAGCCTTTGCCTGCATCGCCTGCGCGGGCTGCCTCAATGGTGGCGTTAAGCGCCAGAAGGTTGGTCTGGTCGGCAATGTCGGTGATCAGCTTGACGACTTCGCCGATTTCCTTGGCCGCTTCGGAGAGGCCCTTGATTTTTTCGTTGGTTTCAAGCGTTTCATCGACCGCAGCTTGTGAACTGGTGGATGATTGAGCGGCTTGACGACTGATTTCGGCTATTGAGCTTGAAAGTTCTTCGGCCGCCGAGGCGACTGTTTGGACGCTGACCGAGGCTTCTTCCGTAGCAGCAGCCACAGCCGTCGCCTTTTCGCTTGTTGCGGTGGCGGTGCCCGACATGGACTGGGCGGATGCGTGCAACTCGGTAGCCGCCGAAGCGACGGTATCGACGATTTTATGGATTGTGGTTTCGAAGTTGTTTGCCACACCCGAAAAGTCGTCGATTTTCTGGTGCATGTTTTCAACTGCCTTGTTGGTGGTCTTGGCGCCGTTCCGGAACGACCCCGTCATGCCCTTCTCGATGATTTTCCGGAAGTACATGTTATTGGCGACGTATTCCATGGAAGTGCTGGCTTCCCGAATGAAGGCATCGCAACGGTCGATCAGGTTGTTAAGCGTCTCGTGCAGCTGTTTTATTTCGCCGCCTGCGGTGCTGAGAACGATCCGAGCTTCGAAGTCTCCGTTGTCGACCTCTTGGCAGATCTTAACCGCATGGTTGATCTGACTTTGCGCCTTGCCGATGCTGATCATGACGAAAACCGCTGCCGCAGCAACGATGACGTTTAAAGCGATGGCGGTAATACCCCCGACTGTTGCGGTTGCGACAACGCTGGCGACCGCAGCGCCGATGGCTCCGATGCTGGCCATTTTAGCCATTGATAAAGCGGATTGATTGGACATTCTGGGCCCCCGCAGGCAATTAATTTTCTACTTTTGACCATCTAATTATTGGGTTTTTTTGAGACCAATTCAACATCTCGTAAAAGGCATGTAATCTCAATCCACCCCATTTCAATATGTGGTTTAACGGGGGGGCTGCTAAGGAAATATGAAAATAATTTTCTTTAAATAAGAGAAAAATAAATTATTTCAAATGGTTGGTGTGCTTTTTTAAGCGAATCAACTTTAGCTTGAATAAAGAAAACGCCGCCGTTCTTATCAATTGGGCGCTAAGTGGGGGGGAGGAGCGCACCCGCAATCAAAAAACAGCGGCGTTATATCTTTAGCCGGATGAGGGATCGTCCATCCACAAAGGCGAAATCGTCGTTGCGATACAGGCGAGGAGGGGGTGGACGACATCCGGCGCCGATGAACACATTTATAAGAACTTGCTGATATAGGCTCCTTGACCGCAGTCAAATTAACCGGAGGCTGGACAATTTTTTTTCCTACCTTCATGATTTGGAAGGAAAAAATCAAGGAGAGGCAGAGATGGTGAAGTCGCTAACAGATGAAGCCCTGAACCAGTTGTTTGATGCTGCGCGAACACATAATGTTTGGCAGGACCGGCCTGTCGACCCGTCTCTTTTGGAAGAAGTTTGGGAGCGAGCCAAGTGGGGGCCAACCAGCGCCAATTGTTGTCCGCTGCGGGTGGTGTTCGTTGTTTCCAAGGAGGCGAAGGCGCGGCTTGAGCCCTGCCTGATGGAAGGCAATCGGGAAAAGACCATGACCGCTCCTGCGACGGCGATATTCGGGCATGACATGACTTTTTATGAGCGGTTGCCTCGATTGTTTCCTCACACCGACGCCCGCTCATGGTTTGTCGGCAACGCCGCTTTGATTGACGAAACGGCTTTTCGCAACGGTACGCTCCAGGCAGCCTATTTTATACTTGCCTGCCGGGCCATCGGCCTCGATTGCGGCCCCATGTCAGGATTTGACAAGGCCAAGGTTGAGGCTGAGTTTTTTGCCGGCCTAAACGTCAACGCCAACTTTCTTTGCAATATTGGCTACGGCGACCCGTCTGGACTCTTTGATCGCGCGCCGCGGCCAGGGTTCAATGAAGACTGCAAAATTATCTGATTTGTTGCCGGATATAGATTAGCGCACTGCTTTCGGGTTTTGTTTCTCTCCAACCAAGCGATAGAAAAAATCAATTAAAAAATAAACAATAAACAATTATGAAGATTGCTTGGTTTGTCCTAATATGCGCTCAAGGAAACAACATGGCTCGCCGGAATAACGAGGCGGCCGGAGATTGAAAGAGGAGCGGAACTATGGAGTTGAATATTGGGATCAAAAACGAGGACCGGAAGGCCATCGCCGGAGGATTGGCGAAGCTTTTAGCCGATAGCTACACGCTGTACCTCAAGACCCATAACTTCCATTGGAATGTGGTTGGACCGCAGTTCAATACCCTGCATCAAATGTTTGAGCAGCAGTATACCGAGCTTTCAACGGCAGTCGATGAGATCGCCGAGCGGATTAGAGCTCTTGGAGTGAAAGCGCCGGGTAGCTATCGGGAATTTGCCGAATTGACCAGCGTTTCGGAAGCCGAGGGCGATGTTAGCGCCGAAGAAATGATCCGCCAACTGGCGGCCGACCAGGAAACGGTGGTGCGTACAGCCCGCTCGATTTTTCCGGCGGTAGAAGCAGCCAATGACGAGCCAACAGCCGACCTTCTGACACAGCGGATGCAAATTCACGAAAAGACCGCCTGGATGTTGCGCAGCATGGTTGCGGAAAGTTAAAAACCTGCAAAGCAGAGCAAAGGAGGAAACGATGTCTAAGAAAGAAGAAAATCTGGAGCGTCTGGTTTGTCAGTTGGGCGCAGACGCCATGTGGGGCGGCAAAAGAAACGCCCCGAACGCCTGCGAAAAGATCAAGGACTAGGTTGAGAAAAGTTCCCAGAAAAGCCCCCTGAAAAGGGGGCTTTTTCAGACTACAGCATTCCCTATCTGGAGCGTCTGGACCGGCAGCGTGAGCGCTTCGCTTTGAATGTCGCGGGGGTGGGGCTGGATGCGGGCGGGGGTCGCCAAGGGTAAGGGCGGGTTATCCGAGAAGCCCTGTCCTCACTTAACGTCTAGATGTGGAGTCTCGATAGGTTGTTCTGATCCAGCCCAGTTCGACTGATGGGCGGCTTTCGTTTTAGCGCGCTATGCGGCCTATGCCAATTGTAATGATGGAGCCAGTACGGCAGTTCGTCTTTCCGCTGGTTGGAGTTTTGATAGGCCTGTCCGTATGCCCATTCGCGGATGCTTGACTGTATGAAGCGCTCCGCCTTGCCATTTGTCTTGGGGGTATAGGGCTTTGTATAGATATGTTTGATGCCCATGGCTTTGCAGGCTTTATTGAAGACCTTTGAACGATAGCAGGAGCCGTTGTCGGTCATCAAGCGCTCGATCTTGATGCCGAGGGATTTGTACCAGGCGACGGCGGCTTCGAGGAAGGCGACGGCATCGTCCTTTCGTTCGCTGTCGAGAACCTGGGAGAAAGCGAGCCGCGAGTGGTCGTCGATGGCGACGTGGACGAACTCCCAGCCGATCCCCCTGGTATTGGCCTGACCGGTACGGTCGCCGGTGATGCGATGCCCCGTGCGGCTGAATTTGCCGAGTTTCTTGATATCCATATGGAGGAGTTCTCCCGGCGCATCACGTTCATAGCGGACCACCGGTTCGGCGGGCTCCAAATCGCGCCAGCGGTTGAGGCCGTGGCGCTTCAGAATGCGGCCGACGGTGCTGCGAGACAGGCCGGTTTGGTCCGCAATGCGATCGTAGGTCCGCCTCTCACGGCGCAGTTCAATCACCTTCGCCTCACACTCGGGCGGGGTCTTGGCCGGGCTATTGTGAGGCCGGGAAGGCCGGTCCCGCAAACCGGCAAGCCCCTCCATCCGATAGCGCCGCCGCCATTTGCGAACCGTACTCGTACTCACGCCCATGGCGCAGGCAACATCTTCGACCCGTTCTCCGCGTTCCAGGCGTTGGATCAACAGTTCTCGACCTTTGGGTGTCAGACGGGCATTCTTATGCATGTTCATTCGGTCCTCCCCGATTAGCTTCTGTTCTCGCAAACATCAGCTTCTCAGGCTGGGATCGAATGAACAACCTCGTGAGACATCACAGCTAGAGCGCGCTCCCCCTGAAAAAGGAAACTCTTGTGCAGTGCGGTAGGCCTGTGCAATATCACCGCCACCATTTAAACAATCGGCAAATAAATTTGCAGAGGCGTTATGACTAAACCTCCTAAAATGTTTTTCCAGCCCCTCGCCATCGGCGCTCCCGAGCCCTTCCGCGAGGTTCCCGTTGCGCTGGAGCGGATGATCCACTTCTTCCCCCCGCATATCGAGAAAATGCGCGCCAAGGTTCCCGACATGGCCAAACAGGTCGATGTTCTGCTCGGCAATCTTGAAGACGCCATTCCCGCCGACGCCAAGGAAGCGGCACGCGCCGGTCTCGTGGAAGTCGCCAAGAACGCCGACTTGAGCGGCACCAAACTCTGGACCCGCGTCAACTGCCTGAACAGCCCCTGGTTCCTCGATGATGTGACCGAACTGGTCGCCGCCGCCGGCGATAAGCTGGACGTTATCATGCTGCCCAAGGTCGAAGGCCCCTGGGACATCCATTACCTTGATCAGCTTCTTGCCCAACTTGAAGCAAAGCACGAGATCAAAAAACCAATCATGATTCACGCTCTACTGGAAACGGCGCAAGGCGTGAAAGAAGTGGAGACGATTGCGGCAGCTAGCCCGCGCATGCACGGCATGAGCCTCGGCCCGGCCGATCTGGCGGCTTCACGCGGCATGAAAACCACACGCGTCGGCGGTGGGCATCCCTTTTACGGTGTCCTGGAAGACCCTCGTGAAGACAACGGCACGCGGACGCTCTATCAGCAGGACCTCTGGCACTACACGGTCGCCAAGATGGTCGATGCCTGCCAAACCTACGGCATCAAGCCCTTCTACGGTCCGTTCGGCGACTTCTCAGACGACGCAGCTTGCGAAGCCCAATTCCGCAACGCCTTCCTTCAAGGGTGTGTCGGCGCTTGGTCGCTGCATCCCAAACAGATCGACATCGCCAAGCGGGTCTTCAGCCCCGACGTCAAGGAGGTGCTGTTTGCCAAGAAAATTCTCGAAGCTATGCCCGACGGCACCGGGGCTGTGATGATTGACGGCAAAATGCAGGACGACGCCACTTGGAAACAGGCCAAGGTGATTGTCGATCTAGCCAAACAGGTCGCGGCAAACGACCCGGAGATGGCCAAGGCCTACGAGATGGATTAACCGCAACCATCTTAGACAAACGATCAAACGGCCCCGCCTTATTGGGGCCGTTTTTTTTCATTTAGATGCAAACCAATGCGGAGTAACATTAGGAAAATTCTTCAACTGGTGGGGCCCTTTTCTTGGGGGGCCAAAAAAACAAAAAGGACGAGGCGTTTCAAATGCCCAATATCGAGCAACAGATTCTCGATGCCAATATCCTCATTGTCGATGACAACGCTACCAATATCGAACTTCTCCTGATGATGCTCGAGGGTCAGGGGTTCCACAACCTGTTCAGCACCACGGATTCCCGCAAGGTAACCGATATCTTCCGGGAAAAGACCATCGACATTATTTTGCTTGATATCCGCATGCCGCACATGGACGGTTTCCAGGTGATGGAAGAGCTAAAGCCCCTGGCTCACCGCAGCTATCTTCCCATCCTGGTGATGACCGCGCAAAACGACGAGGAAACTCGTCACCGGGCCCTGCAATCAGGGGCAAAGGACTTTCTGACGAAACCATTCGACAACACCGAGGCTATCAGTCGTATCACCAACATGCTGGAAGTCCGGATGCTGTATAATGAACGCATCCGACAAACCGACGACCTTGAATTGAAAGTTTTAGACCGAACCACGGAATTACGCGAAACCAATCACCAATTACGCGAAACACGCCGCGCAATCATCGATTGCCTGGGCCGCGCATCGGAATTCCGGGACAATGAAACAGGCGTCCATGTCATTCGCATGAGTATGGCCTGCGGAATTCTGGCGCGAGCAATCGGTCTCCCCGAAGATGAAGCTGAGTTAATCCAGAATGCCAGCCCCATGCACGACGTAGGGAAGCTGGGTATTCCCGACGAAATTCTGCTCAAACCCGGACGCCATACCCCTGAAGAAACGAAAATTATGCAGACCCACGCGGAAATCGGCGCCCACATCATGAGCTCATATAGCTCCGACATCACCAATTTGGCCCAGGAAATCGCCCTCACCCACCACGAAAACTGGGATGGGTCCGGCTATCCGAAAGGGCTTTCGGGTGAGACAATCCCCCTATCAGGCCGGATTTCCGCCATTTGCGATGTTTATGACGCGCTGACCTCCAAGCGCCCCTACAAGAAAGCCTGGTCTCAGGACGACGCAGCCAATTTCATCAGGGGGCAATCGGGGAAAAAATTCGATCCCGTCCTGGTTGAAGCCTTCCTCAACGTCCTCCCGGACGTCAACGCTCTAAGGGATCAATATCCCGACCCAGAAGACGAGTAGGCGAATCATGACGGCAGGCACGAACGGACACGAAAAGAAAGACCGGGTGCTCATCGCCGACGACCACGAAGTCAACCGCGAACTTCTTGAACTGGTTCTGGAAGACGACTACGTAGTCATTTCGGCAAAGGATGGCGCCGAAACACTGAAAATGGCCCGAGCCGAACCTTTCCCCGATATCATCCTGCTTGATGTGATGATGCCCGAACTCAGCGGCTACGAGGTCTGTGAGAAACTGAAAGCCGACCCCAAAACCCGAGATATTCCGATCATTTTCATCACTGCAGCCGCTACCCAGGAAAATGAATCAAAGGGTCTGGAGTTGGGGGCCATCGACTACATCACCAAACCAATCACCCCTAACATCGTACTTGCCCGGGTGAAGAATCATATTGCCTACGTCAAGGCGCAAAAACGTCTGATGCAGGCCGAGAAGGCAGAAGCACTGGGACAGGTCGTCGCCGGTGTGGCGCATGAAATCAACACGCCCATCGGCATTATGATGACGGCAAGCTCATATTTGAGCGAGTCTATCAAACACCTGATCAAACAGCGGGACGGTGATTGTTTCCCCCCTGAGACCCTCGATAAATTCATAAACAGGGCGACCGAATCGGCCGAACTTATCGTCAATAACGCTCAACGAGCCAGCGACCTGATTCAGAGCTTCAAGCAAATTAGCGCCGACCAAGTTTCAGGCGTATACCGGACAATCGGTCTTGCCGAATACTTACAGAGCATTCTCGCTTCCTTAGCCCCACGGCTGAAACGGAGGGAGGTTCAGGCGACAATCGACTGTCCTGCCGATCTTGCCATGAAAACCTACCCCGGCACTCTCGCCCAGATTGTCACCAATTTGACGCTCAACGCCATAGAGCACGCCTTCGAACCGGAAACTTTAGGCACAATCGAAATTGCTATCGAAGAGATCGATCGCGAGACCTTGCGCATGATTTTCACCGACAATGGACGGGGTATCGCCGAACAAAACCAGGGGAAGGTTTTCGAACCGTTTTTCACCACGGCCCGATCTCTTGGCGGGACGGGGCTTGGACTGAGTATCGTCCAATCGCTAACCCACGAAACATTAGGCGGAACCATCGAGCTGGAAAGCGAGAATGGAAAAGGAACGCGGTTTATCCTTGAGTTCCCAAAAGAAACGCCCAGACACAGGCATCCGTGACAAAATCAACAGGGCCATGCACAATAACGATGCAGGCAGAAAAAGGGGCTACCATCAATGAGCAACCACCATCTGATCTCAGCGGAAAGCCCTGAAAGCTGGGCCGACAAAGATAAACCCTGGCGCATTCTTGTCGTCGATGACGACCCGGAAGTGATCGCCGTAACCCGGCTCGTCGCCCAGGATATGATGTTTGAAAACCGCCCCATCGAAGTGATTGAAGCAACGACGGCTAAACAAGCTAAGCTCCAACTGCTCGAACATCCAGATATCGCCGTCATCGTGCTTGATGTGGTCATGGAAACCGACGATGCAGGCCTTAATCTGGTCAAGGCTATCCGCGGGGAAATGAAAAATCCATCGGTACGCATTCTTCTGCGGACCGGACAGCCCGGCCAAGCCCCCGAACGCGAAGTCATTCTCGACTACGATATCAACGACTACCGCCTGAAGTCGGACCTAACGGCGCAAAGTCTTTTTTCTTCCCTGATCTCCGGTTTACGCTCCTACCAGATGGTCTGCGAATTGGAATTTCATCAGAAGCTGGCCTTCCAAACGCTCAGTCAGCAGTTGGAGTTTGAAGATCAACTTATAGCGATGATCGACCAACCCGCATTGCACACCGACGTTATGGCCTTCGTCACCGGGGCCAATCAAGCCATGGGCGACCTTATGGGCCATCGGGCAAGCGAAATGCTCGGTCTCGATGTTGCTTCCCTACTGCCCCAACCTCTGGCCGAGGCAATCAAAAAGCGGAAGATTACAAAGGATCAAATCGGCATTCTGTCCGAGGATCGGGTCGAATGGACCAACGCTGAAAACGAAACCGTTACAGCCACCGTAAAAACCAAGGTTTTCCGCATGGGAGAAAACGTTCCTGCAGGCTTAATTGTGACATTGAGCGTCACCTGACAGCGAGTCGGAAATGCACGATGTCTCCAACCCTATACGCGCGGACGTCAATCTCGACCTCGAAAACGTCGTTTTTCTGGTAGTGGACGACAACAAGTTCATGAGAACAATCCTCAAGGGGCTTCTTCATTCCTTTGGCGCAAAACAGGTGATCGAAGCTGACGACGGAGCCAGCGCACTCAAGGAACTTCAGGCCAGCGCTATCGATATCGTTATCACCGATCTCATGATGGACCCGCTTGACGGTTTCGACCTTACCCGCCTGATCCGCACTTCCGAAGATTCCCGCAACCCTTATGTTCCAATCATCACCATTTCCGGCCACACGGAAACCCACAGGGTCCAGGAGGCCAGGGATGCAGGGGTCAATGAATTTCTCGCCAAGCCCATTTCGGCGACGGCGCTTTTTTCACGTATCTACGCCGTGATCAACCAGAACCGTGAATTCGTCAAATCCCGGAACTATTTCGGCCCCGACCGTCGCCGCTCGAAAATACCCTGGCACGGGAAAGAGCGGCGGAAAGACAGCGAGTAAAGTAGGTTTTAAGCGACAATTATGGCCGCAATCCAGGAACGTATAGAAGGTCCCGATCTGATATTATTCGTCCATGGCCTGGGCTGCGCGAAGGAATCTTTCTCCACAGCCTGGGACAGCCATGTTCTAGAGGACTATTCACTGCTTGCACCTGACCTGCCAGGCCATGGCGACACGCCTCTCGACCCTTGGGGTTGCCGAATGGAAGACTATGCCACTTTCCTCAAAAGTGTTGTAGTGGCGAGGCGTTGGAAACGCCTCCATGTGGTGGCCCACAGCATGGGTGGGGCCGCCGCCCTGCTGCTTGACCGGTTTGAGGGTCTCCCCCTTTCATCCTTCATCAACGTAGAGGGTAATCTGATCGCCGAAGATTGCGCTCTGTTGAGCCGTCGGGCCGCCGAAAGTCGCTTTAAGGATTTTCTGGAGCAGGACTTCAACAAACTGCTGGCAAAGGCGGCCCAGGCCGACGACAAGGCTGTCCGCGCCTGGGCGGAATGGTCGAAGCGCTGCGACCCCAAGGCATACCACGGTGCTTGTAAGTCGCTTGTTGCTTGGTCTGATAGCGGGAAACTACTGGATCGCTACAAGAAGTTGACGGTTCCCAAAGCCTACATTTATGGCGAAAAAAGCGCCAACCCCGCCGTTCTGAAAAAACTCGATGGCGAACGCTGCATTCAAATAGACGGCGCGGGGCATTTCATCATGCAAGAGCGCCCCAATGTGTTTTTTAGACTTATTGCCAAAATTATTGGGGAAGCAACCCCGCCGCCAGGGTCCGATTAACCTGTATCATCGCTTGGAGGGTTTGCTCATCGTAAGCCTGGAGCAAGTTGGCGGTTTGCCGGTCCATAAAAAGGCTTAAGCTTAAAAGATCGGCCCTCGTCTTATCCGGTAAGGGATTTCCCGTCTCGGCCAGATCGGCCTGAAAAACCGTCCAAAGCTTGTTGTTGAATTTAAGAGCTTCGGCCAAAAGACTGCGGTCCTGCCGAGCGATCCGGGCTTTTTCGAGAAGCCGAGCCGCCTTCATCAAGGCCTCAGCTTCCAGCCCCCGCCCTTTCAAGGCAACGGCATGGCTCTTGGCATAGGCGGAATAGGCTGAATAGCCGGAGTTCACTCGCCGCTCCGGACCAATTCAACAATAAGCGACTCGGAACGCGCGGCAATGCGCTGGCTTTGTACGCCAAGCTCGGCCCTGATATTGGCCGCAAGCAGTGTCGCGCCATCTGCATTAATATCCGTCTCAAGCAATTTATCGGCCCCCGCCTGCAGGCTGTCGGCCAATTCCTGGGTGAAGCTTTCCCGGGTCGTCAAAATGGCGGCATTGTTGCCAATGCGGGAGGCCGTGGCCTGAACGGTAGACAGCGCATTATCGATGTCGCTGATCGCCGACTCGATATCGGTAAGCGAGGCGAAGTTATTGTAGTCCGCCGCCGCTGAGCCCACATTGAGGCTTGCGATATCGCTGGCTTCCCCTTCAACCGTAAGATCGGTTCCCGGTTGATCGTTGAAATTGACCCGCTGGCTATCGGGCGGATTGGAAATCAGATTGGAGCCGCCGTAAGACACATCGGCAACCAATTTATCCAACTGTTGGCGCGTTACGTCGAATTGGGCGACCAGGGCATCCTTTTCCGCTCCGGACGCACTTTGCGCCGCATAGGCGATGCCTTTCAGTTGTTGTCCCAACTGCTCTACCGCATCCAGGCCAACCTGCGTAGTTTCAAGGGAGCTGATAGCTTGACCGATATCCGACTTGGCGTCGAGCAGCGCATTGACCCGTCCGGCCAAAGCGCTGGCGCGCAAATAATCCTGCGGATCATCGGCTATTTGGTTGACCCGTCGCCCTGTCGCCAGGCGCTCGGAAGCGTCGTCGCGTTCCCGCGCAATCTCAATACGCTCCAACAGCGTCAGTCTCGATGATGGACTTAAGGCGATTGTATCGACCATGGCTTTCTTCCAGGCTTACAAAATGAACCAACCGCAACCAGCATAAGCGCTGCCCGACATTCTTGTCCGTGACGGCAGTCACAATGGTTAACGAAGTATTATTATGTCAGAAAATACCAAAAAGGTCGATTCACAAGCCGTTGTCGACCAAAATGCGGGGATACGGGAACATCGAGGTAAGCGGGAATTATGGTGGCGGCAAAGACCTGGGTGGAAGAGTTCAGAAACGAACTGATCGACGATCACACGGCCCTTTTAGAAGCTGAGTCCTGGCGCAAGAAATCGAAAAACTGGTCCTTTGACGTGGCCCGGGAACGCACCCAGACATTCTACCGGGAGCGCCTCACCGGCTTTGCCCGATGCGGCAGCATATCGGCAGACGAACTGGAAGACCTGCTTCGTCTCGTCGAACAACTGGGCTTGACAGAGTTCGAAACTTAATTCGCAGGAGCTTTGCAGGCTTCGACCAGCATGGGAGCATCCTGTGTCAGGGCCAGCCACTCACCGTTGGTCGGTAGACCGTCATCGCCCATTTTGCTCTCGGCGGTAAGCTCAATTTCTTTACCCGCATCACAATCAACGAGGTATAGCTTCTCCTGAGCCCCCATATAGCGTGACATCAAAGCCGCCTCGACCATAACGAAATTGGACTGAGTCGCATGACGGCGCAATTTCAGCTTGTCGAAAATCACCAATTGTTCAACCACGGGAACGAACATCGTCCAGGGACGCAGCAGGATTTCCGTCCCTATTTCCTTAGCCACCACGACATCGGGCGGCAAGATTTTCTTGGCGCGATTGACCCAATCGTAGTCGTTATAAACGGTGAAAATCACCATTGCCGCCCCAGCAGACATCGGAATCAGATACCTGGGCGCCTTTTGTCCCCAAAGCTTAAAGACAATAAGCAAAATGCCGATGGTGCCAACGCCAACGGCGACAATTGCGACGATATCGATCATTGATATTTCCCTGCTTCCCCGATCCGACCCTAGACGTTTCGATATCAGCCCCCGTCCCGCCTGTCCAGTCCAGAGTATGTCCTTAGGCAATCATCTCCTTGAGCGCCAAGGCTTTTCCATGGCGTTTGTGCTCGGCCTGAGCAAGAAACAACTCACCGGCCGCAATAGCGTCCATCAGGGCATTATGCGCCCCATAGCGAGGCAAATTGTATCTCTTACGGCAAGCGTTCAGGCGATACGCCCCCCGAGCTAAATCCTGGTTACGGCGTAAGGCAATCCGTCGTTCTACCAGCAACGTATCGACAGTCGGCATCTCGAAAGGCGCACCATAGACCCTCTTGCAGGCCTCACTTAAAAATGTCCATTCGACCCTTGCATGATGGGCGATCAGAACTTTTCCTGCGAGTTCCGGGAGGACTTTGGCCAGTCCCTCTTCCAAGGACGGCGCATCTTCCAAATGGGTATCGAAAATCCGGTGCACTACGGCGGACTCCGCTGTTATGGCCCCACTCGGCTTGACTAATTGGTGGACGCAGCCGGAAAAATCGATCTGCAGACGATGTATCGGCACCCAACCAATACTAACAATTTCGTGCTTTCGCGCATCAAGCCCGGTGGTCTCCAGATCGAGTGCTATAAAATCCACGTCGCGCACATCAGCCGACTTATCCGGGTAGGGCGTCTCATAAAAATCCTTCAACGGACCGGGTGACGTTTGGCGCGCCAACTGCCTCCGCCGGAAGTCGCTCCGTTTTAGTAACGACAACATCCCTAGGACCTAAACATTATGGGCGCTCGCCATACTCGACTGAATGGTCTTAACCACAGAAAAGGCATCCTTGAGGTGGTTGCGTTCAAAGTGGGATAGATCTTCCGGAGCCATGAAGTTATCCGGCTTCACTCCTTTTCTGATTTGGCGCGCCTGATGTTGAAGTCGGGTAATGGCGATGAACTCGTAAGAATCGAGGAGGTCGCGCGCGCCGTCTTCACTCAGCACCTTGGCTTCCTGTCCCTCCATAAGCCGCTCATAGGTGTTGACCGCGCCAATTCCCGCCTCCAGAGAATATATCCGGGCGATATCCACAATCGGCACCACGCCGGTATGTTTAAGGTCAAATCGGTGATCGTGTTCACCGCCCCTGATCAGCACGAAGTTTTTAAAGAATCCCAAAGGCGGCGTATGGGTTAGCGCATTGCCAACCATCATGGAACGGAAGATGCTGTTCCTTTGAGCTTTATCCTGAATAAGCGCAACGAGCTCTTCATAAAGCGCGGTTTCCCCGGTAATCGGCCGAAGATCGAAGAAAATACAGGAATGCATCAAAGCCTTCGGTTCAGGCTCTTCTATCCAGCTTGAAAAGTAGCGCTTCCAGGTTTTCAAAGGCTGACGCCACTTGTCGGTAATCGCCATGATTTCACCAGGACAGTACACATAGCCACAGGCATCGAGACCGTCGCAAACAAACTTAGCGAGTTCTTTGAAATACTCGCCATGTTTGGCTTCATCGTATGAATCATCAAGCACCAGGCAATTGTCCTGGTCGCCCACGCCCGTTTGCTCATGACGAGCCTGAGAACCGCTAGCGCACCACACGTAGGGAATGGGAGCCGGACCAAGTTTCGCCTCGGCCAACTGCACCAAGCGAATGGTGACCGCATCGGTAACGCTGGTGATGATGTGGCCGATATTATGCGAAGAGGCCCCCGACTCGACCAGATGCAACAGCACCTTAGGCGTTTTCGCCACAATTTCAGCCAACCCTTCATAAGTCTGGCGCTTATAGATATCGCCGACCAGATAAACCGCAGAGGTCGTTTGACGCTGGACTAGATTGGTATTGGTGATCACCCCAGCCACGTTATCCCCATCTTTAATCGGCAAATGGCGGATATTGGCCCGGGTCATAGCCAGCAAAACGTCGAAGGCATAGTTGTGAATGTCGAGGGAAATCGGCTTAGGCGTCATGATATCGTCAACCCGCGCCGAGTAGTCGAGGGCATTGGCGACCACTCTGTTGCGCAGGTCCCGGTCGGTCATAATTCCGACCAGCTTGTTGTTTTCCGTCACCAGCAGGCAGGAAACCCGCTCATCACGCATGCGGGCGGCCGCTTCCTGAATGGTCGCCCCTGGACCGATGGTCACCGGCGCTCGCCCCAGCATATCACCGGCCTTGGTCGACATGAGATCCAACTGGGCGTCCTTGGCTGGGCTTGAACTGCTCCGCACATCGCGCAAACGCGCCGCGCCGAGGGGGGCAAAGAAATAGGCGAATTGAGTGTATTCGTTGCGCAGGCGCTCAAAGTCATCGAAGGGCAGCATGTAAAACAGGCTATCTTCCAGAGCCGTAACGCTATTGAGCGCGGTACAACCATTC
>Ga0209692_10002342_pt1 | contig 21206 bp, 17 predicted proteins | sample tdDd472_FD_187129 | JGI IMG/M metagenome (GOLD analysis project Ga0209692, IMG submission 187129) | Marine sediment microbial communities from the Atlantic coast under amendment with organic carbon and nitrate - tdDd47.2 (SPAdes)... | ecosystem: Environmental > Aquatic > Marine > Coastal >... | reverse complement strand
TTCCTGCCGCAGCATGATATTGGCCAAAAGTGATGTGGACTTGATATCACAGCGCGCCCAGCGGGTGTCTTCCAATGTAATAGCGCTGATGCCGCTAAGGTCTTTTGGCCCGACAGTAATAGCCGTAGCCATGGCAAAGACAGTTGGCTGCATATGCTCGGGGTAAAAATGATCGCGACCGTTTTCAGCACCGCGACTGACCTGGACATAAATAGCTATATCGCCACCGCCGTTGCGTTCGATCAGGCTATTGAAAATGCTACGCCATTCTTCGTCATTGTGAGGATTAGGGATGGCAAGCTCATTCAGACTGTTATTGAGTCTGGTGAGATGGCTATCTGCAAGCATCACTTTGCTATTGAAGACGGGGATCACTTCGTAGATGGCATCCGCAAAGAGAAAGCCACGATCAAATGGTGAAATGCTCGCTTGGGCAGTGGGTAGGTACTGACCGTTAACGAAGCAAACCGGTAGTGCATCAGCCATTCTGAGTGTTCCTTTTCTTCTTACTCAAACCAGAGCACGATCCAATCAATGAGCTGACCCAGCAGACCGGCTTCCGGTATCGGCTGCTCACTATATAGATCGATCTCATCAATCAGTTCGCCATCCAGCGATATTTTTAACTGCCCGACCGCGCCCGAGGTGTCCAGTGGTGCTTCAAGTGGTCCGCTGATCTGCGTGCGAGCCTCGAGCCGGTCATATGAGCCACGGGGAATTGTGACGTAAACATCTTCGCGGCTAATCAGCTTGGTGTTTTCCGGGTCACCATACCAGACGCGTTCTTCGGTAATGGCCTGACCTGCCTGATACAGCAGGCGGGTTTCAAAGAAGCGAAAACCATAGTTCAACAGTGCTTGTGAATCGTTGGCGCGCGCTGAGGTGCTGTTGGTGCCGAGTATGACGGCAACTAAACGGGTGTTGTCACGCTTGGCTGATGAAACCAGACAGTAGCCGGCCGCTTCGGTGTGGCCTGTCTTGAGTCCGTCAACGCTGTTGTCGCGCCATAACAAAGCATTGCGGTTGTCCTGCGTGATGCCGTTGTATGTAAATTGCTTGACCGAGTACCACTCATAATACTGAGGGAAGTCACGGATAATGGCGTTGGCAAGAATCCCGATATCGCTGGCGGTGGTGTAATGCTCGTCATCGGGTAGGCCGGTGCTATTCATGTAATGACTACTTAGCATGCCCAGATTGAACGCTGTCTGATTCATCAACTCGGCGAAGGTTTCTTCGGTGCCGGCGACGTATTCTGCCAGAGCCACGCTGGCATCATTTCCGGATTGAATGATCATCCCTTGCAGCAGCAGGTCGACGGGCACGCGTTTGCCTACTTCGATAAACATTCTGGAGCCGCCGGTCCGCCAGGCCTTCTCGGAAACCAGAACATTGTCTTGCAGCCCTATCTGACCGTTCTTGATGGCATTGAATACCACGTAAGCGGTCATCAGCTTGGTGATGCTGGCGGGTTCCATGCGCTCGGTTGCCGCTTTGCTCGCGAGGACTCTGCCGCTTTCGTGATCGACAAGCAGGTAGCCTTTGGCACTAAGTGATGGCGCAGAGGGAACCTGAGCCTGAGCAGTTGAGAACAACGCAACCAGGCTCAAGCTAATTGCGATAGAACGAATGGTCGAAATGGAACGAATGGTCATCGGGTAACGCGCCTGTTTTATTCGTGTTAATTCAAATGTAATTCAAGAGCCCCCGTTATGACGAGGGTGTAAAAACCGGGTCTGCAAAGCTGTACGCGGAAGGCTACCGGAGCCGGCTGCTACAGGCTAGCGTTGGTTCTCGACGACCAGATGCGTATCGGCGATCTGCAATGACTGCATCCTGCGGATCATCGCATCGTAGGCTGCCACATCAGCAATGGGACCAATACGTACCCGGTAGAGTCCATCATTGTCGCTGTGCACAAAGACATCGTTGACGCCTTCGCCCGAAATTCTTTGCTGCAAACGTTCTGCGTTACCGCGCTCACCAAAGGCGCCGACCTGCATGTAAATTGTGCCAAAGGCATCGATGCCGGCGGGCGCTGGCGCAGGTTGACGACTATTGTTGATGGACTCGACTCTTACCAGAGTAGTCCCGCTTTGCACCATGTCCAGTTGTTGTGCGGCCGCGTATGACATATCAATCAGACGGTTGTCGACAAACGGCCCCCGGTCATTGACCCGCACGACTACACTTTTGCCATTCCGCAGGTTGGTGACGCGCACAGTGGACGGTAGTGGCAGCGTCTTGTGCGCTGCAGTCATGGCGTACATGTCGTAGATTTCCTGATTGGAAGTTTGCTTGCCATGAAACTTTTTACCGTACCAGGAGGCAACGCCTTCCTGCTCGTAGCCGTTACTGCTGGATAATACGTAGTAACGTTCGCCGTAGACTTCATAAAACGGATTGTTGCCTTTCAGGCTCTTGGCGTTGTTGTTGCCACCGGAGACGCGTGTGTTTTTGCTGCCGGATGAGCAACCGAACACCAAAAACAGGCTGAGTGCCGAAATGGTTAGAAATTGACCGGTAGGTTGTTTCATGCAGATTCGTAAGACCGAACCTGCAGCAACGAGAAAGGCGCCAAAGGCAGAAGTAATTACCTTCAGTCCGGTATTCCGACGTTTGATTCGGGGCAAGCGATCCATGCTTATTCCGTTGTTAGTAAATAATGGGGTGAACGTTATGGCACTTTTGCGGCGATAGCTTCGCCCAGCTGCCAGGCAGCCAGTGCGTACATTACGCTGCGATTGTAACGGGTAATGACATAGAAGTTATGCAGTCCGACCCAATATTCGATCCCGTTGTCTCCTTCCAGTACCACCAGGTTTGCAGGCGAGTCGCCCGGCAGGGTGGTCTCAACAGAGATTCCCTGCTTGCGTATGTCATCCAGAGTGGTTTTGGTTTTGAGCTCGTTTTTGGTGCCGGGAGCTTTAGCGCCTGGATTCAGCGTGGCGGGTAAAACCACCTCTGCGTTAGGGTGCCAGCGATGTGCCAGAAAGTAATTCGCCACGCTCATCTGGATATCGGCCCAGTTATTGAGCAGGTCACGGCGACCATCGCCATCGCCGTCAACCGCGTAAGCCCGGTAACTGCTTGGCATAAACTGCGGTGGGCCCATAGCGCCGGCGTAAGAGCCTTTGACTTCCAGCACCGGCAAATCTTCTTCGCGCGCCAGCAGCATGTACTCGCCCAGTTCCTTCGTGAAGAACTTCGACCGTTTCGGGTAATCAAATGCCAGAGTTGAAAGTGCATCGACCACCCGGTAATTGCCGGTGATGCGACCGTAAGATGTTTCAACGCCGATAATGCCGACGATCATTTGCACCGGCACGCCTGTCTCAGCGGAGATGCGCTCGAGTTGTTCGCGATGCTCGCCCCAGAACTCAACACCCTGACGAATGCGTTTGTCGGTCAGAAATATATCCCGGTAGTCATACCAAGGCTTCACCTTCTCCGCGGGCCGGCTCATAGCATCCAGAATCGATTGTTTCTTTTCTGCTTCGTTAACGATGCCGCGCACATAACTTTCTTCAAAGCCGTGTTTGGCTACCATGTTGTTAACAAAGGTGTCGATCTGCGCATCACGACTGGTTGCCGCCTGACTGCAGCCGCTAATCAACAGGATCGCGGAAAAAATAAGGCCTTGAGCAAGGGCAGAGGTCGGACGTTGGCGGCTTGGCTTCATCGCGGCAGGAGTCTCCGGTGGGTTTGTATGGACATCAGAATACCGAATCCTGCCATGAGGGTCACGAGTGATGTGCCTCCGGCGCTGATTAGCGGTAGCGGAACGCCGACAACCGGAATCAATCCGGTCACCATAGCGGTGTTAACAAATACGTAAAAGAAAAAGGTGAAGCTGATACTGCCGGCCAACAAGCGGGAGAAGGTGTCCTGTGCGGTTGCCGCAATGTAGAAACCGCGCGCCACGATGGCGAGGTACAGCAGCATGAGTACAGCCACACCCAGTAGCCCGAACTCTTCACCGATGACGGCGAAGATGAAGTCAGTGGAGCGCTCCGGCAAAAACTCCAATTGTCCTTGCGAACCGTTTAGCCAGCCTTTGCCGAATATGCCGCCGGAGCCAATCGCTATCTTCGATTGAATAATATGGTATCCGGCACCCAAAGGATCTTTCTCGGGGTCGAACAGTGTTAGTACGCGGCGTTTCTGGTAGTCGTGCATGACGAAATACCACATAACCGGAAGGGCCGCCGCTATTAATGCGATTGCCGAGAATATATAGCGCTTGCCGATACCCGCCAGAAAAATAATCGTGGCGCCCGTCAGGCCGATCAGAATGGCTGTGCCTAAGTCCGGTTGCAGAGCCACCATGGCGGTGGGCGTCAAGATCATGATTATTGTTGTGGCAATCAGGGCCAGAGATGGCGGCAGGGAACGGTCGTGCAACAGCCATGCAAGAGCCGCCGGCAGTGCCAGCTTCATAATCTCTGAGGGTTGAAAGCGAACGCCAACGTCCAGCCATCGCTGTGCCCCGCCACCAACGTCACCGGTGATCAGTACCAGCACCAACAGTACGAGTCCGGCACCGAATATCCATGGCGACACGCGGCGCATCCAGGCAGGGCTGATCTGAGCGACAGCCAGCAGGACAGAAAACGCGACAGCGATCTTGATGCTTTGTCGATACATGAAGCCGTTGTCCATGCCTGAAGCGCTGTATAAAACAATGCAGCCAAGCGCTAACACTGCGAGTATCAGTGCTAATAACAGCGGGTCTATATGCAGTCTGCGTAACACATAGCCGATCCGGCCGTGTTCGTTTGCAGCGGGTTGGTCGTCTGCGAAGATCATTCGACCACCCCTGTGCTTGCTTGCGTGTTCGCAGATTCAGCCAGATAGGCATCAATGACCCGACGTGCGATCGGGCCGGCAACACTACTGCCGCTGCGCCCGTTTTCAACCACAACAGCAACAGCAATTTTCGGATTCTCGATAGGTGCAAACGCGATAAACAGCGCATGGTCGCGCATGCGTTCAGCTATTTCTTCTTCATCGTATTCTTCGTCTTGCGGTACAGAGAACACCTGTGCCGTGCCACTTTTGCCGGCAATGCGGTAGGGAGCACCTTTGCCTACCGCGCGCGCTGTGCCGCGCTCGCCATAGATAACCGCAGCCATAGAATCTATGGCGGTGTCCCATAAGCGGGGGTCGATGCCTTCCAGGTTGTCTTTTTGAATGTGTGGCTGCTCGGTGGTTTCGTTGCTTATGGGGTCGTGAATCGATTTGACCAGTATCGGTTGGAATCGTTGACCGCGACTGGCCAAAATGGCGGTTGCCTCTGCCAATTGCAAAGGCGTTGCCAACAGGTAGCCCTGACCGATGCCGGTAATAACGGTTTCGCCGGGAAACCAGACCTGATCACCGGGCTTGCGAAAGTTGGCTTTCTTCCAGGCTTTGCCCGGTACGAGACCTTTGCTTTCACCGCCGATATCAATGCCGGTCACTTCACCCAGACCAAAGTCACGCAGGGCCGCTTCAATGTTGTCGATACCAAGATCAACAGCCAGTTCGTAAAAATAGGTGTCGCAGGATTGCGAGACTGCTTCGCGCAGGTCGATCATCCCGTGCCCTTCAGGCTTCCAGTCTCTGTAGCGGTGAGTTTTTCCGGGTAGTGAGTAGTACCCGCGGCAAAACATTTTGTGCCCCGGAGTTACAGTATTGTGCCGAAGTGCTGCGAGCCCCAGTATCGGTTTGATTGTCGAGCCCGGCGGGTAGCGCCCGCGCAAACCGCGGTTGAATAATGGTTGGTTGTTGTCATTCTGCAGTGCGCGGTATTCCGTTGTGCTGATACCGCCGGTGAAGCTGTTGGGGTCGAATGCGGGGCCGCTGGCAAATACGAGCACCTCGCCGTTGTTCGGGTCCATAGCAACAACTGCGCCGCGATTACCTTCCAGTGCTTTTTCCGCTGCTTGTTGTGCGGGCAGGTCGATAGTGAGCGTCAGGTCTTTTCCGGGCACAGACATTTCGCTCTGCAGTATCTGGATTACGCGCCCGTGAGCGTTGACCAGAGTGTCGTTGTGGCCGGGACGCCCGTGCAACTCTTCTTCATAAGAGCGCTCCAGAGCAATCTTGCCTATATAGGAGGTGCCTGCGTAGGCCGCAGCGTCGAGACGTTCTTTGTCTTCTGTGTTCATGGCTCCCATGTAGCCGAGCGCGTGGGATGCGATATTGCCGTTAGGGTAATTGCGTGCCAGACCCGCCCGGATTTCAACGCCGGGGAAGTACGGTTGCACTACGGCAAAGCGCGCTACGTCAGTATCGCTGAGTTGCTGGCGTATCGTGACGGGTTCAAAGCGACGTCTGCTTTGAACCAGTTGAATAGTTTTTTCTATGTCTTCAGCAGCAACCAGCCCTTTTTCTGAAAGCCTTTCGACCGTATCGCCGACGTCATCGAGTTGTTCGGCGGTGATCACCAACTGCCAGGTGGGGAGATTCTCGGCAAGTATGTTGCCATTGCGGTCATAGATTAGCCCGCGGGGTGGCGGAACAGGTTTGACGCGAATCCGGTTGCCTTGAGATTGAGCTGAGTAATATTCGTAGCCGGACACTTGCAGCTTGATAAGTTGCGTGACAACCAGTCCGGTCAGCATCAAAGCCATGATGCAGCAGGCGATAATCCGGCCGGTGGTTAACCGCTGCTCCTGCCAATGGTCTTTAATCTGCGGGCGCTGACTCATCTCGGATTAAACACTAATAAGTGAACCGGGCGTTATCACGTTCTGCACCGATGCGAATCCAGTCCATGATGCCCATCAGTACCGGCCAGAGAATTGTGCCGGATAACACCTGTGTCCATCGGGTGATACCGGCCGGCGGAATGCCTGCGACACCATCAATCCATAATTGGATAAACGCGTTAATGGCAAGCATGGCGAAAATCGTCAACATGAGTTGCCACACTGGAAAAATACGGATCTGCAAATGGAAGCGCATAACCAGATAGGTGATGACGCTTAAGGACAATGCGTTTTGCCCGAGCAGGTTGCCGTGTAGCAGGTCGAGAATGAGTCCGATGATAAATGCTGTGCCCAGGTTGACCCGGTTCGGCCACATCATGACCCAGTAAATGAGCGCGATAGCAGCAAACGGTGGACGCCAGGGTGTCAGCACGTCGGGTAATGGCATGACTTCCAGTCCTGCCGCTACGAGCAGACAAACAATGGCCGGCCAGGTTTTCACATTTCTGGCCATCAGTCAGCGGGCTCAGTTGCGTTTTCAGTGGTGTCGACGGCCGCTTGCTCTGTAGTGTTTCCGGTGCTTTCCGGCGTTTCAGGAATAATCACCAGTACTTCACGGATCCGGTTCAGCATGGCCGACGGGTTGGCATCGATTTCAAGAAACGGCTGGCCGGGTGCGCTGCGCACTTCGGATATGGTGGCTACCGGATAGCCGGCCGGGAAGGTGCCGCCGAGTCCCGATGTCACCAGTATGTCGCCAACAGTTATGTCGGCATTGCGTGGCAGATAGGGTAGTGACAGGCGTTCCACTTCGCCGGTACCGACAGCGATGGTTCGCAGCCGATTGCGCAACACCTCTACGGGCAACGCGTGGTTCAGATCGGTGATCAGCAGTGCTTCGGATGTGTGTTGCTGATTGCGGGTAATTTGTCCGACGACTCCGTCGGCATCAATTAATGCTTCACCAATGGTCAGGTTGTCGGCGCTACCTTTGTTAATAAGAATTGATTGGCGGAACGGATTCATATCCACCTTAACAATCTCTGCAATCAGAACCCGGTCATCAAGTTTGGCAGTGGAGTCGAGCAACGCACGCAGCCGGACATTTTCGGTCTTCAGCGTTTCCATTTGCTGGGTGTCCGCGCTCATCTCCAGCATTTTTCTGCGTAACTTACGGTTTTCCTGTTCCAGTTGGCGCCGCGTAGTGAAGCTGTCACTGAGCCAACTGCCCAGACGACCGGGGGAGCTGACAAGGAAGACGATAGGCTGAACCATTAGTGACATGCCTTGCCGTGCAGATACCAGATGCTGGTTCTGGTGGTCGAAGAACATCAGGAGGATGCAGACGATGGCAATAACGATCAGGCGCAAGCCTGCGCTGGTTCCGCGGGACGGACCGGTTTCGTGCTTGGCGGACGTAAAGGCCATGCGAAAGTTCTGCAAGAACAACAACAGTCTGAATGATGATTCAGGCGGTTGTTAGTATCAATGCTTTCTGGAAGTTTTCGCGCTAAAAACGTGAAATTTTTGGTTTGCGGCTAGTCGAGTGCAAATGCAGCAGGGCCATGCTCGTCGATCAGTTCCAGAACCCGGCCGCCACCGCGGGCAACACAGGTCAACGGATCATCAGCAAGTACTACCGGTAGGCCGGTTTCTTCCATCAGGAGTTTGTCGAGATCGCGCAATAATGCGCCGCCACCGGTAAGTACGATGCCGCGGTCGGCAACATCGGAGCCCAGTTCGGGCGGAGTTTGTTCCAGCGCGCCTTTTACTGCACCGACAATGCCTTGTAACGGATCCTGCAGAGCTTCAAGAATCTCATTGCTGTTCAGACTGAAGCTGCGTGGCACGCCTTCAGACAGGTTGCGGCCCCGCACAGACATTTCACGAACCTCATCGCCGGGATAGGCAGAGCCAATCTCGTGTTTGATGCGTTCTGCGGTGGCTTCACCGATCAGAATGCCGTAGTTGCGGCGCACATAATTAAGGATGGCGTCATCAAAGCGGTCACCGCCGATACGCACAGAGGCGGCGTAAACAATGCCGTTCAGTGAAATAACAGCTACTTCAGAGGTGCCGCCACCGATATCCAGCACCATTGAGCCGCGTGCTTCGTGTACAGGCATGCCTGCACCAATGGCCGCAGCCATTGGTTCATCAATCAAAAATACCTTCCGTGCACCGGCGCCCTCGGCAGATTCTTTAATTGCGCGGCGCTCGACCTGAGTAGAGCCGTAGGGCACGCACACCAGAACCCGCGGACTCGGGCGGAAAAACCGGCTGGCATGGGCCTTGCCGATGAAGTTTTGCAACATTTTCTCGGTAATCGTGAAATCAGCGATCACGCCGTCTTTCAGCGGCCGGATAGCCGTGATGTTGCCGGGCGTGCGACCCAGCATGTTTTTGGCTTCTGCGCCTACTGCCGCAACGCTTTTGCCTTTGCCGGGCTCCTCGCGGATGGCCACTACAGAGGGTTCATCGAGGACTATTCCCTGACCGCGCGCATATATAAGAGTGTTGGCGGTACCCAGGTCAATCGACAGGTCGTTAGAGAAATATCCGAAAAGGCTTTTGAACATCGTAGAGGCAGCTTATGACCAATTAGTAAAAGTGGGCGCTACTCTAGCAACGAGGGGGAAATCGGGCAAGCGCGGGTGTATCATTGCGCGCTCTTTTGAAACAGACACAGGTATCCCGGATGAGTTTATCCCGGCATGACATCGAACAGATTGGCCGGTTGGCGCGATTAGAAGTCGCTGAGACCGAGATGGACAGCTACGTCGACAAGCTGTCGCAGATTCTTGAGCTTGTTGAGCAATTACAAGGCGTTGATACCAAAGATGTGCTGCCAATGGCGCATCCTCTCGATATGGTTCAGCGTTTGCGCCCGGATGAAGTGACCGAATCTGATCAACGTGATCTTCTGCAGAAAAATGCCCGTGACGTAGAGGACGGTTTGTACACCGTCCCTAAAGTCATCGAATAAACGCGCTGAATATTTAACCATGACGAATAAAACTCCAGATTTTGCGGAACTGTCGCGCGCCTTAAAGGCGGGTGAAGTAAGCAGCCGGGAACTGACCGAAGATTGTCTGCAACGGATTGAAAAAACAGATCCACAGATCAATGCCTTTATTTCTGTTACACCCGAGCTTGCGCTTGAGGCCGCAGATGCCGCTGACAAAAAGATTGCCGAAGGCAGTGCCGGGCCGCTGACTGGTATTCCCATGGCGCACAAAGATATTTTTTGTGCAGAGGGAACCCGCACCACTGTCGGCTCGAAGATGCTCGAAAATTTTGTATCGCCTTATGACTCTACCGTCGTGCGGAATCTTAAAGATGCAGGGATGGTCTGTGTTGGTAAAACCAACATGGATGAGTTCGCGATGGGCTCATCGAATGAAACCAGTTACTTCGGTGCAGTAAAAAATCCTTGGGATACCGAACGCTCACCGGGAGGTTCTTCGGGTGGTTCTGCAGCTGCAGTGGCCGCCGGATTAGTGCCTGCTACTACCGGTACTGACACCGGTGGTTCGATTCGTCAGCCGGCCGCGCTAACGGGCCTGACCGGGCTGAAACCCACGTATGGCAGGGTTTCCCGTTATGGCATGGTGGCCTTCGCATCCAGTCTGGACCAGGCGGGCACGTTTACCCGCAGTGCCGCTGATGCGGCTTTGATGATTGAAGCTATGGCCGGTTTTGATGAGCGTGACTCCACCTGTGCCGAAGTTGCCGTGCCCGATTACAGTGCGACCTTGAACGATAGTCTTCAGGGCAAAACCATCGGTGTGCCTAAAGAATTTTTTGACGAAGGTCTTGATGCTGAGTCGCGTGAAGCGATTGAAACCGCATTGAAGCAGTTCGAAGACTTTGGTGCTTCGGTACGTGAAGTGACACTGCCTAATCTCGGTATGTCGGTGCCGGTTTATTACATCGTTGCACCTGCCGAATGTTCATCGAATCTTTCGCGTTTTGACGGAGTGCGTTTTGGTTATCGCACAGAGCAATCAGGCGACCTTGCCGAGATGTACACCAATACCCGTAGTGAGGCTTTTGGTGATGAGGTGAAGCGCCGCATCATGACGGGTGCTTATGTACTGTCGGCCGGTTACTACGATGCCTATTATCTGCAGGCACAAAAAGTGCGTCAGCTGATTAGTGATGATCTGGCGAAATGTTTTGAAGACGTCGATGTGATTATGGGTCCGACGACACCGACGCCGGCGTTCAAAATCGGTGAAAAAGTAGATGACCCTGTGCAGATGTATTTGAACGACATCTACACGATTGCTGCCAACCTTGCCGGTTTGCCTGCTGCGTCGATTCCCTGCGGTCTGTCTCAGGGTCTGCCGGTCGGTTTGCAGCTTATCGGACCTCAGTTTGCGGAAGGTCGGTTGTTGAATTTTGCTCACCAGTATCAGCAGGCGACAGATTGGCATAGTCAGACCCCGCCTCTCTTTGATCCGACACGGGTCGGAGGTGCATCATGAGTTGGGAAGTTGTTATAGGGCTTGAGATCCACTGCCAGCTGGCGACCAAATCAAAGATATTTTCCGGAGCATCCACAGCGTTTGGCGCAGAGCCTAATACGCAGGCATGTCTGGTGGATTTGGGTTATCCCGGGGTTTTGCCGGTACTGAATAAAGATGTGGTCTCTATGGCCGTTAAGTTCGGTCTTGCGGTTGATGCCGAAATTACCCGTCGTAGCGTGTTCGCCCGAAAAAACTATTTTTATCCTGATCTACCCAAGGGCTATCAGATATCGCAGTTCGAACTGCCGATAGTTGGCCCCGGACATTTAAAAATTCGCCTGGACGACGGTACCGAGAAGACTGTGGGCGTGACCCGCGCGCATCTCGAGGAAGATGCCGGTAAGTCTTTGCATGAGAATTTCACCGACCGCACAGGTATTGATTTAAACCGTGCCGGTACGCCATTGCTTGAGATTGTGTCCGACCCGGATATGCGCAGCGCTCAGGAGGCTGTGGCGTACATGCGTAAGATTCATCAGATCGTGCGTTACCTCGGAATTTCCGACGGCAACATGCAGGAAGGCTCATTCCGTTGTGATGCCAATGTGTCCGTGCGCCCGTTAGGGCAGGAAGAGTTGGGCACCCGTACCGAACTGAAAAACATTAACTCGTTCCGTTTTGTTGAGAAGGCGATCAATTTTGAGATTGAGCGTCAGATCGACTTGATTGAGGACGGCGGTAAGGTCGTTCAGGAAACACGTTTGTATGATCCTGATAACGATGAAACCCGCTCCATGCGTTCGAAAGAAGAAGCGAACGATTACCGTTATTTTCCTGATCCTGATTTGTTGCCGGTGGTGATCGATGATGACTATATCGACGCTATTCGTGCCGGACTGCCCGAGTTGCCTGAGGCTAAAGGCGAACGATTTGCGGCGAACTTCGGCCTGAAGCCTGTGCAGGTGGAAAGTTTGGTTGGCGACGTTGATCTTGCCGATTATTTTGAGGCGGTGGTTGGTGATGGTGCAGATCCGCGTCAGGCCGCCAACTATGTGTTGGGCGATCTGACCGGCGCACTTAACAAAGATTCGCTGGACGTGTCTGATAGCAAAGTGTCGCCTGGCCAGCTTGCAGGGCTTATAAAAAGAATTATGGACAACACTATCTCCGGCAAAATCGCCAAGGATGTGTTTGATGCCATGTGGAATGAAGGCGGTGATGCTGATGCCATTATCGATGCGAAAGGTCTGAAGCAGATTACCGACACCGGCGCGATTGAGGCTGCTGTTGATCAGGTGATTGCCGATAACCCGGGGCAGGTCGAAGAGTTCCGTGGCGGCAAAGAGAAGGTATTGGGCTTCTTTGTCGGTCAGGTGATGAAGGCTACGCAGGGCAAGGCGAATCCGGGGCAGGTTAATCAGATGCTGCGTGAAAAGTTGAAAGGCTAGGTGAGCGCTGATGTCCGTATCTAAAGATTCACTGCGCCGCTTTATATTTGAAGGCGAAGATATTCTCGGTAGTTTTGTTCGTCTTGATGATGTCTGGCAGGAGCTCCGTTCCGCTGATGATTATCCGGAAGCGCTGCATGATGTTGTCGGTGAAGCCGCAGCAGCAACCGCTTTGCTGGGGCGCAGTCTCAAGTTCGACGGCCGCTTAACCTTTCAGATTCAGGGTGGTGACCCTGTGTTTCTACTGGTTATGCAAACAGACCATGAGCTGAGCTTGCGCGGACTCGCGCGTTGGAGTGATGAAGCCTATAAAGCCGTTGCGGCAGATGGCGAGCCCGGCTTCGATCAGCTGATTAATGGCGGGCAGTTCTCTATTACAGTTGAGGCCGCAAACAATCCCGAGCGCTATCAAAGTATTGTGCCGGTTGCGGAGAGCAATCTGGAAGCTTGCTTGCAGCACTATTATGAGCAGTCGGTGCAGTTACCAACCCTGCTGTTGTTGGCCGCTAATGAAGAGCGTGCCGCCGGGATCATGTTGCAGGCCATGCCGGAGCGAAAGCCGGGCAGTGGCCGGTGGCGTCAGCTTGTTACCGAGTTGGAAGGTCTGGACGTTCTCAAAATGAGCGCTCTGGAAGATTCTGTACTGCTATCGACGCTGTTTCCTGAAGATGACATTCGTTTGTTTGATGCCGAGCCGGTAAGTTTTAATTGTGATTGCTCGATGACGCGTATTGAAAACGTGCTGCGGATGTTTGGCAAAGAAGAGCTGGAAAACCTGCTCTCTGAACCGGGTGCGGTCGAAGTGCGTTGCGAGTTTTGTAATGCCTTGTACGAGGTAGAACTGGACCGGGTGCGCGAGTTGATGGTCGAGGTTGCAGCCAGTGGTGATCAGCCTGTGCATTAACAAACCCAATGCTTGTTGCTAAATGTAGCAAAAAGGCACTTAAAATCCCTTAAATACCAAAAACCCCGCATTTGCGGGGTTTTTTTGTTTGTAGGGTTATTCGACCCTGCCAGCACCGATGCCGGAATTAGATACCGTTATTTGACAAATATAAAGAAATCTTTATATTTGTGCGTCCGATGTCAATGGTAACCACATTGCAGGCGTTAAAAGCCGCAGCCGAGGAAACCCGGCTGCGGCTTCTGGCGTTGCTTGAGGGTGGCGAGGCATCGGTAGGTGAGTTGGTCGAAGTGCTGGATCAAAGTCAGCCCAGAGTTTCCCGGCATTTGAAGTTGCTGGTTGAAGCCGGCCTGGTGGAAAACTTTCGTGACCGTCACCACGTGTATTACCGGATTAGTCCGGATACCGGGTTCCGCAGTCTTATTGACGATGCATTGGCTAGCGTCAGAGATGATGAGCTGGTGAAGGATGACCAGCAGCGTTTGGCTGAAGTTCGACAGGGTCGTGAGAAGGATGCTTACCGTCGTATCGACCGGCGCAGTGCAACCAGCTTCCGCCAGCGCGCCAGCGAAAGCGATATTTTCGCTGCATTGGATGATGCACTCGAAGGTCTGGAGGTTGGCGACCTGTTAAACGTGCGGGCCGGCAACGGCGGTTTGATTAAGCACCTTGCGGGCAGGTCCGCATCGGCCACCGGAGTCGACCGCTCGCAGGCGATGCGCTTGCTGGCGCGCACCAAAGTGCAGCAGGCGGGTCTTGCGAAATGCACGTTGCGAAATGTTGATGGCAGAACCTTGCCGTTCGCGACAAACAGTTTTGACACTGTGCTGCTTAACGAAGCGCTCAGTGGAGCTGATGATATTCGTCAGGCCATAGCAGAGGCCGTTCGGGTTTTACGTCGCGGCGGTCGCTTGCTGATTCTGGACTGGGTTCGGGCTGTCAGTTTGCAAAACACAGGGTCGCAGGAAGATGGCTTGCCGGAAAATCAGTTGCGTGCCTTGTTGGCAGAGCAGGGAATGATTGTAGGGCAGCGTTTTTGGTTGCCCGGGAAATCTACAAACTACGCGTTGTTCACCGTGTGTGATCAACCTGGCAATGATGTAGCACTAACGAACTAGAACGTTGGATAGATGAACATGAGTAACGATATAAAAGTTTCATTCGAATTTTTTCCGCCGAAGAACGAAGCGGCAGAAGCCAAACTATGGGATGCGATTAAACGGCTCGAACCGCTTAAGCCCAGTTTTGTGTCGGTAACCTATGGTGCGGACGGTTCTACGCGGGACAGAACCCACCGGATCGTGCAACGAATCCAAAATGAAACATCGCTAACGGGTGCGCCGCATTTAACTTGCGTTGGCTCTACCAAAGAGGAAGTGCTGGAGATCGCTCAGGGCTATTGGGACGAAGGTGTCCGCAATATCGTTGCTTTACGGGGAGACCCACCGCAGGGGCAGGATGTCTATCAGCCGCATCCGGGCGGTTTTGCCTACGCCAATGATCTGGTGGAAGGGCTGATGAGCATCGCCGATTTCGATTTGTCGGTAGCAGCCTATCCCGAGGTACATCCTGAGGCACCGGGGGCCGATTTCGATCTGGACGTTCTCAAGAAGAAAATTGATGCCGGTGCCAAGCGGTCTATTACTCAGTTCTTTTTTGATACCGAAGTATTTTTGCGTTTCCGCGATGCGGCTGCTGCTAAAGGAATTGATGCGCCATTGGTTCCTGGGATTCTGCCGATTACCAATTTCAAGAATCTGGCCGGATTTGCCGCACGCTGCGGCGCCAGTGTGCCCGACTGGTTGGGTAAGCGCTTTGAAGGTCTGGATGATGATCCCGAGACGCGCCAGATGATTGCCGCCAACGTGGCAATTGAGCAGGCACAAAAATTACAAAATGAAGGCGTGAATGATTTTCATTTCTACACTCTGAATCGCGCTGAACTCAGTTACGCAATTTGTTATGCCCTCGGCGTTCGTCCCGAGTAATTCCGGCAAGTATTGAGCAGATAAAGATATGTATAAGCAGGAAGAAAATAGTCAGTTGTTACTGGAATTACTGAAAGAGCGCATTGTTATTCTTGATGGCGCTATGGGTACGATGATTCAGGCGCACGCGCTGGATGAAGTCGCCTATCGTGGTGAGCGTTTTGCCGATTGGGGGCAGGACGTAAAGGGCAATAACGATCTTCTGACGCTTACGCAGCCCGACATTATTAAAGGTATCCACCGGCAGTTTCTGGAGGCGGGTGCTGACATCATTGAGTCAAATACGTTTAATTCCAATCTGCCATCTATGGCTGATTACGGCATGGAAGAGCTCTGTGCCGAATTGAATGAGACCGGAGCCCGGCTGGCACGCGAGGTTGCCGATGAAGTGGCGGCAGCGACTGGTCAGCCACGTTTTGTTGCCGGCGTTATCGGCCCGACGAACCGTACTTGTTCATTGTCCCCCGATGTGAACGACCCCGGCTTCCGGAATATTTCCTTCGACGAATTGCGTGATACCTACGGGCTTGCGGCACGTCATCTGTTGCTGGGTGGTGCAGATTTCATCATGGTGGAAACCATATTCGACACCCTGAACGCTAAAGCGGCTTTGTATGCGATCGAAGAGCTCGGTGACGAGCTGGGTGTGCGGATACCTGTAATGATCTCCGGCACCATTACCGATGCATCGGGCCGTACGTTGTCTGGCCAGACCAGCGAAGCATTCTGGAATTCATTGCGTCACGTTAAGCCTTTTGCGATTGGCCTGAACTGTGCATTGGGCGCTGAAGATTTGCGCCCTTACGTTACTGCGCTCAGCAATGTTGCTGACACCTGCGTAAGTGTGCACCCCAACGCCGGTCTGCCGAATGAGTTTGGTGAGTACGACGACACTCCGGAACACATGGCAGGGGTTTTGGAAGGCTTTGCGCGTGAGGGCCTGTTGAATATCGTTGGTGGTTGCTGTGGCACCCGCCCTGATCACATTCAGGCAATCCGCGAGGCGGCACAACGGCATGCGCCGCGCGTTGTTCCTGAGCTTAAGCCTACCTTGCGCCTGAGTGGTCTTGAACCGCTCGATATTGATGAAAGTTCGTTGTTCGTTAACGTGGGTGAACGCACTAACGTAACCGGGTCTGCAGCATTCCGCCGGTTAATTGCAGCCGACGACTATGATCAGGCACTGCGGGTAGCCTTGCAGCAGGTTGAGAATGGCGCCCAGATTGTCGATATCAACATGGATGAAGGCATGCTGGATTCCGTTGCGGCAATGGAGCGCTTTTTAAAGCTTGTCGCCGGTGAGCCGGATATTGCCCGGGTTCCGATGATGGTTGACTCGTCGCGCTGGGAGGTAATTGAAACCGGTCTGAAGAACATTCAGGGCAAGCCCGTTGTGAACTCCATCTCCCTGAAAGAGGGTGAGGCGCAGTTCCTTGAGCAGGCGCGCAAGGTGAAGCGCTACGGTGCTGCTGTCATTGTGATGGGTTTCGATGAGAACGGGCAGGCCGAAACGGTCGAACACCGTTTGGAAATTGCAGAGCGTGCTTACACACTGCTGACCGAAGAAGTGGGCTTTGAGCCTGCCGACATTATTTTTGACCCCAATGTCTTTGCTGTGGCTACCGGCATTGAGGAGCACAACGACTATGGCGTAGCTTTTATTGAGGCTTGCCGGCAGTTGCGCGAAAGATTCCCGCATTGCTCTATATCGGGTGGTATTAGCAACGTTTCATTCTCGTTCCGCGGCAACAATCCCGTGCGTGAAGCGATGCATTCCGTGTTCTTGTATCACGCTATTTCTGCCGGCCTGAATATGGGCATCGTGAACGCCGGGCAGTTGGCTGTTTATGACGACATCCCCGAAGAACTCAGAGAAGCGGTCGAAGACGTTATTCTGAATCGTCGCGATGATGCGACTGAACGCTTGCTGGATATAGCCGGTAAATATCGTGACTCGGGCGAGGCCGAGGAAGAGGTGGTGCTGGAGTGGCGTGAAGGTACGCCTTCTGAACGCCTTAGTCATGCTCTGGTGCATGGTATCGATGAGTTTATCGTTGATGACACTGAGGAGGCCCGCCTTGAAGCTGATAAACCGCTCAGTGTGATCGAAGGCCCGCTGATGGACGGTATGAATATCGTGGGTGATCGTTTCGGCGCCGGTAAAATGTTTTTGCCGCAAGTTGTGAAATCTGCGCGGGTTATGAAAAAGGCTGTTGCTCATCTGATTCCGTTTATCGAAGACGAGCAGGACGGCGACGCGCGTAAGGCCGGCAAAATCGTGATGGCCACCGTTAAAGGTGATGTACACGATATTGGTAAGAATATTGTGGGCGTGGTCTTGCAGTGTAATAACTTCGACGTCGTCGATCTGGGCGTTATGGTGCCGTGCGAACGCATACTTGAAGCGGCACGCCGTGAAAACGCCGACATGATCGGGCTGTCCGGTTTGATAACGCCATCACTCGACGAGATGGTTTACGTTGGCCGCGAGATGAAGCGTCTTAATATGGATATGCCTTTGCTTATCGGCGGTGCTACCACCAGTCCGGCGCACACGGCTGTAAAAATTGATCCTGAATACGACGGTGCCGTGGTGTATGTAAAAGATGCATCGCGCTCTGTAGGTGTCGCTCAGAAATTAATCAGCACACTGGACCGTGAGAGTTTCGTTAAAGAGGTCAAAAAGGAAGCCGCCGTTCGCCGGGAACGACATGCCGGTAAAAGCCGCACGACCCCGCAGTTGACGCTTGAAGAGGCGCGCGCAAACCGGGTTGCCATTGATTGGTCAGCCTATGAACCTCCAAAGCCGCAATTCACAGGCGTGAAGGTTTTTGACGACATCCCGCTAAGTGACCTGCTCGAGTACATCGACTGGATGCCTTTCTTTAATGCCTGGGAATTTCATGGCAAGTTCCCGGCAGTGCTTGAGGATGATGTAGTCGGTGAGGCAGCCAGCAGCTTGTATCAGGATGCTCAGGCAATGCTTGAGAAAATCATTGCCGAGAAGTGGTTAGGAGCGAGAGCCGTGATCGGCTTCTTCCCGGCTGCGGCTACCGGAGACGATATTCAGTTGTTTACCGACGAGTCGCGTAGCGATGTCGCCATGGAGTTGCATCATCTGCGGCAACAGCGCGAGAAAGCCAAAGGGCAGCCAAACAATTGCTTGTCTGACTATGTGGCGCCTGCAGATTCGGGCAAGCAGGACTATCTGGGTGGCTTCGCCGTCACTGCGGGTATCGGTATTGATGAGCATGTGCGCCGGTTCGAAGAAGCCCATGATGATTACAGTGCGATTCTCCTGAAAGCTCTCGCAGACCGTTTTGCCGAGGCATGCGCCGAATACATGCATGCAAGGGTTCGTAAGGAATTCTGGGGTTATGCCGCAGATGAGACGCTCAGCAACGAAGAGCTGATCGGCGAAGAGTACAAAGGAATTCGTCCTGCACCGGGGTATCCGGCTTGTCCGGACCATACCGAAAAAGGTCTGCTTTGGAAGTTGCTTGATGTCGAAAAGAATGCCGGCATTGAACTTACCGATTCATATGCGATGTTCCCGACCGCTGCCGTGAGTGGCTTCTACTTCTCTCACCCGGAGGCTAAGTACTTTGCTGTCGGTAAGATTGCTAAAGATCAGGTTGCGGACTATGCGGAGCGCAAAGGTCAGCCGCTGGCTACTGTCGAGCGTTGGCTCGGCGCTAATCTGGGTTACAAAGCTTAAGCTCTGCTAAAGGTGCCCGAAAATCCGGTAGTGATTCTTCAGTACTTTCAGGTGTGTTGAGAACCACATGTTGAGCACATAGCGTTTGCCGCTTTTCAGTTTGCTGACGCCGTGCGGGTTCATGGTCGCGTCAAAAGCCACCATGGTGCCGGGTTTGGGTTGTACCTCCCGGTACGGGCCAAAGTCCATTTCTTTGAACCGGGTGAAGCCGCCTTCAAAACCGTCGTTGACGTACAGAATGGCCGTGTGGGTGCGGTACTTAACGTGATCAGCGTTGTTGTCGTAGTGCCAAGGGTGGCTAAAGTCTTCAGCTTCTGCAGTTTCATCTTGCGGAGTCGCTTCACGGAATACCAAATGACCGTAGTCGAGCCATAGAAACGGCAACTTAAAATGTTTCTTTATTTTTTTGCGGGCACGATTCATTACTTCAAGACAAAGTTGGTGATCCGCGTTGTCCCGTTCTCCGCCGCGAGCGCCTAAGGAATAGCCGCCAAAAGTTTCATGTCGCGAGTGGGGGTTAGCTTGCCCTCCGTAGCCGTCACCGATCGTGCCATGCGTTTCAATTAACCGGATTAACTGCGCGCATTCCTCAGGTGAAATCACACAATCTTCAATGTAGCGGTAGCGTGCTTCTTCTTCACTGAAGACGATGGGTTCGTCAGTTTGGGGATTGTCTTGCGCGGCATTATTCATGTTTGTTCACTTAACGATTGATGTCAGTATGTTGAGCGTCTTTCATTTAACGCTGTTGAATGTGGCAAGTCCAGCAGCTGAATCACACATCAGAGTAGGGAAATACCGAGAGGCAGGGGAAGCTTATGTTGAACGCAGACCCGGCGTGCTCTTGCTGCATACGGGGCAGTCAGCGCGCTTTGCTATTTTCAGGGTGCGCGATGTACCGGCTGCTGCATCGTAGACCCAGAGCGCACCATCCAGCTCCGACTCGATGCCGCTGATCAACTTGATGGTTTCTGTAGCCATCATGCAGCCGATGGTTCCGGCAACCGGGGCGAGGATTCCCTGGCCGGCACAGTCTTCCAGATTTTCATCGGCTTGCGAATAAAGGCAGCGGTAGCAGGCTCCTTTGCCGGTTTCGTGACGGAAGACGGTTAGCTGTCCTTCCATGCGTATTGCGGCGCCGCTGACCAGTGCGCGCCGTTCCTTCACGCAGATTTCATTCAGCTCCCAGCGCGTGGCGAAGTTGTCACTGCAGTCCAGTACAACATCGACATCGCGGATCGTTTCTTTAAGAGCATGTGGCGTGAGTTTTTCCGGTAGCGGAATGATGCGGGTTTCAGGATTCCATTCGCGCAAACGTTCTGCTGCGGCTTCTGCCTTGTGCCGGCCGAGGTCGTCGGCTCTGAATAGAATCTGCCGGGGCAGATTGGTGGCATCTACGCGGTCGAAATCGTTAATAAGAATCCGGCCGATGCCTGCAGTAGTCAGATATAAGCTGGCGGTAGCGCCCAGGCCGCCAGCTCCAACAATCAATACGCTGCTGTTGCCCAGTTTTTCCTGACCTTTCGGTCCGATTGGCGGCAGGCTGAAATGGCGCGCGTATCTGACAGCAGCTGTATCTGAGTTACTCATATGACTAGTTTAGTGCATTTGCCCTGTAATTTATTGCTGCTCCAATAGCTGTGCAGCTGCGCCGGGATCAATGGAGTTTAGGGGCTATGCGGCCGGAGGTAAGTCTCGGTAAGCCGGCGAGATCACAGATTGTGGTTACTTCAACAAAGTTGCTGGCAACAAACAGTTCGCGGACAGCTTCACCCTGAGCGTAACCATGTTCAATTAACAACCAGCCTTGATCGCTCAGGTGCTGAGGTGCCTGACTGATAATCAGTCTGATGTCATCGAGACCATCCCGCCCCGAGTAGAGAGCTTGTTTCGGTTCGAACTTGAGTTCGGGGTCGATGACACCAGTTTCATCGGTGCCAATATACGGGGGGTTGCTGACAATGACGTCAAAGGATTCATT
>Ga0209692_10002339_pt1 | contig 21223 bp, 22 predicted proteins | sample tdDd472_FD_187129 | JGI IMG/M metagenome (GOLD analysis project Ga0209692, IMG submission 187129) | Marine sediment microbial communities from the Atlantic coast under amendment with organic carbon and nitrate - tdDd47.2 (SPAdes)... | ecosystem: Environmental > Aquatic > Marine > Coastal >... | reverse complement strand
CAAAGTCACCCGTTAAATAATCGCCTCGTGCAAAGAATTCGAACATCGCAATATTCGCCCGCACGCCGGCACCGAGACCCGCACCCCGGTCGCTCGAATTGAATTCTTTATAACGGTCTTTGCGCGCGAGAACCGAAACGTCGACGCTGAAAATCTCGCCCGGATAAAACACATAGCCGGCTCGCAAAATAGCATTGCGGTAGTTGAGCTTCGCGTTGGTTTCGTCGGATCTTCCACCCATACGGGCGTAACCGCCATAGACCCAGAACGTGTTATTGAAAGCGTAGCTGCCCTCGATTTCACCACCCTGCTGATCCCAGGTTAGTTCCGGTGCCTCGTCATATTTGAGTTCGCCTCCACCGTAAGACAATTCGGTGTAGTTGTAATTGGGCGAGTCCGCCACAGCAACAGTGCTGCAGCCAAGAAGTAACAGCAGGCAATATGAAGTTCGCATATTTGGGGGTAGACCGTTTAATTAGTCGTAAGAAATTTCTTCTTTGCGGCGCTCACGACCGGACCGCTTGTTAGCACGCTCGTCACCGATAGGCATCTCCCTCGACAGCGCGCCAACCAGCTCGCGACGATCGTCGCCACTGCGGCGATCTTTTATCGGACGGAGTTTGCATTTACACAATGCAGGGTCGGAGCAGTCCGCTAGAGGTACCTTAGGTGCCTCGGCAATAAGAAAACGCTTGCCGTTAAGACCTTCCGCAGCGTTACAGCAGTGTGCATCGGCCTGAAATGCCATCCCTTCCCACTTGCCATGAGACTTTTGACCCGGCGCATCCGAAGCCTTACTTCTGGACTTAACGACCAGAAATACAGCTGCACCGATAATCAGAACAAGTAGTAACCAACCCATGATCAGCCCTAAACGTGGCTAAGAGCAGTTGCCTCACAGCAACACATAAAAACATTGAAGCCCGAAAATGCACAAAATTCAAGCCGACACATCACAGAATATGCAACGCGTCGCAGCGCTCAGGGATAAATAGGCAGGAATCTGGCAGCTGCTGTGCCCGTTGCCGGCTAATACACGCAACACGCTCAGGGTAGCGCGGCGGCAGGGCACCCTATTCGACGGTCACAGACTTCGCAAGGTTGCGCGGCTGATCGACGTCGGTGCCTTTCAAAATCGCAACATGATACGAAAGCAGTTGCAGCGGCACCGTATAAAGAATCGGCGCCTGAAAGTCTTCGATGTGCACGGGCATCCGTAGCACGTGAACACCATCCCCGTCTTCAAAGTCGACATTCGGGTCGGCAAACACAAACAGCTCACCACCGCGGGCACGAACTTCCTGAAGATTAGACTTTAGTTTTTCCAGCAAATCGTCATTCGGTGCCACGGTTACCACCGGCATATCTTCATCGACCAGCGCCAACGGACCATGTTTGAGTTCACCCGCCGGGTACGCTTCCGCGTGGATGTAAGAAATTTCCTTAAGCTTCAGCGCGCCCTCCATTGCCACGGGGTTTTGCGCACCGCGACCCAGGAACAAAGCGTGATGGCGGTCGGCAAAATGCCCCGACATCTTCTCGATTTTCGCATCCATGGACAGCACCTGCTCGATCATTGCAGGGAGTTCCAGCAGCAGCCCGGTCAGGCGTTTCTGTTCGTCATCGGGCATGCCTTTGTGACGCGCCAGACCCAGCGTAAACAGAGCAAACGCAATGAGCTGGGTTGTAAATGCTTTCGTTGAAGCAACACCAATCTCCGGCCCTGCACGAGTCATCAATACCAGGTCGGACTCACGTACCAGCGAACTTTCCGGCACATTACAAATTGCCATCGTGGCCAGATAGCCTTTTTCCTTGGCTGAACGTACAGCCGCCAAGGTATCGGCAGTCTCACCCGACTGCGACACCGTCATAAACAATGCGTTGTCCGGCACAACCGCGTTGCGATACCGGTACTCGCTGGCGATCTCTACAGTACAGGGAACTTTACACAGCTCTTCGATCCAGTAGCGTGCAATCAGACCGGCGTGGTAACTGGTGCCACAGGCGACAATATGCACGGCCTCAACTTTGTCGAAAATGTCGGCAGCGGTCGGCCCGAACGCGCCATCGAGAACCTTGCCGTCGGCAATGCGCTCGGACAATGTATCGCCCAACGCCCGCGGTTGCTCGTAGATTTCTTTCAGCATGTAGTGGCGGAATTCGCCACGCTCAACTGCGTCCGAACTGAGCTCGGATTCACTAACCTTGCGGGTCACCGGATTGCCGGAAAGGTCAGTAATTACAACGCTTTCCTGAGTTACAACGGCGACATCGCCTTCTTCCAGGAACATAAATTTGCGGGTTACCGGCAGCAACGCTGCCACATCCGAAGCAACGAAGTTTTCACCCAATCCAACACCAATAACAACCGGACAACCCTCGCGGGCAAGAATCAGTTTGCCGGGCTCTTTCGGGCTCATCACAACCAGTGCGTAGGCGCCTTCGAGTTCATCCACAGCGTTGCGAACGGCCTGTTCAAGGTCATCTACTTTTTGTAAATGCTGGTGAATCAGATGCGCGATAACCTCGGTGTCGGTTTCGCTGGTGAACTCATAACCCGCTTCGGTAAGGCGGGCCTTTAACGTTTCATGATTCTCAATAATGCCGTTGTGAACGATGGCAACCGTGCCGTTCGACATGTGCGGGTGAGCATTCTGCTGACTCGGTACACCGTGGGTAGCCCAACGGGTATGCGCGATACCCAGGCCACCTTTAACAGGTTCTTCTGCGACCGCGCCTTCAAGCTCGGCAACCTTGCCCATACGACGCCGGCGTTCGATCACGCCATTTTCCAACACAGCCAAACCAGCCGAGTCGTAACCGCGGTACTCGAGACGACGCAACCCTTCCAGCAAAATGGGTACTACGTTTCGTTCGGCAACCGCCCCAACAATCCCACACATATCTTGTTCCTCGTCCGCCCGGTAGCACGTTCGGGCCGGACCCCCGTTAAGTCCCTTTAAAGGAGATTAGAAAACGGCCTTAAGCCTATAGGTGAACAGCGTTTCTATCACGTTGATATGACATATTCTACGTTTCCGCCAGATGCTGGACTGCGACATGGGTCGCATATCCGGCCAGATAAGGGTTTACGGCGGCTAATCGACCACTGGCAGCGATGCAGTAGCGCCAAAACAGGCATTGCAGACCGATGGATAGGCAAGACAGAAACCGGAAAAGCCCCTGCTGAAGGGACCATTTTTAGTCAACGCTGCGGGCTACTTGGGCTTTTTAACGGGGCGCTTCCAGCCCTCAACCGTGCGGGTTTTAGCTCGCTCTAATGTAAGTTTGCCGGCTGGTGCGCTGCCGCCAAACGTAGAGCCTGCGCCGATTGTAGCGCCCTCACCGATATCAACTGGCGCCACCAACTCAACCCCGGAACCGATGAAAGCGTTATCACCGATAATCGTTTTGTGCTTATTTGCGCCGTCGTAGTTGCAGGTGATCGTGCCGCAACCGACGTTTACACCCGAGCCGATTTCAGCATCACCCAAGTACGTGAGGTGGTTGGCCTTACTGCCGACACCGAGCGTGGTGTTCTTCAGTTCAACAAAGTTGCCAACCTTGGCACCTTCGAGCAGATTCGCGTTTGGCCGCAGGCGGGCATACGGACCAACGTTGCAGTTTTCGCCAACAATCGCATCTTCGAGCACACAGTTCGCGTGTATCTCGGTGCCAGCTGCCACTTTACTGTTGCCGATAACGCAGTTCGGGCCGATACGCACGTTGTCGCCGAGTTCAACATCGCCTTCAAACACAGCGTTGATGTCGATGAACACGTCCTGGCCAATCGTTACCGTGCCGCGGATATCAACGCGAGCGGGATCAGCCACCGTTGCGCCGGCGCGCATCAGTTCTTCGACGCGACGCTTCTGCAGGGCGCGCTCTGCCTCGGCTAATTGAACTTTGTCGTTAATCCCCATTACTTCTGTCTCGGAATCGGCTTTCACCGCCTCAACTGCAACACCGTCGGCGACCGCTGCCGCGATCACGTCCGTCAGATAGTACTCTTCCTGGGCGTTATCCGCCTTCAGTGCGTCCAGCCACGGGCCGATCAGATTGGCGGGGCAAGCCAACAGGCCGGTGTTTACTTCGGAAATCTTGCGCTGCTCGTCGCTGGCGTCCTTCTCTTCAACGATCGCCTGAATCTCGCCGCTGTCGTTACGGATAATGCGGCCAAGTCCGTGAGGCTTTTCGGCATCGACTGTTACCAATGCCAGCTTGCCGCCATCAGTGGCATCGGCCAACCTTGAGATCAGCCCGGCAGTAACCATCGGCACATCACCGTACAACACAATAACCGTGTTACCTGCCGACACATGAGGCATTGCCTGTTGAACGGCATGACCGGTGCCTAGCTGCGGCTCCTGCAGCGCCCAGCTCAGGCCATCGTCGGCAAATGCGTCCTGAACGGTATCACCGCCGTGACCATAAACGACACACAGTTCTTCGGCACCGATACTCCGGGACGTTTCGACGACATGGCGTAACAGGGGTTTGCCGGCCAAAGGTTGCAGCACCTTGGGCAGAGCCGAGCGCATCCGGGTTCCCTTGCCGGCGGCAAGGATCACAATAGAGAGTGGTTTGTCTGGCATGGCTGTTCTTGCTGTCTTTCTAGAGGTCTTTGTTCAATCCAGCAAAGAAGCTTACCCGCTATCCGCGGCTCTGTCTGTTCAAAATTTAGGCGTGCGGTTGTCTGCGACGCCCTGAGGTCAATTGTCTCAGGCTAGCAGGGATTATGTCTGGAAGAAGGCGTCTACAGGTGGCCAGAAGCGTTGCTGTGCTTTACTTTCACGAAGATATCCGGAAACTCACGGACTGACTATAACAATAACAACGGGCTGCGCAGCTCCGCGACACCCCCGGAACGGATAAACCCGGATGAACTGTTTACGACCGAAGATGACACCGGTGTGGATTGCTTTAGTCATCGCGCTGCTAAGCGGACCGGCTCAGGCTGACTTTATCGAAGGCTACCTGTCTGAGTTCAGCGGTACGCAAGGTGAGTCGATTTACCTGTACGTGTCTACCGACCAGCCCACCTATGACATCGAGATCATGCGCTTTGATGCCTCGAACACCGTGGTCGTTACAGCCACCGAATTAACCGGCATGCTGCAAGACGTGCCGGCCGAATCACCCTGGGAGTCCGGTGCAGATTGGATCGACCCGTTGGAGCTTTATGTCTCGCAGAGTACCCGCAGCGGTAACTACCAAATCACGCTGACCGCGGGTGAAGCACGTTTTAGGCTCCGTTTTTCAATCAAAGAGGACACACCCGGCAGTACCTCAGGCATTATCGTCCTGGATTCCGCTACCACCGCCATGGCCTATAACGGCTGGGGTGGGAAGTGTGCCTACCCCAGCTGCTCCGAGGGCGGCGCTAAGGCCGGCCGAGTCTCGCTGAAACGCCCTGGCAACCATTGGCTGACAGACCGGGAGAGGATGTTCTCCAGCTGGCTTGATCACATGAGTATCAAAGCCGAGTTCGCTTCACTGATGGACCTGCAGTACGACCCGGACTTGCTGGATGCCTACAGCACGCTGGTTCTCATCGGTCATAACGAGTACTGGTCACTGGAGATGCGTAATCGTCTGGATGCTTTCATCCAGAGCGGCGGCAACGTCATGATTTTAAGCGGCAACACGATGTGGTGGCAGATACGTATCGAAGGCGAGACGATGGTCATACACAAATCCAAAGCCGATGATCCTCTTTGGGGTGTCGATGATGACGCAGTGACAGTGCGCTGGTTTGATGAACCGGTTAACAACCCCGAGAACAGCTCCATTGGTGTCAGCTTCCGCAATGCCGGGTTTGTAAACTCCGGAAACTCCAGCAGCGGTCTGAATAAAGAGTATGGCTACGGTGGCTACTGGATCAGCAACGCCGACCATCGCTATCTTGCGGGAACCGGTCTTAGAAATCATGACAAGCTCGGCTACGACGTTGGAATTGTGGGGCATGAAGCCGATGGCGCGACATTCGACTGGGTTGGTGGACGCCCGTTCGTTAACGGCCTGGACGGGTCACCTTTAGACTTCGAGATCCTCGGCTACTCAAAGGCCTACTTCAGACCGAACATCGGTTACGCAACGATGGGAGTGTTTGAGAACGGTGGCACGGTGTTTAACGCGGCCACGATTGAGTGGTCTGACGGGCTGTGGAACTTCTACGATCTTGTAGTTCCTGACCCGCAGGTCAACAAAGTAACGCTTAATGTACTAGCCGAGTTTGAGCCGGCGAGTCGGGCGGCTTGTGCGGTCGTCGGCAATGATTCGCATGACTCGGACGGCGATGGTATCAGCGACGCCTGTGATAACTGTGTCGCTGACCCGAACGCGGATCAGGCGGATGACGATAGTGACGGTACCGGCAATGCCTGTGATATCAAACATGCCTGGATTGATGTGGTGCCTTCTGCATCACCGGCTTATCTGGAGCCGGGCAATGATGAGCCGTTCACTGTCGTTGTGTTGGGCCAAAGCGCCGAAGACGGCGACCTGATCGATTTCGACGCTACCGCTGTCGACCCGGAGACCTTGCGCTTCGGAATACTGGAAACACCGGTCAGCAGCCCCCTAGTGGCTGATATAGATGCCGACGGCCATGATGACCTGAGCTTCAGCGTAACGACCAATGATGCCGGGATTCTGTGCGAAGACCGCTCGGTTGAGTTAACCGGCGAGCTTAGCGGTGCGGTGCCGTTTCACGGTGCAGATACGATCGATACGCCGGACTGCGAAGAGGCCAGCTGTCACTAGCGGCTAGTCGCGCTTAGCGCGCCAGCCCAGCAGGCAATAAAAAACGGCGCTGCTCGTTAGAACACCGCCGTCCGTTTCTTCTTCTTGTGGGGCTTGCCTCCCGGCTTCGCGGTCGTATTACTACAACTGTGCAGGCTGCCGGGCCCTTCTGTTTATTAAGAGCGCTTGCCCTTGAGCTTCTGTACCGCACGGTAACGGGCAGCCGCTTCAACCAGCTGCATACGCGCATGCTCGAGGCTTTGCTTGTCGCCGGCTGAAGAAAGCGCTGCTTCAGCAGCATCGTGGGCAATTTTCGCTGCTTCTTCGTCGAGCTGTTCGCCGCGCAGTGCGGTGTCAGCCAAAACCGTGACCAGATGCGGCTGCACTTCGAGAATACCGCCGGTGACGTAGAAGAATTGCTCTTCACCACCGGGGATATCAACCCGCAGTTCGCCCGGGCGCAGGCTTGTCAGCATCGGCGCGTGACGCGGGGCAATGCCCACATCACCGGCCTGTGCCGGCGCAAATACCATGTTGGCCTCACCTGAGAAGATGTGGCCTTCGGCACTTACGATTTCTACATTAATAGTAGCCATGTGCTTACCTTAGGTTACCGCCAGCCTTACAGAGTCTTGGCTTTCTCGACAGCTTCTTCGATGCCGCCAACCATGTAGAACGCCTGCTCAGGCAGATCGTCATATTCACCGGCAACAATGCCTTTAAAGGCACGGATGGTGTCAGACAGAGCAACGTACTTACCGGGTGCGCCGGTGAAGGTTTCAGCAACAGTGAAAGGCTGTGACAGGAAGCGCTGAACTTTACGGGCGCGCTGTACAACCTGCTTATCTTCTTCAGACAGCTCGTCCATACCCAGAATCGCGATGATGTCCTGCAATTCTTTGTAACGCTGCAGTACTGACTGCACGCCACGAGCTGTTTCATAGTGCTCGGCAGAAATCACGTTCGGGTCGAGCAGACGTGAGGTTGAATCAAGCGGATCCACTGCAGGGTAAATACCCAGCTCTGAAATCTGGCGAGACAGTACGAGCGTCGCGTCCAAGTGAGCAAAGGTGGTGGCGGGTGAGGGGTCGGTCAAGTCATCCGCAGGTACGTAAACGGCCTGGAAAGACGTAATAGAACCGACTTTCGTTGAGGTAATACGTTCCTGCAGTACACCCATTTCTTCAGCCAGTGTCGGCTGGTAGCCCACAGCTGAAGGCATACGGCCCAGCAGTGCAGATACTTCGGTACCGGCGAGGGTGTAACGGTAGATGTTGTCTACGAACATCAAAACGTCCTGGCCCTGGTCGCGGAATTCTTCCGCCATGGTCAGGCCGGTCAGCGCTACACGCAGACGGTTACCCGGAGGCTCATTCATCTGACCGTATACGAGAGATACTTTATCGAGTACGCCCGATTCCTCCATCTCGTAGTAGAAGTCGTTACCCTCACGAGTACGCTCACCTACACCGGCGAATACAGAGAAACCACCGTGGGCCTTAGCGATGTTATTGATGAGTTCCATCAGCGTTACGGTCTTGCCTACACCCGCACCACCGAACAAACCAATTTTACCGCCCTTGGCGATCGGCATAACGAGGTCGATCACCTTAATGCCGGTTTCGAGAAGCTCGGTAGAAGCAGCCTGTTCGTCATACGAAGGCGCTTCACGGTGAATCGGCATACGCTTTTCTTCGCCGATAGGGCCGCAGTTGTCGATCGGGTCGCCGAGCACGTTCATGATGCGTCCGAGCGTCTTCTCGCCAACAGGCACCTGAATCGCTGCGCCTGTGCCGGTAACCGCAACGCCGCGGCTCAAGCCTTCACTGGAACCCATCGCAATGGCACGAACAATACCGTCGCCCAGCTGCTGCTGAACTTCGAGAGTCAGATCAAGTGACTCAATCTTGAGCGCGTCGTAAATCTTTGGCAGCTCATCGCGTGGGAATTCCACGTCAACAACCGCGCCAATTACCTGTACAACTTTTCCGGAACTCATGCTTTCGTCCTCTGGTGGCTGACTTCTTCCAGCCTAAATATCAAAAATAGTTTCTTTAAAATAGTTACTCTGAAACCGCTGCGGCACCGCCAACAATCTCTGAAATCTCTTGCGTAATTGCAGCCTGACGGGCCTTGTTAGCCTCAGTTTCCAGGTCATCAATCATGTTGCCTGCATTGTCGGTTGCGCTCTTCATGGCAACCATCTTCGATGCCATCTCACAGGCCACGTTCTCTACAGCACCGCGGTAAACCTGTGATTCGATGTAGCGTGACAACACGCCGTCGAGCAGATCCACAGCGTCGGGCTCATAGATGTAATCCCAATGCTGCGGCAGTTCGTCGGCATCGGGTGCAGCCACAGGAATCAGGGTCTTAACTTCAGGCACCTGACTCATCGTGTTCTGGAACACGCTATGCAACAGCAGCAAACGGTCAATATCGCCTTCGGTGAAGCTGTCGAGCATCACTTTGATGGCACCGAGCAAATCACTGATATGCGGGTCTTCACCAAGGTGCGCGGCGGCGGCCACAATGTTCACATCCAGATTACGGAAGAACTGCCCGGCCTTGGCGCCGATCAAACACAGATCAACTTCAACGCCCTTGGCGCGCCATTCCGAAATCTCACCGATAAGCTTGCGGAATGAGTTGGTGTTCAAACCACCGCACAAGCCACGATCAGTAGAAATGACGATGTAGCCGACACGTTTAACTTCTTCGCGCTCAATAAGAAACGGATGCCGGTACTCAGGGTTTGCCTGATACAGGTGACCGATAGCGGTGCGAATGCGGTCGGCGTAGGGGCGGGTAGCCTCCATCCGGTTCTGGGTACGGCGCAGTTTTGCGGCTGCCACCATCTCCATCGCTTTCGTGATCTTCTGAGTGTTTTTAACACTCGCGATCTTGCCGCGGATTTCCTTAATATTTGCCATTTAAAGTCTCTAAAAAGCCTTTAATAACGAGCTACTAGTAAGCGCCGTTCGCTTTAAAATCTTCAATCGCCTGCTTCATCTCGGCTTCGATTTCATCGTTGAAGTCGCCGTTTTCGTTGATCTTCGCGATCAGCGATGCGTACTTGTCATTGATGTAAGCGTGCATAGCCAGTTCGAAAGACACGATCTGGTTAACGTCGACGTCATCCAGGTAGCCTTCGTTGGCTGCCAGCAGAGAGATGCCCATATCACCGACAGACAGCGGGCTGTACTGAGCCTGCTTCATCAGTTCGGTAACACGCTGACCACGTTCCAGCTGTTTACGGGTTGCTTCGTCGAGGTCAGATGCGAACTGGGCGAATGCCGCCAATTCACGATACTGAGCCAGAGCCAGACGAACACCACCACCAAGCTTCTTAATGATCTTCGTCTGAGCAGAACCACCTACGCGGGATACCGACAGACCTGAGTTAATAGCAGGGCGGATACCGGCGTTGAAGAGGTCGGTTTCGAGGAAGATCTGACCGTCGGTAATAGAAATTACGTTGGTCGGAACGAATGCCGATACGTCACCAGCCTGCGTTTCAATGATCGGCAGAGCCGTCAGCGAACCGGTCTGGCCTTTAACCTTACCTTCAGTAAGACGTTCGACTTCAGCAGCATTGATGCGTGAAGAACGCTCAAGCAAACGTGAATGGAGATAGAAAACGTCACCGGGATACGCTTCACGACCGGGAGGACGACGCAGCAGCAGTGATACCTGGCGGTATGCCCATGCCTGCTTCGTAAGATCGTCATATACGATCAGAGCGTCTTCGCCGATATCGCGGAAGTATTCGCCCATTGAGCAACCTGAGTACGGTGCGATGTACTGCATTGCTGCAGATTCCGCTGCGGTAGCAGCAACCACGATGGTGTGGTCCATGGCGCCGTATTCTTCGAGCTTACGTACCACGTTGGCTACGGTAGAAGCTTTCTGACCGATAGCGACGTAGATACATTTAACGCCGGTGCCTTTCTGGTTAATGATGGCGTCGAGTGCGACAGCCGTTTTACCGGTCTGACGGTCACCAATGATCAGCTCACGCTGGCCACGGCCGACAGGCACCATCGCATCAATTGATTTCAGGCCGGTCTGCACCGGCTCATCTACCGACTGACGCTCAATAACGCCGGGAGCAACTTTCTCAATCGGAGAGCTCAGCTTGGCGTTAATAGGGCCTTTACCGTCGATCGGCTCACCGAGTGAGTTGACGACGCGTCCGAGCATCTCGGGGCCGACAGGCACTTCGAGAATACGACCGGTGGTTTTCACCTCATCGCCTTCAGAGATGTGCTTGTAGTCACCCAGTACAACGGCACCTACAGAATCCTGCTCAAGGTTAAGAGCAAGCCCGAAGGTGTCGCCCGGGAACTCCAGCATCTCACCGTACTGGGCAGCGCCCAGACCGTGGATACGGGTAATGCCATCAGTAACAGAGGTCACGGAGCCCACATCCCGGGCTTCGGCCGCACTCTCAAAATTACCGATGCGTTCCTTAATCAGGTCACTGATTTCAGAAGCTTTAATAGCCATCTCAATATTTCCTTTAGTTCATCAGAGAGCTGGTGAGTTTGGCGAGACCGGCGCTTACCGATCCGTCAATTACCAGATCATCTGCCTGGAGCTTAGCTCCACCAATCAGACTTTCATCCAGCTTGAATGTGAGGTTTACGTCACGTCCGAAACGCTGCTTCAACGCTGCGGCGATTTTTTCCTGTTCTGCACCGTCCACCTCGGTGGCGGCACTCAGGGTTACATCGATGCGGTTTTCAACATTGGCTTTAAGCGCATCAAACGCTGCCGCGATCTCGGGCAACGCTGCCAGGCGCTTGTTCTCAGCCAGCAGACGAATCAGGTTGTTCACCTGACTACCTGCACCGGCATCAACTCCGCCGGCCTGTCCTGCCACATCGGCAATCGCATTTACCAAGGCGTCCATATCAGTGCCGGGAGCATTGATCAGTGCGGCGACTTCCGCCTCACTGACTGCGGCACCGGCTGCCTGCAGTACGTCGGACCACGGCGCCAACTGACCGGCTTCATTAGCCAGTTCAAAGGCCGCCTTGGCGTAGGGTTGTGCGATGGCTGCGTTTTCGGCCATGACTGTTACCTATATCTGCGCTGCGAGCTTGTCGAGCAGGTCTTTGTGAGCAGAAGAATCGATCTCTTTAGAGATGATCTTCTCGGCGCCGGCGACAGCAATGCTGGCCACCTGTCCGCGGAGCTCTTCACGAGCCCGGCTTACTTCCTGTTCAACTTCAGCTTGAGCCGAAGCCAGAATGCGTTCGCGTTCTGCTTCAGCCGCTACACGCGCCTCATCAACGATTGCTGTTGCACGACCGTTCGCCTGGTCAACGATTTCACGGGCTTGCCCGCGAGCTTCGTCGACGATTACGCCACGTTCTTTTTCAGCTTCTTCAAGAGCCCGTGAGCCCTTGTCGGCAGCCGCAAGACCGTCGGCAATCGTGGTCTGGCGCTCTTCGATCACATCCATGATCAACGGCCAAACGAACTTCATGCAGAACCAAACGAACACGGTCATCGCGATCGCCTGGCCAATTATCGTGAGATTAATATCCACGCTGCTTACTCCTCAGGGTTAGTTAAAGACTTAAAGACTCTTTAACCCTGGATTAGGCGCCAACGGCGGCCTGGAACTGACCAATGAACGGGTTTGCAAAAGCGAAGAACAACGCAATACCCACACCGATCATCGCTACTGCGTCAAGCAGTGCCACAACCAGAAACATTTTGGTCTGCAACATGGGAGCCAGTTCGGGCTGACGTGCGCAACCTTCGAGGAAGCGACCACCCAAGAGACCCATACCAATACCAACACCCAGCGCACCGAAACCAATCAGAAGTGCGACTGCGATAGCGGTCATGCCAATTACCATTTCCATCAAGCTGCTCCTAAATAAGCAATCAAACTAAACAAATAAAACTTAAAACCTAATGCGCCTCGTGTGCCTGCGACAGGTACACGATGGTCAGCATCATGAAGATATATGCCTGGAGGGTTACCACCAGGATGTGGAACACGGCCCAGCCGAAGTGCAGCGGCAGCTGATACAGACCAAGCAGTGCAATAAGAATGAACATCAGTTCGCCGGCGTACATGTTGCCGAACAGTCGCAACGACAGCGACAGCGGCTTGGCGAGCATCGCGACAAGCTCAAGAACGAAGTTGAACGCCATCACGAACGGCCAGAAGATCTTCGGCATGCCGAGAGACTTGGGGTTCAGCGGGTTCATCATCAGGTCGCCGACGATAAAGCCGCCCACGCCTTTGATCTTGAAGCTGTAGTAGAGAATCAGTGCGAAAACCGACAGTGACATACCGAAGGTCACGTTGACGTCGGTGGAAGGCACAACCTTCAGGTACTCAATACCAGCGGCGTGTGCCAGAGCCGGCAAGAAGTCGACCGGGATCAAATCCATCAGGTTCATCAGGAAGACCCAGCAGACGATAGTCAGCGCGAGGGGCGCAATCAGCGGGCTCTTACCGTGGAAAGTTTCTTTAACAGAGGTATCAACGAAGTCGACAACCACTTCAACGAATGCCTGGAGTTTGCCGGGCTTGCCAGCCTGCATGTTCGTCGCAACCTTGCGGAAAACATAGAGGAAAACCACGCCGAGCAGAACCGAGAAAACCATTGAGTCGACGTTGACGGCCATAAAGTTGCCGGCGCATACGTCGGGGTCGTTCCAGACCCAACCGTCGGGACCCGAGCAGATCTGCAGCGGCTGCAGATGGTGCTGGATATACTCGGCTGCGGTCTTATTGCCTTCAGAAGATGCCATGTTCTGTATCGTCTCTTTCGTTAACGTTAGGAGCTACTTGCCCCAGTCATCGTCATCGTCCCAACCGTCATCGCCTCTAAGCTCTCGGCCTTGGCGGTTGGCTTCCAAAACGGCCGGATCAGCCGGCAGGAAGTTTTTTCTTACAACGGCCAGGTGTACGACAAAACAAACACCGAAGCCTGCGATTGTGGGTACCAGTTCAACCCTAAGCGTCTTTATCGCAACGATGAACAAAGCCACCGTCAGTACCACTTTAATAAGTTCGCTTGTGTACAAGCCGCCGAGAAACTTCTCAGGATCCTGGCCTGCAATCTTTGACATTCTCAACGCTTGCCAGAAGTTGGTTACAACCGCGATTGCACCCCCTACTGCAGCGGAAAACGCCCAGTGGTATCCGTTCAAAACACCCAGCAGCAAACTCACCAGCGCGGTAACCAGCAGTTGCCATCCGGCAAGCCGGTAGGCTTCTTTACGCATCATCTGGATTACCTGCGTGTATCCCGTCTGCGCGGGTTCTTAGCGGATACAAAACCAACAAGCACGCCGCTCACCGCGAGGTTTATGTGGCTGCTGAACCAGCCCGGAGAACCCCCGGCCCCGTTCAGCCCGCGCATTGTATGGAGTTAGGTCAGGCCATTCAACCCTTATGGGGCGAACTGGACAAATTTTGACCAGCGGGGGTAAATCGGCCCCGGCCGGGCATAGGCGGAAGCCTATTTAATGTGCCCGAGAATGCCGTCGAGCTCGTCGAGCGAGTTGTAGCTGATCACCAGCTTTCCCTTGCCCTTATTGCCATGCTGGATGCTGACCTTGGCGCCCAGCTTCACGCAGAGGTCGTCCTGCAGGCGCTGCGTGTCGGCATCGAGGCGCTTGGAGCCCTTAGCACGCGCAGCATCGCCGGTAGCGTCAGTATTTAACATCTTGCGGACCAGCGCCTCGGTTTCGCGCACCGAGAGGCCCCGGTCGACAACGTTACGGGCCGCCTGCGACTGCTTGAATTTATCGGAGAGGCCCAGCAACGCACGGGCATGACCCATATCGAGCTCGCGGTTGCGCACCAGTTCACGCACGCCGGCATCAAGATCGAGCAAGCGCAACAAGTTGGAGACCGCTGCCCGTGATTTGCCCACAGCCTCGGCAGCCTTCTGATGGGTAATCTCGAACTCATCAATCAGGCGCTTGAGCGCCAGGGCTTCTTCCAGCGGGTTTAAGTCTTCACGCTGGATGTTCTCTATAAGCGCCACAGCAACCGCTGCGTTGTCGGGGATATCCCTAACAATTACCGGAATTTCATCGAGACCGGCCAGCTTCGCGGCGCGCCAGCGGCGTTCACCGGCGATAATTTCGTATTTGCCGGCCTCACCTTTTAGAGGACGAACCGATATCGGCTGAATAAGGCCTTGCGTGCGAATCGAGTCCGCCAGCTCTTCGAGCGCTTCGTTGCGCATGTCCTGACGCGGCTGGTACTCGCCACGCTGCAGGATGTCGACGGATAAATAAGTAAGGCCGTCGCCAACGGGGGCTTCAGGCTCGGCTGCCGGTGCAGGCGTTGCCGCTACCGGAGCCTGCTTTACCGGTGCAGGCGGCGGTGCCGCCGGCGGGGCGTCGCCGCCCAGCAATGCATCAAGACCTCTGCCTAAACCTGTTTTCTTTGCTGCCATAGTCGTTCTTTACAAAGTGTCGTTCTTTAAAGTTGCTGCTTCAGGCTGCCGCAGCCTGATTTCTCTGAATTACTTCGCCGGCCAATGCCAGATACGCCAGCGCACCGCGGGACTTCCCGTCGTGCTTAAGCACCGGCACACCAAAACTCGGTGCCTCGGCCAGCCGCACGTTACGCGGGATAATCGAGCTATAGATCGTTTCGGCAAAGTGCTGAGCCAACTGCGAAGACACCTCCGTCGACAAGCGGTTGCGCGGGTCGTACATCGTTCTGAGGAGTCCTTCGATACCAAGCTTGTCGTTTACCGAGTTACGAACCTGGCGGATGGTTTCGAGCAGTGATGACAGCCCTTCCAGCGCATAGAACTCGCACTGCACCGGTATCAGCACGCCATCGGCGGCCGTCATCGCGTTCAGCGTGAGCATGTTTATGGTCGGCGGGCAGTCGATCAGAATGAAATCGTAGTTGTCCTGAACGGGCTCCAATGCGTTACGCAGCTTCGCTTCGCGGCCCAGTTCCTGCATCAGACGTACTTCAGCAGCCGTCAGGTCGGAATTGGCCGGCATCAGATCGTACTCACCGGCTTCGGAGTGCACGATGGCATCGGCGGCGGCACTTTCCGCCAGCAATACTTCACAACTGGTCGCCGTCAGGTTGGATTTGTCGATACCGCTACCGGTGGTGGCGTTGCCCTGCGGGTCGAGATCGACAACCAGCACTTTCTGGTCGCCCGCTGCCAGCGATGCGCCGAGGTTTACGGCGGTAGTCGTCTTGCCGACACCGCCTTTCTGGTTGGTTACTGCAATGATTCGGGCCATCGTTTCTGTCTTCTGGGCTGTCTTTATAGTGCCGCGAAGCGGGTTCGGGGCGTTTATTGTGGAGTCAGGATAATCAAGTGCCGCTCGGCATCCAAGCCGGGCACGCTGACCTGTTCACACGTGATGTTCCATTGTGCCTTATTTATGAGGTCGATTTCCTCACTTTGTAAACGGCCCTTCATCGCCAGCAATTGGCCGCCTCCGGCGAGCTTCGGTGCGCACGCGGTGACAAAGTCGCCGAGGGCGCTGAAAGCTCTGGATACCACGGTATCAAAGGGCTCGGCCGGCTCATATTCTTCAATACGGGCCTTTTCGACCGTTACGTTGCCAAGCCCCAGTTGGCGTGCCGCCGTTTCAACAAAACGTGTCTTTTTGCCATTGGTGTCGAGCAGTGTGAAGGCCTTGTCGGGGCAGGCAATTGCCAGCGGAATACCCGGCAAACCGGCACCGGTGCCAACATCGAGGACGCGGCTGCCGTTGAGTGCTGGCAGCGCTGTTAGCGAATCGAGCAAATGCAGCGTCACCATCTCTTCAGGGTCACGAACAGCGGTGAGGTTGTAGGCGCTATTCCATTTACCGAGCAGCTGGAGATACGCGAGCAACGGCTCGCTCAGCCCGGTAGAAAGGCCGAGTTCGGTGAGGCCCGCTAATAAACGGTCCTGCATGTCAGCTTAATTTAACGAGGGTGCGGCCGGTGACCTTGCCGTCGATGTACGGTTGGAACGCGGCGCCCAATGTGTCGAGCATGACTTCCTGCGTAACGATCGCATCGCAATGTTTTGGCTTGAGGTCATCGGCAATGCGATTCCAGACTGTCGTACGAATCTCGCGGGAAGCGTCGACGGAGTTGATGCCAAGAAGGTTTATACCACGCAGAATAAACGGCATAACGGTCGTATCAATCTTGAAGCCCTGCGCCAGGCCGATCGCCGCGATGTTGGCGTCGGGAGCCGCAGTACGCAGCAAACCCGAAAGCGTTTCGCCGCCCAAGTTGTCGACGGCACCGGCCCAAACGCCTTTTTCAAGCGGCCGTGTGCCAAAGTCTATATCGCCAAGAGTCAGTATTTCCGAGGCTCCCAGACCTTTCAGGTAGGCATCCTGTTCACCGCCCTTGGTCGACATAGCCGTCACGCTGTAGCCCAACCCTGCGAGCATATCGATGGCCATGCTGCCCACGCCACCGGTCGCGCCGGTTACTGCAACGGGACCGTTTTCAGGTTTCTGCCCGTTCAGTTCCATCCGATGAATCGCGTAGGCGGCAGTAAAACCTGCAGTGCCGATAAGCATCGCTTCGCGAGTCGTTAGCCCATCCGGAATTTGTATAGGGCCGCCGGCAGGGAGCGATGCAACTTCGGTAAAGCCGCCGTCACGCACTTCGCTTAAGCCGCCACCGTTCATCAAAACGCGGTCACCTTCTTTAACGAGCGGGTCACTGGAACTGATAACCGTGCCGGCAATATCAACACCGCCGACCAACGGCGACGAACGCAGAATCTTGCCGGCTCCAGTCGCTGCCAATGCGTCTTTGTAGTTGATGCTCGACCACTCGCCTTTAACGATGACTTCACCCGGTGTGAGGTCGTCGAGCGAAAGTGATTCGACACCGGCTGTTACACCCGACTTGTCGGCGTGCACGCGGAATGCTTTAAAAGAGTCCATATCCAGTCCTGAGGGGAATAATTGCGTGGCATTCAGCCAAGAATGCCTTTAGTAGATTTGTGGAAAGAATAGGGCGTTTAGGCGCTGGTAGCAAAGACGATATTTGCGCAACTCTAATGGTTAAGCCATTTTTAGCGTAAATACATTGTATGTATAATGTTTCATTAGACTTTACCTGGGATAACGAGAAAGCCGCAAGAAACCGCCGCAAACACGGGGTCAGCTTCGATGAAGCGGAGTCGGTTTTTTATGATCCTTTCGTTCACTGTTACTTTGATATCGATCACGCAGGACAAGAAAACCGCTTCCTCCTTCTGGGGCGAAGCCGCAAAGAAAGAGTTCTCGTGGTCAGTCATATAGAACTTACCGAGAATATCGTACGCACTATTTCAGCACGGCTTGCCACCCGAAAAGAGCAGATCGCATACAGCAGAAAAATACGATGAGAGACGAATACGATTTTGAGAACATGAAGTCACGGCCCAACCCGTATGCCGAACGACTCAAGCGTCAGGTAACCATCAGGCTTGATGACGAAACCGTTAAGTACTTCAAGGCGCTCGCCGAACAAACCAAGATTCCGTATCAGACGCTGATTAATCTGTACCTCAGAGACTGTGCAGAAAAGAAGAAAGCGCCGAACATTTCTTGGGTTTCCGATTCCGACAGCTAGTGTGCTGACTGCGAACAAACCAACAGGAAACTTCGATACCAATCGAGTGTCTACCGTCTGAGAAAAGGGCGAAGAAAAAGCATCCGGGAGCAAAACATGAAACTGACCATATTGGCTGCAGCCATTGCAATCATTGGGCTTGGAGCCTGCACCGAAGTTGAGATCGAGCAGGAAGCCGAATACCTGAACACCGTATCTGTCGGGGGCAAGGGCTTTGTCATGGTGACGCCGGACCAGGCAGACGTACGCATGAGTATCACGCTGCAACGGGCAGATCTGAAGGAAGCCCAGGCGGAAGTCGCAACCATCGCTAACCGTTTTCTGGAGCTTGCCGACAAGCTCGATATCGACAAAAAAGATATTCAAACAACCGGTGCCAACGTTCGCCCGGAATACCGCTGGAACAAAAACCGCAATCAACAAGAACTGATCGGCTACCGTGTAGACCGGCAGTTACTCGTGCAGCTGAAAGACCTCGACAAACTCGGCGCCTTGCTGGAGTCATCCGTGAAAGCGGGCATCAACCAGGTCAGCCCGCCAGTACTCAAAAGTAGTCGTGAACGTGATGCCTACCGAGAAGCGCTCGCACTCGCTGCTAAAGATGCGCGTGCCAATGCAGAGACACTGGCAACAGCATTGGATGCACGCCTGGGTGATGTCGTTCAAATCAACTCACAGCAGGTTCAGCCTGGGCCCCGGCCGATGATGCGTATGGAAGCAGCAATGGCCGACAGTGGGGGCCCGGAAGCCAGCTACAACGCCGGGGATATCCGCCTGAATGCTACTGTTTCTGCGAGTTTTGCGCTGAAGTAGGGTTTCCAGCTAGTGCATTCAGAGCAGCACTAGGGGAGCTCGCCCAGATACGGAAACGCACACCAAGACAGCAACACAAATAAGAGCAGATTCGCCGAGAATGCAGCCGATGCAGACTGTTTTTTGACCGCGATCATTGCTACTGCCAGAGCAATGCCAAAACCCACGAGGTTTTCGCCGGCAACAATTTTAGTGTGTGCTTCGCCCTGATACATGACGCCGTCTTGCCAGGCCAGCCAAAAGTAAACGGCATTCAGCAGGCCAACAAAAACAACCAAACCAAGTATGGCTATTGGCAGGCGCTGAGAACGGCGCAAACAAACGAGCTCCAATGTATAGAGCGCCGGAATCACCAACAAACCCCAATAAGCAAACGCAAACATTGCGATCACTAGCGGGAGCGGCATAGGCACCCAAATCGTCGGGAACCCTGTGAGACGGGTCACAGCCGATACTCCGACCAGTAGGGCCGCCCCTCCGAACATCCATTGCCTCTCTGACACTTTCATGCTCCTACCCTATTGCATCTCAAACCACCACAAACCGAGGTCTTGAAAATTTATATGCTCTGCACTGTCTGCGCCAATGCTCTTGTCGCCGTCATACCCGTCAGGTATTGGTACATCCTTGCCTGCCGAAGAGTTGGCAACGGCGCTGGCAGCGCTGTTGCTGTTGGTCTTGTCGCCCAAGCTCAAAGCAGAATACTCAGTGTCCTCAAGAAGTATATCTGCGTGAAGCTTAACCCAATCATCGCTCGCGGGAATCTTGGAAACATGAGTCCTGGCCTTTGAAGAGCCCTGCAACGTGTCCCAAAATTCCTGATCCGCAGTGCTTGTGTTTTGCGATCGACCGCGAGTGGTGTTATCCACCCTGCCGGTGTTTCCCGAGTTGTTCTTGCCCCATGACAGCACACTGCCGTTCCGGTCCCCCGGATAGTTGGCATGTGTGACTACAAAATTGTGGCGATGGTCCAGCAACCCCACAGGCCCTTCCAACGGCCGGCTTACGAGATAAGAATCCCGGCCATCAGGATCGATGTAACTAAGCGGGTTGTTATTTGCATAGGCGTAGCGATTGAATGTGGCAGGCTCTTCGGCGCGCACCGGAGCCGGGTCCATCGAGAGAAAACGACCGATAGAAGGGTCATAAAACCGGCCCTGCATATAGGTAAGACCTGTTTCAGCATCCCGCTCGTGACCCGTGAAGCTCTGCTCGGTATCAATGGCAGGCGGCGATTGCAGTCCATAAGCCGAGTAGCGCTTCGACCAGATAACACCACCTGATTCGTCGGTCGCCAGGATCGGCGTGCCCAAGCGGTCAGTGTGAAAGTAGGTAACGCCGGCAACGGAGGGTTGCAGGAAACAACAAAACAATAACGCTGAGAGCAATCTCATCAGGAAGCCTCCAACAACAAGGTAAGTCCGGGCACGATTGCCAACCCGTTGTGAATCAGCAGTGCTGCATCACTGCCATCGGGTATGCCGTCGCCATCCGAATCAGGTTTCAAAGGGTCACTACCGGCAAGGTACTCAGCCAGATTGTTCAATCCGTCTTCATCTGCATCTTCTGAAGCGTCGAGAGGGTCGATCGGACTCAGGCCGGACTGCGATTCAAAGCCATCCGGCATTCCGTCTCCGTCTGTATCGGACACAACCGGGCTGGTGCCAGCCAGATACTCATGGAAGTTGTTCAGCCCATCAGCATCAATGTCAGCATCACCATCGGAAATATCGGCAGTGGTGCCGATCTGGCGCTCAACAAAGTCGGGAATCAGGTCACCATCGCGATCTGCACCCGGGCCGGGAATGCTCGCCGTGCTGACCTGCGCGAGCAGATGACCGCCAAGATAGATCGAGTCACTGAAAGAACCTCTTGTGCTTTGCCAGCGGCTCAGCAGAACGCCGTTACGGCTGAAAACCGTGTACTCCAGCTCGCCGTTACGTGCTGCCAGAACTCTCCGGCCGAACGCGTCATACAAATAGCTGGTGCCGGGCAGGCTGGGCACATTGATAAGATTATTTTCGGCGTCGAAGCTAAAGCGATGCAGACTATTGGAAAGCATATTGCCGAAGC
>Ga0209692_10002338_pt1 | contig 21236 bp, 9 predicted proteins | sample tdDd472_FD_187129 | JGI IMG/M metagenome (GOLD analysis project Ga0209692, IMG submission 187129) | Marine sediment microbial communities from the Atlantic coast under amendment with organic carbon and nitrate - tdDd47.2 (SPAdes)... | ecosystem: Environmental > Aquatic > Marine > Coastal >... | reverse complement strand
TTCAATTGCCAGAAGAAATGAATACGTAAACAATCAATTACTATGAATAAAAGCAACGTTACACTCATTCATGCCCTGCCTTCAACAATATTTTTTGCCATTCGATCAAACTACGCCAATCGCCGGGAAAATCGATTAGGAGCCGTTTCTCACCTATAGAAGTTTTAAGTATTATACCAATATCTAACACCCCTATAGACTTATCAACCTTAATATTTGAAATCTTATCGAGCGAAATAGCAAATTGAATAGGATCATGAGTACTTTTTGCAGATCTAAAAATCAGCCGACGGCTTGTCAGATAGAGTTTTCCCAGAATACCTTCTCTATGCAACCACTGTTTGGCCATACCCTCCATTATAAGACTCTCTTTATCATCCAGATCTAATGTCAGCACTTGTAACTGTTGCTCTTTTCTTCTCTCTAATAAGCGAATTAAATACCAGTAAAGGAACCCCATAAGCAGTCCTGCAACAGCGGAAACACTTCTTGTCGCCGCATTAAACTCCTGTCCGGTAATAATTATAGATAAGCCAACGATAAGCATTGTAGAAATGGCGACAACTAGTACATAAAGTAGATTCTTATTTTGCATTTTTTTCTCTTTTAAGCTCAACAACATAAATCAGGCAATAAATAACTTGCTTTATTTTTAGTCGAATGAAATAAATTGCTTGAATGCTGAATTGGCATACATTTAGGGAATATATATCGACCTTCTAATACTCCATCTATAGTAGACGACAAAATTTGTTCTACCTCCTCCCAATACAAGCACCCTTTTATTCCTGAACGTATGAGCGTTTCCATATCAAGAAACTCACTTTCACAGGTAATAACAATGATACTTAAATGCGGATACCTGCATAAAGATTTATTAAACAAATCGATATAATTATGATCCAACGCTTCCATATCAACGATAAGTATATCTGTACCATGACCAATTCTTTCCAAAACAGATTCTGCAATAAAAGCCTCCTCTTTGTTCGTAAGGATAACATCCATTGATGGCAGTCCAATTCCTTTACCATTAATCCCTTCATTAGGTTCTGATAAAATACTACAGATCTTCAACTTGCTCATATCATTATAAAATAAATTAAAGGAGGAGGAAACCCTACTCCTCCTTTAATTTTTGTCCTATTTATTAATCCAACTAAGCTACTTAATCAACATTTTAGTTGTTGCTTTCACTATGCCATTAACGGTGTAGCGGCAAAAGTAAAGCCCAGGTTTCAAATGTGTAATATTTACTATTTCCTGATGTGTACCCTCATCTTTAGTTTTAGCTCCTGATGATGTACATTTCATTCCTGTCATATCGTAAATTTCAATCGTCACATCGCCTTCACCGTCGAGACTATACCATATGTTGGCATTCGAATGCTGAACGGGATTGGGTATGACAGCCAAATTCTTATCCGCCATATCAGGCCTGCTGCCATCACCAATTCCATTTGGCGCACCATCAACAGCACCAGGATCATTAATAACAACCACATAAACGCCATACACCACAAAGCCATTCTCTTTGCCATCATCACCGGCAAAGGCCAGAAATCCTGTGCCTTCTTGTAATGGATTGATGGTAATATAACGGTATCCCAATGCAAGATCTACGATATCAGGGGTATAGTTACCGGCCAGTATATTGATTGGATCACCATCCGGATCAATAAACAGATCGTTGGCATCAATGGTGTAACCTTGTTGTGGATCAGCCATATTCAGATAAATGATGCCCAAATCAGGATTCAGGTATGGAGCACGGTTCTTATCAACAACTTCAACAAGAATACTATCTCTGGTAGTATTACCTGCTTCATCACCAATATTAATATAGTAGGTATAAGTACCTTGTCCATCGTAATCCGTTCTCAGTTTCATTTGAATCGAATTCGGATTCAATTGTTCTATTTCTACTTCAGGATTGTCACTATTTTCAACTAGTTCAAATGTTAATGCTTCACCTTCAGGATCTGTTGCCATAACATTGAATATCAATTCATCCCACTCAACAACACGTAATGTATCTGCATCAACATTTGGATGATAAACAATCTCAGGTGCACCATTAACTGTAATATCGATATCCACTTGATCATTAGGACGATTAGCATCATTTGATTTGACAATTAATTTCGCCTTATGTGAACCAGGCCCAGCCAATTTTGCATCAAAGGAGGCAACGATATCTGCTGTTTCTCCTGCTGCTAATTCTCCTGAATATTGATCCAATTCAATCCACTGACCTTTTCCGGCAGCTGTTAAAGGACGAACCTTATAAATTGAATTATCCCCACTTTCACTTGCAGTTGAATACCACTTATAATCACCATCAGTCCAATATACACCAACAAATGTTTTCTCCTGAAGTTTTTGATCAGTATTAATATCGTAGCCAACAAAACTCTTATCAACCGGTGGTGCCACCATAACATAAAAGCGCTCCCCTTCAGGTATACTAACAGGTGAAGCTAATGGATAAATTACCCACTGCCCATCAGTAGTTTCATCAACCACGTAATTCTGTTCATATACTTTGGTTCCCGACTGAGGATCATCTTCGCGGTCTTCATTTGCTGGATCATCTGGATCATCACCACCAACATAAATCATTACATTAACGTATTGATCCACTTGTTTCAAGTATGTCCATGCCTTAACATGTGTAATAAAGAATCCACCTTCTGGCGCAATATATTCATTACAAAAGGATAATATAGCTCCACCTACGATAGGCGTAAATATTCCATCAGCTACGTCCTTAGTTTCCAATGATAAGGAATCAACCGTGTTGGGTAATTCAAAAGTATAATTACCTACCTCATCAATAATGGCAGATCCTGTACTTCCATCACTTGTTGGAACAACAGCAGGAACAAGCTCATACTTTAAACTTGTTTCTCCTTTATTTTCAACCTCGAAGCTATAAGTTCCTCCTTCGGAAGCATTTAAGCTAAAGTCCTGATCAATAGCCGTCCAATCAAATACCGGCGATTCAACGAGTTCGATGGAAACATTTATATCCTTGGCCTCAAAGTTACCTTCCAATGTAATCTTTCCATTTACATTATTGAAATCAGCAGCTAAAACAATCGCCTCAATACGAACCACATCCCATGGTTTAATTTCAATAGGAGAAATTAGTTTTCCTGAACTGGCGATAATTATCTCATTACCTTCATCATCTAATAAAGCAAAATCAGCCAACTCAGTACTCTTAACGTGCGTAATTGTGGCTACATCGTAACCGGTATTGGTAACTTCAAAAATGTCTTTAACTGTCACATTAGGTTTATAGATAACCTCAGTCCAAACCAGTGACTCATCCACCTCAACAATTGGATTTCCAGTTACATTCATCAACACTGGTATCTCTAGCTCTGCTTGAGAAAAGCTGTTCGACAGCAAAGTAATTGTATCACGATAGGAACCTGATTTATAGAATCGATTACCATCTACATCTATAGTAAAATCAGATGTTACTCCTGAATTTAGAGTTGATTTTAATGGAGGTGCAATCGTTAGTGATCGCTCATCGTATAAATCGATCCAAGGCATTATCCAGGTTTTAGGATGATTCATAACTTCAGACTCATCAGGGCTTTCCAAACCATATTGAAGCACTCCCTCAAAGAATTGTAAACTATTATAATGGAAGTAGATACGTCCGTCATTCAGAATTTCTAATTGGAAAGTTATGTTTCCTCCACCACCACTTCCATCTTCGCTTCTAAAGTCATTCCATTCAACAACCACACGGTCAACTTCTGTTTTGAGTAGAACACCTTCATCTTTAATAGCTGCAACTAATGGAGTCCAGAAAGGCGCAATCATTCCAGCTAAACCATCGTTTTCTTCAAAATCAAGAGAAAATGGTTCTCCGCTTGGCTCAACAACCGTTATGTATCCATTTTTTGAAATCCAAATAGAATCATACATTTCACCATAAAATGGAAATTCAAATGGTAACTCTAGAGCGTATTGCTTTCCGCTCTTAATATTAAGAACTTCACCATCGTCCTTTATAGAATCCCATTTATAGAGGATATTCATCGAATCAATATCCCATGTATAACCATATAAATCTTCAAGCAACACATCATTTTTTTCTGATGCTTTACTAATTGAAGCATGTGAGGTAGTAGCATACTTGCTATTCACAAAATTATATTCAAGATTAGCACCATTACCTCCGGCAGTTACTGTAAAAGGTAAAGTTTTGGTTTCTCCGGCAATTACGTCTAATGTTATAGTTGCAGGAATTGTATGCGAATAAGTTGGATCAATTTGACCTTTAGATTCTAATCTGATTGTTTCTGTTGTTCCATTACCATAAGTTAATGTCATTGTTCCAGTAACAGTACCAACACTACTTGGTGCATATTCTACAGGAATATAACGATTAGCCATTGGATTTATTGAGTATGGCAGAACAAGCGAAGTAGAAAAATCAGCATTATCAAAAGCTACATTCGTAATTTCACCAACATCGCTACCTGTATTTTCAACCTTCAATAGTTCACTTGCAACATGACCAATATTTGTCGTTTCAAATCGAATAGTATCTTGAGCTTCAAAAGATTCAGCGCCAGAAACATTAATCGTAAAAGGAATTTCTGAACTACCCGAAACTGTATTAGCATTTACAACAACCGCATTTTGATACGTGCCTGCATATACATCATACATTGTCGGATCAATTGACAAGTCAACGGCTACTGTTTCACCCGAGGAAAGCAATCCCTCATTAGGTGTAGCCACCAATATCATTGAAGCATCATTAACTGGTTCAAACCGAATAACCAAACCATCGTATACATTCTTGGTTGTTTCATCAAGGTTCTTATACACGACATAATCCTCAGCAGTAAATCCATGTAAGGCAACAACATAATCCATCTCAGGAGTTAGTGCACTAACATCTTTGTAGCGGTACTCAACTGTTCCATCTCGGAATAAAACAACCTGATAGGTCATTTCATCAGTAATGGCATTTGGGTCACCAGCTACTCTTTCAGCAACAGTAATCGTAAATACATTCTTATCACCGTATGAATAATGGATAAACTCTTTAATTGGGAAATAAGCACTACTATCGCTAAACAATAGTGGCGCCATGGCTCCTAAACCAACTGACACTGGATTTTCAGCAGGTAATTGCACGCCATTTTCCCAAGTCTCATAAAAATAGATTACACCTTCAAAACCATGGAAGGCTGTTTCCATTACTTCATTAAAGTATGGTACACGTGCTCCTAATTTAAGCGTATCGTAATAAACTTCCAAACCATCATACTTTGTACCAAATTCATCAATATCATCCCATGCTCCTGCAACTGGACCACCAATATCTTCAGAAGTAAGCATGTTATAATTCATCATATCAGGCATGATTGCTCTGGCCTTATTAAGCATAGTATAATGGCTTAAATCATATTCCAAATTAGTGCCGCTACCGTCATTTGTAACACTTAAGTCAATCGTTCCTGTTTCGCCATAGGCCAGGTTTAAAACATTACTTGGAATAGTAGCATCCATACTAGCAGGAGCTGTACTATTCATTTTTACAGGAATACCAATAAGTCCGTAATTTGTTACCAATTGGATTTTTGTTTCCAAAACACCAAGGTGAGCGGGTGTATACTTAAATGGTACCGTATTGCTATAATCTTGGTATATAAAAACAGTATCCGTAAAATTCTTTACAAAGCCAGATTCTACTGATTGAATGTCGTAAACCTCAATATTAGCAAGTCCGGTATTTTTAAGACTTAATTCTAATTCTTTCTCAACATTCTGCAACACGCTAAAATCGTGAACTTTTATTGTGTCAATAAAGGCTTCTTGACCAGCAACATCAACATTAACTTCCATTGAGACATATGATTTATTGTCGTCATTGGTTAGTAATGTAACAGAAGCCAGATGCTTTCCTTCCGATAAATTAGTAGCATCAATATGTAGTTCTACATTCTGACTTTCTCCTCCTTCAATTTCACCATTACCTGGCTTAAGGAATACATAAGCTCCATCATCGCCTGTACTTAAAGCCCGTACGAGTGGAATATATGGACCATCACGCCATGATTGCAAATCGAAATAAGAGCGTCCGTTATCTTTCGACATCAAAAAGACATCGGGATACCAAGTATCTAAAGCCAAACCTAATGGCATTAGATCTTCTTTTGGAAAATGTAGTACCACCCAGAAGATATCCCCATCTTCGAAGCGATATGAGCGATACAATGGAATACGTTGAAAACCGAATACTTCAGTGGTATCGGAATAGTATTCTTGCATATATACAACTTCTGAATCTTCTAATCGCGTAGAACCTTTACGAAGCTCAACAACAATAGGTTTATCATTAACATTGTTATACATAGCAACTTCAAGGTGAGTCAGATTAAATGTAAAATCGTACTCAACGTTAAAGCGTGTTGCGGAAATAAGACCTGCATTAGGATTATATGTACTTAACAACGATGCAGCATTCTTACCATTTTCATATGACATTCCTGCCTTAAAAACAGTTTCATCGTAATCCCAATAATCGGTATTTTGCTTAACAATCTCCCCTGATTTTAAAGTTAAACTTTGCGATTGAGGATTAACCGGAACCGCAAATAATTCAGGATTGGCTTCGGCAAATGCTACTTCGGCTGCAACTTCTTCAACTACCTCTTCATCAACTGGTCGGTAATAACGTTCATTTTCAACATAGTTCTCCCATGTTATCAACCCTTCACCAACATTTGATAATTGTATTGTTTCGGTATAAGTTGACACCTGAGTAACATCTATTTCAATATTAAATTCATTTTTTGACAAATCAAATTGAGGTGAATCAGTTGTCGTTAGAGCTACAATATTCGATATGTCAGACAGGTTACCAAACTGATCTTCTGATTTTATAGCAAACCAATAGTCCGTTTGCTTAATTAAACCACTAAGGTTTACCTGTACTTGAGTACCGGCATCATATGGGTTTTCAAATACCAATTGTGGTTTTAAGTTAAAGTTCTCATCTGTAATTTCAGAACCACTTAAAGCCAAATAGAAAAGTGCCGGCTGAAAGTTATCCGGATCAACAGGAACAGTCCACTGCAGACGTACTTCGTTATGGTAAATTTCATCAGCCTCGAAATCATCAATCGCATTTGGCGGAATTTTCTCATCATTTGCCAATGCATTTGGCGCATTTAAGGTTCCAGTTCCGTATTTACCCTGATCATCAAACACAAATCGTTTGGTAGAATTGACTACGCGATTACGCAAATCTTCTGGCGTCATCTCATCACTGCCATATTCGGTAAGAATTAATGCAGCAACACCAGATACATGCGGACAAGCCATTGATGTTCCCTGATAAAAACCATATTCATTATAAGGTAAGGTGCTTAAAACACCACCTTCTTGTTCGTAATAAACCTGATCACCACCAGGAGCAGCAATATCAGTCCATTCACCATAATTAGTATAAACTGCTGCATAACCTTCGGGACCTACAGATGTAACTGCAACCACTTCTTCAAAGGTAGCAGGATAATGCGTTTGTTCTAGTCCATCGTTACCAGCTGCAAAGAATACAATACCACCTTTCATGGGGCTATCCGTATAGTTTCCTGCTTCGGCTATAAAATAAAGAATAGCATCATATACCTCTGGCTCATAATAATTAGGCACAGTGTAACCCCATGAGTTTTGAGAAATTACTGCTCCATTATCGGCACCATACACAATAGCAGCTGCAAAATTACCAGATGTAGATGAACGGTCGTCAAACACCTGACATGAAATCATACGCACACCATTATCCGTATAATTTTCTCCATCATCATCGGTATGGCTTACGCCTCCACCAGCAACTCCGGCAACTCCAACACCATTATTTGTAATGGCTCCAACTGTTCCTGCCACGTGAGTACCATGCCCATGCGGAGTAACTTGTCCACCAAAAACAAAGTTGTATCCATTTATATCATCTACATAACCATTTTGGTCATCATCAACACCCTCTTCTCCATTCGCCTCTGCCTCGTTAATCCAAATATGCTTATCAAGGTCTTCATGATTCACATCAATACCACCATCCACAATGGCTACAATCACACTTGAATCACCCGATGAAATAGTCCAGGCCTTAGTAAGTTCAATGTCTTTACCGTTCTCGTATTTTTCAAGATCCGTTTTATAATGCCATTGTTGATCAAAAAGAGGATCATCGGGTATAATTGGCTCTACACTAGTGCTTTTAAGCACCGACTGATTTACATCAGCCTCCTTAACTACTTGTAATTTGCCTGCTTTGTATTTCACAGGTTCCTGATCGCCATCTAAGCGTACCTTTTTAAACAAAGGCTTGGCAATTTCAACTTCGCTTGCACCTTGATACAACTCAACAGCATATTCTACATCAACATTACTATCAAATTCCATCTCAAGCCATAGGTGAAGTCCATATTCCCGGTGCTTGGGTTCGTTTTTAAGCGAGAAAGGGAAAACACGCTTAATTCGCGTGATACCTATTTGATCACCTATACGGTCGATGCTACTAACGCCAATGTTTGTTTCATTGGTATTGGTAACATTTAAACTTTTTAAAGTAGTGCTTTGCTGAAAGACTTCCTGCTTTAGCTTTAAACGCACTTTACCCTTTTCAATGTGCTCGCTTAGGTTCTGAACATGCTCATATTGAGCAGATACAGAAGACGTAAAAGCCACTAACAGTAAAAGGACTATGTATGTATAATAATTTTTCATATCTGCTTAACTTTTATTTTGTTAGCTCGCGAACATATCGCACTGACATTGAATAGCCCTGATTAATAATTACAGAACCAGGTAAATCACCTTCGGCAGCAACACTATAACAACTTACCAAACCATCGTCGCTTACATTTGATGTCCACCAGTAGCCAAAAGTATCTTGTAAATCAAACACATTTCTGTAGGCAGGATCCTGACTACTATAACGTTGAAAATAGCCCGGGTAATTTAAATCCAATCCTGTTTCACCACCCGGTTTAATTTTAGTATCAGCAAATAAAGGTCCTCCTAGGGCAACTAACATATCTTCATATTCGATGATAGTTGGTAAGCGCCAGCCTTCAGGAGCCGCATAATAGGCTGCTTCAAATGAATAAAGGCGACCATATAGTTTACGATCCTCTTCTGTTTCTACAGCATGACCACTTTCAATAACTGATCTATCAGAAAAGCCATAATACAAGGAACCAACACCAGGATCGAAAGCATAGTTATAATTTTCGGCCATCCATTCTAAACCATTGATGGTTGCAAAACGATAGGTTTGATTATCTCTTGAATCTTTCCAAACACCCCATTTACCACGAAAACGCACATCAACAGTATCCACCGATACTTCACCATCTAAATCTACTGTCCATTTCAAAGAGTAGGTTGTATCCGCTACCCCCTCAAACAAGGAATTCGCATTATCAAGGGTGTGTACTTTTCCGAGTTCTCCTTTTACTATTTCCCACTGTGCATTGGCGCCGGCAGGTAAGAAGGCTCCAAGATTATAATATTTGGCATCACCTGAAGTAACGATATCCAGATCATCAATACCAGCTTGTGCATTTAGAGTATCAGCTACAAATGAAAAATCAATCGTCTCCGTTTTTGAACCATAACTTAAACTCCAGCTAAGGGTATAATCTTTACCTTCTTCACCTATAAACTGTCCATTATAACTGTCTGCATTCTCGATGCGACCACCATTGCCTTCGAGTATCTCCCACTGACCAGTAGCGCCAAATTTAGGTTTAGCTGCTTCTAAATGTAGAGATCTATTATTAAAAATAGTATCACTAGGATAAGCCATTATAACAGGTATCATTTTCTTAAAGGATACATCGATTAAGCTGGCCTCGTATTCGCCTCCACGACTCAGTTCCCAACCAAGTACATATTTCTCACCTGGCTCACCATAGAAATTGGTTTTTGGATCATTTATATCATCGAACCGGCCATTTTCACCATTGTAAATGCGCCAAGTTCCTGCTTGTCCCTCAGGTGCATGTTCCGCACCCAGAGTTACAAAATATCCATCATTTTCCACATCAATAAAACCTTTTCCTGCATCAGGTACCAAAGCTGGTAGTTCCTCATCTTTTTGACAAGCAAAAAAAACTAGAGAACAGGCTATTATAGATGATATTAATAATTTGTATTTCATTTGATATGATTTTAGCATCAATGATCTTTCTTAGTAACCAGGATTTTGATCCTCGGCATTAATCATGGTATTGGCATCAATTTCATACTGAGGAATTGGCCATGTTAACTTATAATAATTTTCATCACCCGGTTGAAAATCAATGTTAGTCCAATGATCACCTTCACGAACCAAAGGTTGATTGGTTCTTTTTATATCGTTTAATCTAAAACCTTCTCCATACAACTCTTTTCTACGCTCCAATAAAATTTCACTTATTAAAGCGTCTCCTGTATTCGTTCGGGTAACAGCATTTGCACGATTCTGAATTCTATGTAGTGCTTCACGAGCTTCGGTATAATTGCTTAGCCTTGCTTCACATTCTGCTTCGATTAAAACCATTTCCGACGCGCGAATGCTAATTCTTTCAGCATTACCAACTTGATAGTTATGGCCAAACTTTAATACGACAAATTTATCTGAACCTCCAGGAATTTCAGCAGGATATGATGATTCGACATCAATAAGTGGTGCATTACCTCTAATATCTCCAGCTCCAAATAAATCAACAAAATTATCATTGGCACGAATTGAGCTATAACCAGCCCATGGCCAGTAAAATGATGGAATTGTTAAATAGGTAAAATTATCTTCCTGAGTAAAACCAATCGAGAAAATAGTTTCCGAATTTCGTGTCATAAAACCACTGTACCAATCATTAGCTGTCATTAGATACATCAAATCATGAGCAAGTACCGCATAGTCGCGCGCTTTTTCCCACTCTTCCATATCAAGATACATTCGAGCAATAATAGCATGTGCAGCTCTTCCACTAAAGAATCTTCTATCTTTTGAATAAGTATCATCTTCATTTTCATCCATAGGCAAGGCATCTATTGCAGCCAGCAAATCTGATTCGATTTGCTTATATACTTCAAGCAAAGAAGCTCTTGGATAATCTTCTGAGTCTTTTCCTGTTTCTACATTAACATTCATGATAGATGGCGCATCGGAATTTTGACTGTATGCCGGTGAGTATAACTGAGCCATTTTAAGCATAACATAGGCGCGAATCACCTTTGCTTCTCCAACAATCCAATCCACATCTTCGTCAGAAATATTTGGAACGGTTTTAGTATTCAAAATTATTAGATTAGCGTCATAAATAATCTTATACCCACTATACCAAGGATCCTGAATCCAATGATAGCTTGGTAATAATTCAAGCTGATGAGCAGCAACAAACCAACCATAGTTATTTACTGAGTTAATCATCATATCTTCACCCATCACATCCGACATGATTGGTGTATATAATCCATCAAAAGTATAAGTACTAAGTTGATCATATGTACCAACTAAGGCAGATACCACATTATCTACTGATTGGAACACCTCATCTTTTGGAAGTGCATCAGATGGGTCTTTTTCAAGAAACTCATCTGTACAGGCCCAGTTGAAACTTAATAATATTAATAATCCAACTATTATTTTATATCTATTATTCATCTCTTTAGATTTTATAACCTATTATAAGTTCATTTTTAAACCGAAGGTAAATACCTTAGTACCCGGTATGTTATTACCTGTTAAGCCATTTATCGCTTGTTCAGGATCAAAACCATTGAAATTACTCAAAGTCCATAAATTTTCTCCTGAGATTGAAACTCTTAAATTACTCATTCGAAGTCTTTGGCAAATATTCTGAGGTACACTATACGTTAACGAAACATTCTTCAAACGTAGGTAAGAAGCATCTTCCAAAAAACGTGTAGATGTTTGGTGTCCGTTATCTGAACCATTTACAATGTATCGAGGCACATCTGTGTTGCGATTATTTGGTGTCCAGGCATTTGTTGCGTCTGCCGCCAAGTTATTACCCGGTTGAGATCCATCATGCATGCTTGAAGCATAATCACCATTATAGATTTCACCACCAATACTATAATAGAAGTAAAAATCGAAATTAAAATTCTTATAACTTAGGCTGTTACTTAAACCACCAAAGAAGTCTGGAATAGCTAAACCTGAGCGCACACGTTCTGCATCATTATATTCGCTGGTCACCTGACGTCCACTTCCTAAAGGATCAATATATGATTCGTTAGGTTCTTCACTACTACTCTTATCATCAGCTTCAGCATTAGTGTACCACATTGGCGTACCATTATCAGGATTAACTCCTGCCCACTCACGCATATAAAATTGATACAAACTTTCGCCTTCTTCCAAAAGTTTTGTACCTGATACCAATGACTCGGTAGTAAGGTCTAATACTTCATTAACATATTTTGAAACATTAGTACTAACGGTATAATTCCAATCACTTTTATTGATTACATTATAACTAAAAGTAAGCTCAATACCACTATTCTTCATGCTTGCAAGATTAGTTGTAATTGATGGATATCCTTTACTTCCAGAAAGAGGCATGCCATATAGTAAGTCATTTGACTTTCGTGTATACCATTCCAATGAAGTCTCCAACTTACGTAAAACAGTTGCATCTAAACCAATATTCATGGCTGCATTCTTTTCCCAATGAATATCATTGTTTCCAAGCTGACCCGGTGTTAAACCAGGATAACCAGCATAGTTAGCACCACCATAATATAAAAACAATGGTGCGTAGTTACCTATTGAGCTATTACCTGATGTACCATAACTAGCTCTTAATTTTAAATAATTTAACCAGTCTTTATTCGGCATCCAATCTTCATTGGTCAAAGTCCAGCCAGCACCAAATGAATAGAATAAACCATATCGCTCATTTTTACCAAATCGTGAACTTCCATCGGTACGAATACTTGCACTTAAGTTATATTTACCGGCATAATTAAATTTAGCCTGACTTAAGTATGAGGCCATTGTCCAACCGCTTGAATTACTATATGGTGTACCTGCTGTTCCACCCCATACTAAATCAGGTTGATTAGGCACAGCAAAATCAGTTGCACTGGCAGATAAACTAGCGCTTTCTCCACCCGTGGCTTCTTGTGCTGCCAATATTTCAATACTCGAATTACCTGTTTGTTTTTTCCAAGATAGAACATTAGAAATGCTCCACATATAATAATCTGAACTCGATCTTGTACTTCGTCCATTAACAGCAGCACCATCACCATGGTACTTGTTCATGTACTGTAAGCCATTATTTCCACTATAATCGATACCAGCAGTTGTTCTGAAATTTAAAGAGAATGGCAATGAAAAGTTAAAATAAGCATTTGCCATTGCCCTTTTTGTCTTATACTCATAGATATTAAGCTTCTCTAAACCAAGAGGGTTAAAATCTTTAACAGCTGTATTAAACCAGTTATATGAACCATCTTCGGCATAAATAGGAGTTGCTGCATTAATTACTTCGGCCGAACGCACAGGGTTGGCACTTTGTGTTCCCCCGGGAGGGGCATTTGCTTCGGAATAAGATAAATGATTGGTAATACCTGCTTCGATCCAATCATTAACTTTATGTGTCATATTCATTTTAGCGGTATAGCGCTCAAAGTTAGCACCTAAAGTAGTTCCGCTATCGCTAAAGTAACCTAACGAAAAATATACTTTTGTATTTTCGGTACCTCCTGATACGCCCAAATTATAATTATGAATGATACCAGTTTTATATACTGCATCACGCCAATCGGTATTGGTATGTACTGGTAAACCATCAATTATTTGTCCATCTCCATCAATAGGGTTATCAACACCAAATGGATTAAATCCAACAAGCTGTTCAACATTATCATTGGCATGAGTTCTTGCTTCATCCAATGACATTTCATCTTCGTAAATGCCGTAATTAAATAAGCCTTCCCAAGATTGCTGATATATTTGTGCTGAGTTCATTAAGGCATATCCATCACCAACGCGAGAAGAAACACCTACTTGACTATCAAATGATATATATGTTTTTCCAGCTTTACCACGCTTGGTAGTAACCATTATAACACCATTGGCAGCACGCGATCCATACAAAGAAGCTGCTGCAGCATCTTTCAATACAGTTAAACTCTCAATGTCATTTGGATTAATATCAGATAATGCACCAGCCATTGGCACACCATCAACTACATATAGTGGCGAACTACTTGCATTTAAAGAACCAATACCACGAATGCGTACTGTTGCCGAAGATCCAGGTTGACCTGAACTACTGGTTACTTGTAAACCTGCAGTAGTACCTTGTAAGGCTTTTTCGAAAGAGGTAACCGGACGGTCCTCAATCACTTCATTTCCGATAACCTCAGCAGAACCTGTATAAGCTTCTTTTGTTGTAGTACCATAAGCTACTACAATAACATCATCAAGCTGTTCGCTATCGGGTACTAATTGTACATTAATACTTGTTCTGTTATTAACAACCTCTTTCACCGTATTCATCCCAATAAATGAGTAGACCAGTGTTACATCAGCACTACTCACCTCAATAGTGTAATAGCCGTCCATATTTGTAACGGTTCCAATTTGAGTCCCTTCGATAAATACGTTTACTCCAGGAAGGGTAAGCCCATTTGACTTGTCGGTAACCACCCCTTCAACCGCAACACCTTGTGCTAAACCTGAGCACATTACGATAAAACTAAGTAGAAAACCGCTTAATATCTTTTTCATCAGTCTGTCTTTTTTCATTAAACCAAATTACCTAATAAGTGCCTACAATACTGTGCACTTTTACCAGACACCATTACGTAACAGGTCATCTGATTAAAAATTGTTCTAAACATGAATTATAAAATCAATAAACACCCATTAATAGGATATACTTATCGATTGTTAGCTAAAAAAATCATCCCGAAACAGAGATGTATTCATAATATTGGGGTAGGTAAAAAACCGGTTATCCGTTAATGTTTTCCGTTTCCGACAGGTTGCTTAAAAACGAATAACCGGTAATATATAGATACTTAACTTACTTTAAGCATAAGAGTAGCATTAGTTTGAACCAACTCCAATACCACCACCACCACAATTGGCAGTTAATTGAGGTATTGCAACCATTGGGTCAAGAAGATTATAGTCAGCATCACGATATTCAGAACCATAGTTTGCTGATACACTATTCTCTAAAAATGACTGCATTTCACAAAGCTGAACAGGACCATTAACACCTACTCTATCCGGATTTTGGAAATAAATAGTAACCCCAGTTTGATAATCATAGGCCGTTAACGATTCAAGTGCTGCGAAAGCATGAAAATCAGTTGTTTCATACAAATCAATCGTAATTTGATGAGCACTGGTTAATGAGCTAAATCCATTAACAACACATTCACCTTCATAGTCGTAATTTGAATCTTGAGTTTGCTTGCCTACAATCGTTATCATTGAACTGTAGCTCATTCCTGTTAAACTATTGAAACCATCAATGGCTTTGGCTTTATCATCAATTGTGATGTTACCACCAACACTTGCAAGGGCATCCATTACCAACATATAGTTTAAATTACCATTACCATTAATGTTAATTGCTCCACCAACAGTTTCAACGTTATTAAAAGCATCCATTTCTGTTAATCGATTTCCGCTAACAGTTACATCTCCATCAATTGTTACAATATTATTTGTCCAACCAAGAAGGCTTGTTGAGTTGGCAGCTTTTAATGTCGATAATCCAATACCAATGCCGATTCCGCCACCACCTTCTGATGGAGGAAATAATCCAGAGATACTTAGGTTACCACCATTCCAACCAACTGATTTAATAGCTGTAAGGTTTGGTATGCTAATCATTTCAATATCTCTTAGACCACTAAGAGTTAAATCACCATTAATAACTTCATTGGCAATACTAACCATTTGAACACCTTCGAAACTTTCAATGTAGATATGACCACCAATAACACCTAAGTCAACATTAACCTGACCAGCAAATCCCATCAACTCAGCATCTTCAACAACATCAGTTGCGGAAATATCAAATGAATTTAACATCACCCAACCGCTGTTAATATATAATTCACCAACAAGATCCAAGGCAGTAAATGCTACATCAACTAAACTTTGGTTATCTTCCATATATAGATCTTCATAGATCAGAACTAAAGCAGGGGCAGAAACAGAGGTTAAAGCCTCATTATATCCTACTCCCAATTCACCACCTACGCTTGCCAACTTTTCAAAAATAACAGTTGCATCAGCTTCAGTCATTTCGGTAATATATAGATCACCACCAACAGTTTCAAGAAGTGGAATAGTAACGGTAACACCACCTTTAATTTCTACATTACCACCAACCATAATGGCTTTGGCTAAAGCATCAGCATGGCTTTGTTTTGTTACAATAACTTTACCAGTAACAATTTCTGCACCTTGAGCAACAAAAGCATCAAAATCAGCATCCGTAATTAGATTGCCATAATAGATAGCATCTTTGTTATTAGTTACGACATCCTCTAGATCAGTAAGATCAGCTAATAATGCAGCATATTGATCAGCAACATCACCTTCTAAAGCAGCAATAGCAGTTTGCATATCAGCAATAGCAGCTAATAAAGCAGCATCTTGTGACGCTTCCAGATCATCCACTTTGTCATTTAAATCATTGATTTGGCCTTGCAAATCATCAATGTCATCACCCACACACGAGTTGAATCCAAGTGCTAGTGTAAAAACTAAAAGAAAAGAAAAAATCTTCTTCATAGTGTTAAACTTTAAATTAATTAATAATTGGATTTTCATTTTATTGAACTTGATAGCGTCAAAAATATGGTGTGGTATTATTTTCAGAGACTCACACGGGCAAACAACGTCTCAAATGGTCGAATGAGACGATGAGACATAGCTCTAAAAACTGTTTATCTGCATATTACGCAAAACAATACGCTTTTCTCAAAAAGTTCTTTTTTTCAGAAAAATTCACTCTTTTTATACCATTTTACTGACAAAAAAAATGAACTTGATTTAGAAGTTTAAGACCCAGATATTGCCAATTTATTTTGGATCAGAAATATGACAATGACTGATTCAACTTTGTTACTTACTTATTCTTTTGGGGATGTAATAATTGAATAGAAAGCGATGCTATCCACCTTAGGCAGGAATATAGAAAGCTAGTTAAGTAATGTAACTATTGAATGCCTTAATTTTAAAAAACTGCTATTGAATTAAGCAAAACTTCATAACGTTTACCAGGCATAAGAAGAGTGCACATGCTGTCCGCTTATACATTTCAAAACCGAAAAAACATATGCTCCTAGCTGAGAGAATTGATATATTGGCTTGGTGTTTTACCAGTATTCTTTTTGAAAATACGGTTAAAAGTAGCTTTCGAGTTAAAGCCAGCCATCTCGGCCAAATGGGTTAAGGTATGATCCTTATGAAGTCCTTCATCCATTAAACGCATGGCCTCTTTTGTGCGATATTCATTAATAATATCGTAAAAGGACTTGCGAAGTTCGTTGTTTAATACTTCTGAAATACGGTGTTTCGTTAATCCTGTACCATCGACCAAATCTTGCAGTGCCATTTCGTTATTCAGGAATGGTTTACTTTCATTCAGATATTTCATTAAATTCTCAAGGTCTTGATTGTTTTCTTCCCCTTCTTTCGTTGAACTTTCTTTTTCCGCCTTTACTTCCAAAGTCATGTAACGGATACTTTGACCCTCTGAAAACAAATGTGGTTTTTGAAGTGTAAAATACCCCATCCAAAGCGTTAAAACAGTTAGACCTAAATAATAAACCTTAAACAAATCAAATTCAAAACTAACCTTTGACAACTCCAGCATTGCTCCAGACGTTCCGATGGCCCACAAAAAAATATTAATAATAACAAATTGCTTTAACCACTGCACTGCACTAAGCTGCACCTTACTTAGCCGTTTGCTTCTAAAATATTGAAAATGCTGCAGTAAGCGCACTGAAATCACTGTATAGAAAATACCCTGCGCAACAATGGTCATATCTGCAATTTTAAATAAACCCCTTAACCATTGTGGTATCCCTGCCAGGATAATTTCGCTTTTAACAGCACCTCCTTGAAAATAAAAAGGAGAAAAAGCGATTAAAAAGGCCAGCATGGGGATAAAATGAAGAATGAACTTTCTTACTTGCCGCGAATCCTTATACAAAAATGTTTTAATGTACATGTACATTAACGGAAAGAACAGTAAAATTAAACTAGTACCTAAACCTAATAAATGAGGGTACTTTGCATAAAACTCTTTTGATTGAAAAACAAAACTTAACACAGTTAAGCCCCAGAAAAAAGTCAATACCCCAAGCACCTTATTGGAGAAGAAATTCCGCGGATAAAACCACAAAAAAAACGCCATCATAAAAGTGAGAACGGCACCAATTAAAAGTATTAATTTAAAGTGTTCTTCTTGAATCATTATTTAAAATATATAAAATCCTCTTCTCATAAGGAATGCATACAATATTAATTCAATGTGTAAAATCTGTTCATCCTTAACTCCTTAAACAATTAATAAATTCTAAAAGTTTTTGACTTGCTACAAAAAAATAGACCTTGTCTAACTTACGCTTAGTGTACTATTTAAAACTCCCCAATTATATCTACAGTGTCTGTAGATGCATAAATCTGAGAAAGGTTGCGTAAAAAAACTAATATTTCTTCAGCTTGACAAACCATAATGCACAAATATGCTTATCAAGATACTCAAAACTATTTTCAATATTCTCTAACGGCCTAATACTATTGCACTCAACTTAAACGATTATTTGCCACCTTCAATTGTGTTAGCACAGGCGGCTGTAGCAAATTAAACACCTATACATCGTACGTCCCTTACTAATGAGAGAACTACACATCCTATTGATTGAGGTAACAAGACCATTGCTTGAAACGCCCCTACTTATGCTTCATGTAACGAGCCGTTTGTTTGATGCTCCAAGTCTATTATTTCAACCTCCGGATCTATTGTTACATGTGCTCAGCCCATTGATTCATATGCCGGGTCTATGGTTTGGAGTGATCTGTCTATTGATTCACATGCCAAGTGTATGGACTGATGATCCCAGTCAATTGTTTTATCAGCCAAAGGATATGATTGTGTAGCCAAACGTTATGATTGCATAACCCCATAAGCAGAATAAGTAAACGAACAGCCAGACTCCTAATTTATAGCTATTGATAGGAAAAACCAGTACACATACGCAACAGCATATTAAAATATTTGAAAGCTCTTAATAGAATTCGTGCAGGAACAGAGAAATGAAAGGAGCGAGTAAATGTATTCGGCAGTAGGCGTAAAATAATTATTGACTTACTATTACTTTATGAAATATCTTTACACATTCTGCTAATAAGAAAGGCATGTGTAAAGTTATTGAAAACAGATCGTGTTTTATACTATGGATAATTCTTAGCAGTATTGGGTATTGTTCATTATATAGCGAACTGTATGCACAGGCCAATGAAGTTTTTAGATGGGATCTAAGGGTTGGTTTTATTAAGTTTGGTGAAGGCACTGGTGATATTAGTACCAATTCGGATAGCTTAATGACGCATATGAATTTCGAGGCCCAAAGTACCGGTATTTTCAAAACACTGTACAATGCGCATTACATGTTTAAGAGTGATGTCAGTTCATTGGATGGCCTCCCTATCCGATCAGCTCGTGTGGTAAAAGAAAAAAAATATAGCAATACGAACCATGTTCTTTTTGATCACCTGTCACATCCTGATTCTTCAGTTATCATTAGTGATCTATCTGGAGAAAAGAAAGTAACAAAAAACTGTTTCGATATTATCTCAGGCATGTCCTACTTCCGAAACCAGTGTGTTGATAGTTGTCGAAAGATGAATCAAACGATGTGCATAAAAACCTATTTTTCTGATGAAGAGTGGGATTTGAAACTAAAGTTTAAAAAACAGGAAATAATACCTACCATATGGGGTGACCAACCCTGTTTAGCTTTTGAGATAAGGACAGAAGTTGGGCGTTTCTTTAAAAAGAACGATGATGTCACCATCTGGTTTACCGATGATCCCTTACACATACCTGTTAAGGTCAGGATTAAGTTTACCCTATATGCGGTAGATGCCAGACTAACGGAATATTACAATAATAAGATTGAAAACATGTAATACGGCTAATAAACGTCCATTTATTCTTCAAGCTCTAAATTAAGGCCTCTGGCTAATATTGTCCAAAATATTTTTATTGATTGGGCTATTCGCCCAAACCCAACTTACTTTGTTCATATGCGTATGCTTTCAATTGAATTCACGATTTCCGCTTCGCTCCAATTGTTAGCTTGACCTAAAAAACTAAGGAAAAAAGTTACTATATGATTTTTGTTCTGCTCAACAATTTTCAAGCAAGCTTGATATTGTACTCACTTATCACAAAAACTCAAGGATGCTTTTATAATCGTCTCCTTATTAGTTCATAAGAGTTACATTTTCATTGGCATTCATGATTTCCGCTGCGCTCCAATTTACCTCAAGCCTAAGTGCAACCGTGCGATTTTCGAGCAAGCTCTCAACTTCACGGTTTTACTAATGCTTTTGTTAAAACGAAAGCAATTATAAAAAGATGCCGTATTGCAATACGTGAAATAGAGGTCAATAAATACTTCCATACTTGGTGAAAAATCTTAGTATGACGTAATCCTCTAGCCGGATGGCTTTTACTTTTTGTCATTGCCACAAAAAGTAAACAAAAAACTCTAGTCAAAAAGATGCTGCATCCCACAGACTCACGCTGGCCCGCCTTTTTGACTGGCCAACGCACTAAAATTGGCTCTACCCGACTATTTTTCATAGGTATTTAACTACTGACCTCTGACGTGAAAAATAACCTCACAAACCTTAATTATCACATTTATACTTAAACCACATACACTTACACCGTTTTATGAAAAACGTTTAGGACGCTATTGGCCTCTGGCCTAATATAGAGCTTGAAGAATTGTACCTTACAATTGTTTAATTTTAATATTCCGAAACATGGTTAAACCTCCATGGTCCTGAAAGCCAATATGTCCTTTTTTGAAAATACCATAATTAGGATATTCTTTCCATTTACCATTTTGTTTGTTTTGTTCCCATTCGTCAGACCACAGTTCATATTCAACTACTT
>Ga0209692_10002337_pt1 | contig 21252 bp, 12 predicted proteins | sample tdDd472_FD_187129 | JGI IMG/M metagenome (GOLD analysis project Ga0209692, IMG submission 187129) | Marine sediment microbial communities from the Atlantic coast under amendment with organic carbon and nitrate - tdDd47.2 (SPAdes)... | ecosystem: Environmental > Aquatic > Marine > Coastal >... | reverse complement strand
GCTTGAATATTGATGACGAGCTTAAAGGTCAGGATTTTAACATCAGTTTTGCACTTCAGACCGATGATAAAAAAACTGGTGCCTACAAACCACTTAAGGTTAAAATTGCCGAGCAGATCCTCACCGCAAAAGCAGATATAGAAGCCCTGGCAGGTAATTTCAAGACTCAGAATGGCGATGACATACAAGTGGAAAACTCTGCCCCACCAGAAGGAAACCCCGAAAGCAATTCCCCGCAAATCATCGGCATTACCATTCCGAATGAAATTTCCGTAAACGAACCGGTAGAAATTATGATTGAATCTGATTTTACTGGCGAAATTACCGATGCAGTTCTGACATTACCAAACGCAGGTTCATACTTTATCCTTCAAAATGAGAACAGCAACAATGAGCCTGTATTCAAGTCCACCGTGTATTTTACCGCCGAAATACTGGATAGCTTTGCAAATTCGAAACTCAAAAGCGGTTTTAAGGCCAGCAATAAAAGTACAGATTTGACATTATTGTGGGCTTTGCAATCAGAAGAAAATACTGGTCTGTACCGAGCAACCGAAGTCACCCTGTTTGATTCGGATTTACCAGACCCCGCAGACGGCGATCAGGACATCGAAGAAGATCTGGAAAAAGAACCAGATGGAGATCTTGATCAAGAGCTTGACACGATGGAAAATGATTTAGTCGAAGACATGGAAGAGGAAATAGTTGCAGCTTGTGAATGCTTGTGCGACTGGCCCGGCGATAATTTTGATTATGATTCTGTTGATGTGATGTACAGCACCAGCGCCTGGAAGAATGAAAGCAGTGGTAATTATGAGGTAACACTTGTAAGAGATCGCATCGAGGCTGCGCCTGCCTTAAACCTTAAAAAATGGGTCACAAGTACAGAATCACCGATGATAGCAGAATTTCCCAAATGTCAAAGCTGCGAGATTTCTTTTTGGGTGGAAACTGTAGAATGCCCCAACCAAAGTGGTATTATTCAAAACAATGTGGATGTTTACGGAACAGATGACAATGGTGATACAGACAAGCTTTTCAGATTTGCCATAGCAGATATTTCAACCAACCCTGATTTACCAGCAGATCCTTATCTGGTTATGTATACAGCAAACGAACCCATCAAACTTGTTCAGTGTCTTCCAAGTACAACTTTTAAGATTCATGTTATTCCAGACTGGCAGGATGAAACACTCACGGTATTTGTAGATGACAGCGAACCATTTGAGCAGATCCCCTTTTACACAAAAAACATCCGCAATGTAAGCAGAATGGAGTTATACCACGAAACAATGGATCGTGAAGGCATCTTTGATGAAATCGAACTGCGTTCTGACTGCGAGGTAGACGGTGATGCCGATCAGGAAGATGAAGTTCCACCATTGTCAAAACAATGCGAACCTTGTTCCGATGAACAACCATGCGAACAGGGTCTACTCTGCCTGACAGATGATTTTTTCTGTGTCAAACAATGTCCAGATTATAATCAATCTCTCTGTGACAACGATTTTCTCTGTGGCACTTATGATACCATTGAATCTTTATCCAGTGACATATGCTACCCGAACTCACAAGCATCATTTTATTGTGACGACACAGTCTTAAACACAGTTGATGCCTGTGGCAGAATAACCAACACTTACGACTGCGTTAACAGTCCGGGCACTCGATGCAACGCTGATATGGGTTCGTGCATGGATTATCCATAAGCCCCGTGCTATGGGTATTGCCTCACAGTAAGTCAGAGAGTTCTATTTCGGCAATCCCCCCCAACAATCCTTGTGCCGTAAATTCTCTCTAGTTAATAAAACCACCTGAATCCGGGCCTGGTTCTTTATTGGCTTTTACTTTGGCTTGCCGGATGGTGATTTCACCATATCTTTGCTCGTATGAGGCCACCTGCTTATTCAACATCAACATTAAACGTTTGGCATGGGTTGGATTCAGTATAACTCTGGACAAAACTTTAGCTTTGGGCGTCTGGGGAGCTACGAAAACAAAATCGAGCATAAATTCTGTTTCGGTCTGATTTGCTATAACAAAATTCGAGTACACACCATTGGCTATTTTTTCATCGGCTTGTATCTCAAGTTTAACTTCTTTGACTTTTGGTTTTTCTTCACTCATTTGAACCTCCTGTATGGCGAACATGATAAAGATTTCCAGACAGAATTCAAGCAATTAATCCATTGCAGATAATCCTTTGCTGTGATACCTTTTCAAACTTGAAAATTCGAAATTTTGTAAAATTCCAACGGAGGTAAAGATGTCTTCCTATATTTTGGCCATTGATCAGGGTACTACAAGCTCCAGAGCCATTCTACTTGATAAGGACCTTAACATACTGGGCGTTGGACAACAGGAATTTGAACAGATTTATCCTAAACCGGGATGGGTGGAGCATGACCCGGAGGATATTTGGGACACAGTTTCACACTCTATCGAAAAAGCATTGATGGAAGCAGGTGTTTCAGGTAGCGAGGTAGCCGGAATAGGCATAACCAATCAGCGTGAAACAGTTGTGACCTGGGACAAAAAAACAGGTAAAGCACAGTACAATGCTATCGTCTGGCAATGCAGACGAACCGCAGATATCTGTGCCAAACTGAAGGCCAAAGGGCTGGAAGAAAAGTTCACCCAAAAAACAGGACTTCTACTTGACCCTTATTTTTCAGGCACCAAACTAAACTGGCTGTTTGATAATGTTGAGGGCTTAAGAGAAAAAGCCGAAGCTGGCGAAATCAAAGCCGGTACAATAGATTGTTTCCTGGTAGACAGACTTAGTGGCGGAGAGTGCCACGTAACAGACGTTAGCAATGCATCACGAACTCTGCTTTTAAACATCCATGACCTGCAATGGGACGAAGAGTTGGCAGCCGATCTTGATGTGCCAATGTCAGTTTTACCCAAGGTTGTCGGATGCTCGGAAATTTATGGCTACACCAAAAACATATCAGTTTTACCAGACGGCATTCCAATTGCCGGTATGGCCGGTGACCAACAGGCAGCATTGTTTGGGCAGGCCTGCTTTGAAGCCGGTGATGCAAAATGCACCTACGGAACCGGAGCCTTCCTGCTGATGAATACCGGAGATAAAGTTGTACCCTCCAAAAATCGTCTGTTAACAACTGTGGCATGGAAAATTGGTGATAAAACCACCTACGCCCTTGAAGGTAGTGCATTTATAGCTGGTGCTGCTGTGCAATGGTTACGAGACGAGATGAAGATGTTTGCCGAAAGCGCTGAAGTTGAAGAGCTTGCAAGTAAAGTAGATTCATCTGAAGGCGTTATTCTTGTACCTGCCTTTGCCGGTTTGGGCGCACCATACTGGCGTTCAGAAGCTCGCGGTTTAATTACAGGCATGACCCGCGGAACCAATCGCGCGCATATTGCCCGTGCAGTTCTGGATGGTATTGCTCTGCAAAATTACGAAATTCTTGAGGCAATGGAGCTTGATGCAGGACAAAAATTAAAATCGCTGAAAGTTGATGGCGGAGCAAGTGCCAACAACCTGATGTTGCAATTCCAGTCTGACATTTTACACTGTGAACTGGTGAGACCGCAGATACTTGAAACCACTGCTATCGGTGCTGCATTTCTTGCTGGTCTGGCGGTTGGTGTCTGGGATAGTCTAGATGATATCAGACGATCATGGAAACAAAGCCGTGCTTTCAGACCTCGCATGGATGAGAAAGAAAGACAGGATTATATAACCAGATGGAAAGCTGCTGTAGCTATTGCCTGATTTTTCATTTTGTACATTTGATTAAGTAGCGAATACATTTTTACGGATAAATACTATCCAGAATTATAATTTATTTAAAAGGAGAAAGAAATGAAAGAAGTAGTAGTCGTCGGAATGGCCAGAACCCCAATCGGTTCATTTGGAAAATCACTTACCCCGCTGCTGTCATACCAGCTTGGTGTTATTGCTGTTAAAGAAGCTATCAAACGTTCCGGTCTGGAAGACAAATCTTTGATTGATGATGTTTTAATCGGTAACTGTTTCATGAGAACAGATGAAATTAACGTTGGCCGTTGTGTAAGTTTAAAATCCGGCATTCCTTTCACAACTCCAGCCGCCACAATCCAGCGTCAGTGTTCTTCCGGTATGCAAAGTATCGCCTTTGGCGCACAGAAGATCCAGACAGACGAATGTGACATCGTAGTCGCCGGTGGTGTGGAATCCATGTCAAACGTTCCTTACGTGCTTTATAACATGCGCTGGGGAGCCCGTCAGATGGACGTTAAAGCCGTGGATTCACTGTTCCAGGGTTTGACAGATCCCTTTGACCATACCTTAATGGGTATCACTGCAGAAAACTTGGCTGAAAAATACAACATCAGCCGTGAAGAACAGGATGAGCTGGCTGCTCTTTCAAACGCCAGAGCATGTGCTGCTATTGACAATGGCTGGTTTAAAGACGAAATAATTCCTGTCGAGATCCCGCAGCGCAAAGGCGATCCCAAAATCTTCGATACAGACGAACATCCCCGCCGTGGCGCAACAGCAGAATCACTTGGCAAACTGAGACCCGCCTTCAAAAAAGACGGAACAGTAACAGCCGGTAACGCTTCCGGTCTTAACGATGGTGCCGCTGCCATGGTTATCATGAGTGCTGAAAAATGCGCCGAGTTGGGACTGAAACCAATCGCCAAAATCACAGGCCATGCTTTAGCCGGTGTAGAACCTCACCTGATGGGCTATGGCCCGGTTCCTGCCATCAACAAACTGTTGAAAAGAAAAGGCATGACACTTGCTGACATAGATCTTTTTGAAGTCAACGAAGCCTTTGCCGCACAGTATCTGGCTTGTGAACAACTTCTCGAACTCGACCGTGAAAAAACCAACGTAGTTGGCTCCGGTATCGCATTGGGTCACCCTGTAGGCGCAACTGGTTGCAGAATTTCCATTACCCTGCTCCACCAGATGAAACGTTTGGGTCTCCATCGCGGAATCGCTTCCATGTGCGTTGGTGGTGGAATGGGTAAAGCCATGATGTTTGAACTTATGGACTAATCCAGTATTTACTGAATACAAAAGCAGCCTTCGGTTTTTCCGTTGGCTGCTTTTTTGTAATATTGACAACCATATAAGTCCACATATTCTATCTGGCCATTTTCCAGCTAGAAACAAACATATTTCAAGCATGTACAACAATATATACAGCAACTTAGCTAATACAGATGATTATTGACAACTCCACCTAAACAAAACTGAAACTTCCCAAAAAAACAAAGAAATAGCGATTTGCAAAGCTGCATGTTATCATGTCGCACTTAAAATGTGCCTCACTATACGGAACCACTGTTATATATGTTATTCAGAAAGCTGGCAGCGGAGCTAAGAATTATTGTGTCAAAATAGTGAAGCAGTTTTGGTCGACAAAACAAGTTTTAAAGAATTGATTGAAAATGGCTAATAAAAACGAAAACATTCTTATTCTGGGGCTTGGCGGAGTTGGTTATTATCTGGCGAAACGCCTCGCACACGAGGGTCATTCTATAACCATAATAGAGTCAGACCCTGAACTTATTCGCCTTGCCGATGGCGAATTGGACGTACGCCTGATTCAGGGAAATGCAATGAGTTTTTCCTGCTGGAGAGAGGCCAACGCCGAAAGCATGGATTACCTTATTGCCGTAACAGATAACGATGCTGTAAATATTATGGCAGCCCAAATTGCCCACAAATGCGGTATTCACCGCAAAATTGCCCGTGTTCGCACACTGGAACTGTGGCATCGCAATGCTCTTATGACAGCAGAAGACCTCAACATCGACCTTGTTATTCGCCCGGAAGAAGTCACAGCCAGAGAAATAGTCCGACTGTTAAAGATGCAGGCAGGAAATGTGGTAATAGATATCGCCGATGGCGAAATGCAAGTAGTGGCAACCAGAATCGAAGAAGATTCTGCTCTGGCCAATACCGAATTAAAAGATGTCTCCAAAATAGGCGCCGAATTCGATTTCAGAATTGTAGCAATTGCCAGAGGCATCAACACCATCATTCCAGGTGGTGACAACAAAATACTGCCAGGCGATCATATGTTTGTTCTGGCACACAGCAAGAATTTGCCTCGCCTGATGGAACTGGCCGACATTTCACAGCATCGTCGCCATCGTACCCTGATCATCGGGGGTGGCATGATTGGTAGCCGTGTTGCAGAACTTCTGCAAAACACCTTCCCGGTTCGATTGATCGAAATGAATGAGCATCGCGCCGAAGAACTTAGTCATCAGCTAAATAAAACCGAGGTTCTGCATGGTGATGGCTCTGATGCCGATATACTGGTCAAAGCCGGACTTTTGAACATGGACGTTATCATAACCACCACCGGCGACAACGAAACCAACATCATGACCAACGTTTTGGCAAAACATCTGATCAGAAACCAGCCGGAGAGAGATAAAAGCAGGCAGGATAAAACCATTTCACTGGTACAACGTGAAGAATATCTTGTCTTGGCCGCCAGCATGGGTTCAGATGTGGTTTTGAATAAAAAGGTTATCGCCGGTAACGAGATTTTAAAATACATCCGCAGGGGTCAACTGCTTTCAGTGGCCAACCTGTATGGATTTGAGGCCGAAGTTGTGGAACTGGTAGCCGAAGAAGGCGCACCCATAACTGCGAAACCTTTGTATCAGATAGCGAGAATGAAGGGCAGCATTGTTATTGGTGGAATCTGTCGCGATGGTAAGTGGCAGATCGCAGTCGGAACCACTCATGTGCAGGCCGGAGACAGAATTATCGGTGTTTGCACCTCTCCCCGTCTTCCAGATCTTCAGAGGTTGATTCTAGGATGAACTACAGATCCATTGCACATGTATTCGGCTCATTGTTTCTGGTCACCTCCAGTTTCATGCTTTTACCTGCCATCTGTTCGCTGTTTTATCAGGAAGATGACTTTGCAGCAATTCTGATATCTGCTGTAATTACCGCAGCAATCGGATTGCCTTTGAGATTTGCTTTTCGTAAAAACCAGAATCTTCACATAAAAGATGCCATCTTTATCGCAGCTTTTGGTTGGGTAGCCGTATCAGCAGTTTCAGCTTTACCATTTATTTTACATGGTTCCATTCCATCTTTTACAGATGCCTTTTTTGAGATGATGTCCGGATACACCACAACCGGTTCTACCATTTTGCAGGACATTGAAATTGTACCACATGGACTGCTGTTCTGGCGCAGTACCACTCACCTGATGGGCGGTATGGGCTTTCTGACGCTGACCATCATGTTTTTACCTCACGGCATGGGTGGTTTGAGAATTTTCAGGGCCGAGTCCAGCCCTGGTCAGGTAATTACCAAAGAGAAATTCATCCCGCGCACTCGTGACGCAATGATGTATCTGTGGATCATCTATATTTTACTGAACCTGTTGCAAGTAATTATGCTCTGCTTGGGTGGCATGTCCTTATTCGATTCACTCTGTCACGCCTTTGGGACTATCTCAACATCCGGTTACTCACCGTATAATGCAAGCATAGGCCATTACGACAGCACCTACTTTGATTGGGTTACCATTGTATTCATGTTCCTGGGCGGTATGACTTTCATGCTGTTCTATCACATGGCAATGGGCAACTGGAAGGTACTTAAAATCAATACCGAATTTCGCTGGTATCTTGGTTTCGTGCTGTTCTTCTGTGGCATTGTGAGCTGGATACTTTTTAAGGAAAACACCTACGATTTCTGGGATTCCCTGCGCTTTGGAACCTTTCAGGTAATGTCGATTCTTACCACAACCGGTTTTACAACTGCTGATTATGAGTTATGGCCACAAGCTGCGCAGATGTTTTTGTTTACAGTATGTTTTGTGGGTGCATGCGCCGGTTCTACCACCAGCGGAATCAAGGTGGTTCACTACGTTATCATCATCAAGTTTATGGTGGCAGCCATTAAAAAGATTTTCATTCAGCCTTTATCTGTAATGTCGGTTCGAATCAATGAACGTCCGGTTGACCAGATGATAATTAATTTGTCGATTTGCTATTTCATCGTCAACATTTTTCTGGTACTTGGTGGCGGTTGCTTCATGGCACTGGTAGACGATATGGACTACCTCACCGCAATCAGTTCAGTAATTGCCACCCTTATGAATATCGGCCCCGGCTTCGGTGCCATAGGGCCATCAGAAAACTTTGCACATATCTCCGATGTCGGCAAGTGGTTTCTTTCTTACAATATGTTAATAGGCAGACTGGAAATGTTCTCGGCTCTGGTAATTTTCTATCCTTCCTTCTGGAGAAAATGAAGAATAGGTTCCAGACAGAACAAGGGCATCGGCACTAACATACTTTCCACCTGAAAATACTAGTTTATGCCATAATTTCAGCTAATTACTGTTTTTGTATCCACCATTTATGTTGCAAATTCAGCATCAGTATGATATCGATTCCAAAGTGTTGCCACTAGTACAAACTCAACTTTCCGATTTTCTTTATTGTAAGGGGATATATATGCTCGACTTATATCGTCCAATGATTTTTTGCATCTTTTGTCTACTGTTTTCTCTATCAACTCTGGCTTGTAATACAGAACTCGATACTGGCACCTGCACCAGTGATCTGGATTGCGATGGCGAAAAAATATGTGAAAACAATAGCTGCATCCTACCATCTGACATAGCCACTGATGGAGACAGTTCCGAGACAGATGCCGAAGCTCTTGCGGATGGCGACGAAGAACTTGACACCATTGAAGATGATAGCCTGGAAGAAGATCAGACCGACACCGCAGAAGATCTATGCCAGAACAATCCCTGTATCACAATGGAAAACTCTACCTGCGAAGCACTGACCGGAAACTGTATCTGTAATACCGGCTTCTGTCAAATCGCGGGCTTATGCGTTGCCGACGGCACCGCTAACAACGAGCAAAAGTGCCTTATCTGTGATTCAAACAGGCAGAAAACAGGATGGTCGCTGGGTTTGATTAGCCATGAATGTAGAGAAGCTTCAGGCCCCTGCGATGTCGCAGAGTTTTGTGATGGACAGAACCCGGAATGTCCTGAAGATCTCAAACTTACTAGCGAATGCAGACCTTCAGCAGGACAATGCGATGCTGTAGATTTTTGTGATGGCATACATAACCAGTGTCCAGACGATGCAAAATTAACTGTCGAGTGCCGTTCTGCAAATGGGGTTTGCGATGCTGTAGATTTTTGCAACGGCGTTGACAACGATTGCCCTGCAGATATTAAGCTGACCAGCAAATGCAGAGACTCTGTTGGCATATGTGATGCAATAGAGTTTTGTGACGGTATAAACAACAACTGCCCCGCAGACAACAAGCTGACTAGCGAATGTCGACCTGCAACGGGAGTTTGTGACAAAGCCGAATTCTGCAATGGCACAGGAAACACTTGCCCGACAGACACCAAACTAACCACCGAATGCAGATCCTCTGCCGGTGTTTGCGACAAAGCAGATTTCTGTGATGGCTTGCAAAATATTTGCCCAATAGATGCCAAACTTACCAGTCAGTGCAGAGACGCAGCAGGCGTATGCGACAAGGTAGAATATTGCGATGGTCAAAACAACTCCTGTCCAACGGATACAAAACTTACCATAGAATGTCGCCCGTCCTCTGGCACATGTGATGCAGCAGACTTCTGCGATGGAACCAACAACGACTGCCCCGAAGATCTCGCTGCTTCAAATGGCGAAATGTGCAACGACGAAAACCTATGCACAGTTGGCGACACCTGTCAAAATGGCACCTGCACCGGAAGTCCTAAATGTTCCGATAACAAAAGTTGCACAACAGACAATTGCAACGCAGCAAATGGCTCCTGCACATACGACATAGTTGATGAACATTGCCTTATAAACAATACATGCTATGATACAGGACAGGCTAACCCTTTAAACAACTGCGACGAATGCAATCCCGATGTATCAAACACTAACTGGTATCCTAAAGTCACCGATTCACCCTGCACCGATGATGGCAACCCCTGCACCTATGATGTTTGCGATGGCATGGGGCTGTGTCTCCATCCCTCTAATACATCCAGTTGTGACGACGGCAACAACTGCACCGACAATGATGTATGCGAAAACAATTTTTGCTCTGGAACAAGCTACTCCTGCAATGGAAACGGCACATGCAACGCCTTTGACAACTCATGCACATGCCACAGAGGATTTAGCGGAACCTATTGTGATAGTTGTGACAGTGGCTATATCGACTACCCCAACTGCCACACTCCTGGCTTTGCAAACATCAGCGCAGGTACATTCTGGATGGGATCACCTGATGGCTCCTGCCCCTATTCCTATCCCGGTTCATGTATAAATGAAAACGGCAGAATGTACAACGAAGGTTTACATCGCATTACCTTAACCTATGATTTTGAAATGCAGATTCACGAAGTAACGCAGGGAGAGTTCAGCGAGTTTTCCAGAAACCCCTCCTATTTTGGTTCAAACGGTGCCGGGGCCAATTGCGGTGCCAATTGTCCTGTAGAGCGGGTTAGCTGGCTTGAGTCCTTGCTCTATGCCAACTGGCTCTCTGAAGAATCAAGACTTGAACCCTGCTATGTACTAACGGACTGTGTTGGAACCATTGGCGGAGGGTGCGATTACGACATTGCAAACTGCAGTGAAGATACATACTCCTGCAATTTTGCCTTAAACGGAGTCAGCAAACCGCAAAACTGCGAAGGCTATCGCTTACCAACAGAGGCAGAATGGGAATATGCAATCCGTTCCGGAAATGAATATACCGCCTTTTATCAGACAGACGAAAGCAACGGAACCTACACCGGTTATGGCTCGGATTATAATCTTGATGTCATTGCCTGGTATAAATCCACCGCCACCGTTACCACTCATCCTGTGGGCCAAAAGCCAGCCAACGCCTGGGGATTGTACGACATGAGTGGCAATGTCGATGAATTTGTCTGGGACTATTACGATTTTTACTACGAAAATGGACCTTCGACAGATCCGACCGGAGCCACCTTTGATGAGCATCATGTAAGACGCGGTGGCAGCTTTATGGACATTGCCGATTGTTGTCGCTCTGCCTACAGGCACGTCACATCAGAAGGCTATCGCAGTGTATATAGCGGATTTCGCCTCTGTAGAACTTTACATTAGTATAATTATCAGTCGTATATCATAATTTTAAATAACCACCGACAAGAGAAAAACATGCTGAACAAGATTTTTAAAATAAATATTTTCATTCTCCTTTCTACAATTTTTTTGTATAGCTGCGATTCCTCATCATCTGGTACTCCTTGCATTGAGGATGCAGATTGCAAAGGCGAGCGTATTTGCAGCGACGGTATTTGCGTTTTCCCACAAGATCAGCCCGCTGATGGAGACCCTGACATTGATGCTGTTGATGGCGACATAGCAGAAACTGAAATTGATGATACAGAATTAGAAACAGAAGAAGAAACTCAGCCATGCTCGCCTGACCCTTGCAAAGACGAGGAAAACAAAATTTGCGAAGAAGCTACAGGAACATGCATATGCAAACCCGGTTTTTGTCAAATTGGTCAAAACTGTGTAGCCGACAACACTTCTCATCCGCTGCATCCCTGCCTTGTCTGCGACTCGAGCCGAAACAATTCTGACTGGTCGACACAAGACAGCAGCCACCAGTGCAGGGCATCCGCCGGTATTTGCGATGCCGCTGAATTTTGCAATGGCTCAGACATCGACTGCCCCCAGGATATCAAACTGACAAGCGAATGCCGCGCCCCAGAGGGCGAATGCGATGCAGCGGAAATTTGCGACGGCATAAACAACGAATGTCCTTTTGATCTCAAGTTAACCACAAAGTGCCGTGAATCCATGGGTATCTGCGATGCAGAAGACTTTTGCGATGGTGTAAACAACATTTGCCCTGAAGACTTGAAACTTACCAGCATCTGCAGAGAATCGGCGGGCGTATGCGACAAGGCTGACTACTGCGATGGCATCAATAACACCTGCCCCACCGATCTTAAATTAACCGACGAATGCAGACCCTCTAAAGGAAATTGTGATATTGCAGAATTCTGTGACGGGATAAATAATTATTGCCCGATAGATAAAAAGTCATCCAATCTGTGCAGAGCCAAAGCCGGTGAATGTGACATAGCCGAATTCTGCAATGGCACAGACGATCATTGCCCCGCCGACCAAAAGCTGACAACTGTTTGCAGAGGCTCTGCTGGTGAATGTGATGCGATAGAATTTTGCGATGGGCAAAACAATGATTGCCCGGAGGATCAAAAACTTATCAGTATCTGCAGATTTTCCGAGGGTCAATGCGATATAGCCGAGTATTGCACAGGCCAGAGCAACGATTGTCCAAGCGATCAGAAAAGCACTGCAACCTGCAGAGAGGCCGATGATGCCTGTGATCTGGCAGAAAGCTGCGACGGCATTTCCAATAGCTGCCCCGATGATTTAAAGGCAGAACCTGGAACCTCTTGCGCGGACGACAACTTATGCAACGGCGCGGAAATCTGCGACGGCTTCGGCTCCTGTCAGACTGGAACGAGCATTGTCTGCGATGACATGATAAACTGCACCACAGATCTATGCGATCCTGCTTCTGGTTCATGTTACATTGAAATCGACGACAACTACTGTGTGATTGATGACACCTGTGTTTTAGACCGCGAAGAAAATCCTGCAAACATCTGCGAATGGTGTTTCGCTTCTTTTAACAATACAGACTGGCATCCAAAAAACAGTGGCACAGGCTGTGAAACAGACAGCGATCCCTGTACCGCGGATGTCTGCAACGGCGAAGGTGTTTGCACCCACCCATATAATACCGCAAGTTGTAACGACGATAACGACTGCACCGATAACGACATCTGCGATAACGGAACCTGCCTGGGTACAACATATTCCTGTAACGATCAGGGCACTTGCAATAGTTACAACGATGCCTGCTCATGTACCACCGGATACGCTGGCGATTACTGCGATGAGTGTGCCTACGGATACATCAACTACCCTAATTGCATCAAACAATATGTAACCATACCGTCTGGTACCTTTGAAATGGGTTGTATGCCCAACGATACCAGATGTTTTGACAATGAGAAACCGCAGCATACAGTTACGGTTTCTTCTTTCCAAATGATGACCACAGAAGTTACCAACGAACAGTACGCCCGATTCATGAACTACAATGGCGATGTAAAATGTGGCCCCTATTACTGCATTACGCTATATAGTAGCGAGCGTCAAATAACGAAAATAGACGATGTATGGTACGCCAAAACAGGTTATGAAAACAGGCCAATGATGAGTGTTACCTCCCATGGAGCAAAGGCATATTGCAATTGGGTGGGCGCGCGTCTTCCAAATGAGGCCGAGTTTGAATATGCTGCACGTGGCGGAACCACAACAATCTTTTACTGTGGCGATGATGTAGAATGTCTGGATGATATCGCCTGGCACAAAAACAACAGCTACAACCACTCGCATCCCATAGCTACAAAAGAACCTAACGCCTTTGGCTTGTATGATATCTTAGGCAATGTTAGTGAGTGGACAAGTGAACGATGGCATGACAACTATGACGATTATCCCACCAGCGGTACAGACTGGGAAGGTGGATCAGACTATTACTTTGCAATTCGTGGTGGCAACTGGGAAGCACTATACTACTTGCGTCCATCCTTCAGATATGATGTGCATCATGCAGAATATGGGGACCTATTAGGTTTTCGCTGTGTAAGATAGCATTCCAGCGCATCAGCTAGATTTTTTCCTTATAAATTTTACCCACCCAGATTTGCTAATTCATTCTGCAAACCTGGGTGTTTTTACATTAGAAATATATAGCTAGTGTTTTCCACAATCAAAACAGTCATTGCCTTTATTGCTACTGTAATTTTCGTGCACAGTTAATAAAAGTTTGTAATCCTGATTTAAGGCAGGAAGTTCTGCTCGAAAATGCGCCCCACTCCAACCAGTACGCCTTAGGCCACGGTCTACAAGGGGTGCACTGATATTTTCTACAACGCCATTCTTTGCAATCAGGCGAATATCCACATGTGTATCAAGACAAATGTTTTCATTACTATGCTTCATTTTTCCGTAGATCAATATATTATTCCCTTCCTGATACAGTCGCACATATTTAAACTGATGCGTCTCACCATCTTTTATTTCGATGTTATTGTTAGAGGTTTCGTTGTTAAGGTAATACTTATTACTGGCACATGCGCCAATTAATATAGTCAAAACGAAAATCAGTAAGATTCTAGTTAGATTATTTTTCATGCTGTTCTCTCCATTTGTTAATGATTATGGTTTGCCCAGACATATAATGTGGGCAAAACGAATAGTGTTAATATAGTAGCAGTTATCAAACCACCAATGACCACTACGGCCAAGGGTCGTTGAATCTCCGCGCCCGGCCCACTTGCGTAAATCATTGGCATAAGGCCTAAAACCGTTGTAGCAGCGGTCATAAGTAAAGCACGTAATCTTAAAGAACAAGCCTCGACAACCGACTCCTTGACGTTCATTCCCCGCTCTCTCAGTTGTTTGATGAAACTAAGCAACATTGTGCCGTTTTGTACAGCTACGCCAAACAAAGCAATAAATCCCACAACAGATGGAACATTCAAGGTAATACCAAACAGCACCATGGCCAACACTCCACCCACTAAAGCAAAAGGTAGATTAAGCAACACCAAAAATGCAGACTTGATATCGCCAAGAGCAGATATAAGCATCAGCAAAATCAGCAATATTGAAACAGGCACTACAATACCAAGTTTTTTCATTGCTCGCTGCTGGCTTTCAAATGTGCCACCATACTCAAACCAGTACCCGGCAGGAAGATCATCTGCCAAACCATCAAGTTTACTTTGTGCCTCCAGCACAAAACCACCTAGATCTCTCTCACGAATATTTGCTTCAACCACAACTCTTCGCATGTTGTTTTCGCGACTTATCTGTGCCGGACCTTCGATCCTTTTAATGTTTACAACTCTTCCCAAAGGTACACGCACACCAGAAGAGGAATTAATTAATAACGATTTTATCACCTCTAAACTATTTCTTCGATTTTCTGGATAACGTACTTTGATACCGAATCTCATTTGGCCAACAACAAGCTCGCTTACTACTTTGCCACCAATAGCCATCTCGACAAGATCATTGATATCGCTCATATTGAGATTATACCGTGCCATTTCATCGCGTTCAGGAATTATCTCTAGCTGACTAAAACCTGCAACCTGTTCAACACTTACATCTTCCGCCCCATCGATTTGTCTTAATATTGACGCTACCGCATCGGCTTTTTCTTTCAAGATATCAATGTCATGTCCGAATATTTTTATTGCCAAATCACTTTTAACACCTGAAATCAATTCATTAACACGCAAGGCAATAGGCTGACTAAAAGCAAGCCTGACACCGGGAATTCGCCCAAGTCGGTTCTGAATATCGCTAATAAGCTGATTTTTATCTCTGCCACTATTCCAATCATCTTCAGGATGCAGCATTATCAACAAGTCTGTTTGTTCAGGCCCCATGGGATCTTCAGAGATTTCTGCGCGTCCCGTTTTAGAAACGACTGTTCTAACTTCAGCAAATTTCAACAATTCTTTTTCCATAAATTCCGATGTTTTAATAGAGCCATTTATCGAAGCGTTAGGCAAACGAACAACATTAATTGCAATCGCTCCTTCATCCAGTTCAGGTAAAAATTCCATTCCTAGCAATGGAATCATGAATAGTGATAACAGCAATAAGACAATGGAAATAGTTAGTGTAGTTTTTTTTCGCTCCAGAACTCTTAACAAGAGTCTTTTATAGCCATCACGTATTTTTTTAAAATATGACAACTTTGATTTCCCATTTTTTTTAGACGTCAGATAAGACAGAAAAACTGGAACGATAGTTAAAGCAATTATCAAGGAGGCAATCATGGCGAATATCATCGTGGTTGCCAAAGGTTTAAACATCTTGCCTTCCATTCCTTCAAGTGTAAATAAAGGAAAAAATACCACAACAATTATCAGGACAGAAAACACAATCGGTCTTGCAACTTCCCTTACCGCAAGGACGATATTGATTAAGCTGTCTTTTTTTCTTTTCTTTTTCATGTGTCTGGCAACATTTTCAGTTACCACAATAGATCCATCAACAACCATGCCAATTGCAATTGCCAAACCTCCCAAAGTCATAAGATTGGCTGTAAGTTGAGCAAGATCCATAAATATAAAAACGAACAATGCAGTCATTGGCAAACTGAATGCAGCAGTAAGGGCGGATCGCAGATTACCAATCAACAGAAATAGTATTAACACTACGAAAACTCCACCCTGCATCAAAGCCCAGGAAACAGTTTGCATAACTGCTGTTACCAAATCTGTACGATCATAAAACATTTCTATGCTCACACCATCTGGTAAGGCTCTTTCGATTGACGGTATTGCTGCTTTTACTCGTTCAACCACATTTTTTGAGTTCTCGCCCTTCAGCATAATCACCATGCCCGCAACAACTTCGCCTTTACCATCCTGCGAAACACCCCCGAGCCTCGTCATATGGCTCTCTACCACATCGGCAATATCTTTAATGGTAACAGGGGTTCCATCCTTAGCCTGCAAAACCACCTTGTTAATATCTTCCGGTGAAACAAACAGACCGACATTACGAATATTCTCCTGTTCCCATCCTTTCACAATAAAAGACCCACCAGCATTGATTCCATTATTAGCCAATGCATCAGCAACTTCATTCAATGACAGTTGATATTTTAGCAGCCGATCAGGGTCAACCCGAACTTCGATCTGTCGTACCATACCACCAAAGCTGTTTACTTCATTTACCCCGGGAATCGTTCTGAGCCTCGGGGCAATTAACCAGTCCTGCATTGTTCGAAGTTCGGTCAGACTATGCTTATCACTTTTCAAAGTGTATTGATAGACCTCACCAAGACCGGTACTAATTGGTCCCATTTCGGGCTCAACCCCTGCTGGCAGTTGTTCTTTCGCCAATTGCAATCTTTCAAAAACCAATTGTCTGGCAAAGTATGTATCAACCCAATCCTCAAATATTACCACCACCTGCGAAAAAGCGGTTTTCGACATAGAGCGCACCATTTTTACATGAGGCAGTCCACCCATTACGGTTTCAATCGGAAAAGTAATTTGCTGTTCCACATCCAGTGGGCCATAACCGTCAGCCTGGGTCATAATCATAACCTGCTGATTTGATGCATCGGGAAAGGCATCTATGGGGAGCCTTTGCCAGGAAATTATACCTACCAGAACAACCAAGAGAGTCAGCAGCAACACCATCTGGCGGTGCTTCATTATAAATTCAATCATAGTCATCCCCCTTAATGTGAACAGCCCGCGCCCATCTTAGAGCGCAAAACATCAGATTTAAGAAGGAATGAACCGGCCACCGCAATAGTCTGATTCAACTCAAGTCCACCCACTATTTCAATGAAACCATTGTTTTGACGATTGGTTTCAACTTTCCGCCTGACAAAATAGTCATCCAGATGATGCACAAAAACAAATTTCTCATCTTCATCCTGCAATATAGAACTTTCAGGAACAGCAATTCTCATTGCCGATTCCTCCAATTGCAAACGAACTTTGGTAAACATTCCAGGTTTCAGGTTTCCATCATAATTATCAACGGTCACTCTTGCCTTCACTGTGCGTGTTTTCTGATCCATCACCTTGCCTACAAAATCAAGCTGACCTTTAAACATTTCTCTCGGATAAGCTTTGACACTAAGGTTTACCGGAATTTTTCCGGCCTTGCTTGCACGGTTTACAACCGCCAATTGGTCTTCATACAGGTCGATCCAAACCCACAAGGATTTTGTATCCCCTAACATAATTATTTCAGCCCCGGTGTCAATGCGTTCACCCCGCACTGCATGTAGCTGAATTATTTCACCTGCAAAGGGCGCACGCACCGCAAGCTTTCCTGTAGCTACTTGCTGTCCTTTTTTTGCAAGCTTTGATATAGCAACATCTGAAACACCTAATCTCAGAAGTTTTTGTCGAGCCGAATTGTTACGAATTTGCATTGCTTCATAATTTTGCTGTGACTCTAAATATTCTCTTTCACTTGTAATCTGCTTTTCTCTAAGTGATTTTTGGCGATTCAAGGTTTTTTTCGACAATGCTTTCTCTGCCAGAGTTTCAAGATATTTTGCCTGGGCTTCTGCAAGCTCTGCACTTTCAAGCTCTACCAATATTTCTCCAGCCTTGACGGAGTCACCCAAATCAATCATTACGCGACTAACTACACCGGATACTCGCGGGGATATGTGTATTGTTTTTCGCTCATTAAAACCAATTTCGCCAGTAAGTGGAGAATCGGAACTAAAATTCATTCTTTCCACTTTTGAAATTTCTATCAAGCCTTGTTCTATCATATCCTTTGGTAATTTCACCACACCGACTTCATAGCGACATTCATCACAGGTGTAGGTTTTGATATTATGTTCACAACTGTCAGCAAACAATTCCTCTACACTCTTTTCCATATCTTTAGCTGCATGTGTGGCATGGTCGTGACCTTCATGGCCTTCTTCATGTTCCTCATGCTCAGGTTCATCGTATTGCTTGTTTTGATTCGCGTCCTTTTTAGTATTTTCAGCAGTTCCGTGACCTTCGTGACCATCTTCTTCATGCTCTTCATGCTCAGGCTCTGTGTGCTGCTCTTTTTTGTGGTAATCTTTTGTTTTGTGTAAATCATGATTATGGCCATCGTGATTTTCTTCTTTACCCAGGCTTATTTTTTCGCATGAATTCAACACAAACAAAACAGTAACTAATACTAAAAGCAAGAAAATCTTTTTGCATATATTTCTATTCATTTTCTTCTCCCATAAGCATCATCAAATCTAGGTATGAAAGCCAACCCTGGTAAAATGCCGCAAGCATATTTGTTTCCGTTTCTATCAAGTTTCGACGAGCATCAAGTACATCGATTAAATCCATTTCACCGATAGAATACATTGCCTCTATATCTTCAACGTTCTTTTTAGCTATCGGCAAAATACGTTCCGAATATCTTTTTGCTCTACCTATCGACTGACTTGCCTCAGCATGTACAGTTTGAATATCTTCAACCAACTCACGCTCAAGCAATGTTTTCCGATATCTTGCTGCAAGCTCCTCAGCTTGAGCCTTGGCAATACTTCCGCTTTGCCAATTCCAAACCGGCAATTCGACACTCAACATTCCGCCGTAGTTATGAGCATCGAGCTCCCTGCCGTAAAAGGCTCCCAGTTTCATTTCAGGCATCAATAAATGCTTTTCTGCTTTTGTATTTTTTATGGCAGCATTTATTTTTAATTTTGACGCCTTAATTGAAGGGTGTTGATCTTTAGCAAGCTGCACAGCATCCTCAACTGAAATCAATGACGGAAAGTCCTTCCAGTTTGCTTCAACTTCAAATGTGGTCGGAAATTTACCACCAAACCAAAGGTTCAAATTAGATTTCATTGCAAGCAAATTCTTTTCAAAGGCAACAACCTCTGCCAACATTTTTTCTTTTTCTATTTCAAGTCTGGCAACTTCTACGGCCCTAGCTTCACCATGCTGCACTCTTAGTTTTGCAATTTCTACCAATTTTAGAATCTGCTCCATGCTGTCTTTTTTTACTCGCAGCATTTCCTGTCCAATCGCAACTTTAAATCCTATACCCTTTATCTGGCGTAGTATTTCAATTCTTTTGGCAAGCACTAAATATTTTTCAGCCCGAAATTTTTCTTTGGCAGCGGCAGTCTGCTTAACGTAGGCACCCGGTGCATCAATGGGAATTTCCAGTTCTACTCCCCAAATCAGGGCCGAATCGGAACTATCAATTGCTCTTCCTACGCCAATGCTAGCACTGATTTCCGGGTTTGGATATTGCCTGGTAATTCCTATTTCTGCTTCGGCAATTTTTGTATTGGTATTTGCAATTTTCAATGCCGGGTGTTGATCGACAACCTTTACCAAATCTTCCAATTTCAAAACCACACTTTCTTCCGCTAAAACTATGTTAGCCTTTAGAATCAAAACAATCGTAAACACTGCCAGCATCCTTAATTTTGATGACATAAATGTTCCCTCTGTATATGGTCTGCACAAAATACTACGTGTAGCAAACCCCTGATTTTAGACAAATTTGTACTCTTTGAATATTTCTTAGGACTGTTGTGGTGGTCTTTCCAGACGACTTGAGGGCCCGGGGGCATAGACATTATTCAATTTATCGACAACAGTTTCGGCACTACAGAATGCAGCAGCAACTGTTGTAGAAACCATATTTACTGGGGTATGACAAAGGCAAGGGCAAAAATGATCATCATTCTCGTCATGGTGACCATCGCAATCATCGCATGGCTCATCTATACTAGAACATTCAGGGTTATTATTTTCGCCAGTAGCAGAAGATATATCTCCGTCGCCACAATGCCCGTGTGAGCAAATACTGGTCGAGCCAAACGTAAAAGCAGCCAATGTTATGATTATGATAATTTTAAAGTATTTCGAACACTTCAAATATTCACCTTACCTTTTCTAAACAATACTACAAGCTGTGCAAAGTTTATTAGCATGGTGCAAGCATGTCAATGATTTAATTTAAGGTTTAATGTAATTTTCTATTTCACATAACACACTAATTATCTTCTAATTGTTCTTTTTCCTCTTTTCTGCTTTCATGTGACCATCTTTTGTCCCGGCACCAAAACCGGAAACTATTTCTCCACAGCGTAGCATTTTTTTACCATAGTATGGATTGGCAATTGTAGTATTATCCTTCTGCAGCCAAGATCCCGGCGCCATGGAACAGTAAATCACACTTACACCTTTTGGTTTGCTCATGCTGGCCCACATTGCCATTGGCTTGGACAATTCCTTCAGGGCATTTCTCATAGCTGCAATGTCCTTTGCCTTAGCCAGTTCATCTGCTGCTTTTTGCAGCTTTACAGGAATGTTTTTATAATGCTCAGCATGTTTCCCTGTCACTGTTGATGAGTCCAATTTTTTAGCCAGACTTGATATTTTTTTTGCAGACTCTTTAACGCCATCGGTCTTGTCTGCAGCGAGAGATTTAGGAATTATCAAATACGCTTTCAGTATTTCTTTCATTTCCTCATCAAATTTGGGGGTGCTTGCAAAACCGAAGTTATTAATCATGCTAAACAGAACAATTGCCAGTATCATCAAAATAGTTTTTTTCATTAGATGCTCCTTCTCGTTATCTTCTAAAAGTCACGTCGATGTTGCCAGCTTTTCCAGATCA
>Ga0209692_10002336_pt1 | contig 21265 bp, 14 predicted proteins | sample tdDd472_FD_187129 | JGI IMG/M metagenome (GOLD analysis project Ga0209692, IMG submission 187129) | Marine sediment microbial communities from the Atlantic coast under amendment with organic carbon and nitrate - tdDd47.2 (SPAdes)... | ecosystem: Environmental > Aquatic > Marine > Coastal >... | reverse complement strand
CCATGAGCCGCGCGACGTTCGCCTGGTGGCCGAACGCGAGCCGGTCGGTGCGGTACCGCGTCAGCGCGTGCAGGGTGAGGCGCGTGCGGCTGATGAACTCGAACGCCGCGCTGAAGTCGGCTGCTTCGGTGGGCGTCACGAGCCCGCGGTCGGCAATCTCGGTGAGGTCGATCGTCCCGAACCGCAGCCGGCTGGCCCAGCGGACGGCGTGGGCGTCGCGCAGGCCGCCGCGGCCGGTCTTCAGCTGCGGTTCGAGCAGATAGCCCGACGTGCCGTACCGCTCGTGCCGGGTCGATACGCCCTCGCGGATCAGCCCGCAGAACCGCGTCACGCCGCCCATGAACCGAGCGCCGATCGCGTCCCGCGCGAAGGCCGCCGGGTCCGGGCAGATCGTCGCGTCGCCGGCGAGGATGCGCGCGTCGAGGGCGGCGGCGGCGACGGTGACGTCCTCGCCGATCAGCCGCGCATGCTCGTCGACGGTGCGCACCCGCGCGCCGAGGCGCACGCCGGCGTCGCGCAGCCCGGTGAACCACGCCTCCATCGCGGCGCTGGCGCCGGGGTGGGTCGCGTCGAGGCGGCCCGCCGGCGATGGGTCGCCGTCGGCCGCGTCGCCATTCGCCACGTCGCCGGCCGTGTCGGCGGGGCGATAGAGGACGAGCAGGTCCGCGTCGGCGTGGGGATACACCTCGCGGCGCCCCCAGCCACCGACGGCGAGCACGAGCACGCGGCCAGCGAGCTCGACGGGCACGTGCTCGGCGAACGCGTCGAGGATGCGCGCGTCGAGGGCGTCGCAGAGCGCGGCGCGGATCGATGCGGCGGATGCGCCGTCGAGCAGGGCGGCGCGCAGGTCGGTGGGCACGTCGGCGTGCGGGGTTGCCATGATCCTCCCGGAATGTCAGCCTCGGCCGGCCAGTCCACCCCCTGACCCTACACCACGCGCCGTGAACGCCACAACGGACGCTCCCATCCCTCTGGACGTGCCCCCGACCACCGCGCATCTGCCCGGTTGCGGGGGCCGTATCGCGGACGAACTCGAGGCCTTCCGGGTCGACGAGATCCCGCTGTACCCGGCGTCCGGCGAGGGGCCGCATCGGTACGTAAAGCTCGAGAAACGCGGGTGGAACACGAACGCCGCCGTTCGCGCGATCGCGAAGGCCACCGGCGTCGCGCCCCGCGACATCGGCACCGCCGGGCTCAAGGACCGTGCGGCGGTGACGACCCAGTGGTTGTCGGTGCCGGACACCTCGCCCGAGCCCGACACGTGGGACCTGCCCGATGGGCTCGCGATCGTCGAGGCGACACGCCACCGCAACAAGCTGCGCACCGGGCACCTGCTCGCGAACCGGTTCACGCTGCGGGTCGTCGAGGCCGACGCGCCCGACAACGCCGCGGCGATCCGCGACGCGCTGGCGACTGGCGGCACGCTCAACGTGTTCGGGCCGCAGCGGTTCGGCCACGACGGGCGCAACCTCGGCAAGGCGATGCGCTTTCTCGACCGCGACGGCCGGGTGTCCGGCAAGAAGGCGCGGTTCGAGCGCAAGATGTGGCCCAGCGTGGCCCAGTCCGAGTGCTTCAACCGGTACGCGGTCGCGCGGCAGGCCCTCGGCTTCGACCGCCTGCTCGCCGGTGAGACCGTGCGCCTGGCCGGCGCGGGCAAGCACTTCGTCATCGAAGACGTCGCCGCCGAGACCCCGCGCCTCACGAGCGGCGACATCGTGCTCACGGGTCGTCTGCCCGGGGGCCGCGTGCCCGCGTTCGCCGACGAAGCCGGCGCCCTCGAGGCCGAAGCGATCGCCGCCGCCGGGTTGACCGAGGAGCGCCTCGCCGTGCTGACCCGCCTCGCGCCGGGCGCCCGACGCGACCTGCTGCTCGTGCCCGAGGGGCTGACCGTCGAAGCGGACGGGGACGCGATCGTGCTGTCGTTCACGTTGCCCGCAGGCGCCTACGCGACGCGCATCCTGCGCGAGTTCACGCGGCAGGCGCCGGGCGAGCCGATCCGCGGCCCGGGCGCCGACGACGAAGCCGGTGGGGACGCGTCGTGAAAGGCGAGCTCATCCTGCTGACCGATGCCGAGGCTCGCGCCGAGCTCGACAAGCTGGGTGCTGCCTTTCGTGACGACGCGCTCGCCGGGCTCGACGCCCTCGGTCTGCTGCCTCGGGCCCATCAGGCGGGCCGCGATGGCATCCCGTGCGTCGCGCTGCCTCTCGTCCTCAGCGCCACCGACGCGACGTCGCCGGACACGATCGACCGCGCCCGCGCGTCGCTCGTCCCGCTCGTTCAGCTCTTCACCGAGGTCAGCGCGGTGTCGCGCGAGACCTTCGTCGGCGTGCTCCGTGACTGGCTCGACCGGCACGCGGTGCTCGGTGACCTCGCGACGCTGCTGCCGATGCTCCACGCCGACGTGCGCGAGTCGCTGCGCGGCGTGGCCCGGGCGGAGTGGCGGGTGCGTCAGGCGCTGACCGCCCTCGAACGGCTCGCGGGGATCGACCAGCCGACGCTCCAGCTGTCCGCTGACTCGCTCACCGGTGCGCGCAAGCGCCTGCCGACCGTCCCCAGCCTGCCGTCGGTGCCGGCGCGCGCCGACGAGGCGCCGGATCGCAGCGAGCGATGGTTGGCCGCTGACGACACGACGCGCGAGGCGATCGCCCGCGAGATCGTGCGGGACGAGCGGGTTGACCCCTGGGTGGCCGCGGTCGACGCCACGGCCCCCGACCAGGTCGTCCCGCTGCTGCTCGCGGTCGCCGATGCAGCCGAGGCCGACGACGCCCAGCCCGAGCTGACGCTGCGCGCGCTGTCGATGGCGTGGAGCCGGTCCGACGACGATGAGCGTCTGGCGCTGGGTCGCCGCCGGGTGCGCCTGGCCCGCGACGCCGGGGACACCGACGCAGAGCTCGAGGCCCTCGAGGACCTGCTGCCCCTGACCGACAGCCTCGAGCGATTGACGGCGATCAAGCGCGTCGCCGCGTTGCTCGAGGACCCGCTGGGGCGCGTCGAAGACGCGACGACCTGTCTCGTGTCGGCCATCTCGTCCGGCACCTTCGACGACGAGATGGTCCAGAAGGCGTCCCGCATGCTCGAGAGCGCTCGCCGCTGGCCCGTACTGCTCGGCGTCCTGCGCACGGCGGCCCGCGCCGCCCACCGGCCCGAGCAGATGGGGCTGCTGTACCGTCGCATTGCCACGGTCGCGCTGCACCACCTCGACGACGTCGATGAGGCGATCGCGCTGGTTCGCGAAGGGATGGAGGCGACCGGCGGCGATGCCCGTCTCGCGTCGCAGCTCGTCGATCTTGCCGCGGCGGCCTCGGACCGCGCGGCAGAGCGCGCCGGACTCGAGGTGCTCGTGGCGGCCGGTGGGGACCACCCCGAAGCGCGGCGTGTGGACCGTCTGCTCTCGGTCATCCTCGACCTCGGGGACACCGACGCCGCCGTCGAGCTCGTCGAGCGGCTGCTGGCGCTGCCCGAACGGGACGCAGCCCTCGACACGGTGCTCGACCGCCGGCTGCCCGAGGTGTCCGAGGCGAGCGGCGACGTGCTCGCCCGCACCCGCTGGCTGCGTCGCCGCGCCGAGCGCGAGACGGCGCCCCTCGAGGCCCTGCGCCTGTGGCAGCAGGTCGCCGAGAACGAAGAGCTGCTCGGCGTCGACCCGGTCGAGCGCCTCGCCACGATCGAAGAGGCGTTCGGCGCCGCCGAGTCCGGCAGCGTCGAGCCCGACGACATCGCTGAGCTCTACCTGATCAGCGCGGGGCTGCAGCTCGAGCTGGGCCAGCCGTCCGCCGCCGGCGCGCGTCTCGCGCGCCTCGGGCAGGGCGCCCTGCGCGTCACCGGTGCTCACGACCGCATCGGCGCGATGATCGAGGCCCCCGGGCTCGGCGAGGGCGACGACGAGATGGCGTTCGACGCGCTGCACGGCCTCGTGCTCGCGTCGCGGGACCCGGATCTGCTCGAAGCCTGGGCCCGCGTCGCCGGCGATGCCCGTCGCTGGTCTGCGGCGACCGAAGCGCTCGAGCTCGCGATCGACCGCCTCGCCGGCGACGAAGCCCGCAGCGCGTCGGTCATCCGCGACCTCGCCCGCATGTACGAACGCATGAACGCGCCGGACGAACCGTGATCGAAGACCTGCCCGGGCCGATCGACCTGCTGCGCGCCTGGGGGCGCCCCGCGCGCAAGCGATTCGGCCAGAACTTCCTCACCGACGTCGGCGTGCTCGATCGCATCGTGCGCGTCGCGGGCGTCGGCGAGGGCGACCGTGTGCTCGAGATCGGGCCCGGGCCCGGCGGGTTGACCACCCGGCTGATCGCCGCCGGCGCCGACGTGGTCGCCATCGAGGCGGATCCGGATCTCGCGGCGCACCTGCCCACGGTGTTCCCGGACGCGGCGCCGCTGCGCGTTCTGGCCGGCGACGCCCTCGGCCCCGTACTCGACGAGGGCCTCGAGGATCCGCCGCGCGCCGTCGTTGCGAACCTGCCGTACAACGTCGCCACCGAGATCCTGTTTCGCCTCGTGCAGCGTGACGCGCCGCCGCCGCGGATGGCGTTGATGTTTCAGCGCGAGGTCGCGACGCGCATCGCCAGCCGCGGGGCCGAGCGCCACTTCGGGCTGCTCGCCGTGGGCACGCAGATCCGATACCGGGTCGACCTGGCGATGAGCCTCAAGCCCGGCGCGTTCACCCCGCCGCCGAAGGTGCACTCGGCGGTCGTTCGGTTCGAACTGCGCGACGAGCCGCTCTGCCCACCACACATCGAGCAGGTGGTGCGGCGGGTGGCGAAGATGGCGTTCGGCGCCCGCCGGAAGATGCTTCGCCGCAGCCTTACCGCGATGGGTATCGATCCGATCCCGCTGCTCGAAGCCGCCGACATCGCGCCGACCGCACGCCCCGAGGCCCTGACCCTCGAGGACTTCGTGCGGCTTGGCGAGATCGTGCACGAACGGGAACACGCCGCCGGGTGAACCGGGCGGCGTGTTCGTCACCAAAGGCGTCGCCCGGGCGTGGGCCCACGACGCCGAGGGGCGTGGCTCAGAGTCCCTCGATGTACGCGCGCAGCGTGTCGAGCTGGTCCTCGGTCAGCGCCGGCGGCACGAGGGGCATCGCCGAGCCGCTGCCGCCGACGAGGTCCTGGGTGCCGTTGCACTTGTGCCAGAGGTACGACGCGTCGACGTCGCCGGGCGTCACGTAGGGGATCGGCGCCTGCACCGCCGTGGCCAGCAGGCGATCGGCGAGCGAGCCGTCGTTGTCGAGGTTGATGCCGCCGGCCGCAGCGCCGTTCAGGTGGCAGCCTGCGCCGCCGCACGAGACCTCGAACACCTCGACGTAGAGCGTGTCGAGATCGACGCCGCCGCCACCGGTGTCTTCGCCGCCACCGGTGTCCTCGCCGCCAGTGTCTTCACCGCCGCCGGTGTCTTCGCCGCCGCCGGTGTCTTCACCGCCGCCGGTGTCTTCGCCGCCGCCGGTGTCTTCACCGCCGCCGGTGTCGGTCGCGCCGGTGTCGGTGACGCCGGTGTCGGTGACGCCGGTGTCTTCACCGCCGCCGGTGTCGGTCGAGCCATCCGGGTCCGTCGTGTCGTCATCGCCGCACGCGGCGAACGCGAGCGGGGCGGTGAGGGCAAGGGCGAGCAAGCGGACGGTCATCGAACGCATGAAGAACCTCTGTGAGGGGTGTGGTCCACGCCGGGCCGACGTTTCGCGCGGCGCACGATAGCACAGGTTCGAGTTTGCGCCACAGTGGATCGACCGCTCAGTCGTTTGCGGGCGCGTCGCCGGCGGGCGCGGTCTGGCGCCGCTCGCGCGACGTCTCTCGCCAGGTGCGAAAGCGGTCGAAAACGCGGCGCTCGGGCGCGTCGGTGGACAATCCGCGCGGTGGACCGAACCACGCGAGCCCGAGGGCCGACGCCTCGTCGCCATCGGGTGCTTGCGGGCCGACGACCCGGGCCGCCCAGCCCGGGGTGGTGAGCATGGCGCGGCCGTCGTCGATCACGACGTCTTCGCCGGACCGCTGCACGCGCACGGTCCCATGCTCGCTCTGCAGCGCGAGGCCCCACGCGTCGAGCCACACGCGAAGGCCGGCGCGGTCGACCACGAGCAGGGGGGCGGCGTCTTCGGCCGCCGTGTCGGCGCTGCGCACGAGGCGCGTGCCGGCGACGAGGTCGTCGACCGACGTACCGGACGCGCTGGTCGTCAGGCGCCCGACCCGCCCGGGGGTGTCGTGCAACGGCACGATCGTCGCGACCTGCCCGTCGAAGCGAACACCGATGGCGACCCGCCGGTCGCCGTCGCGAAGGTCGACCGCAATCCCGGTCGAGCCGCCGTCCGAGGTGAGATCGCCGAGGCTGGCGTCCGTGCCGCAGCCCAGGTCGGCGACCGGTTCGGCGGGATCGCCGACCGCCGTACGCACGAGCTCGAACCGCGCGACGGGGCAGGCGGCGTCGAACCGCCGGGTCAGCACGAGGCGGCGCCCGTCGCGGCCGAGGGGCACGGTCGCGCCGACGAGGGTACGGCCGCTCAGGCCAAGCTCCGTCGCCGTCGTTGCGCGGATCGTGCGGGCGCTCGAAATCTCGACGATCGCCGTGTCCGTGACGCCCGGGGCGGACAGGCCCGCGCCGGCCGGCGCCACCGGGCAGGCGCCGTCGACGTCGACGAGCGCCACCGCTTCGCCCGACGCGAGGGCCTGCAGCGTCCACCGGCTGCCCGGCGTCGACCGCTCGCAGACGAGAGCCACGCCGTGGGTCGCGTCCGCGTCGATGACCGTGGCGCCCGGGCGCGCGAAGTGCTCGGACGCGAGCCCGTCGCGGCCGGGCGTCGCGGTCACGCGGAGCCACCCGTGCGCCTCGACGATGCTGACGCTGCGACCGTCCCACACGACGTCGATGGGCACGTACGCGCCGGGGGTCGGCGCCTCGAACGCCGCGCGAGGTTCGCGGCACGGCGCGGTCGGCGAGGCGCTGCGATCCGCGCACCAGCCGAGGTCCGGGGCGACGACGTCGGTCGTCTCGGCGCCGGTGCGGGCGTCGACGATGCGGCGGTCGCCGGCGACGAGCACCGAGCGGCCATCGTGTTCGGCGACGGTCGGCTGGCGGCCCGAGTCCCACGGGACGCGCGTGATGACGGGGCCGGCGTCGGTGTGGCCGATGGCGATGGCGTCGGCGCCGTCGAATCCGGCGAGCCACACGCCATCGGCGGTCGTCGAGCAGCGCCCGTCGTCGACCGGGGCGTCGATCGGGGCCGAGGTGCCCGTAGGGTCGATGACGAACCACCCGGCGTCGCCGCGTACCCAGCCCGGCGCCGCGCCCGCACAGACGACCACGGCGTCGTGTTCGGCGCTGTCGACCGGCGCGAAGTCACGATCGAGGGTGACCCGCGCCGTGTCACCGACCACGTCGAGGGCGTCGCGGCCCCGGTCGACGAGGCGCACCGCGCCGGGGATGCGCGTCCACCGCTGCGGCGCGTCCGCGTCCCACTCGACGACGAGCCCGTCGGCGCCGAGGCTGACGGTCGACCCGTCGTCGCGAACGATCGCGTCGACGACCCGATCGTGCCCGACGACCCGGGCTGCGGGTTCGGGCAGGGCGGCGGCGCCCGGTGCGGCAGGGCCGAGCGTGGCAGCGAGAGCGACGAGTGGGGCGAATGGCGCGAGCATTCAGCGGTCGGGGACAAGAAGACGGTCGGGGCGACCCAGAGCGCGCGCGGCGGCTTCGACCCGCCGCGCCTCGACCTCGTCGGCAATGGCGAGGTACGCGGCGTGGTGGGCGAGCCCGCGAACGCGCCCTCGTGCATAGTCCAGACCGTACCGTGCGAGAAAGCGAACCGTGCCCAGGCGGTCGACCTGCCCGACGTGCGCGCACTCGTGGGCAACGAGCGGCCAGTCGTCGAGCAGCGCCGCGCGGGCGACGTACACGACCGGGCCGAGGGTGATGCCCGCCACGGGCTGACGGCGCGCCGACGCGAGGATCGGCCGGTGCCACGCCCGGATCGCCGCCGCGGGCTCGATGCCGACGACGAAACGCGCCCGGGCGCCGATCGCCGGCACCCACGGGGCCTCGGCCTGCTCGAACGCGACCCGCAGCTGCTTGATGGCCTCGGGGGCGAGGCAGTGGGTCGTCGGCTGGGTGATCGACTCGGTGATCGACTCGGCGAACGGCTCGGTCATCGGGGCGGTGATCGGCGGCGGCGGAGCCCGACGAGGGCGAGCACCGCGAACGCCACGGCGCCGGGCGCAGGCACCGGGGCAGCCGCCGCGCACCCGCGCCGCTCACCGCACGTCGCGTCGATCGATTTGTTCGGCGCTTCGAAGAACGCGATCTCGACCGGGCCGCACGCTTCGGCGTCTTCGACCGCGCTCGACGGATAGGCGGCACGCAGCCCCTCTTCGTCGTCGTGCAGCAGCGTGCGCTTCGCTGTGTCGGTGGGGCCGGTGATCGCGTACATCGTCGCCTGCGTGTACCGCTGGGTGCCCACGGCGACGAAGGTGTCGGGCTGGGTGTGGTCGAGCCCGACGAGGTGGCCGACCTCGTGAGTCAGCGTGTTCTGCAGGTCGGTCACGCCCCGGTCGTCGATCGCGTTGCGCACGATGCCGATCGGGAAGTTCTCGACGTTCATCTCGATGTCCGCGTCGTACACGCGCCCGTTGTCCGGCGTGTAGGTGAGCGAGGTGAGCGCCACGGCGTTCGTCGCGTGCGACCACCCCTCGTCGATGAACATCACGACGTTGGCGTTCTGCGACGTGCCGCAGCCGGACCGGTAGCCCGCCTCGCGCTCGTCGGTGTCGCCGGCGTACACCAGCTCGAGGTACGAGCCGTCGACGTCCGTCCAGACGTCGAACGAGGCTTCGACGGCCGCACGCACGGTGGCCTCGTCGGCGATCGACGACGACCCGGTCAGGTTGAGGTGCCACGGCACGCAGGTGGATGGCCACGCGACGGGCATCGGCGTCTCGCCGTCCCGGCACGCGAAGCCCTCGTCGCCGTCGGTGACGCACGTCTGCGTGCGCTCCCAGGCGAACGCCGGGGTGGCGCCGCAGAGGCCCGCGACGAGCGCGAGGGTCCGGACTGTAGCGGCGCGCATCACCGCGGCGCCGCCTCGAAGGCGCCGTCGGCGCGCAGCAGCAGCTCGTCGAGGGGCAGGGCGGTCGGGTACTCGACCGCGAGGGTCGTCACCACGCCCGTGACCGGGTCCATCTCGACGAGGCTCAGCTCGTCCAGGTCGCGCACGGCCCACCAGGCCCCCGCGTCTTCGTCGACGACGATCTCGAACTTCGAGAACGCGAGGCTCACCGACTGAAAGGCTCCGTCCGGACGGGCCTCGACGAAGACCGCGACCTGCTCGCCGGTGCGGTACGTCTCGGCGCCGAACACCCGCGTCGCGAGGTCGTCCGTACGCCCGCCGGGCACGATCAGCTCGATCGACCCGTCGTGATCGAGGCGCGCCTGCGACGGCGCGATCGTCACCCGCGTGAACACACGACCGTCTGCCGCGATGAACGGCTCGACCGCGAGCACCTCACCGACGACCAGATCGTCGGCGGACTCGGCCAGCTCTTCGATGCTGCCAGCGAGCACCGTGGTGGCCGACGCCGTCGAGGCGACGAGGGCGGTGAAGACGAGACACACGAGAAGCGAGAGAGCGGTCCGCATGGCGTTCGGGTCCGAGCCGGCGAGTGCAGAGCGACCCCGAACCTAGCGCCCTTCGCGAACGGTCGCCAGCGGCTCGGCGCCCGGGGCTTGCTGCCACGGCGCGGCGTCGACACACTGTCGCGAACCCGTGATGGAGTCTGCCATGCGTCGCCCCTCGTTCTGGATCGCTCTCGCCCTCGCCGGGGCCCTCGCCGCGTGCTCGTCTGACGACGGCGGCGGCGGCGGCGACGCCGACGCGGGCGACACCGGGTTCACCGCCGACGCGGGCCCGACGGACGACGCCGCCGCGGTGCCGGTCGAGGTGCCCTCGGCGCCTCGCGCGTTCACGATGGCCCTCGGCGCGCCGACCACCGGCCCGTCGAACGTGCTCGACGCCGCGTGGGATCGGGCGACGGCGAACGCGGACGTCGCGCTCGTGTGGATCGACGGCGGCCTGCCCTGGCCCGAGATCCTCGCCGGCGACCCGCTGCCCCCGGACTTCGCCGCGCACCTCGACGCCCTCGAAGCCCGCGCCACCGGCGGCGACGCCACCGTCATGGTCGTGGTCGACGTGCTCGCCCCTGACCGCGGCGGTCTCGTCGCCGACTACGACGGGCGCGGCACCGTGCCGTCGCTCACGGACCCGGACGTCGTCGATGCCTACGCCGCGTTCTGTGGCGCCCTCGCCGAGCGCTTCGACCCGACGTGGTTCGTGCCGGTGGTCGACCTGAACGTGTGGACGGCGAACCGCCCCGAGAGCGTCGAGGCGATGCGCCAGTTCTACATCGAGGCCCGCCGCGAGGTGCAGACGGTCGCCGGGCGCGCCCGCGTGTTCCCGCTGTGGAACTACCAGGTGCTGCTCGACGTCACGGACGCGCAGGACCCCGAGGGGCTCGGCGTGCTCTCGCGCTTCGACGAGCTGCTCGACCTCTTCGCGATCGACTTTGCGCCTGCGGATCAGCTGCGCGGGGTGGGGCAGCTGCCGGATGCGGAGTTCGACTTCCTCGAAGGGCTGTCGACCCGCCCGCTCGCGGTGGTGGCGAGCTACCCCGCCAACGGGTTCGTCCGCGACGGCGACGTGTTCGCGTCCAGCGAGAACAGCCAGTTCAACTTCCTCGCCTGGCTCTTCGACCGCGGCGACGGCATGTCGATGGACCTCGTCGCGTGGCGAATGTCGGTCGACCCGGATCCGATCCTCGCCGCGCCGTGCGAAGGCGTCGATCCGCCGTGTGATCCGGATCGGCTCACCGACCGGTACGAGACGCTGCGCTCGACCGGCCTCGTGACCCCGGACGGCGACACCCGCCGGTCCTGGGACCTGTGGCTCGACTTCCTCGATCGGCCCATCGGCGGCTGACTGGCGCACGAGGCACTGTCTTCACGGCGTATGCGCAGCTGTGCGGCGTGAGACACATCGGCTCGAAACCCCCCTGATCAGGGGGGTGTGCCGCGCCGTCGTGTCGGCGATGCTGGACGCATCGAAAAATCCGGATGTCGGGGGGGGACGCGCGGGGCGGCGATGGGGCCTGGTGCCGCGGCGGCGCACTCGACGCGGTGCCCGTCGATGTGCATCGTCGCCCGGGGTCCACGCATCCCACGCTTGCGCAATCCGGGCAGGCCTGCTCGGATGTGCAGCGGTTTGCTCGCACCTGATCCACGGACGCGGCTGTGAATTCGTCTTCGTCACCCGGCGACGCCATCGAGGTCGACGGCGCACGCACCCACAACCTGCAGGGTGTGTCGTGCCGGTTCCCCCACCGGAGCATCTCGGTCGTCACCGGGGTCAGTGGGTCCGGCAAGTCGTCTCTCGCGTTCGACACCGTGTTCGCCGAGGGCCAGCGTCGGTACGTCGAGACGCTCTCGACGTACGCGCGGCAGTTTCTGCAGCAGATGCAGAAGCCGCCCGTGGACGCCGTGCGTCACGTGCCGCCGGCCCTCGCGCTGCGCCAGGGCAACCCGATCGCCGGTGCCCGCTCGTCGGTCGCGACGGTCACCGAGCTCGACGACCACCTGCGCCTGCTCTGGTCGAGCGCCGGCAAGATGACGTGTCGCGTGTGCGGCGCGCCGGTGCACCCGTGGACGGTGGCGACCGCCGTCCGGTGGCTCGAAGAGAACATCAGCGGCGAGCGCATTGTCGTCATCGGCACCGCCGAGCCCGATCCGGACGAATCGATGGCGACGCTGCTGCGGCAGCTCGCCGCCGACGGGCACCGGCGCCTGTGGGTCGACGGTCGCTTCGTCGACATCGACGGCGTCGACGTCGCCGAGATCGTGGACCGCACCGAGGTCGACGTCGTCATCGACCGCCTTCAGGTCGAACCCGGCGCGCCGCGGACGGCCGAGGCGATCGACGCTGCGATGCAGTTCGGCGAGCCGAGCGCGCGGGTCCTGCTGTGGGATCAGCGCGACGGCGACGAGGTGCCGACGAAGACGTTCTATGCCGGCTGGCGGTGCGGCGAGTGCCACACGGCGCACCACCGCCCGGTGCCCGCGCTCTTCAACCCGTCCTCGCAGGTGGGCTCGTGCGCGACGTGCGAGGGCTACGGCCGGACCGTCGGCATCGACGAGGCGAAGGTCGTGCCCGATCCGCGGGCGACCCTCGCCGACGGCGCCGTGGCCTGCTTTCAGTCGTCGACGACGCGCAAGCACCACCGGGCGATGATGCAGGCCGCGCAGGACGCCGGCATCGCCGTCGACGTGGCGTGGCAGCACCTCGACGACGACGCACGCGCCTGGGTCTTCGAAGGCGATCCGGACCGTGGGTACGTCGGCGTGCACGGGTTCTTCGAGGCCCTCGAGGACAAACGGTACAAGCCGCACATCCGCATCCTCATCGCGCGGTACCGCGGATACACCCACTGCCGGTCGTGCCGCGGCAGCGGGCTCTCGGCCGACGCGCTCTCGGTCCGTGTCGCTGGCCGCACGCTGGCGGACCTGCACCGCATGCGCATCGACCTCGTGGCGGGCTGGCTGCAGTCTCTCGATCTCGGGGACGAGCTGCAGAGCGCCCTCGACGCGCTGCTGCGCGAGATCGGCGACCGGGTGCGCTTTCTGCGCGAGGTCGGCGTCGGCTACCTCACCCTCGACCGGCCGTCGCGCACGCTGTCCGGCGGCGAGATGCACCGCGTGGTGCTCGCGACCAGCGTCGGGCGGATGCTGACGGACACCTGCTACGTCCTCGACGAGCCCACCGCTGGCCTGCACGCCGCCGACACCGAGCGCCTCTTCGGCGTCGTCCGTCGCCTGCGCGACCTCGGCAACACCGTGATCGTCGTCGAGCACGACCCCGACGTGATCCGCCAGGCGGAGTGGGTCGTCGAGATGGGGCCGAAGGGCGGCGATGCCGGCGGGCAGATCGTGTACGAGGGTGAGCTCGCCGGGCTGCTCGCCGACGAGACGACCGCCACCGGCGAGATGATGGGCCGGCGCGGCATCACCGTGCGCGAGGCCCCCGTCGACGGCGGCGACTGGCTCACCGTGCGCCACGCCTGCCTGCACAATCTGCGTGATGTGTCCGTGTCGTTCCCGAAGGGCCACATGACCGCGGTCACCGGCGTCAGCGGATCCGGCAAGTCGAGCCTCGTGCACCACGTCCTGCACGGCCGGCTCATGGAGTCCCGCGGCCAGCGCCCGTCGCACAACCTCGGGCCGGCGGCGGTGTTCGGCGACGACTTCGACGAGGTCGTGCTCGTCGACCAGGGCTCGATCCCGAAGTCGAGCCGATCGAACGCCCTGACGTTCAGTGGCGCCTACACCCCCCTGCGCGAGCTCTTCGCCGACGTCGGCCTCGCGAAGCTGCGCGGCTACACGCCGGGCACGTACTCGTTCAACACGAAGGGCGGGCGGTGCGAGCGGTGCGAGGGCACGGGCATCATCACGATCGAGATGCACTTCATCGCCGACGTGGAGCTCACGTGCGACGTGTGTCACGGGCGGCGCTTTCGCGACGAGGTGCTCGAGATCAAGGTCGACGACCGCTCGATCGCCGACGTGTTCGACATGACGATCGACGAGGCGGTCGCGTTCTTCGCCGATCGGCGCCCGATCCACCGCCGCCTCAAGCCGCTGCAGACCGTCGGGCTCGGCTACCTGCGCCTCGGTCAGACGACCGCGAAGATGTCCGGCGGCGAGCTGCAGCGCCTCAAGATGGCGTCGTACGTGGGCAAGCAGCGGAGCGCGAAGGGCGAGAAGCTCTTTCTCTTCGACGAGCCGACGATCGGCCTGCACCTGCGCGACGTCGAGCAGCTCGTGGCCGCGATGCGCGAGCTCACGAGTGCAGGCCACACCGTGGTCGTCGTCGAGCACAACCTCGATCTCGTCGCCGCCTGCGACTGGGTCATTGACCTCGGTCCGGGCGCCGGCCCGGACGGTGGACACATCGTGTACGAGGGCCCCGTGCACGGGCTCGTCGACGAGGACGCGTCCGTCACCGGGCGCCATCTGCAGTCGAGTCTGGCCGACGCCTCGGCTTGACCGTCTGAGCGGTGCGCGTTACACCCGCGCGGCGGTAGCGCGCCTCGCGCGCCCGCCCACTGTCTGTCGGACGAGCACGCGCGATGCAGCAGCCGAACTTTCTGCAGGTCACCAACAGCCTCAAGTACGCCGTCGCGTTCTGTGAGGCCAACCCGGACCTGACGAGCTCGAAGCAGTACACCGATCGCCTCGTGCAGGCGGCGGAGTACTTCGAGCGGTCCACGCGCGAGACGGACCACGCGTACACCCGTTGGCGCCAGCTGGTGGGTGAAGAGCTGATGGCGTTCAAGGTCGCCCGCCGCGCGTACGACCGCACCTGCGCGCTCGCCGACGAGCACGGATACGACGACTTCCCGAACCGCCGGTTCATCTACACCGAGCGCGACGCGCTGCTCTCGCTGCTGAACGACATGGCGACGTGGCTCGACGGCATCGCCGACGAGTGGGACTGGGTCGCCGACCGCGCCGCGCTGCACCGCCAGCACATCGACGAAGCGGCGAAGCGCCTCAAGGTGCAGAAGTCGATGTACGAGAGCTACACCGTGACCATCAAGGCGCGGATCTCGGCGTACGAGCACGGCGTTGCCACGGTGCGTGAGTACCTCTCGGACGCCCGCCGCGAGGCCGAGGGGCGCGAGGGATTCGAGCGCGCGGTGCTCGACATCCTCTGACCCGCCGGGCACTCGCCCGAGGATCGAACCAGCGCGCCGACGGGTCTCTCGTCGGCGCGCGGTCGTTCGTGGCGGCGCCTTCGGCGCCGGTGTGCACTGCACGATCGTCCATCGCGCCGCGCCCCTGGTATGCCCCCGCGCTCGTGCATATCCTCGGCAATGTCACACAACCCGTCACACCCACGGAGCCCTCATGAGTGACGAGACCACCCCTCCCACCCCGGCCGTGAACCGGATGCCCATCCTGCCGCTGCGCAACGCAGTGCTGTTCCCGCAGGTGGTCATCCCGCTCGCCGTGGGCCGCGAGAAGTCGATCGCCCTCATCAAGGAAGCCGCGCAGAACGAGTCGCGCATCGCGATCGTGACGCAGCGGGAAGCCGAGATCGACGATCCCGGTGAGGCCGACCTGTACCGGGTCGGCACCAGCGCCCGCATCCTGAAGGTCGTGAAGATCGCGCAGGACAACTACAGCGTGATCATCCAGGGCCAGGACCGGATCCGCCTGCGCAGCGTCACCCAGAACGAGCCGTTTCTCACCGGTGAGTTCGAGCGGATCGAGGACGCCTACGAGCGGGACGTTGAAGTCGACGCGCTCTTCCGCAACCTCAAGAACACCGCGAAGCAGGTCGTGCGGTACATCCCCGAGATGCCGCGCGAAGCCCAGCAGATGATCGACTCGGTGAACGATCCCGTGCAGCTCTGCGATTTCGTCGCGGCGAACATGGACATCGACACCGAAGAGAAGCAGCTCGTGCTCGGCAAGACGGACGTGCGCGAGCGTCTGAAGCTCGTCGTCACGTACCTCACCCGTCAGCTCGAGGTCGCCAAGGTCAGCGACAAGATCCAGTCGCAGATCAAGGAGGAGATCGACCGGAACCAGAAGGAGTACTACCTCCGCCAGCAGTTCAAGGCGATCAAGGACCAGCTCGGCGAGCTCGACGGCGACACCAGCAACGAGCTCGAGGACCTCGAAGCGCGCATCAACGACAAGGACTGGCCCGAAGAGGTCGAGAAGGTCGTGCGCAAGCAGTTCCGCCGCCTGCAGCAGATGCAGCCGGCGAGCTCGGAGTACGGCGTCACGCGCACGTACGTCGAGACGCTGCTCGACATCCCGTGGCTCGAGACGACCGAGGACAACCTCGACATCGCTCACGCCCGTGAGGTGCTCGACGCCGATCACTTCGGGCTCGAGAAGGTGAAGGACCGGCTCATCGAGTTCCTCGCGGTGCGCAAGCTGCGCGAGGACATGAAGGGGCCCATCCTCTGCCTCGTCGGCCCCCCCGGTGTCGGCAAGACGTCGCTGGGCAAGAGCGTCGCGAAGGCGCTCGGCCGCGAGTTCGTGCGCATCAGCCTCGGCGGCGTGCACGACGAGGCCGAGATCCGCGGTCACCGCCGCACGTACGTCGGCGCGCTGCCCGGTCGGATCGTGCAGTCGCTGCGCAAGGCGAAGACGGCGAACCCGGTCATCATGCTCGATGAGATCGACAAGGTGAGCCGCGACTTCCGTGGTGACCCGCAGTCGGCGCTGCTCGAGGTGCTCGACCCGGAGCAGAACAACACGTTCAGCGACCACTACGTCGAGATCCCGGTCGACCTGTCGAAGGTGCTCTTCGTGGCGAACGCCAACCAGATCGACACGATCTCGGCGCCGCTGCGGGACCGCATGGAGATGATCGACATCCCGGGCTACACCCCGAGCGACAAGAAGGTCATCGTCCGCAACTTCCTGCTGCCGAAGCAGCTCGAGAACCACGGCATCTCGGATGCGCACGTGACCCTCGAGGACAGCGCGGTCGACGCGATCATCGACCGGTACACCCGTGAAGCGGGCGTCCGGAACCTCGAGCGCCGCATCGCCGACGTCTGCCGCAAGGTGGCCGTGCAGGTGGCGACCGAGACCCTCGACGACGACGGGCTGACCATCGGTTCGGACCAGCTGTCGGACTACCTCGGCCCGTGGAAGTACGAGAAGGAGATGGCGGAGCGCGTCAGCGACCCCGGCATCACCACGGGTCTCGCGTGGACGCCGAGCGGCGGTGACATCCTCTTCATCGAGGCGACGAAGGCGCCGGGCAAGGGCGAGCTGCGCCTGACCGGTCAGCTCGGCGACGTGATGAAGGAGTCGGCCCTCGCCGCGCTCTCGTACCTGAAGATGCGGTCCGCCGAGAACGGCCTGACGCCAGAGTTCACGCGGGAGCTGGATGTGCACATCCACTTCCCCGCGGGCGCCGTGCCGAAGGACGGTCCGAGCGCGGGTATCGCCATCTTCACGACGCTCCTGAGCCTGTTCACGGGCGTCCAGGTGCGGCACGACGTGGCGATGACCGGTGAGATCACCCTGCGCGGCAACGTGCTGCCGGTCGGCGGCATCAAGGAGAAGCTGCTTGCCGCACACCGTGCGGGCATCAAGCGGGTCATCCTGCCGGCGCGCAACGAGAAGGACCTCGTCGACGTGGCCGAAGAGGTCCGCGAGGAGCTCGACATCCACTTCGTCAAGAAGGTGAGCGAGGTCCCGGCTCTGGCCCTGACGGCGCCGATCGAGCCGCTGCCGGTCATCACCGGCGAAGGCACGATCACGAACCCGACCGCGAAGGCCTGATCGCATGGCGAAGAAGAAGGCACGCTACTGCCCGGTCTGCCGGGAGCCCATCGGGGCTCCCGGCGAGAACCGGGCCTTCCCGTTCTGCTCGAACCACTGCAGGATGGTGGACCTGTCCCGGTGGTTCCGCGGTGAGTACGCGGTGGACCCGGCGACGGGCGCCCTCGACCGCATCGACCCGGACGAGGCCGAAGACGTCACCGAGATGCTCGAGCACTGATCCATGCCGACCGAAGCCGTCGACGAGCTCGTCGTCGTGCGCGTGGAGGGCGACCAGCCCACCATGGGCCGCGACCACGGGCGCCTGATTCGAAGCGTCGGCGGTGAGGGCATGGCCGCGGACTTCTATCCGCGGATGGTCGAGCACCTGCTCGTGCAGGGCGTGCCCCCGGGCCTCGGGCGGCGCGTCGTGCAACGGGCGATTCGACCCGGCATCGAGGCCGCCCTCGGGCGCCTCGAGCGGGCGCGACCGGCGCCGCTGCGGGACCGCACGCGGGCCTTTCTGCAGGCCGGCGGGTACGACCCCGACTGGTCGCGGTACTTCGCGGTCATGGACACCTTTCAGAACATCGTCGGCCTGTCCGGGCGCCTCGGCATGACGACCGCGGCGCGCCTCGGCGGGGCGGCGCCGCCGGCGTGTTCGACGCTGATGGCGTGGGGCGACGCGACCCACGACGGGCGCGTGCTGCACGCCCGCAACTTCGACTTCCCCGGCCGGGGCGTGTGGGACACCGGCCCCGTCGTCGTGTACTGCACGCCGACCAGCGGGCTGAAGTACGGCTTCGTCACGACCCGGGGCGCCGACGTGCCCGGGGTGTCCGGCTTCAACGAGGCGGGCCTCACGCTGACGATGCACACGCGCTTTCACGAGCGGGTGCGCTTCGACGGCATCACAGTCGTCGACCTCGGCCACGAGATCCTGCGGCGGGCGAGCACCCTCGCCGAAGCCGTCGCGATCGCCGCCGAGCGCCCGGTCGCGTCGTCGTGGGGCGTGGCGATCTCGTCCGCGAGCGAGCGACGCGCCATCGTCATCGAGACGAACGGCGACCGGGTCCGCGTCGTCGAGCCCGACACCGGGCGCGACTGGCTGCCGTGCGCGAACCGGTACCATCACCCGGACATGCGGGTCGGCGAGGTCACGATCTCGCCGCTGTGGCCGGTGCACTCGCAGGTCCGCGAGCGGCGGCTTCGCGAGCACGTCGAGCGCGCTGCCGAGCAGGGCGGCCTCACCGTCGAAGCGATGCAGGCGATGCTCGGCGACCACCTCGATGCCGAGGACCCCCGGGTCGAGCGCGGCGCAGGCTGCGTCCTGAGCTGCGCCATCACCGTGAAGAGCATCGTCGTCGATCACGACGCCGGGCTGCTGCACCTGTCCGGGGGCGTCGCGCCGACCGGGTGGGGGCCGTGGACGTCCGTGCCGATCGACTGGGACGGACCGGCGGTCGAGCGCCTCGCGCCGCCCCGTCCGACGTCGACGGTCGCCGCCGGGCTCGGCGCCATCGGCGACGACCGCACCCGCGCGTACGCCCGGTACCTCGACGCCATCGACGTGGACCTCATCGACGGCGACGAGGTCGAGCGCCTGATGCACGTCGAGTGCGCCATCGCGCTGGCCCCCGACGACCCGTCGTACCGCATCGTCGCCGCCGGCCTGCACATGCAGCGCGGCTCGCTCGATGCCGCGTCCGACCACCTCGACGCGGCGCTCGCGAACGAAGCCGGCGCCTTTCGGCGCGGCCAGATCCACCTCTGGGCCGCACGGGTCGCCGACGCCCGGGGTCGCGCCGACGTCGCCGAGCGGCACCGTGACCTGCTGGGTCACACCGACGATCCGCGGCTGGCTGCATACCGCGACGCGTCCGCGAAGGACCGGCAGAAGCGGTACACACCACGCCGCCTTCGCTCGACGGTCATCAACTTCGAGATGGCCGATCTGACGCCCTGACGGTCAGAGCGAGAGCAGGTACGTGACGAGGTCGTCGAGCTCGTCGTCGGTCAGCGTCGACGTCACGCCGTGCGCGTCGTCGGGGTTCCATGTCGTCAACACGTCGCGGACGGTCGCCGCCCGGCCGTCGTGCAGGTACGGCGCGTTGTTGTGCAGGCCGAGCAGCGTCGGGGTGTCGAGCCCGACGAGGGGGCCCTCGCCGAGCCGCTCGCCGCTGGTGTCGAGCAGGGTGCCCACGTCGTGCAGCACCGGCTCGCCGTCGACGAAGGCGGAGTCGGTGTAGTTCGGGCCCGCGTGACAGCCGGCGCAGCCGACGTCCTCACGCTCGAACACCGTGCGGCCCCGCTGGGCGGCGGTCGTCAGGTCGCCGTCGCTCGTTCGAAACGGGCTGCGCGGGGTCGCGTCGAGGGACGCCACGTAGGCCGCGAGGGCGTCGAGGTCGTCGCTCACGCCGGCCTTGGGCGCGCCGAGGGGGTGGTCGCGCCCGTCGGCCTCGAAGTCCGCGTCGGCCATCAGGCCCAGCCCGCCGAACGGGCCGCGCAGGTCGTGCTCGAAGTCCTGGATCTCGTCGAAGTTCGCCGACCAGTGCACCGGGCCGTGGCCCATTCCGGCGCGCCCGAGCAGCGAGATCGTGTTGCGCAGGCCTTCGCCGCGGTCGGTGAAGTCCCAGGTGCGGTGGTCCGCTTCGCCGTCGAGGTGGCAGTGCGCGCAGGCGATGTACGAGTCCCGCGCGAGGCGGATGTCGAAGCTGTCGTTGAACAGCTGCTTGCCGCGCAGCACGACGGGCTCGAGGGGTTCGACGTCGACGTACGGGACCCGCACGAGGGGGCGCGGCAGTTCGCTGAGGTCGCTGATGTCGTACACGACGACCTCGCGGGACAGGGACGCCCGCACGACGGCGAGGCGGCCGTCGGACGAGAGGGCGAGTCCGTCCGGAGCGTAGCCGATGTCGAACACGTTGCCGCTCAGGTCACCGGTGAACGCGTCGACGCGCTCGAGGGTGCGGCTGCCGCGCATGAGCACGTACAGCCAGTCGCCGCGGGGCGAGAACACCGCCGCGCCGGGCAGCCCGCGGTCGTCGAACTGCTTGCGGTCCTCGATGTCGTCCGTCGTGGACGTGGCGCCGATGAAGCTCACGACGGCGCGCACGGTCGTCTCGTGGGTGAGGGCCTCGCCGTTCGAGACGAGCCCCTGGCCGATGTTCGCCTGGGTGCTGGCGACCGCGACGCGGCCGTCGGTGGGCGAGACCGCGGGCGCGGTGAGGTACGACGGCACGCCGCCGGTCTCGGTGTCGCTGGCGCCGAGGTCGTCGAAGCCGAGCTCGACGGGCTCGAGCGCGCCGGTGTCGAGGTCGACGCGCACGAGCTCGCCGCGGTCGTCGGGGGACCGCCAGCGGGTGACGAGCACACGACCGTCGGGCAGCAGCGCGACGTCTCGGGCGTCGGGCAGGGCGGCGATCGGGTCGCCGACCGGCAGCACGACGCCGTCGACCGACACCACGACGAGCTCGCCGGTGCCCTGGAGGGTGATGGCCGCCCGGGTGTCGTCGAGGGTGATCACGCCGAACGGGCGGGCGCCCCAGGGCAGGATGACCTCGGCGCGCCGCCCGTCGTCGCCGCGCCACGTGAGCGTGTCGACGGTGGGGCAGGCGACGAGCCAGCCGGCGCCGAGCCGGTCGACGGTGCGGGGGCCGGTGCAGGTGTCGAACCGGTCGGTGACCGACCACGCATCGAGCCCGGTCTGCTCGACGACGACGAGCTCGTCGCTGTCCTCGCTGACGACCGCGTACCGCTCGGCGTCGGGCTGACGCTGGATCGGGCTGCTCGCGCGCGGGGCGAAGGTCGGGGGCGCAGTCACGGTGATGACGGCGACGTCGGTGCGGGTGCCGCCGTCGGCGCCGTACGCCGTCAGGGTCGCCCGGTACCGTCCGGGGGCGTCGTACGCGACCTCGGCGATGGGGTCTGCGCTCGGCGC
>Ga0209692_10002334_pt1 | contig 21273 bp, 18 predicted proteins | sample tdDd472_FD_187129 | JGI IMG/M metagenome (GOLD analysis project Ga0209692, IMG submission 187129) | Marine sediment microbial communities from the Atlantic coast under amendment with organic carbon and nitrate - tdDd47.2 (SPAdes)... | ecosystem: Environmental > Aquatic > Marine > Coastal >... | reverse complement strand
CTGGGGAAAATAACCGCTGATATAAAAAGGAAGCGCTCCATAAAGCCCCACCACGGTCCACCCAACGGCCACAATGGCCATCCCCTCCCGCTGACTGATGTTATCGAAACTGGCGTCCCGGCAAATTAGAATGGCCACAGCCCCTGAAATTGTCGTAAAAAGAGCAGACACAACCAGAGCGGAAAGCACCCCATCCCCATAGAACACAGAGCAGACCACAGGCAGCAGCATGGAAAGCCCAAGGGCGAAGAGAAGAATCCCTGTAATGTAGGTTACGACCGGCCAGCGCATCAAAAGAACTCCAGCTTGACAGTGAGCATCTTCTCAATGCGGGGAACCGCCTCACGGGTGGCAAAAATAATCACCCGGTCATCGGGCATGATAACGCTGTCCCCGGACGGAATGATAACCTCCTCATCGCGGATAATGCAGATCAGGAGGGCCCCCCTGGGAAAGGAGACCTTGCTGATGGGGGTATCCACAAGCTCGGATGTCTGAAGGGCAACCGCCTCGATCACCTCAGCCTGCTCCCCATGAACGCTGATTGCGGACAGCACCTTGCCCTTGCGGATATGCTGCTGAATGGAGTTGATGGCCGAAAGCCTCGGGCTCACGACCTGTTCAACCCCAATGGTGCCCATGAGGGGCAGGTAGGTAAACTTGCTGATCTTGGTGATGGTGTTTTCAGCCCCCATGCTCTTGGCAAGCAGGGAGACGAGAATATTGGTCTCTTCATCGTCGGTGAGAGAGACCACAACATCCATATCCTTGATATTCTCTTCCACCAACAGACTCTGATCGGATCCATCGCCACAGAGAACAACGGCCCGGTTCATGCGTTCAGCGAGAAACCGGCATCGCTCGGGATCTCTCTCCACTATTTTTGTGTGGATATTTTTACTCTCAAGAAAGTCGGCCAGACGCGTTCCGATACGCCCCCCACCCACAATCAGCACCCGGTTCACGGGCTTCATGCGGCGGTTGAAAAGACGCAGAACATCGTTAAGCTTGGTGGATTCACTGATAAAGTAGACAAGGTCGCCGACCTGCAGGGTGTCGCCCCCGTGTGGAACGATAAGCTGCCCCTTTCGAACAATGGCAGCAATGAGGGGCCTTACCCCACCTAAGCGCCCGGGAAGCTCTGCGAGCCGCAAACCGCCGAGAATACTGCCTTCCTCAAGGCGCATTCCGACAATTTTTACGCGACCGCCCTCGAACTCGTTTACATCCACAGCACCCGGAACGCGCATCAACCTGTAGATGGTCTTCACCACCTCGATTTCAGGATTGATGATGGTATCGATATGGGGGGCACTTTTTCGGAAGTGCTCGTGGTAGTCGTCGTAGTCACCGAGACGAATACGTGCCAACTTTTTTGTGGCGGGGGAGAGAATGTCACAGGTAAGGCACGCCACGAGGTTGGTCTCGTCGCTGTCGGTTACGGCCAGCAGAATATCTGCTTTTTTAACCCCGGCATCGATAAGGACATCAGGGCTGCTGCCCGACCCCTTCACCACCTGCACGTCCAGATTCTCCGAAACCCGTTTCAGGGCATCGTCACTGGTATCGACCACCATGACATCTTTGTTCTCAAGGGAGAGCCGACTGGCGATATGAAACCCCACCTCACCGGCTCCTACAATAACGATCTTCAAGCAGTATCTCCTGATCTCATTGGTTCCCGGCGTCTTTCCCCGACACGGCCGGCTGACTGATCTCCAGCTACAAACAAAAACAACATAAAATAACAGAGATTTACCCACCAAAGCACAAGGCACCAACAAAGACACCCGCAGGGCGGGTGGTCGGTTCCGGGTGGGCGTCGGCCCGGCAGCGCATGCGGTATTCCTCTTAGCCTTCAGGATGTTGCATGGAAAAGCGCCTGCAATATATCGCTATGTCATAGCCGATTCCCTGCCCAAGGTCAAACAAATGGCCGCCTCCCTGGCACAAGCGCCTGTCACGCCACAAGGTCTCGGGGTTCACGCCCCCGTCAAACACAACCCCTTCACCGACAGCCAACCCGACAGCAGGCAGTGGTAACAACCGTACGCAACCACCCCATTTTTTTGATTAACAATAGCTTTTAACCGCGGGGTATTGTATCATCATACACAGTACGATGTTTACAAAGATAGCCGACACGAGACTGCAAATGACATCGTTCCCGAACGCGGCGCTCCCCCACCTCCTCTCCTGAGATGTTCATCACCCACCCTCATCGGTACTGCGCGGCAACAACATTGACGCGAACGTATACAAGCCCTTCGGCCTGCCCGCTGCCATACACCTTTAGTATTAGGGAGGACACCATGACAGCCATCCACCCCCTGCCCCAACCGTCTGCCCCGACCCCACCACACGGACGGGATAACCTTGTCCGAATGTACGACGGTGCCATGAGCCACCTTGACTCTGCCCGCAAAAGTGCTCCGGCTCAGCAGAAAGAGAGCATCTCCACCGTCGTAAAAATCCTGAGCAACCTGAAAGAAGTCAGTGAAAAGACAAAGAGCCCGGAGGATGACGGCACAGATCTCTCTGCCCTGTACGCCTATATGATCGATCGACTTTCAATAAGTCATTCCGGCCTGGGTATTGACCCGATCAATGAGGTAAGCTGGCTGCTTCGCAACCTTCGGGATTTCTCCACAAGGCCCAAAGGACGCAGTCCTGTTGACGGCTAACGCGTTCCCTCCCCCCAAGACCACCCCTCCCCAGGCGCCCCCTCGGCGCCCCGGGGGAGGGGCGCCCGTATCCAAAATCATCCCACATCCCACCCCCCGGCATGTTTCAACCATTCATCGTCATTTTTTTCTTAAAGAAAATACCTGACACTCCGATAAGACTCTTAACACGACGGATTGCCCGACACGCTTTGGAAAAAGGATTTTCTAATATGGCGCACAAGGCCTCAGTCGAGACAGACAAATTGATTTCACGGCACGGATGCCGACAATTGAAAGTTAATTTCACGGAGGAAATGACATGGCACTTTCAATCAACACCAACGTTACGTCCCTCAACGCTCAGCGCAACCTGGGCAACACCGCTTCTGGTCTCAACAAATCTCTCCAGAGACTCTCTTCAGGCTTAAGAATCAACTCCGCCAAGGACGACGCCGCAGGTCTTGCCATCACCGACCGTATGACGTCACAGATTCGCGGCTTGAACCAGGCGGTCCGCAACTCCAACGACGGTATCTCCCTTGCTCAGACTGCTGAAGGCGCCCTTCAGGAGACCACCAACGGCCTCCAGAGGATCCGCGAACTGTCTGTTCAGGCTGCCAACGACACCAACACCGCAGAAGACCGCGCATCGATCCAGCTCGAGATTGACCAGCTGGTGTCTGAGATCGACCGAATCGCCGAAGCCACCACCTTCAACAACAAAAACATCCTCAACGGCAGCTCCGGAACCTTTAAGTTCCAGGTCGGCGCAAACGCCAACGAGACCATCGGCGTAGACCTTGTAAACGTCAAGGCCAACGCCCTGGGTGAGCAGCCCGGCATGGTTCAGTCCACCGGTTCCCGTACCTCCCTGTCCAACGATGCAGCCGAAGCAGGCAGCACCGGTATCCAGGAAGGGGCCGCAGGCACCACCATCACCGCCGGCGACGTCACCGTGCAGGTGGCAGGGGCATCCTCTGTGGATATCGCCCAGGCCAAGTACGGCGGCGACATCACCTCAGCCTCCACTGCAGACCTCAAGGACACCAACTCCGCGAACTACGGCGGTGGTAGCGCAAAAGACATTGCCGAGCGTATCAACAGCGTTCGATCAATGAATGAGGAAGATCCCGGCGCAGGCATGGAAGGCAAGAGCCTCGAAGGCGTTTACGCCAAGGCAACCACCAGCTTCCGTGCCTCTGACATGGATGCCGCTGACTACTCCGGCTCCAGCGTTGCCGGCAGTGACGGCGACAAAAACGTCGGCACCGGTTTCATCGACAACAGCGACCTCGTCATCAACGGCGTGGGCGTAGGTCCCGCAGCCTTCAAAGAGAACGATGCCGATGGCAGCCTCACCAACGCCATTAACGCCAAAAGTGAGCTCACCGGCGTCAAGGCAAGCGTAGATGATGACGGTGAACTCGTCCTGACCGCTGAAGACGGCCGTGACATCGTCATGAGCACCACCAACGCGGAAGTCACCAACCTCGTGTTCGGTGGCGGTGGAAAATCCACCTCCTTCGACGCAGGGTTCAACGACCTGCGTGTCAGCGGTTCCGTCAGCCTTACTGCCCAGAACACCCTGTCCCTGGGCGGCGCCAACGCAGCCGATGCTGGTTTTGCAGCCCTTACCGAGGACAACGTCCAGGCCGAGGGTTCCATCGCCAACGCCGACGTCTCCACCATGGAAGCCGCCAACAACACCATCAAGTCTGTTGACAGCGCCATCCGCCAGGTGGACGACATGCGAGCCAACCTGGGTGCGGTTCAGAACCGTTTTGAATCCACCATCCAGAACCTCTCCAACGTTTCCGAGAACTTGAGCGCGTCACGGTCCCGTATCCTTGATACAGACTTCGCGTCTGAGACTGCCAACATGACCAAACTGCAGGTCATGCAGCAGGCTGGTACCGCCATGCTCGCGCAGGCCAACCAGTTGCCTCAGTCAGTTCTCAGCCTGATCGGATAGAGCGTGCTCTCGCACCCTCTGTAAGGGAAGGTTTGCGTTTATCCGGGCACTTAGGGTAAACGCACTGCAATCGTAAGCAAAAGAGTCCGAAGGGCCTTGATGGCCTCAACCATCAGGGCCCCTCGGACACCTTGCCTGCGACAGCATCGGAAAACGTTCACAAAGGCATCATCGGCCAGCCAACAAAAGGCCGTGGCAGCACATGCCAAAGGAGCAGGAACATGGGAGTTTCGGTGGGCGGCATCGTTTCGGGCATCGATCTCGACAGCATTGTCGATCAGATTACCGAAGTGGAGAAGAGACCCGTCAAGGGGTTGGAAGCGAAGAAGGAGGATTTCAAAGTCCTCATCTCCGCTTACGCCAACCTGTCGAAGGAGCTCTCCGGCCTCAGCAACGCATCCCGTTCTCTTCGTTACCCCAGCTCCTTTACCGCACGCACGGCTACCTCTCCCAACCCAGAAAGTTACACGGTTTCCGCCGGCTCATATGCCCGGGAAGGAAGTTACACCCTGGAGGTAAACCAGCTGGCCTCCGGCCAGAAGATGGCCACCGGCCCGTTCCTGGAGGATGCTGTCCCCGGCGGTGGCACCCTCACCCTTCAGGTGGGAGAAGAGGACCCCATGGAGATCACCGTGGGCGCCAACTTCACCCTCCATGACCTTTCCAATGCCATCAATGCAGAAAAAGGCGGTGTGACAGCCGGGGTGATCTTTGATGGTGAACACCACTTCCTTACCCTCTCGGCCAACGAGACCGGGGCGGAAAACACCATCAACGTTTCGGTTACAGCTGATGAGGACGGGGATACGGACGACAACTCCGGACTCTCTTCCCTGGTGGCCTGGGGAGACGAGGAGGGCGAAGGCGCAGGTGACAAGGCGTTTCACGTCACCCTGGAAGCACAGGATGCCATTATAAGCGTTGACGGGGTCTCCAACATCCACCGCCCCTCCAACACCATCACCGACGTTGTGAAGGATGTGACGCTGACCCTCACCGACACCACGGCCCCCACGACATTTTCTGTGGCCATGGACCAGGGAGCCATCGCCGAAAAGCTGAACACCTTTGTGGAAAAATACAACAATGTCCTTACCTTTTTCTTCAACAGCCAGAAGTATAACGGCGAAGGGGAAGAGCAGGGAACCCTCTTCGGCGATCAGACAGCCAACCGCATCAACGGTGCCCTCACCCGGATTACTGCAGGAACGGTCTCGGGAAATGACAGCTTCAGTTATCTTTCCGATATCGGTGTCACCATGCGACGGGTCACGGACAAGGAAGACCCCGAATACGGGAAACCTTTCCTGGAAATTGACCAGGGAAAACTGGGCCAGGCTGTCACCGAAAACCCCGAAGACCTGAAGCGATTCTTTACCAGCATCGATGAAGGCAACGAAGGCTTCGCCGTTCGAATGTGCACCCAGATTGAAGGGTTCACCGACCCCTCGGCCGGCATCATCTCCTCCGGGAGCAAAGGCCTCAAAACCAAGATAGGCAACATCGACAAACAGATCACCAGAGTTGAGGACAAGGCGGAACGATCGGAGGAGAGGCTTCGAAAGAAGTTCAACTCCCTGGAAAGCTTACTGGCGGAATACAAAGTTACCAGCGATCACCTGGCCTCCCAGTTGAAGGCTCTGCCCGGAATATCCAAGCAGTAGATCCGGAAGCAAGGGCTGACAAGACCCGTTTCCGTCAAAGTTGAAGGAGCTCACACCTATGACACCCATGAGTTACAATGCGTATGCAGCATCGGCCGTTCGGGAAGACCTCCCCAAGGACCGCATCCTCATCATGCTCTACGAAGGCTCTATCAAATTCATCCACCTCGCAGCACGGGGCATTGACGAAAACCGTCCGGCGCTTAAAGGGGAATACATTTCCAAGGTCCTGGCCATCATCACCGAACTCACCGCAGCCCTGGATATGGAACGCGGCGGGGAGATTGCCGAAAACCTGGCTTCCCTCTACGAGTACATGGTCAAACGTCTCACAGAGGCCAATGTACAAAACAGCACGGAGCCCCTCCATGAGGTTGAGAAACTCATCATGAGCCTGAAAGAGGGCTTTTCCGAAGCGTCTCGCATTCGAAAGCAGTCCGCGGTACGACGCCCTGAAAAGCCAAGGGAGAGCTGTGGTGTCTCTGTTGCCATCTGATAACCTCATCGACGTCATCACGGCCATGGAGGCACTGATGGACAAAGTAGAATCCTCTCTGGATTCTGCCGACCCAGACGCCCTATTCACCATGGCCAGGCACCAGGCAGCCCTCATGGAAAAGATCAAAGAACTGCCAGTGCCCCAAGAGAGCGCTCAATCCCTCTCTCGCACCCTGGAACGAAGTCGACACCTTGCCCTGCGCATTGAAGGGGAGATGGACGCCATCCGCTCCCTCCTCACCGCATCGGCAAACAAAAAACGCATAAGTGGAGCCTACGCCTCCTCTTACTAATCGGCGGAGCCCATTGCCACATGCCGCCGTACCCTGGCAGAACAATCTGAAAACCAGGCCCGCACACGGAGATGATCATGCCCCCCCAAGAGCGACCTCTCCGCCTGTGGGCCCCAAAATAAGACAAGAGAGATCACCATGATGCAACCCGTATCCCAAGTCCAACACCAGATGCCGTCCCGCCGCGATGATATCGCTGCCGTGGAACCCGTCCAAGCCACCAGAAACTCCGAAGCCTCTTCGGAAAGCACGGCAAATGCCGATGCGAAAAGTGAAAAGGCTCGCGCCCTCCAAGAGAAACTAATGCGCGAAGAAGGCCTCTCCCAGGAGACCCTTGATGAGATCTCCCGGGACCTTGAAACCCTGCACGCCGTTGGCCTGAACTTTACCCAACACGAAGCAACCGGCCGTACCATGGTCCGTATCACCAACCGTGACACCGAAGAGGTCATTCGCGAGATTCCAGTAAAACAGGTCCTTGATCTTGCAGCAAAAATTGAAGAGATGGTCGGCATGCTCTTCGATGAAAAAGTGTAATACGACGTTTAGCCCCTCCCCTTCATCCCCCCCTTGATTTTCATCCGGCGCAGTCGGGACGGGATAGTTGCGTCCTTTTTTGAGCATTCCCCCAGTTGATCTTTACTTCTTCCTCAACCCCCCTTCCCACACACAAAAAACCGCTCTTTTCATCAACCCAGAGTTAAACATACACCACTGAAATTACAGCCCATCTTCCCACGCCACATGCAACGTTACCCCATATGATCATTGTTAAAACAATTTGCTTTTCGTTTTCATTTTTGCTAATTTTTATAGTTTATCAGTGATATTTCCTTATAATCATAGGTTTTCTTGAAAATAGGGAGCGTCCTGGTAACTGGTTTCCACCCGAAACGGTGTGGAAATCAGAAAGTGGAGAGACGTGCAAGGAGGCTCCTGCACCTTTTTCCAACCCCGAAAACCGCCCGGAGGCATAGCGCTTGAGTCACCTCACTGCAACGTGCCCCGGAAGTTGGCGGGTCGTTTTAACTTGGGTTTAATAACCACCACACTACTTTCAGGAGGCGTGAATGAAAAGAGTACTGATACCTGTCCTGGCCCTGATGTGCCTGGCCCTGTGTGCATCCACCGGGATGGCCGCTGGCGCTGACAAATACACCGTGAAACTCGCCATGGATGCCGACCCGGTCTCCCTTGACCCCCATGTTCAGCTCTCAGGCGCCATGCTCGCATACTCCCATGTGGCATTTGACCCACTTGTTCGCTGGACCCAGGACATGAAGCATGAAGGTCGCCTCGCAACAAAGTGGGAGCGTATCGACAAGCTGACCATGCGTTTCTGGCTGAGAAAAGACGTGAAGTTCCACAGCGGCAACCCCTTCACCGCCAAGGACGTGGCCTGGACCTTCAAGCGCCTCCAGAAGAGTGTTGACTTCAAGGCGATCTTCGAACCCTACGAAGCCATCAACATCATCGATGACTACACCATCGACATCGTCACCAAAAAGCCCTACCCCCTTCTCATCAACACCGCCACCTACATCTTCCCCATGGACAGCGCCTTCTACTCCGGCACTGACGAAAACGGCCAGCCCAAGGACGCAATCATCAAGAGCGGCCCCTCCTTCGCTCTCAGCCATGCATCCGGAACCGGCCCCTTCAAGGTCACCTACCGTGAGCATGGTGTAAAGACTGTCTACGAGCGTTTTCCCGGCTACTGGGACACCAACTCCCCCGGCAACGCACAGAAGATTGTCCTGACCCCCATCAAGAACAACGCCACCCGTGTGGCGTCTCTGCTCTCCGGAGACACCGACTTCATCTACCCCGTCTCCCCCCAGGACTTCAAGCAGATCGAAAAGAACAAGAAGACCAAGCTGGTCACCCTTCCCGGTGCCCGTATCATCACCTTCCAGATGAACTCCAGCCGTCGTCCTGAATTCAAGGACGTACGCGTTCGTCAGGCCATCGTTCACGCCATCAACAACGAAGGCATCGTCAAAAAGATCATGAAAGGCTTCGGTACTGCCGCTGCCCAGCAGGGTCCCAAGGGTTACCTCGGTTACAAAGAGGAGCTCACCCCCCGCTACGACCTGAAAAAAGCCAAGGCCCTCATGAAGGAAGCCGGCTACGCCAAGGGTTTCGAGTGCTCCATGATCGCCCCCAACAACCGCTACGTAAACGACGCCAAAATCGCCGAAGCGGTTGCCAACATGCTGGCCAAGATCAACATCAAAGTGACCCTGAAAACCATGCCCAAGGCCCAGTACTGGGATGAGTTCGATGCCAAGGTTGCTGACATCCAGATGATCGGATGGCACTCTGACACCGATGACTCAGGAAACTTCAACGAGTTCCTCACCATGTGCATCAACCCCGAGGCCGGTTACGGCCAGTACAACAGCGGCACTTACTGCAACGTGACCGTGGACGCGCTCACTCTGGCTGCCCAGTCTGAGACCGACGTCGAAAGGCGCACCGCCATTCTCCAGGAGATCGAGCAGGTCCTCTATGACGATGCAGCCTTCATTCCCATGCACTGGCAGAACCTTGCATGGGCTTCTGCAAAGGGCCTGAAGATCGAGTCCATCGTTAACGAACAGAACTTCCCCTACCTTGGCGATCTTGTTGTCGAGTAATGGTTTGAAGTGAACGACCCTGGCCGGTTCTGCCGATATTTCATTGGCAGAACCGGCCATTTTTTTAGTGGATTCATTTGCATTCCACCGGAAAAGTATGGTTGAATGCTGGCGTTTCATTCACTGTAGAGGGAACTTTCCTCCCTTGCCGGCTGTACCCGCTACCTTCCGGTGCCCACACGTAAAGGACACCGGAAGGTAGCGGGTAGAACACCCAGGGCATCAAGCCGAAACGCGGCCTTAAAAAAGGCTTCGCTTCGCACCGCCGACACGGCGGTTACCCAATGTATCGTTAGAAAAGGACGCAACCAGACCCATGTTTGCATTTACTGTTAAACGCATTTTGCAGGCCCTGTTCGTTATGCTGATCATCAGCTTCCTGGGCTTCTCCATCAAACACCAGTTTGGGGATCCCATACGGGACATTGTGGGGATCCAGGTCTCCGTCAAGGACCGTGAGATTCTCCGGGAAGAGATGGGGCTGAACGACCCCTTCATGACCCAGTATGTAAGATTCCTGAAAAACGCTACCCACGGCGATCTCGGCACCTCCTTCTTCCACAAGAAACCGGCCATGGACGTCATCCTCGCCAAGGCACCGGCCACCATCGAACTGGTGTTTGCGGCCAGCCTCATCGTCATGTTCGTCTCCATTCCGGCCGGCATCTTCGCCGCCATCAACCCCAAACACTGGTTCTCCCGGGTCACCATGGGGGGGAGCATCGTGGGGGTCTCGATACCGGTCTTTCTTACGGCCATCCTCATGATCTATTTTTTCTCGATCACATTGGAGTGGTTCCCCTCCTACGGCAGGGGCGAGACGGTCAACCTCTGGGGATGGCACACGGGCCTTCTCACCATCGACGGCCTCATGCATCTCGTCATGCCCGCCGTCGCCCTCTCCTCCATCATGCTGCCACTCTTCATCCGGCTCATTCGATCTGAAATGATGGAAGTCCTGGAGACGGAGTACATCCGCTTTGCCTACGCCAAGGGCCTCAAGAAGCGTCGCATCCGGTACGTCCACGCCTTTAAAAACACCCTGCTTCCCGTCATCACCGTGGGCGGCGTCCAACTGGGCATCATGCTCGCCTACACCATCCTCACCGAAACGGTCTTCCAGTGGGGTGGGTTGGGCTTTATGTTCCTTGAGTCTGTCGAACGATCGGACACCACCCTTTTGGTGGCCTACATCATCTTTGTGGGCGCAATCTTTGTCATCGTCAACACCTTCGTGGATATCATCTACGGACTCGTCAATCCCACCATCCGGGTCTCGGGGAGAAAATGAAACAGTCGCTACAAAATTTCAAAGATTCGTATCTCTTTTACAGCTTTAAAAGAGACAAAATCGCCATTATCAGCTTTGCCATTCTGCTGGTACTCGTGGTCCTGAGCTTTTCAGCCCCGCTGATCGCCCCTTACAACCCCTACGATGCCGAGTCCATCGACATCATGAACTCCGAAATGCCCCCGGCATGGATGGAGGATGGATCGTCTGAATTTCTCCTGGGCACCGACCAGCAGGGGCGAGACCTGGTCTCAACCATGATGTACGGCATGCGCCTGTCGATTCTCATCGGCCTGGGTGCCGTCATGCTGCAAGCGGTCATCGGCATCAGTGTGGGCCTCATCGCCGGGTACTTAGGTGGGAGGCTCGACAACTTCCTCATGCGCCTGGCCGACATCCAGCTATCCTTTGCCACCATGCTGGTGGCCATTCTTGTGAGCGCCATCTTCCAGACGATGTTCGGGGCGAGCCGCTACAATGAACTGGCTGTGCCCCTTCTCGTTATCATTATCGGCATCGCCGAGTGGCCCCAGTACGCACGTACCGTGCGCGCCTCGGTTCTCGGAGAAAAGGGCAAGGAGTATGTGGAAGCCGCCAAGGTGGTGGGCCTTTCCAAGGTACGCATCATGTTCCGGCACATCCTGCCCAACACCATGAGTTCGGTTCTCGTCATCTCCACCGTGCAGGTGGCCAACGCCGTCATGAGTGAAGCCGCCCTCTCCTTTCTGGGCCTCGGCATGCCGGTGAACCGCCCCTCACTGGGTTCCCTCATCAACGCTGGATTTGAATACATCTTCAGCGGTGCCTGGTGGATCACCTTGTTTCCCGGCATCTTTCTGGTACTCCTGGTCCTTGTCATCAACCTTCTCGGGGACTGGCTCAGGGATGTGCTGAACCCCAAGCTTTACAAAGGATAAAGGTGACGTTTGATTATGGAACCGATACTCGACATAAAAAACCTTGATGTAAAATTCGCCCTTCGAACCGGCGAGGTCACCGCCATCGACAACCTCAACCTGTCCCTTAACAAGGGGGAACGGCTGGGCATTGTGGGGGAGAGCGGGGCCGGCAAATCAGTCCTGGGCTTCTCCATCATCAACCTGATCCGAAAACCCGGTTTTATCGGCAACGGGTCCATTGACTTTCGGGGCAAGCAGATCTCCACCTACTCGGAAGAGCAGATCCGCAACATCCGTGGCAACCGTATCAGCATGATCTTTCAGGACCCCATGATGGCCCTGAACCCGGTCCTTACCATCGGCACCCAGATGACCGAGGCCATCTTCGCCCACATGGACGTAAGCCAGGAGGAAGCCGAGCGCATTGCCCTGGAAAAGTTGGCCAAGGTGCATATCCCGGCCCCTGAGAAACGACTGAACCAATACCCCCACGAGTTCTCCGGGGGCATGCGGCAGCGAATCATCATCGCCATCAGTCTCCTTACGAGCCCGGACCTCATCATTGCCGATGAGCCCACCACGGCCCTGGATGTCACCATCCAGGCCGAGATCATGGACCTGCTCATCGAGCTGTGTGAATCCGAAGGCATGAGCCTGATTCTCATTACCCACGATCTCGGGGTGGTCTCAGAGGTCACCGAGCGCATCGCCGTCATGTATGCCGGTCGGGTGATTGAAAGTGGCCCCACCGAAGCCATCATAAAAAACCCACAGCACCCTTACACCCAGGGACTCATCAAGGCCCTGCCTGAAAGCCGCAAGCCAGGAGAGCCCCTCTACCAGATTCCGGGCATGATGCCGACCCTTACAGATATCCCTCCCGGCTGCGCCTTCAACCCCCGCTGCCCCATGAGGGGAGATATCTGCATGACGAAACGGCCCGAGGCGGCCTTTGCCGATGAAAAAACAGGCCACATGGCCGCCTGCCACCTTGTCTCGGGAGACCTTGCATCATGAGCACACAGTCCAGCACACCCATTCTGAGCCTTAAAAACATCGTGAAGCACTTCGACATCTCCGGAGGCTTCCTGGAAAAGCTGCGCTTAACAGATGGCAAACTGAGCCTTCAAAGCACCATCGTCAAGGCGGTCAACAGCGTCAGCTTCGATATCCTGGAAGGGGAAACCTTAAGCGTTGTGGGGGAAAGCGGTTGCGGCAAATCAACCCTGGCCCGATGCGTCATCGGCATCCATGAGCCCAACAGCGGGGAGATCTACTTTCGGGGAGAACGCATTGATGAGCTCTCCCCCAAGGCGATGATGCCCTATCGCGCGAAGATGCAGATGGTTTTCCAGGACCCCTACTCCTCTTTGAACCCGCGCCTGACGGTCCAGAAAACCCTGGAGGAGCCCTTCAGGTTCCACAACCCGGGCGTGGGCAGCGGAGAGGTGAAAGACCGCATCGACGAAGTCATGGAACAGGTGGGCGTAGACCCCAAGTGGGCCCTTCGCTATCCCCATGAGTTCTCCGGCGGCCAGCGCCAGCGCGTCAGCATCGCACGGGCCCTGATGGTGGACCCCGCCTTTATCGTGGCCGACGAACCCATCAGCGCCCTGGACGTCTCCGTACAGGCACAGATCCTCAACCTGCTGATGGAAACCCAGGCAAAGCGCGGCCTCTCCTACATGTTCATCTCCCACGACCTCTCTGTGGTACGCCATATCAGCAGCAGGGTCGCCGTCATGTACCTGGGAACCCTCTGCGAGCTCTCCGACTCGGAAAGCCTCTACAACGAGCCGAGGCACCCCTACACAAAGGCCCTGCTCAGCGCCATCCCGCAGATGGGCGGAAAAAAAGGCCACATTCGCCTCAAAGGGGAGGTCCCCTCTCCCATCAACCTCCCCACGGGATGCGTCTTCCACGGCCGGTGCCCGTATGCCGATGAGCGATGCGAGCAGGAGGTCCCCGAGGCAAAAGTCAACGGCTCCAGCCTCGTGGCCTGCCACCGGGTGGAAGAGGGCGCTCTCTAAGAAAAGAGCCACTCATCTTTGCAGATAAAAAAAGGGCGTAAACGGACAAACAGCCTTCCGTTTACGCCCTTTTTGTTTTTAACGCCTCCGGCGGCCAGGGGGTGACCCCCTGGACCCCAGATTGCGGACGAGTTTGACCCTCGTTCCTCGGGACGAACTCGTCCGCGAAGAAATCGAAGCGCTCTTCAGACCACACAAAAACGATTGATCCACATCAGCAGCTGTTCACGGGCGTAGCCCGTCAGCAAATATGATCGACCCGAGGAACGAGGGGCGGGAGTATTCGCAACCCGCTTTCAAGGTGTTTTCCGCTACAGTGGCTTCGCCACCCTCGCCGCCGGAGGCACTCTTTTTAACCCTGCGGTAGCTTATTTTGTCTCGGAGTCGGTTTGATTGGAGGTGCGGTGGGCGATGAAGTACTTGAGCTGGGCCTTCTGGTTGGCGTTAAGGCCCACGAACCGGACCCGCCTCTGGCGCATGATGATGGTGGACAATGAGGAGGGGTTGTCGATTTCGACGTCTTCCACCGTCTCGTAGGGCATCTTTTCGAGGTAGAACCCGTTGTCCCCCACGTAAATATGGGTCTCCACGGGTTCTTTGGGCTGATCGTCATGGACGATATAGCGAAAGCAAAGCCCGTTCATGCTGATGTCCACAATGGGGCCCACCTTGCTCGAGTCCGGAGACAGGGCAGCATAGGCACCATCACTTGCGCGATAACGTCTGTGGGCACGTCTGTCAGCCATCTCCTGGGATTTTCCGATCATTGTGGCTCCATGGCGAGTTCGTATGGAAAGGGTGCCTTTATTATTAGGCATAATTAGAACATTTGTAGCACAATCCTACCGGCAAGGCAAATCGAAATACTACCTAAATCAAACCATAGCGGGCTTTTCATTACTCTTACCAAACAACAGTTCAGTCATTACCTGAATTTAAAACAGAATTAAAAAAGGGTGATGTTGTAGTGATTTACCTTAAAAACAGGTTGCAGGAAGCCAGGCGAAATGCCACGACTGCGTCAGGCGTCATCGCCCAGTGGAAATCGTGGCAGAAAAAGCTCGGCAAGCGCCATATCATCCGGTGTGGTAATTTTGATATTGCACCTGCTGCCCGTGATGACAGTGACCGGATCCCCCATGCGCTCCACAAGAGACGCGTCATCGGTCCCCAGCGCCTTATCCTCCCGCGCCTTCTCATGGGCCCTGGCAAGCAGGGAAAACCTGAAAACCTGAGGAGTCTGAGCCATCCATATCCCGTCACGGGGGAGGGTGGCCGCGATGGTTGTCTCCTCGTTCACATGCTTGAGGGTTTCAAAGGCAGGAACCCCCAGAATCGCGGCGCCGTCCATCTCCGCCTGCTCCAGGACGCGTTGAATCTCGTCATGTGAGACAAAGGGGCGAACCCCGTCGTGGACAGCCACCAACCCCTTAAAAGAGGCCCCAAGAGCCACCAGTGCGTTGTACACGGACTCCTGGCGTTCGGCACCACCGGCAACAAGCTCTATGCGATCTCCCCCGGTAACGCTTTTCAAAAGGTCTGTTCGGATAAAAGGGAGATCGTCCCCAGGGGCAGCCAGGACGATTCGATCAATCTGTGGGCAGGAAAGAAAAACGCGTAGGGTACGAACAAGGACAGGAACGCCGCCCAGCTCCAGGTACTGCTTTCGGGTGGCGGCTCCCATGCGGAGACCTTTGCCTCCGGCGACAATGATGGCGGCGATACTCATAGGTTGAGGACTCTCTCAGGTGAACGGATCCACAAGACCGCCCCGGAAAAGGCGAAGGTAAAGACGGGTGCTTGAACACACCCTACTTGAGGTATTTGAGCTCTTTGGGAAGGGGCAATCCCTTTCCCATGGAATCTTCGGCGTAATTGACAGAGGCGAGTATCTCTATGTCGGCAAGGGCCCTGGTGTCCCCTTCAAAGGTCACCTCCCTCACCTCCTCCTTCTGAATTTTCCCACCGGCCCACTGAATATCCAGGACGCTGCTGGCATCGAACCGGTCGCCGTTAACCACCAACTCGACCTCACCGCCATAGTTCTGAACAATCTTGGCCACCATGAGGCTGGGCCTTGCATGAAAGCCCCGTGTCTCAGGAATCCCTACGGTGATGGAACCTCTTTCAATGTTTTCGTTCAGCACTTCCTTGGCCAGGCGTTTGCCGCAGCTCATGAAGTGACAGGCATAAAAAAGACCGTAGTTGATGGTTCGGTCCAGAAGCATGTCGGGATCAACCAGATCCAAAAGCCGGCTCCGCACTGAGCGGTAGGTGGTAATGGATCCGACCTCATGGAGGTGGCGCTCGTAAAAGTGAAGCAGCCGTCCCTGAACCTCGAGAATATGCAGCACCACGGAAAAATGGGCACGAAGCTGTTTGAGCTTGCGATTGCCATGCCTGAAGCCCCCTTGAATAACGTAGGAGTCGAAGGAGGACTGGAGGTTGTGAACCACCATTTCAAACCCTCGGATCTCGACCTCGTTGACCTTGGCTGGAACCATTTCACGGATCGCGTCAAGGGATTGGGACTCATAAAAGGTAAAGGGGGCAAAGAGCTTGGCAATGCTCAGAAATTCACTGGAAATCTTGACAATATGCTTGCGCTGGTCGTGACCGGCATCGTCATCGATATTGTACTCAAGCATTTCGCCTGACACCACGCCGGGAAAGTTCGCCTGATCGTACCCGCCTTCCGGAACGCGAATGTTGAGGCGCTTCGCCTCTTCGATGACGGCCGGTGCGGCTTTTCTCAACACATCATTCAAAAAATCGAGGGTTTTCTGGCCCTCGTTTTCAAAGTCTGCAATGTCGGGAAGATCGTAAAACGCCATGCGATTGGCAATGTGGCGCTGGGAGTAGCAGCTGATGCTGATATGACAAACCAGGGACGTCAGCTCACGGTAATAAAACCAGTCCCGGTTGTTTTTGGCACCGTGGAGGTCAAGAAAATCCTCCAGAAGATGGCTGGTGGCTCTCAGGCGTGAGTAGAGCTTTTTGGTAAAAGGATTCTCACCCCTGTCGAATCTTGCAATATAGACACAGGCCTTAAGAAAATCGTGGGAATAAATCTGCACTTTTTCTTTAAACGTAATGGAACATGCCGTCAGTTTCTCTGCCATAAAGCCTGTCGCCTGCCTGTGTTTCGAAAAAAAGCCCTTCCAGGGCTTTTTTCGGATCAATCCATAAAAAATGAAGACGGTTGAAGGGGCACGTAAGCCGAATTTTGTTCCCCGCCTCGGTTACCCGAAGACGAGGCGATGATCATTCATCTAGGATGCCGGTTACCCGACACCTCACGCGACCTACCCGGAAGCTCAGGCGGGCAGCCCTCAAACACTTCCCTATTTGGTCTTGCACCGGGTGGGGTTTACCCAGCTTCTCCGATCACCCGGAGAACTGGTGCGCTCTTACCGCACCCTTTCACCCTTACCCCGTACCCGAAGGTACGTGGCGGTCTACTCTCTGTTGCACTTGCCTTCGCGTTGCCGCGACTCCACGTTATGGAGCACCCTGCCCTGCGGTGTTCGGACTTTCCTCCCGGTTGCCTTGGCAACCCGGCGATCATCTGTGCCCCTCCAACCGTCTTTCGATTGTTTGACCGTGTTATACCCCAAAATGAGGGAAAGGAAAATGACCATTTTCACCTTGACGCACATCCTTTCCAACCCCCCATCCAACAGCCTGTCCCAAGGGAGGGTCAGGCAGAGTTTTTACTGTAGAGAACGCGATGGCACCGGGGACAATGATGGAGCCCGCCGTCCCTTTCAATTTCAATGGCTTGCTGAGGGGGAATGTTCATAAAGCAGCCATAGCAGGTACCGGCAGCAACCGCTACCACGGCAAGTCTGTCACTGGTTTTCAGCAGCTTCTCATAATGCTCCAGAAGACCCGGGGGCACATTTTTAGCGACCTCAACCCGCTCGCTGGCCATGTTTTCGATGGATTCACGCTCCTCGGCGGTCTCATTGTAGATCTCTTGCTCAATGCTCTTCACCTTCTCTGATTCGGCATCATGAGCGCTCGTGATCTCGGCCATTTTTTTCTCACGGCCTTCCAACTCATCCATCATGAGGATCAACACCTCTTCAAGCTCGCCCACACGCTTGGTGTTGTCGTCCACCTCCCGTCGAAGAACCTGGTAGTCCTTGTTGTTTGTCACAACGCGAAGGTACTCCTGACTTTTGGTCACACGGGTATTGAGCTCGACAATCTCCTCTTCGATGGCCGCATATCGCTTCTTTTCACCGGTCAACTCCTCACGGGCGGCTTCAAGCTCTGCTTCAAGCTCCTTCAAGCGCTTGCCCTGCACCGATGTCTTGGTGCCTACCCCTTCCAGCTTCTTTTCAATCCGCGCCGTCTCAGTCTCAATCTCCTGAAGACGCTTCAGGGCTACGATATGCTCCTGGGTCACGTTAAGATTACGCATGTAAGTTTTAAGCCTCCAAGGTCTATGGACCGGCCCTAAGCCGGTGGATGTGTCATTATCTAATGGGCTGCATCGCCGCCCTTTTATATATGGCCTGCCTCACTGCATCACGCAGCGCGGTTGTCAAACAAAGGCAAAGGGGTCTTTTTCCATGGTGCTCGCCACAACGTCCACCCCAAGGCCCCTCTCTTTGATTTTCGCCTTGAGAAGCCGGGTCAGGAGGGTACACACAAAGTGCTCCGTCCCAAAATGGCCGGCATCCACAAGCCCCCGCCCCTTCTCAAGAGCTGTTTGGGCATCATGGTACTTCAGTTCACCACTGATAAACACGTCGGCCCCGCTTTTATAAAAGTTCTTCATCAACGAGGCGCCGCTGCCGGTACAGACAGCAGCCCGTGTTACCGGCATATCGGGATCTCCGACCACCTTCACAGACGGCATGCCAAACACCTCTTTCACGCGCTCGGCAAGGAGCTTAAGTGTTGTGGGAGGCTCAAAACTCCCAACCCGGCCCATGCCCGCGCTTGCTTCGTCACCGTCAGACGTCCTTACCATGGGGTAAATGTTGTACTCCATGGTTTCATAAGGGTGAACATCCCGCACCACAGCCAGCACGTGATCGATCTGGGACCGTTTCACAACGGTCTCCACACGGATCTCGTCCACGCAACTCATCTCGCCCGAACTGCCTTCAAATGGTTCGGCGTCACTGCCTGGCATGTACGTCCCACGGCCGGGCGATGAAAATGAACAGCAACTGTACTTTCCGATGGAACCGGCCCCTCCGGAAAAGAGCGCCTTCATCACCTTGTGACGGTACTCTTCAGGGACAAAAAAGACGAGTTTCACGGTTTCAGCGTCGGAGGAGGGCACCAGGGGGGCTAACCTGTTCATCCCAATCATACGGGAAAACGCAGCATTGAGCCCTTCGGGGGCACTGTCTAAATTGGTATGGGCTGAGTAAATGGAGAGGGGGGAGGAAACGGAGCGGGAAAGGATATCGCCAAGGGGGGAGGCAAGATCCAGGGTCTTTATGGGGGCGAAGATCAGAGGGTGATGTGTAATCAGCATCTCCGCCCCATCGGCTGCGGCTGCAGCCACCACCTCCGGGGTGGGATCGAGGGCGATGTGAATCCGAGTGACGACCTGGTCTCGCCGGCCAACCTGCAGCCCCACATTGTCCCACGATTCGGCAAGGGATGGTGGGGCCAGCTCCTCCATTATGGAGATAATCTCAGAAACGGTAACGCTCATCTCTCCTCCATTCGTCTCGAAGGCCACTGCCCCATGCCACGACTTCAGGCAAAGGCACAGACGCCCTCTCAATAAAAAAGGCGTGGTGGCCTTTCAGCCAGCACGCCTTGGTGTCTACAAACTGCTTCGGCATTTTGCTGCATCTTGCATGGTGCATCATCCGCCTCGGTTCATGGAAGTGAAGTGTGTGAATGCCCCTGTGACAGGCTCTTTCCTTCCATGGTAATTTTTGCTGGTGGGCCCACCTGGATTCGAACCAGGGACCGACCGGTTATGAGCCGGTGGCTCTACCAAGCTGAGCTATAGGCCCTTGCATTAAAGGTGAGTATCCTTACCCTTGGCGCGCACCTTTTGTCAAGTGTTATCCACCTTGAAAAGGTATGAGCTGCGCCCCCCTCACCGCTTGCGGGGACGGGGGCGACTCCGCCTTATATTTCGATAAAGCTCTTGAGCTTTTTGCTTCGGGTCGGGTGTCTCAATTTTCTCAGGGCCTTGGCTTCAATTTGTCGGATCCGCTCACGGGTGACGGCAAAATCCTTGCCCACCTCTTCCAGGGTATGATCCGCCTTCTCACCAATGCCAAAGCGCATTCGAAGGACTTTTTCCTCCCTCGGTGTAAGGGTGGCCAGAACCTTTCGGGTCTTTTCGGCCAGGTTCATGTTCACCGCCGCATCGGAGGGGAGCATGAACTTCTTGTCTTCGATAAAATCGCCAAGATGGCTGTCTTCCTCTTCCCCGATGGGGGTCTCGAGGCTGATGGGCTCCCTTGCGATTTTCAGAACACGACGGACCTTATCAAGCGGGATCTCCATCTTCTCAGCGATCTCCTCAGGGGAGGGCTCACGCCCGAGCTCCTGCACCAGGTATCGGCTGGTCCGGATCAGCTTGTTGATGGTTTCGATCATGTGCACCGGAATACGAATGGTGCGCGCCTGGTCAGCAATGGCCCGTGTGATGGCCTGTCGAATCCACCAGGTGGCATACGTACTGAACTTATAGCCCCTTCGGTATTCAAACTTATCCACCGCCTTCATCAAGCCGATATTGCCCTCCTGAATCAAGTCGAGAAACTGCAGGCCACGGTTGGTGTACTTCTTGGCAATACTCACAACAAGGCGAAGGTTGGCCTTGACCAGCTCACTCTTGGCCTCCTTGGCCCGAACCTTGCCTTCCTCAATGGATGAGGCGATGCGGGAGAGAATACGACCGTTGGCCTTGATGCCGAGCTCGCGTTCTTCAATAAGGTTCTGCAGGTAAACGAAGTCGGGGTAAATCTCACGGAGCTTCTCTTCACCCATGGCACTCTTGTCAGAGGCCCACGCCATGAAGGTCTCCTCATCGACAAGCTGCCCCCTGAATTCTGTCACAGAGGTGCCAAAGGTGTCGGCGCAACGGCCCATCACCTTGTTCATGGCATCAAACCAGCCGATGTTCTCCAGAATTTTGGCATCGATGATGTCGGAGACACTCACCTCAAGACGCCACTCCTTCAGGAGGTTGAATATCTTTTCGGTTCGACGGCTCACGGAACGCCTGATCTTGCGCTGCTCATCCGAAGAGAGTTCCTCGGTAAAGATTCGGTTCCGAAGACCCGTGTTCTCTTCATGGACGGTGCGAATTTCGGCAATGGTTTCCAGG
>Ga0209692_10002333_pt1 | contig 21297 bp, 6 predicted proteins | sample tdDd472_FD_187129 | JGI IMG/M metagenome (GOLD analysis project Ga0209692, IMG submission 187129) | Marine sediment microbial communities from the Atlantic coast under amendment with organic carbon and nitrate - tdDd47.2 (SPAdes)... | ecosystem: Environmental > Aquatic > Marine > Coastal >... | reverse complement strand
CGCATTGTTGCACCAATTGTTCGAACCGTTCCCTTATACAAATATGCGTAAGCATTATCTACATCAATGGTAGAAATATATTTAAATTCTCTTTCGCAAGTTTTGTACTCCGGAAACTTATTTTGAATAATACCTGCCAGCTTACATGACCATTGATCAACAATAGGATCGTATAAAAATCCATACTTATGTGCTAAACTCTGATCCGCTTCAAATCTTCCATGCTGATCAGCACTAAAAGGTAAGTACTCTTCATAACGACTAATTAAATAAAAACTAGCTGCAAACAAATCAAAAGGCACATCTGAATTATGAGATGTCTCAAAAAATATTTTATAGTTTTCCCATTCGCTTACCTTAATCTTTTTTTGCAAGATATCTGTTTCAAATAAAAAACTTACTGGCTCTATTTGAACGCTCCCTTCAATTTTTTCACTTGAATAATTTAACTTGGCTAACTTAGAAGATTTAAACTCAGTTTGATCCTGAGTTAATTGGAATTCAACCCCTTGAACATCTTTAAAAATGAATTTTAAGATAAACTCAAGTCTTGGCGAAGTTTTTGGTGAATATATTAAAATCAATTTGCTTAGGATTTAGTTTAATCCAAATTTACAAAAAAATAATATTACTAAATGTAAAAATCACATCACACTTCGACAAGCTCATTATAACAAAGAAAAAAATGCTTATCATGCTTAGTTTATCGAAACATGGACAAGTTTTATGATTATTCAAATTCAACAATTGTAATTCCTGAACCACCGAATTGAATACTTTCGTCGTGATATGATTTTATAACATCTACTGTTTCAAGATATTGACGAATTAATTGCCTTAAAATACCATCTCCTTTACCGTGTAGAATTTTAATGGTACTCATATTTATAACTATTGCTTCATCAACAAAATCATTCACAATTTGCAAGGCTTCTTCTGCTCTCTTTCCACGAACATCAATCTCAGGCTTGAATTTTAATCGTCGTTCTCCAAAATCCCAAGATGATTTTTGTCCTGATCCGGATTTTACACCGGCTATTTTATTATATTTTTTCTCTGAAATTTTCTCCAAACGCTTTTTATCAACCGTGGTAATCATATTACCAAACGCTACCATTATGCTATTTGCATTTACATCAAGCACCTCTCCCACTGAATCTTGTCCGTACAACTGAACTTTATCGCCCTTTTCATAGGAATTAACATCAGTTACTTTCTTTTCATCCAGTTTTTCTTCTGTTTGATTATCCTTCTTTTTCTTTCCTTGCTTTTCGCGATTCTTTAGTTTATCAATTTTTCTATTGATACGAGCTTCTTCTTCAGAATCAATTTCTTGTAATTTTTCTTTAAAATCCGTAATCTTTTTTCTAGCAATCTTAGTTTTCTCCTTTTCTGCCTGACTCTCTTTTATCTCGCGAATGGTATTCTCAATTTGTTTATTTACTCCTGACAATAAAGTCTCAGCTTCTACTTTTGCATTTTGAATAATATCCTTTTGCATTTTCTTTGCCGATTCCAGTTCTGTCGTATATCGAGCGATTTGTTCTTCAAGTTTCCTTTCTGATTTTCGTACGCTTTCACGTTTTGTTTCCCAATAGCGCTTATCTCTTAGGATATCTTTTAAATTCTTATCAAAATCGATGTGATCTTTTCCAATTTTATCAGTTGCACTTTTTAGAATTTCCTCGGGTAAACCAATCTTTCTCGCAATTTCAAATGCAAACGAACTTCCGGGCTCTCCAATTGATAAGCGAAATAATGGTTGAATTTTAGCGGTATCGAAAAGCATTGCACCATTTTCAATTCCATGAGTCGATGAAGCAAAATGTTTTAATGATGTATAATGTGTAGTTATTACACCCTGTGCTTTTTTCTGATTTAAACTATCTAAAATTGCTTCTGCAATTGCTCCACCAAGCATTGGTTCAGTTCCCGAACCAAATTCATCAATCAAAATTAATGTTCTATCGTTTGCCGATTTCAAGAAATTCTTCATGTTCAGCAAATAGGAACTATATGTACTTAAATCATTTTCGATTGATTGATCGTCGCCAATATTTATAAATAAATTTTGAAATAAACCTATCTCAGAATTTTCATTCATAGGAACCAATAAACCACACTGAAACATATATTGCAACAGCCCTACCGTTTGCAAACAAACCGACTTTCCACCAGCATTGGGACCAGAAATAAGGAGGATTCTCTGATTATCATCGTTCAATTTTACATCTAAAGGAACAACCGTACGTGCCTCTTCTTTAAATGTTAGAAATAGCAATGGATGTACAGCCTTTGTCCAATCAACCTTAGGTTTATTTTGAAAAATAGGTTTCACCCCGTTTATTTTGTTAGCTAAAAGGCCTTTTGATCTTATGAAATCAATTGTTCCCATGTATTCGTAAGCCCAAAATAAATCATCAATATAAGGACGAATATCATCGGCAAAAAGCGTAAGTATTTTTACAATCTCACGTCGTTCGGCATAGTATAATTCTTTTATATCATTATTCAACTCAACAATCTCTGCTGGTTCAATATAAGCTGTTTTGCCTGTTGCTGATTCATCGAGAATTAAACCTTTAATTTTACGTTTATTAGAGGCATCAACAGGAATTGTAGCACGTCCATCACGAATCGATAAAGAAACATCTTTATCCACCAAACCACTACTTTGAGCTTCTTTTAAGATAGAATGTAAACGTTTAGAAACGGCACTTTCTTTATTGTAAATATCCTTTCGAATAATGCTTAATTCAGGTGATGCATTATCTTTAATTTTACCATGCTTATTTATTACAGAATCAATACGTTCAAAAATATACGGATAAAGCTTTACGTTAATCGCCAATTTTTGAAGGTATGGATATTTATCTTCTTCTCTTTTTGCTTTAAAGAAATTTAATATCGCTCTAATTGTTTCCAATGAACGCTTAAGATCAAATAATTCCTCTGCTAAAAAATATGCTCCTTCAATCTTTATTTTCTTTAGCGCTGGAGTTAAATCAATAAAATGACTTAATGGAAAATCATCCTCCAACATCATTATTGTCTTAAACTCATCAACCTGATTTACCAGTGTTTCGATAAAGGAATATTTCGATGAGAATCGAATTTTATCAACACGCATACGCCCAAGATTACTTAAGCATCCACCTTTTAGCATGTCTCGAATTTTATCGAATCCTATTTTATTTTCAAAATTATCTGGATATAGCACTTTATTCTTAATTTGATCTGGTTGAAACTCTGCAAAATTAACATTTTAACCTCAATTATACTCGTGTAAAATCGATAAAGAGAAATTAACCCTTATATTAAATAATGTTAATACTAATTTAATTTGCAATATAGTAATTATCAAAACGTTGTTTTAATGAATATTGACTTCGGGCAAAATTATTCAGAAATTGCTAAACAAAAATTTGCTTTAAAATGAATCTCAAGAGACATGAAATATTAATTTGGATAACACTTTTTGCAATTTCAATGGGTATTTTTGAAGGTGCTGTTGTTGTCTATTTACGTGAAATCTATTATCCCTTAGGATTTACATTTCCACTAACACCAATGGACAATCATATTGTAATAACAGAGCTAATTCGAGAATTTGCTTCACTAATTATGTTACTTTCTATTGGTTTTATTGCCGGAAAGAACTTTTCACAACGATTTGCATGGTTTATTTATTCATTCGCTGTTTGGGATATAATATATTATGTATTTCTTTACGCAGTTTTATGCTGGCCAGAAAGTCTAATTACCTGGGATATTTTATTTCTGCTTCCTGTTACTTGGACAGGACCTGTAATTGCTCCAGTAATTATTTCAATCTTAATGATCTTACTTGCGCTAACCATCTATCATTACAATCGTAAAAGTGAATTCAAAGTAAAAATCCTGAGAAATGAATGGATAATTTTAATTTCAGGATCTATAATTGTATTTATTTCATTTATATGGGATTATTGTAGATTCCTTATTAAAAATATTTCTTTTGATGAATTTAAGACCAAATCGATAAGCGAGAAACTATTTGATTTATCTGTAAAATATATTCCAGTGAAGTTCCCCTGGATAATCTTTATTCTTGGAACAATTGTAATAATTTATGTAATCGTCACATTAGCGATACGCAATAAAAAAAGCGTGGTTAATTAACCACGCTTTTCTATTTAAATTTAAAAGATTTACTTTTTTATTCCTAACTGCTGGAACATAAATGCATATTCCATTGCATATTCTTTTAATGCCTCGAATCGTCCGGAAGCACCACCATGACCTGTTTCCATATTGGTATGCAATAATAGAACGTTATCATCAGTTTTCATGTCGCGTAATTTTGCAACCCATTTAGCAGGTTCCCAATACTGAACCTGGGAATCATGTAGTCCTGTTGTTATTAACATTGCTGGGTAATCATGTGCTTTAACCTGATCGTATGGTGAATATGATAACATGTAATCATAATATTCTTTATCCTTTGGATTTCCCCACTCATCGAATTCACCGGTAGTTAACGGTATACTTTCATCTAGCATAGTTGTTACAACATCTACAAAAGGAACTTGAGCTACTACCCCTTTGTAAAGTTCAGGTTGCATATTTACAATAGCTCCCATTAATAATCCTCCAGCACTTCCACCCATTGCGAAAAGCTTCTTTGAGTTTGTATATTTAGATTCAATTAAATATTCTGCGCAATCGTTAAAATCTGTGAATGAGTTTATTTTCTTAAGTAATTTACCATCTTCGTACCATTGGCGTCCTAAATATTGTCCACCTCGAATATGAGCCAAAGCATAAACAAAACCTCGATCCAACAAACTTAAACGCACTGAACTAAAATAAGGATCCATAGTTGCACCATACGATCCATATGCATATAATAATGTTGGATTACTTCCGTCTAATTTAACTCCCTTTTTATAAACGATAGACATTGGAATTTTTGTTCCATCGTCGGCTGTAGCCCAAAGTCGTTTAGTTTCGTAATTATCTGCATTAAAATCACCTAAAACTTCCTGTTGTTTTTTTAACTCTTTTTCCTGAGTTTGCATATTATAATCATAAGTAGAGTTTGGTGTTGTCATTGAAGTATATCCAAATCTTAGTAAATTTGTATTAAACTCAGGATTAGTTGAAATATATGCCATATAAACTTCTTCGTCGAAATTCATATAGTGTTCTTCTTTAGTTTCCCAGTTAATAATTCTCAATTTTGTTAATCCTTGCTCTCGTTCTTCAACAACTAAAAAATCTTTAAATAATTCAATTCCTTCTAAAAAAACATCATCTCTGTGTGCAATAACTTCTTTCCAATTTTCTTTAGTAGTTTTATTAACACTTGTTTTCATTAAGCGGAAGTTCTTCGCATCAAGATTTGTTTTGATGTAAAAATAATCGCCAAAGTGAGAAATAGAATATTCTAAGCCTCTTTCTCTTTTCTGAATAATTTTGAAGTTAGAATTTGGTTTATTAGCATCTATAAACTGATATTCATCAGACATAGTACTGTAAGAACTAATCATTATATATTTCCCTGACTTAGATCTCCATACACTTGCCCCAAAGGTTTCGTCTGTTTCTTCATAGATCTCCTCATCAGACGCAAAATCCTGACCTAAAATGTGCTTAAATATTTTATCCGATCGAAGTGTTACCTCATCCTTTTTTGTATAAAACATGGTTTTATTATCATTTGCCCAAGCTGCATAACCTGTTGTTATTGGCAACATATCTTTATACACCTCTCCAGTTTCAAGGTTTTTAACATGTATATTATACATTCTACGACTTACCGTATCAACACCAAAAGATAATAACTTATTATCGGGACTAACACTTAATCCTGCTACTTGATAATACTCAAAACCTTCGGCCATTTTATTAACATCTAACAAAATCTCTTCAGGATTATCTAATGACTCCTTTTTTCTACAATAAATCGGATATTCTTTCCCTTCTTCGTAACGAGAATAATAAAAATATCCATTTTTCTCATAAGGAACAGATTCATCAGTTTCCTTAATTCTCGATTTCATCTCTTCAAATAGATCTTCTTGAAATTTTTCGGTTGGTTTTAGTACCGATTTTGTATAGGAATTCTCATTGTTCAGATAATCAATAACTTCCTGATCTTCGCGATCGTTTAACCAATAATAGTTATCAATTCGAGTATCGTTATGAATGGTTAATTCTTTTGCAATCTTTTTTGCAATTGGGAAATTCTTATCGATACCTTTTTCGGTACAGGAGTTCAATATCATAAAACTAATTAGTATTATTAATGGGTTTTTAACTGAAATATTTTTTTTCATCACTTTTACTTTTTAATTTTCAATTGTAAATTTACATAATAATTATTTTTGAATTCTCTAATTTAATTAAAATCAGAACAAGCAATTTTAAAATTAGTTCAGTAAAAAGATAAAAATGACAAACAATAAACTTATCCGATCAAAAAATCAAGTATTAGCAGGTGTTTGTGCTGGAATAGCAGAATATTTAGGATGGGATATTGCCCTTGTAAGAATTTTGTATTTAGTTCTAAGTATTTTTAGCGCTGGTTTTCCGGGAATAATAGTATATATAATACTTTGGATTGTAATGCCCGAAAATAATACGTACTAGTTTAAATCATCTTTTTAATCTTTAAACCTATTAAGTTTATTAATAAAAAACACAATCATGAATTTGCTTAAATTCTTTCTTTTCAATAACTTCAATTAAAATTTGATTTAATAGAATCACTATTGTATAATGAATTGAAATCAAAAGAAAGAATAGTAATAACTTTTTTCATATTTCAATTTCAATTATTAAATTATTTAAGTAAAATTCTTATTAACTTTTTATACAAGAGTACGTATTAATGACTGAAAGAAAGTATTTGTTAATGAGATTTTTCAATAACTTCTTAATTAAAAATATCTCATCATATATAAACTAATGTAACAGATGAATTTAGATAATTTTAAGTGGAATAATAAAACAATTCTAATAGCAGAGGATGAGGATAGTAATTTCAAGTTTCTTGAAATGGTTTTAAACAAAACAAAAGCCAACATTATTTGGGCAAAAGATGGAGAGGAAGCAATAATTTTATGTAAAGAACATACGCCTGATCTAATATTAATGGATATTAAGATGCCAATTTTAGATGGGCTTGAGGCTACACAAATTATTAGAGAAACTCATCCAGAGATACCAATTATTGCCCAAACAGCATTTGCAATGGAGAACGATGAAAGAATGAGCCTAGAGGCAGGTTGTAATTTATATTTATCGAAGCCAATAAAACCAGCAATTTTACTGAAAATACTTTCAAGCTTTTTATAGAATAACTAATTCTTTATATGAATATGTATAAGATATTGGAAAAATGATGATGAAATTTTAATTTCATCATCATTTATTATCTTAATCCTATTTGTTAATTAAAGGATAAACTTCCTAAAAACACAAATCTATTCCATTTTCATTTAATTCTTAAAAGTACGGACATGGAACAGCACCTGCTCTTTTTCTCCTTATATTTCTATACATGTCGAAAGTATAAGCTATAGATATTTCATGTGCTCCTCCTGTAGAAGCTAACAATCTTGATGTTGAGATATCATAACTATAATTAATTAATATATCTTTAAATGTATATCCAACCAACAATACTACAGCATTTAGATCTGCTGTTTCCTTGAACGCAGGAATTCCTCGAAACCAAATTCCAATTCGAAAAGGATCCTTTTCATAATTTGTACCTATATCCAACTGATTAAAACCTGCCTGGTTTTTATAGAAGAATGATAATGAAATATACTTATCGGTATTAGAAGGTACACTTTCGAAAAGTTTAATTCTTGCTCCACCATAAACCGATAATTTAAATGCCGGGTAAGTATCATTATCAGCAAACTGTTTACTTAAACCAAGTAAGTGGTCTCCTGTAACACCAAACCAATAATTTTCATAATAACTTAATAAAGAGAATGCAAAATCATAATGATTAATTTGTTCGGTTTCTGGAATTTCTATTGACGCTGTCGAATTTCTTGAAATTTGATCTCCAAATTCGATATTGGAATAATTAATTCCCCTATTATAATAAGCTGCAGTTAAACCGGGTCTAATTCTTAACTTATGACTTGCTTCGATACTATATGAATAAGATAAACCAATATTTGTAGTATTATAAACTCCACCTTCTTGATTTCTTAGTGCCATGATACCAATTCCACTTTTATAATCTTCAATATAATGATCAAAAGAAAATGCATAGGTTGTATATGCATTTGGCAAATTAGCCCATTGATTTCTATAATTTGCTATTATTCTTGATTGTCCTGTTGCACCAGCCAAAGATGGACTTAAATACAATGGAGAAGAATAAAACTGAGAAAACTGAGGATCTTGCCCATTAACCTGAAGAGCGGCCACCACGAATAATAATCCTATTATATATCTAATCTTTTTCATTTTCCTAAATTTTAACGTAATAACAACACAGTACCAACTTCCTGAAAATCTTTACCATTGTTATAGTTACCACTTACTTTCCAAACGTAAACGCCTTCTTTTAAAAGCTCTCCATCAAAATATCCATCCCAACCAATATTTATATCTCTGCTCTCAAAAACAAGAATTCCCCATTTATTAAAGATTTCTAACTTGTAATTCCCTATACCTTTACCAACAGGATAAAATACATCATTACTGTAATCATTCTCGTTATAATACCCTCCATTTGTTCCATTAATGTTAGGAGTAAAAGCATTAGGAAATACTATTTTCCCACTTTCAATTACCTCAAGAACATTAGTTACTATTGTTGAGTCATAACAATCTTTATCCGACCATGCATGTAAAGTAATATCATAAGCACCTTCTTTGTCGTAAATGTACTTAGGATCACTTTCAGTAGATGATCCTCCTTCACCAAATTCCCATTCATATTTAATGGCATCAGTAGAAGTATTTATAAATATTGCCTCTTCTTCAGGAATATATACCTGCTCATTAACTATAATAAATGATGCTTCGGGTTGTGGATAAACAGTAATTACAGTGTCTTTAGTCACTACCTCTCCATTATCATCAATAACTGTTAAACTAGGACGATAAGTGCCCGGATCTGTAAAAACATGTTTTACTGTTACTTGATCTGAATTATTTCCATCATCAAAATCCCAGGTAAATGGTAAATTATCTAAAGAATTATTTACAAAATAAACTTCAAGTGGTGGACACCCCTCAGATTTAGTTACTACAAAACTAGCAGCAGGAGGCACATTATAAGTAATAGATACATCATCAAAACTAATACATCCATTAATATTTACAGACCATCTGAATGTATTTAACCCTGAACCTAGATTCGAAACTTCTGTTATAGAATTATACATCTCATTAAAATTACCAGAGCCTCCAATCACTGTCCATTTCCCAGTTCCATTTGCTGGATTACTAGCAGCTAGTAAAGTAGTCGATTCATTTATTGTTTGATCGATACCAGCATAAACATCAATTTTATTGTTCGTTACAACAATTTCATCGTAGGTTGAGCAATGTTCATAATTAATGGTCCAACGTAAAGTATTAGCACCAAAACCAAGATCAGAAACTGTTGCATCAAATTTAGATGCATCGTTAAATGATGCATTCCCACTTATTACTTTCCATTCACCTAGACCAACAACAGGATCATTTGCATATAATGGACTAGTATTTCCACATATTTCAAAGTCAGCACCAGCATCAGCTTCGTAAGGTAAATCATTATAAATTTCAACATCATCGGCTGATGTACATCCATTATTTTCAACGGTCCATCTTAAAGTATTCGAACCTGGATTTAAACCTGTTACCTGTGTATTATTTTGACCACTATTTACAAATGAGGCTGCACCACTAACTAATGTCCAAGATCCAACTCCAGTTGTAGGAATATTTGCTTGTAAATAAGTTGAACTTCCACAAATTGTTTGATCGCCTCCAGCAATTGGTGTCGTAGGAGAATTATTTGTAATTGTTACCTGATCTTCTGAATTACAACCACCATTTGAAATTGCCCACTTTAATACATTGTTTCCTTTTCCAATATCAACAATTTTTGTATTATAATCGTTATTATCTTCGAATGTAGCTGAACCAGCAATTACTGACCATTGTCCAATTCCATAAGTTGGAACATTTGCATATAGCACAGTTGAATCTTCACATAAAACTTGATCTATTCCTGCATTACTAGTAATTGTTGAATTATTCGAAATTACAACCTCATCAGAGGATACACAGCTTCCGTTTGTAATAGTCCAACGCAAGGTATTAACACCATAATCCAAATTATTAATTAAACTTGAAGCATTATTTGCATCAACTAAATTTGCAGATCCACTTAATATTGACCATTCTCCAATACCTACAATTGGTGTATTTGCCTGAAGTATTGAATTATCAAGACATAGCTCCTGATCTGGACCTGCAAATGCATCAGTTGGAAGGCTATTTGTAATAACCACATCAGAATATGAAACACAAATCTCATTTGTAATTGTCCAACGTAAAATATTTGCTCCTTGATCTAAACCACTAACTCGTGTATCTGGCTGATTAATATCGTCGAAAACTGCTGCTCCGGAACCTCCTAACACAGACCATGCACCTACTCCAGCACCCGGGTTATTAGCTTCTAGAACAGTGGACTCACTACAAATATCTTGATCTACTCCAGTAGTTGATTCTATTAAGGCATTATGAATTGTTACTTCATCAAATTTAGTACATGTATTATAAGTAATTGTCCATCTGAATATATTTAAACCTTGACTTAAGTTAGTCACTTTTGATGTAGGATCATTAAGATCTGCAATTGAAGCTGATCCGCTTTGAATAGTCCAAACTCCATTACCAACTATAGGAATATTGGCAGCTAAAGCAATTGAATCATAACAAATAGTTTTATCTGCTCCAGCATTTGCATCAGAAGGTTCGTGATTTGTAATAATAACATCATCGTACGAACTACAAGCATTATTTACAATGGTCCATCTGAGTGTATTATCATCTTTTGCTAAATTATAAGCTGTATTTCCACTAAAGTTTGCTGATCCACTTAAAACACTCCATTCTCCAACACCTACAGATGGCGTATTTGGATTTAAGGCAATAGTATTTGAACATGATATCTGATCTATACCTGCATCTGCAATTGTTGGCAGATCATTAATAATAGTAACAAGATCAGATGAACTACATGATTTATTATTCAGTGTCCATTTAAAGATATTCTCTCCCTTAGCTAAATTATTTACTTTAGTATTATACAAAGTGTCATTTTCAAAAGTTCCTGCACCACTAATAACCGTCCATAAACCTGAACCGACGATAGGATTATTACCTGCTAAAATTGTGCTATCGGAACATAAAGTTTGATCAAGTCCTGCATTTGCAGTTGTTGGTGAATCATTTGTTATTACAACATCATCGGATGTCCATCCATTTTCCCAAACTGACCATCTTAAAATATTATCACCTTTTGCTAAACCACTAACTGTAGTTTTAGGATCACTATTATCCAAGAAAGTTGCAGAACCCTGAATTACCGACCATTCTCCAAAACCAAAACTAGGCTCATTACCGTCTAAATCCGTTTCTTCCGAACATATTGTTTGATCATCACCTGCATCTGTTGCTGTTGACATAAAGTTTGTAATTACTACATCATCATACAGTGTACAAGAATTATTTGTTATTGTCCATCTAAAAATATTATCACCTAAAGCTAATCCTGTAACATTTGTATTATAAAGTAGAGGATCAGCAATAACAGCAGATCCACTGATCAATGACCAAGTGCCTTCACCAACTGTTGGAATATTTGCTTGTAGTGTAGTAAAATCTACAGCTAAAACCTGATCAATACCAGCATTTGCTTCTGAAGGGGAATCATTTGTTATGGAAACACTATCGATACTTATACATCCATTGTTATTTATGTTCCACGCTAATATATTCTCTCCCTGAGCTAGTCCAGTAACTGTTGAATTATGTAAATTATTATTAACAAATGCTGCTGATCCAGTAATTACAGACCAATTTCCAACTCCCGTTAAAGGAGCAACTGCATCTAAATTTGTTGTTCTATCACATAAAACCTGGTCTACTCCTGCATTTACAACTAATATATTATTACTTATTGTTACTTCGTCGATGGTAGTACAAATACCATTAGAAATAGTCCATCTTAAAATATTATCACCCTGACTTAGGTTATTAACTTTAGTGTTAGGATCGGCAGGATCTGTAAATGTTGCAGCTCCTGTTATTACCGTCCATTCCCCAGTTCCCACTACAGGATTATTAGCCCCTAAAATAGTACTGTCTTTACATAAAAACTGATCAATTCCTGCATAAGCTTGACTAGGACGATGATTATCAATAATAACAGTATCATATGAAGCACATCCTCCTTTTGAAATTGACCATTTCAATATATTTATATCAGTAGCGAAGTCAGTTACTGAAGTTATTGGATCGTTACCATCAACAAAGCTTGCGTTTCCTGTTACAACAGACCAACTACCGGTTGCGCCAGAAGGAACACTACTTCCCTCAAGCAGAATAACATCCGAACAAATAGTAACATTAGTACCTGCATCTACATTTACATGATTATTTATTATTACTACTGTATCTGAAGATGAGCACGAATTTTTCTCAACAGTCCAAATAAGCGTATTTGTACCTTCTCTTAAATTTGAAACAAAAGAATTATTTTGATTTACATTCTGAACCATGGCTGGCCCATCTTTTACTGACCATAATCCAATTGCTGTTCCCTGATGAACTGCTGATAAGAATGTTGTATCAATACATATAACCTGATCTGCCCCTGCATTTGCAACAGGAATAGGATTTGCAGTTACATTTAAAGGGGGAGAAATTACACCTAATCCACAATTATTCAAACCTTGAACGGTAATATTTCCACCTAATTCGTTATTGCTAAACTCAACTTCAATAACACGAGTACTATCTCCAGAAAGTATAGTTACACCAACCGGAACAGTCCAAATATAATAATCAGCATTTGTAATTGCACCTACTTCATATAAAACATTACTACTTCCCTGACAAACATTCACTGATCCAATAATTACTCCTGCTGCCGAAGGATAAATATTTACTATTAAATCCGCTGCATCACTATTTGCAACACTACATGCTCCAGTGATAACGCACCTATAAGTACCTGCGTCTCCAGCAATTAAATTATTTAATGTTAAAATTGAAGATGTTGAACCAAAAACATTGCCACCATCAACTAAATTAGCTCCATTCTTTTGCCACTGATATGTAATTGATTCTCCTGTTGCTTCAACATTAAAAGTAGCTACTTCATTCTCACAAGTTGTTTTACTCTGTGGCTGAGTTGTTATAACTGTATTTGAATTAACAGTTGCAGTAACAGGCATACTATTCTCGTTACCACAAGAACCAGAAACAAAACACGTATAGATTGCAGCATCACTTACTGAAGCATTATTTATTATTAAATTTGACGTTTCAGCCCCAGAAATATTTCCTCCATCTGAAATATCAACACCATTCTTTTTCCACTGATAAGTTAGATTATCACCATCTACTATAAGTGTAAATGAAATTTGCTCAGTTTCGCAAATCGTAACATCGCTAGGCTGAGTTGTAATTGAGGTATTAATATAAGCATCTAAAATTGCAGGATTTGTATTTTGAACACCACAATTTCCAGTTACAACGCAACGATACGAACCAGCATCAGCAGCTAAAACACCTGTTATTTGTAACAACGTTGTATTAACTCCAGAAATACTTCCTCCATCAACTAAATTAGCACCATCTTTTTGCCATTGATAAGTTAAATTTTCTCCTGTAGCAAGCACAGAAAAACTTACATTACCACCTTCACATGCTCCTGCATCAGTTGGATGTGATACAATTTGCGTTTGTTTTTCAACAACAACTATTGCTAAGGAACTATTTTCTGTTCCACAACTTCCAATAACTTCACAAGAATATGTACCAGCATCACTGATATCAGCATTATTAATATTTAAATTAGCTGTCCCAGAACCAGTGATGTTACCAATATCATTTAATAAAACAGCTCCCTTTTTCCATTGATAAGTTAAATTATCACTTGTTGCTACAACACTTAAAGTAATAGAACTGTTTTCGCATATAGTTCCACCAATAGGTTGTGTAGATATGGCAGTATTTTGATAAGCCGTTAAAATGGCAGGATTACTATTATCAGTTCCACATGTACCAGTTACAATACATCTGTACGAGCCAGCATCTGTTGCAGAAATTCCGGATAAAGAAAGAAGTGATGTGGTTGATCCTGATATAATTCCTCCATCGACCATATTAGCACCATCTTTTTGCCATTGATAAGTTAAGGTGTTTCCATCCGCTATTACTGTAAAACTAATATTATCACCATTGCAACCTGTTTTGTCTATTGGTTGAGAAGTAATTATTGTAGAAGGACTAACATTAATTAATGCCAGGTCGCTATTTTCAGTACCACAATCTCCAGATACAATACAAGAATAAGTACCTGCATCCACTAATAATGCATTAGCAATATTTAAGTTAGCAGTTGTTGCTCCTGAAATATTTCCTGCATCTATAATATCAACACCATCTTTTTGCCATTGATAAGTTAAATTTCCACCGGTAGCAGTAATTGACAATGTTACTGTTTCACCTTCACATAAATTACTTGCTAATGGCTGAGTTGTGATTTGAGTATTATCAAATGCTATTAATTCTGCCGGATCGCTATTTTGGTCTCCACAGTTTCCACTTACAACACAAACATATGAACCAGCATCAGAAGCAACTACTCCTGTAATATTTAAATTTTGAGTTAAGGCTCCAGAAATTGATCCACCATCAACTATATTAGCCCCATCTTTTTGCCATTGATAAGTTAATCCTACACCATCAGCTAAAACAGAGAAACTAATATTATCACCATCACATGCAGAAGCATCAATTGGTTGTAATGTAATTGTTGTGATTGGCTCAACGAATAATTGAGCAATTATTGTATTTTCTGATCCACATTCTCCTGAAATTGAACAAGTATATGATCCTGCATCAGTTAAAGTAGCATTACTTACAACTAAATTATCTGTTGTTGCTCCTAGGATATTTCCTCCATCAATTAAATCAACACCGTCTTTTTTCCATACATAAGTTAAGTTATCACCATCAGATACAACAGTAAAAGTATGTGATTCGTTTTCGCATATAGTATTTCCACTTGGTTGAGATGTAATTAATGTATTTTCATAAACGAATAATGAAGCAGGATCTGAATTCGCAGTACCGCATGTTCCTATAACAATACATTTATAAATCCCTGCATCTGCAATTACTGTTGCCGATATTGACAAAGTTGATGTTGTTGTTCCTGATAAAGTTCCTCCATCAACTAGATTAGCTCCATCCTTTTGCCATTGATAGGTAAGTGAATTACCAATTGCATTAACAGTAAGTGTTACAATATCTCCTTCACAACGAATCTTAGCTTCGGGTTGAATATCAATTATGGTTATTTCATTTACAGTTAATATAGCCGGCACACTACTTTCTCCATTTACAATACAAGTATAAGCTCCAGCATCTGCTAGACCCACTGCACTAATAGAAAGGTTTGCTGTAGTACTTCCTGAAATATTTGCATCATCTATTAAATTTGTTCCATCTAATTTCCATTGATATGTTAAACCGCCTCCAGAAGCTACAATAGAAAAATTAGCAGTTTCACCAACACATCTCACAATATCTAATGGTTGAATCGTGATATTTGAGGTTGGATTTACAATTAAGTTTGCCGGATTGCTATTACTAATATTACAAGTACCAGTAACAACGCATCGATATGCAGCTTCATCAGATTCTGCAACTCCGGTAAGAGTAAGAATTGTTGTTGAAGAACCGGCAATAATTCCACCATCAACTAAATCAACACCATCTTTTTGCCATTGATAAGTTAAATTATCTCCTTCTGCAACTATAGAAAAACTTGCATTACCTCCTTCAACTACTACATATTCAACAGGATGCTGCGTTATAGTTGTTGTTGGATATACTGTTACATCGGAAAGATTACTTGTTACACTTGCACATGTTCCTGTTACAATACATGTATAAATTCCATCATCAGTTTCTAATATATTATTAATTACTAAATTATCAGTATTGACACCGCTAATATTACCACCATTAATAAGGTCTGTTCCATTTCTCTGCCATTGATAATTTAATGCTGTTCCAGTTGTTACAATATTTAAATTGAGATTATCACCTTCACAAATATTTACAACAGGATTTGGTTGAGTACCTATTGCAACAGATTCATCTACAATTAAGGATGCGCCATTAGAAATACTTGTTCCACAGTCACCTGTAATAATACATCTATATATACCTTCATCTGCATCTGTAACAGCTAAAAGATTTAATCCAGCAGCTGTCTCACCTGCAATATCAACACCATCTAACTGCCATTGATACGATATAATAGTTCCTGTTGCAGATACACTAAATGTAACATTCTCAGTTGGACAAGCTGTTACATTTACTGGATGAGCTATTATAACAACTTCTTCGTCTACAATTAGATTAGCAGGATTACTATTAACATTTGAACAAGTACCTAAAATTTCACAAGTATAAACTCCTGCATCAGATAATGCCACTGGATCAACACTTAAACTATTAGTATTAACTCCATTAACAATAGCATTATTAGCAAGATTTACTCCATTTAATTTCCATTGATAATTCAATCCTGTTCCAGTTGTTGTTATAACAAAACCAGCACTTTGACCTTCGCAAACCTTCTCATCACTTGGTTGGACTGATATATTTGTATCATCATTAACCGATAATGTTCCACCATTTGAATTTACAACACCACAATCTCCAGTTATAATACATCGATACACTCCTGCGTCAAGCGCAGTAACATTTGTAAGTAATAATCCTGAATTAGTAGCTCCTACAATATCTGCGCCATCTTTTTGCCACTGATAAGATATAATTGAACCAGTAGCAACTACACTAAATGTAATATCTTCTGATGGACAAGCTGTTTTATTTTGTGGTTGAGTAGAAATAATTATATTTTCATCAACAATTAAACTAACGGCATTACTATTTACTGAGCTACAAATTCCTGTTATTTCACAAGTATAAGCTCCCACATCACCCATAGCTACAGGATCAATTACTAAATTTAATGTGTTGGCTCCTGAAATATTTCCTCCATCAACTAAATTAATTCCATTATGCTTCCATTGATATGTTAATGCTGTTCCTGTAGCCGAAACATTAAATCCTACAATATCACCTTCACATGCCTCTTCATCAGCAGGTTGACTTGTTATAACAACATCAGAATTAACTGTTAAAGATGCCCCATTAGAGGTTAAATCATTACAATCTCCAGTGATTACACATCTATATACTGCAGCATCAAAAGCTGTTACATTATTTAATATTAATGATGAATTTGTTTCACCAACGATATCTAATCCATTTTTTTGCCACTGATAAAATAAATTTGATCCAATTGCAGTAACACTAAATGATATATTATCGTTAGGACAAGCAATCTTATTTTGTGGTTGAACTGTAATAACAGTTTTTTCATCAACTATTAAACTTGCTGGATTTGTAGTTTGATTTCCGCATGTTCCTGTAACAACACAAGTATAAACACCAACGTCTGCTGTTGTTACAGGATTTAAAGTTAAATTAGTTGTAACAGCTCCAAGAATATTCCCACCATCAACCAAATCAACTCCATTTAATTGCCATTGATAAGTTAATCCTGTTCCTGTAGCAATAACACTAAAACCTACCATTTCATTTTCACACACCTCATCATCAACAGGTTGGCTTGTTATAACAACATCAGAATTAACACTTAACAAAGCTCCATTACTAATTGAAATTCCACAATCGCCAGTTATTATACATCTATAAACTCCTGCGTTTGCTGCTGTAACATTATTAATAATTAAGCCAGAATTCGTCTCTCCTACAATATCTGCCCCATCTTTTTGCCATTGATAAAATAAATTTGTTCCTGTAACAACTACATTAAAAACTGCATTTGCACTAGGACAAACATCTTGATTAGAAGGTTGAGTAGTTATTGTTGTATTCGCATTTAGAACTAAATTAGCAGGATCACTATTTATTATATTACAACTACCAATAACTTCGCAAGTATATACTCCATTATCTCCTGCTAAAATTCCTGTAATATTTAAGGTATTTGTTAATAATCCTGAGATATTGCCAACATCAAGTAAATTTACTCCATCTTTTTTCCATTGATAAAATAAATTAGACCCTATAGCTGTAACAGTGAAACTTACATTCTGACCAATACATTCGGTTGCATCTATTGGCTGTGTTGTAATTGCAGTGTTTTGATATAATGATAAATTTACTATTTCACTATTTAATGTACTTCCACAAGAATTCGATATTACACATCTATATGATGCTACATTACCTACAGCGATATTATTTAGAGTTAAGACAGAATTTGTAGCTCCTATAATATCTACTAAATCTTTTTGCCATTGATAAGTTAAATTTGATCCTATGGCAAACACACTAAATGTAATATTATCATTTTCACAAGCTTCGATGTCTTGAGGTTGAGTTGCAATAGAAATATTATCGTCAATTGTTAATATTGCAGGATCACTATCAATAAATCCACAATCTCCAGTAACACTACAATTATAATCTGCAGCATCTGTTAGATCTAAATTGTCTATTATTAGATCCTGTGTTTGCGCTCCAGAAATATCTCCTCCATCAGCGATAACTATACCGTCTTTATACCACTGATAATTCAAAGTTGAACCAGTTGCTGCAACTGAAAATATTATTGTATTGCCTATACATTCTACAGCATCAGTGGGCTGAGTAGTAATTACTGTAATGTCATTTATGTTTAAACTTGCTTCATTACTATTTAAAGATTGTCCACAAGAATTAGAAACTACACATCTATAATTTCCAATATCTGCAGCTGATAAAGAAATTATATTTAAAGTTGGATTTGTTTCCCCAACAAGATCAACTAAATTTTTCTGCCATTGATAAACTAAATTACTCCCAGAAGCAACAACAGAAAACATTATATTATTTCCTTCACAATTAACTTGACTAATTGGTTGTGTTGTAATAGCAATTGCATCATCTACTATTAAATTCGCTGCAAGACTTTCTAAAAAACCACATGACCCTGACACTTGACATTTATATGATCCAGCATCTGTAACAACAAGTCCTGTAATAATTAGTTGGTTACTTAAAGCACCAGAAATTGATCCCCCATCTACTAAAGGAGCTCCATCTTTTAACCATTGATAAGTGATATTCGAACCTAAAGTTGTTATCTCAAAACTCGCATTCCCACCTAAACATTCCGTTACATCAACTGGTTCTGCAGTAATTTGGGTTGTAGTATTTATTGTTAAACTAGCAACATTTGTATTTAAGTTAGCTCCACACGGACTACTTACAATACATCTATAATTACCAGCATCACCAGCAACTATATTATTTAAAATTAAACTTTGACTTATTTCTCCAACTATATCAATCCCATTTTTTTGCCATTGATAAGATAAATTTGTTCCTGTAGCTGTAACTGTAAAGCTAATATTAGATCCAGGACATGATTGATTGTTTACAGGTTGCCCCGTTATTACAATTGGTGCATCAATTTGAACATTAGCAGAATTACTTTCAATTACATTACAACTACTTGTTACCTGACATGTATATAAACCAATATCTCCTGTAGTAACAGAAGGTATTGTAATAACATTTGTCGTTTCTCCAGCAATGTCACTACCGTCTTTTCTCCATTGATAAGTTAAGTTTGAACCTGTTGCTGTAACGGATAAATTAAGTATTTGTCCTGTACACAAATAAGCATCAATTGGATTAGATGTTATCGATGCAGCATTATATAATGTAAGATCGGCATTATTTGTAGTTAGTGGACCACCACAAGAACTTGATACTACACAGGTATAAGAAGCAACATCAATGGCAGCAACAGAATTTAATAGTAAAATTGGATTTGTTTCACCAAACAAATCAACTCCATCTTTTTTCCACTGATATGTAAGATCTGAACCAATAGCAATTACACTAAAACTAACATTTGCTCCTGGACATACAGCCTCACTTGTTGGCTGAGTATTAATTGTTAACTGAGGAATTACGTTAATTGTAGCACTTCCTGATCCTACATTGTTACATCCGTTTCCATCACTTACAGCAGTTACTGTATATATTGATGTATCTGCCGGAGAAACATTATTTGAATAATTGTTTAATCCATGAGCAACAACATTAATTGTACTCGTACCATTTGTATATGTAAAGTTATAAGGTGCTGTACCAGTTAATATTATATCAATTGGTGTTGTATTTGCCTCACAGATAGATGCATCACCTGAAATTGTTGCTGTTGGTAAAGGATTTACGTTTATTGTTAATACTGTTGAAGTATCAGCATTACAAGATAAAGGTGTTAAAACTGCTCTATAATCAGTACTTGATACTGGTGATACAACGAAACTAATAGATGTCTCACCAACAATATTTGTCCAAGTATCTGCAGCTTTTGGTGATGATTGCCATTGTATGCTACCATCAGAACCTACTAATGTAATAGTTGTACTTTCTCCATTACATAAATCAGAATCTAATGTACTAGCAACTCCTCCAGTAGCATCTTTACAAGGTGCAATCTGAGCAAGAAACATATTATCTCTACCATTATTTGCTAATGCAATTCCATCTAAATCAACTGCATCTTCATAATATCCACCTACATAAGCAAAATCAGTAGAATTTGAAGCAACTCCAAAAGCTGCATCATCACCATTACTACCAATCGTTTTTGCCCAATAGAATGTTCCAGTTGATGTATATGAAGCAATAAATCCATCTATTCCACCAACCGAAGTAATAGTATTACCAGGAAAATTTAGTGCATCTTCATAATATCCACTTAATAATATATTGGAGTATCCATCTAAAGTTATATCCATTCCCATTTCAGAACCACCATCGTCACAAGTAATAGAATTAACCCAACCAGTAACTCCATCAATTTTAGAATGAGAAGAAATGAATACATCCATATTACCACTTGATGAAACCGGATTATTAGCATATCCGGGAAAACTAGCATTATTT
>Ga0209692_10002331_pt1 | contig 21298 bp, 23 predicted proteins | sample tdDd472_FD_187129 | JGI IMG/M metagenome (GOLD analysis project Ga0209692, IMG submission 187129) | Marine sediment microbial communities from the Atlantic coast under amendment with organic carbon and nitrate - tdDd47.2 (SPAdes)... | ecosystem: Environmental > Aquatic > Marine > Coastal >... | reverse complement strand
GAATTTCCTGGCGGCCATAGAGACCTGGCCCCACCCGATTCCATCTCGAACTCGGAAGTGAAACAGGTCATCGCCGATGATAGTGTGGGAGTTCCCATGTGAAAGTAGGTCACTGCCAGGTTTATATACTAAGAAAGCCTCAACAGCAATGTTGGGGCTTTTTTTTGTCTAAACAAAATGCAAATATAAGATGTTAAGATCTTTAGCTTCTATATCATTCCACATTATTTTATTCTTATTTTACTTTCGCATAATTGCACAACATCCATGATTTTTCTATACTTCAAAAACACTTACTAGATTTTTTTGTTAGTTTCCTATGGAAAAATATAGAAAAAAACAAACCATTTACGCTTATACTCTAGCATTCTTAATATTGATTATAAGTAGTTTAATGAGTTACAAGTTAAAAGATTGGCAATGGTTTGGACGATCCGGATCTTTAGTTGTAATACTAGGTATAATCTTAACTTCCAACCAGATTATTGAGAATAGTCGTCGATTAAAACAACAATATCAAGGGGCGCATAAAGTCGGTAATTTCCAAAAAGATTGGGCAATGAACAAACGTACGGAAATTTTGCAACATACTAGAGAGCACGAAAACGGGATTTGGATCATCGGTAAATGTGGCTTTAATCTACTTATCATCGGAACCTTTATCTGGGGTTTTGGTGATTTAATCGGCTACTTGAATTAGTTCTAATATAATAAATTTAGTATAAATGTTTAAATGCAAATAACTTATTGCCGATATAGGTAACACTATCAAAAATAATCTGTATTTTTATAATTATAAAAGTATTCTTTTAGTTGATTTCGAATAGGAATTTTAGATATGGGGCAAATGCATCACACTGAAGTCGAGATGGATCTTCTAGTAGACGTTAATGAAGAGCTTCATGATATTTATGATAATAGTGAAGAATATCTAATTCAATTGGAAAAAAGCCCCAACGATGTCGAGTTACAGCGTTCTCTGTTTAGAGCTATTCATACCATCAAAGGTGATTTGCAGATGGTTGAAATGTATCCTCTCATACCGATGCTTGTGGCTACCGAAGATCTTCTCGGATATATTCGAGAAGGCAAAATGCCTTATACCAGTATCTTCAGTGATTTAGTGTTATTAATAATTGATAGGGTAAAAGTTTTTATTGATGATTGTATTGGTTTAGGTGAAACAGAATATGACCAAGAATTATTTGAAAAATTATGTGAACAATTAGGACAAATTACTCCAGGTAATCCATTACAACATGAAAAATTACTAGAAGCGGCTGTTACATTATTAGATCCAAGTTTATCTTATAGTAGTCGAAAAGAGAAAACAGAACCTCAAAAACACCTTAATCTTGAAATTGATCTGGATATAGAGAGTGATCTTAATTTCTTTTCTCAATTAATGACTCCTGTTGAACAACGTTCCCAATATTGGCAAGGACGCACTGACCGAATTGTTAAACTTGCCTTACTATTAAATCAGGTTGCAGGAACTCCTGTGGATGAAAGTCAGCTCGCCGCAGCGTGTTATGTACATGATTTTGGAATGGCCTTTATGCCATTGCATATATTGCATAAAAATGCACCGCTGACATTGGAAGAATACGAGTTAATGTGCACACATGTGCAATCTAGCGCTCGATTGCTCGAAAATATGAAATCCTGGGAAGAGGCTCGAAAAATAGTACAACAACATCATGAGCGAGTCGATGGTAAAGGTTATCCTCAAGGTTTAACAGAAACAGAAATTTGTGAAGGTGCAAAAATCTTAGCTGTTGTTGATACTTTTGAAGCCATGACTCATCATCGGGCACATACTAGCCATCAAAAACGTCCAATTGTTAGGGCAATGGCGGAAATTAATCAATGTGCTGGGAAACAATTAAGCTCCGATTGGATTATGATTTTTCAACGGATGCTAAGCTCCGCAATTCAAGGTAAAACTTAATATGTTAGGCGAACAAATTGCCTATAATAGCGTTTTTTTTTATACTAGCATCTCAATTTTTAAGTCATCAAAAGTACCGATATGCTAAATGTTAAAACAAAAACAATGCTCTTATTTATTTTATTTACTCTCTTCTCTTCTACTGCTTGGGCAGATTTCGAAATGGCCGAAGCTGCTAACCAAAAAGGTGATCGTCAAACTGCGTTTAAGGAATATTATAAAGCCGCTAATGCAAACGATACCAGAGCATTCGGTAAATTGGCCAGTATGTATTTATATGGTTTAGGGACAGAAAAAAACTATACATTAGCTTTTGCTTGGTTTGGAATAGCAGAACTATCAGGTGATAAGTATAGTGCTCAATTTAAAAAAGCGGCTGCCTCTAGTATGACTCGGGAAGAAATTGAAAAGGCTGACGCCATTTTCAAACAACTTAGTCAAAAGTTAGAATTAGACCAACCAAAGAAATAAAGTAGAATAGTTCAAATAGAGTGAACTTTTATTACCATCATTAAAAAATATCCCCATTTTTATTCGGAGAAAAAGTGGGGAGACCCCCTTCATAATAACACTGCCACTGATTAAAAAAATATAATACAATAAAACCGTCCAGTCTAAGCTAATCATATTTTGTCCGTCTAATTATTAAAGATTAGTCGACTTATTAAATTTATAACTAATAAAAATAAAAAAATGAGCAATTATAAAGTATATCAACGAAACTATTTGGCCGAACAAGTATTTCGTTTGGCAGACATATGCAGTGTTTCTCTTTCACTCATTATCGCTCTACAAATAATGCAGCACGATTCTTTAAGTGAATACTTAGAAATCGGTGCAGTAATTATCATTTTTTTTATACTCAGTGCGGAATCATTTGGAATTTACCGACAAGAACTCAATAAAGTCCGACTAAATACTTTCACGGTAATTTTAGCCAGTTGTGTGGTTAGTTTTTTATTGCTCTTAGGAGCTGGGTTTATTAGCAACACATTAGCAAAATATTCACGAGAAGTTATTCTGGTTAGTTTTGCAATTATGCCGTTCTTAATGCTTGCCTGGCGTATTATTTTCCATGAATTAATCGATTATTTCTCCCAAGATTTAAAAAAAGAAAAAGTCGCAATTCTGGGGGTAAATATTGTTGGAGCGCGAATCTCTAATGAACTAAGCACAGAGTTTTCTAAAAATTACGAATTGCTTGGTTTTTATGATGATCGAAGTCTAGAAGATGAACGAACCAGTAGGCAGATGGAAGGTAAGGTTTATTTAGGGCGGTTTAAGGATGCCATAAAAGATGCAAAAAAAAATAAAATGGAAGTTCTCTATATTGTATTACCAATGGTCGCTGAGGCAAGAATAACACCTATTATTGATCAATTAGCCGACAGTACGGTCAAAGTACATATTATTCCGGATTTTTTCGTTCGCAATTTGCTCCATTTTCGTTGGCACAATGTCGGCTCATTTCTGGCGCTAAGTGTTTATGATACCCCTTTTTATGGCATTGATAGTTTTATTAAACGACTTGAGGATGTTGTAGTCGGTTCATTAATCCTTCTATTAATATCGATTCCGATGTTATTAATTGCCATAGCCGTCAAAGTTACCTCGCCTGGGCCCGCCATTTTTATGCAAAAACGATATGGTATTGGAGGTAAAGAAGTCTTGGTTTATAAATTTCGTTCTATGAAAGTTAATAAAGAAACGGACAAGGTGCAACAGGCAACTAAAAATGATTCGCGCTTGACTTCAATTGGCGGTTTTTTACGTCGCACATCGTTGGACGAATTACCGCAATTTATTAATGTCATTCAGGGAACTATGTCGATTGTTGGCCCACGTCCTCATGCTATCGTGCACAACGAATACTATCGAAAAGAAATCGATGGATACATGTTACGCCATATGGTAAAACCAGGCATAACAGGATGGGCTCAAGTAAATGGCTATCGAGGAGAGACCAAGGAACTCTATAAAATGGAGAAACGAGTTGAATTTGATCTCTTTTATATCCGAAATTGGTCAGTGTTTTTTGATTTGAAAATTATTCTTTTGACCGTATTTAAAGGCTTTATCAATAAAAATGCTTACTAGATTAATATTTTTTATTGGATAATAACCATATCGCATTAGTTGACATTAATGCTCCGATAATCAGCATTAAATGCGACGAAATACTATTTAAAAAACCTTCCCAAAGTGACGAAAGTGTCCCAAGATTGTCTGGTGAACTCTGAGCAATAATGCATTGCGTTCCTAGACAAACTAAATAAATGGATAAGAGTAAATAGCTAAGCAATAAAGCTTTGCTAGCATAACTATTTTTAGAGTTTAAAGTGGACATATTTATAACCTCAGATCTAATATCTATTAGTGGAAACTAATATTGAGTTCTTTCGTGGGTTATTACATATGCTGCATGGGGTATGCCAGTTTGGATAAGTTATCCCAAAATTACTATGTTAATAAATTTATAGACTTAGCAAGCCTTAAATCTCACCATTTAATGAATTAATTAAGATGTGTATGGTTATTTTTTGTTCGAAAAATTAAGTAGCAATTGCACTATTTTAGTGAATTGGGGGAGAACGTGCTCCAAAATAGTGCGACTAGTTTTTATGATTCTGTCACAACGACGGCATTAGAATTAGGGTATTTTTCCACAACCCAATTTGGCAATTTTCCTTGATTCGCACTATGTAAACCTTCTGATTCCATAATAATCAATACTAATATTGTCACCATGATAGGAAATAAGGCTAAGCCAAAAACAAAGGCATAAACCGCTTCTTTCATCCAACCCAGATAGGTATAAGCATACCAGGCTAAAGGCAGCACAAAAACGAGAATAGTCAACATCTTTATAAAGGTTTTGCTACGATGTACGCAGATTTGCCAATGACAGGAAACATACCAGGGATCGATGCTTAGTGATTTTTTACCGCGCCAAAGGGTATAGGCTAAGATGCTAACTGAAATTAGCGGGACAAGCAAAAGAGGCCATGCCCAGCTGGTTGCCAAACCGAGTGTGGAAACAAACATTAAAATGTGATTTCCAATCAAATTGACCAAAAAAAGATCATGTGGTACTTTGGCTTTTTTCTTTTCGATATCACTTACTTCAAAAAGCATATTTTATTGACCCTGGTAGAAATATAAAGAGGATTTAACCTAAAAAACGCAGTTGACTTCGTAGCGAGGTTCACTTAAGTGCTGAAGATTAAGGATTTTATAGGTTATTTTGGCTTTTCTTGTAGTCACCCTACTGGTGAAGTCAAAATGTTCTAGAAAATCCTTAAGATTTAGTGCTTAAGGGGGCCGCAGTAGATGGCAACTGCGTTTTTTAGGTTTAAAGCAGAGGGAATAATAACAAATTTATGGATTTAAGTAAAAACGTCAATATAGATAGAATAAAGATAAGCCTTCCTTGGCTTAGAATTAATCTATGTGGAAGTTAAACCATGCTCAGCTTGATAACCCATGCGAAAACCTCCCCAGTGTTTTCCTTTGATAAAAATGGGAACGGATAAATCATGCATCACTTCGCCCGTATCTCTTTTATAGGTTTGTAGTAGAAATGGCTCGGTATGAGAACCACAACGGCGTCCAGTGGGATCATCAAAAATACGTTTGGTCCGATTATTTACAAAATCAGTTTCATAGTTTCCCGTTAAAGCTTGCGAAAATCGTTTATTGTGAGTTGGAAAGTAGCCATTATTATCAACCGCTCCAGCATAGATAATTTGTTTGTTGGTTTGCAATATTGGTTCCTGGATATCAGGCAATACTTGGTCGGTAAACTGGTCAAAACGGGTTGAGAATTTGGTTGGATTGGTATTTGAAATTTCTTGATAGTTGCGGTCAAAAAGATCATTTAAGGTAATTTTTCCATTATTAATCGCATCTTCAAATACTGTTTCAATTTGCATCACTGCATTTTCGGCGATTTTTTTCATGTCGCCGTGTTCTGATTTTAAATTAAAACCGAGCAGCATGACATGCATCCCTTCAGCCATTTGAGACAATTCATGAGATTGTTCCACCACATGTTTTAACTCGTTTTCTGTGGTTTGTAAATGACCACTAACTGAGCTGATTGCAGTAGAAATCTGATTGACTTCGGTCGCATTTTCATCGGTTCCGCTGGCAATTTCTTCTACTTGAGAGTGTATCATTTCAGCTTGTTTGTGGATTAAACCGAGTTGTTCCCCTACGGCTTCAGTGGCTTCAGTTCCTGTACCTATACCATTAACTAGTATAGACATAGTATCCACTGCATTTTGAACATCTTTGCCAATTTCATCAACGGTTAGTCCAATTTCTTGGGTAGCTTCGCCCGTTTTGTGGGCTAGAACTCTTACTTCATCGGCAACAACAGCAAAGCCACGCCCTTGTTCACCCGCCCGAGCGGCTTCGATTGCGGCGTTTAAGGCAAGTAAATTGGTTTGTTCTGCAATTCCACTAATGACCGAAGTAATCCCTTTAATTTGCTCTGATTTACTTTCTAAATTGGCCACAATTTTAGAGGTTTTCTGCGCTTGTTGATTCGTTTCCTGCATTTTCTGTACAGCGGTATGAATAACTTGCTGTCCCTTAGCACTTGAATCTCGCATTTGAGTCGCAAAATCGGCAGCATTTGCGGCATTAGTCGCTGCTTCGGTGACAATTTTGGATATATTGGTCGATGATTGGGCGATATTATTAATATCATCAACTTCGGCATGAACTTTTTTTGATAGTCCTTCAGCAGCAAAAGACACCTCTGCAGCCACTATGGCGCTACCACTACTGTTAGCCACAAGTTTTCCTGCCATGGTATAAAAGTTGCTGAGGGTTTGAACGACAGATGAATAGCAATTTCCCAAATCACAATGACTTTCTAATGACTGGTGGTTGTATCCATGTATTGACGAATCATCTTGTTTTCCTTGTGCTCTAGCAACAATATGGGCCATACAAGATCTCATCGGTGCGACAATTTGGTAATAGGTTGTGATTGCTACTATTACTACCGTTGCCAAAACTGCCACAATCAAAACACCTAAATTGCCAAATATAGGCGTCATAAAATAAAACATCATAAAGCTTAGTAGAAGGCTGATTGAAACAGAAATGAGTGTGGGTTTTATATAGGTTTGTTTGGCACTGTTGTTTAACATAATTTGTTGCCTAAATTGAACCTAGAATAATCAGTTGCCATCTACTGATGGTCCCACCCAGGCTGAACCTCGTCACGAAGTCAATTGGTTTTTCTAGGTTGAAAACTAAAAGTTTATACAATCACCCCCGGAAACTATTATTTTTAGTTAAAAATTTTTTGAAAATTTCTAAGGCCAAAGAATTCACTTAAAAAAGATCTTCTAACTAGAAAAATAGTAAACACAATCAATGATTGCAAGTTTCATTATTATCGACACTAAATTATAAAGGTTTAATAATTGGAGTATATAGTATTTAAAAATACTATATATAAGAAATTCTAATACAAAAAAAAGCCCTACAAGAAACCTTGTAGGGCTTTTTATCAGAGTACTAAGTGACTAAATAACTAACAATTAATCAGCAAAAGTATTCGCCGTGATATTTTCATACCAGCTTAAAGCATATTGAACTTCACGGGCACGATCAGAAGCTTTGTAGTCTTTACCACTTGGGGTTAAACCGCCAGATACTTTCTGGATCTTAGAGCCATCTTTCTTCAGACGATATACCGCAGCAACAGAAATTCCATCGGCTGGTTCTGTAGAAAGAATACTATAGCAGGTGTTAACATAAGATGGTGTTCCTAAAGGCATACCATTAAGTAACTCTACTACCGAAGCGGCACAAACTTTTGCTTCGGAGGCCGCAGCATAACCGGACTTAGGCATGCCTTTGGCCACACTTGCGTCACCGATAACGTGGATATTCTTACGTAGGGTAGATTCGAAAGTATGTAAGTTAATCGGACACCAACCGGACTTATCCGCTAAACCAGCTACATGTGCAATATGTCCCGCTTTTTGGTCAGGAATAATATTAATCACGTCGGCTTTAAAGTCTTCTACCGCAGCGGTAACGGTCATGTTTTTTGCATCTAATTCTTCCAATGCACCACCTTCAGCACCTTTAATCCAAGTAATCATGGACTTATTACCACCATTTTCTTCAGGATTAAAGCCATAGTGGTTTTTCCAACCTTCACGGAATAGCCCAAATTTAGAGAACTTATCCTTAGGATCTAGGACGATAATCTTGGACTTGGTTTTACCCGATTTTTTTAGGTAATTCGCAATTAAACTGGTACGCTCATAAGGTCCAGGAGGGCAGCGGAATGGATTGCGTGGAGGGCAGATAAGAACCGTTCCACCATCTTTCATGGATACCAATTGGTCGTGCAACAATTGAGTTTGTTTACCGGCTTTCCAAGCATGTGGTATTTTCGTTTCGGCAATTTCTTCGCTATATCCATCAATGTATTTATAGCTAACACCTGGAGAAACAATACAGCGATCAAAGGCTAGTTTTTTACCACCAGCGGTGGTGACTGATTTATCACCAATGGCAACGACTTTATCATGGACAATATTAATGCCTTCGGCCGCTAATCCGGAATAGCCATGCGCTAAATAGTCTAGTTTGCGTTCACCAGCTACCACCATGTTACTTAAGAAACAGCAATGGTAGGTTGGGTTAGCTTCAACAATCGTGACGTCGATTGCTGGATCCAAACGTTTAATATAACGAGCGGCAGTTGCTCCGCCCATACCACCACCGACAACCACGACGCGTGCTTTAGCAGCAAAAGCTGAAGGTGTATAAAATGCCGTACCTGTTGCTGCAGCGCCTAAAGCTCCACCTGAAAATTTCAGGAAATTTCTACGATTTATTTGTGTCATTGTTTTATCTCCTTACTTTTGGCTTCCATAGTACTGAATTAATGCTTCAACACCGGCATGGCCTTCTTTAGCAATGACAGCATCCAGTTTCTTTTTCATTTTTTTACTAATGGAGCGATCACCATTGGTATAGTCTTGAATGGAATATTCAAGGTAAGGAATCCATTGACCAGCTAATAAGCCACTGTCATCATCGACACTTTTTCCGCCATCGCTATGACATTTTTCGCAGAATTCTTCATGCAGAGCCTGGCCTTTTTTAGCCATTGCCATATTGGCAGATTGAGCGGCTGGTATAAATTTTTGTTTGGCATAAAACTTCGCCATCATTTCTACTTCTTCTTCGGTATAACCTTTTACAATTCTCCCCATAATGGTCGATTTAGTATCACCATTGCGATAATCTTCCATAGATTCAATGAGATAATCCTCAGACATTCCGGCTATGGACGGAATGGCTGGACCAAAACTATTACCGTCGGTGCCATGACAACCCTCACAGGTTTCGGCTAACATTTTGGCTGATGCGCCCATCATTAGCGCTGGCTTCGCTTTGGCTTTGGGAGCTGGGGCAGGATCTTTTTTGGCCATCTTCTGGTCAGTAGTACAGCCCACCATAACGGCAGCTGCTAACGTAGATATAGCAAGCAGTTTATAACGCATGCTTCCTCCTTCATTATTATAGATTTGTTATATTTAATTTGTTGTCTCAATCGGAAAAGAAAGAGAACTTTATTATCATTTTACAGAGTTTAGGGACTGTGTTCGCTAAATTATTATTTTTTTGAACCGATTAAGTATATGAAAAATTGAAATAAGTTCATAGCATTTTTTCGATTTCTAGGCAAAAAAATACTTAGGGTCCATGAAAGCGGAAAAATTAAAAATTTAAAAAACCTAAAATAAGTATGGATAATCGTATTTAGACCAATAACTTAAAGGCCTTTAGCAATGTCAGATTGAAATAATTTGTAGAATTACAGCTATTGATAATATGGACATTAATGTTTGCACTGTGATAATTGATGACATCAGATTGATATTTCCACCCATTTGTCGAGCCAAAATATAACTTGAAGCGGCAGTCGGTAATGTCGCAAATATTAATAGAACATTAGTGCTCATCGTATCTAGTTCAAAATATCGCGCAACCATTAGCATTATAAATGGATAGATTGCAAGTTTGACTAGTGTTGATAGTACCAGACCTAATTTGGAAGATAAAATTTCTCGAAAATGTAATCCAACTCCTACCGAAAGTAGACCTAATGGTAAAGCCGCATTGCTTAGAATCATTAATAATTTTTCCAAGGCGATGGGGATTGGGATTGCGGTTAGGTTAATAAAGCCTCCAACAATACAGGCAATAATAAGAGGGTTACTAATAATTGATTTGCCAACGTTATAAAAAGACAAATGTGTTTTAGGAATGTAAATAGAAAAAATAATGATGCACAATAAATTGATCAAGGGGATCGCAAATGTAATCACTATAACTGCAAGTAATAAACCGGCATCACCATATATTGCATCCACCAAAGCTAAATAAACATAAGTATTGAAGCGAATACCCCCTTGCACAATCGAAGTAAATATATCACCTTTAAATTTAATAAAATAATTCAAAAATACTAATAGAAAAAGGGCCAAACAAGTAGTGATAATGGCTGTTAAAATTAAATAGATACTATCAAAAGAAATTGAAGGTGCAAAAGAAAGTTTGTATACCAGTAGGGCGGGCATCAATACATAGTAGGTAAATTTATCAGCCATGGGCCAAAATTCTTTGGCGGGAAAAGCGATTTTTTTAAAGAAATAACCGATTAAAATCAGGCTAAAAATAGGGATAAGGGCGGGAATAATATAGGCCAAAGTAATTTCGCCTCAAATTTAGGTTTAATCACACCCTAACCTAATTAACTTGGGTGGATAAAGTTTAAAAAAGGTAAGAAAATTGGCTCAGCAGATATTTTCTTTGTATTGTTTAGTACGCATTTCATTGAGGCGACTGGCAGTACGTTTGAAAGGCATGACTAAACGCTTGCCCGTATAAAGTTCTTCCGGTTCGCCGTCAGCACTAAGAATAAGGCATTTGTGTTTGTCATACAAAATATCAATAAAGTGCATAAAACGCTTGGCCACATCATTTTTTTCTTCATCCATTTTATACACATTGGCAACTAAGATATGGCGAAAATTATCCGCTAGGTAAAAATAGTCGGCGGTTGAGCGGGCAGTATTGCATAATATATCAAAATCCAACCAGACTATTTCATCGGTAACGGCTTTGACTGGAATGGGGCGCTGATTCACGGTGATTTCTTGATCATGAATGGGAGCATGATCACTAAGCTCAATAAAGTGCTGCAAGATCATATCTTCTGAGTGAGCATTTAAAGGGGCGTGATAACAGCCTTCTTTTTCTAAAACCAGATGGCGATAATCAGTATTATTATCTAGATGAAAAACTGTCGTGTGATCTTTTATCCATTCTATGGCTGGTAAGAAACGTGCTCGTTGTAAGCCATTTTTATATAATTCATCAGGTGGGATATTTGACGTAGTAACTAAGACTACTCCAGCTTCAAAAAGTGCTTTGAGTAATCCAGCTAAAATCATCGCATCGGTAATATCATTGACATGGAATTCGTCTAGACAGATGATTTTATATTTTTCCGCCATGCGGGAAGCAATAATAGGAATTGGATCGGGGGTTTTCGGCATTACGGCCAATTTGGCATGAATTTCAAGCATAAACTCATGGAAATGAACCCGCCGTTTATTTTCAATCGGCAAAGCATCATAAAAACTATCCACTAACCAGGTTTTACCCCGGCCAACACCACCCCAAAAATAAAGGCCATTAATTGAGGTTTGTTTGCTGGAATAGAGCTTTTTAAAAAACTGATGATTTTTAAACTTAGTAAATAAACTGGTTGTTTTATCGAGATTGGTGAGTTGATGGTAGAGATGTTGGGTGAGTTGAACGGCAGCTGCTTGTATAGGGTCAACGGTATAACCATGAACCTCTAAGGCTTTATGATAGTAATCGAGAGGAGACATATGCACGGCTTGAACCATTTTATCTATACAATACCTTATTCATGTTAGTTTATTGCGCAAATTACTTACACCAAAATTGCTTCATTGCAAAAATTAAAAATATAAATAATGAAGACTTAAAAATAACAATTTTATATATAGTTACTATTTTAAGTGATTCCTATACAAAAACACAACGCTATGTTTCATTTTTATGACAGATTTATACTTAGCATTAGAAAACTCAATTAAATTAACTGCTTAATATATAAGGCTATTCATCACCAACTAAATCTCGATAGGCATGCCAACTGGCATGACCAATCAAGGGCATCGTTATTAGTAAGCCTATAAAAAAAGTAATTATTCCAATACCAATGTACATAACAATTAAATAGGCCCACAACATTAAAGGCCAACGATTTTTCTTAATGGCACTGATACTGGTGTGGATAGCATTCATAAAATCGATTTCTCGATCCATTAACATGGGAATGGAAATCACGCTAATGCAAAATGTGAAAAAAGCGATGGCACCGCCACTAATCAAACTAGCCATAAGGAAAAACGTATTTTCTCCGGAAAAAAATACCATTGATAAAAAGTTCTCCCAGGAGGGAGTGGGTTGATCATAAAATAAAATAAATACCACATTAGCAGTTAACATCCAAAATAGCATTACAAAGGTTAATATCATCCCCATAATGGCAATATGCCAAGCATTGGTATCCCAAGCCTTGGTAATATGTTTGAATTGAATTGTCTCTCCATTTTCTAAAGCACGGCTAATGCTATATAAACCGATTGCTAATATTGGGGCTAGTAAAAACAAACCAGCGGCTAAGGGCAGAATCATTAAAAATAGTGGGGTATCATATAATCCCCAGATTATTAAATAACCTAAAACAACAAATATAGCTCCGTAACCTAAGCTGTATAAAGGTGTATGAGTGAGGTCTTTCCAACCCAATCGTAACCATTTCCATGGGTCGTCCAAAGTTATGGTTTTGATTTCAGGCTTATGGAATAAATGAGGTCCTACGCTAGTATGTGCCATAAGATTACCTATATATCAGAAAAAAATTTATAAAATAAAGGCCCTTAAAAAAATCCGGACATAATGATCCAAAAGTAAAAAGCCAAATAATAAACCCAAGTAAAAAATCGAATAAGCAAAGGTTTTCATCGCCAAATGGTCATCTTTACTTTTAAATAAACGAAACGCATGGAATATAAAACCTAGGCCTAAGGATAAAGCACCGACAAAATAAATCAGTCCACTCATTTGAGTAACAAAGGGAAATAAGGAAACCACCAAAAGCATAAAAGAGTAGAGTAAGATTTGTAATTTGGTAAAAGGTACTCCATGCGTGACGGGTAGCATGGGTAAACCCGCTAATTTATATTCTTTTCGGCGACGAATGGCTAAAGACCAAAAATGGGGAGGAGTCCATATAAACACAATTAAAAATAATAACAACGCTTCGGTGTGGATTTCCCCAGTCACGGCGGTCCAACCCAAAACCGGAGGCATGGCACCCGCCGCGCCGCCAAATACAATATTATGAGGTGTGTGACGTTTTAGAAAACGGGTGTAAATGATGGCATAACCGATTAATGAGATTAGGGTTAAAAGGGCGGTCAATGAATTCACCCAATACACTAAGATCAACATGGAGAATAGGCCCAAACTTAAGGCAAATAGTAAAACTGAACCGGCACTTAAATTCCCCGAAGGAAGAGGGCGATGTTTGGTGCGAGTCATGACTTTATCAATATGTTGATCCACCACATGATTAATTGAGGCTCCTGATGCCGCTGCTAAACCAATGCCCAAAGAGGCAAATATAATGATGTCCAGCGGCAAGAGCCCGGGGGATGCCAGTAACATTCCCACAATGGCTGTAAATACCAACAATAGCACCACTTTAGGTTTTGTGGTTTCATAATAAGCCTTGTAATCAAATGTCCGTGATAAATTTCCTGTCAATTCCATGAAACAAGCTCCTTAGTCGTTGTTATTAACCAGTATTAGTCGTTTTAAATCACTTAATAGATCTTTGGGATCAAAATCTTGGGCGTAATACATCATTAAATTGCCAAAGGGATCGATGATAAAAACGCGTTGTTGATAATCACGGACCACTTTTTTAAAAGGAGCGATTATCTCGGCGTTTGAAGACATAATGTGTAATTTGGAAAAATCTTTTAAAAAGCTTTCAAGCTTTGCACTGGGCTTAATACTCTCAAGCAATATAAATCGTCGAACTTGGTTTTCATCTTTTCCCAATGCGGTTTGCACTTGACGCATAAAATAAATATTTTTTTGACATAATTGCTCGCAGTCATTGGGTACGAACATCACTAAATTCCAGCGCCCCTTAAATGTATGCAAAGATGTGCTGGAGTAATTGGCTTCCATTGACATGGCAGGTATCTCAATAATTGGATTGATGAGATTGCCTTTATTACTTTTTCCGGTTGGCATTAGATTTGTAAAATACATCATATAAGCAGCTAATGGAGGCAATGCAAATACCAGGAGGAGGGCAGCTAGAGTCAGTTTGTTTTTGTTAATCATGTGATTTAAGCTCTTTTTTGGTGTTTCTAGCTAGGCCAAACCATAGGTAAGTCAACAAAGTGAAAAAGGCAAAGGCAAACCACTGCAACGCATAAGCAAAATGCATTTGAGTTTTGGCTTTAAATTTTGGCCAATTGCGAACAAATCCATACTGGGAATTTTTATCTAATAAAATCACTGGGGGATAAACAGAATAATCGGCCAATTGAGAAAAATAGTCCAAATCCAAATATAGCCAAATTCCTCCCAAATGCTCAGCAGGATTGCTAATACCTGGACGAAAATGATTTTCTTTTGGAAGCTTAACCCTACCTAATAAGTTTATTTTTTCTAAGGGTGTTTCTATAAGAGGAATATCATCACGGCTTTTTCCGATGCTAACCCAACCCCGATTAATCAGTATCCTTTGTTGAGAATTGTTCAGACGAAACGGTGTAATGACTTCATAACCAGCTTTTCCTTGATATTTTTTATTGTCCAGAAAAAATTGGTGTTTAGGCTCAAAATATCCTGTCAGTTCCACTTGCCGAAATTCGAGCCGATTATCTTCGAGTAACGACTGATTAGTCGGATAAATTTTCAAAGGGCGTTTTTGCTGCTGCTGTTCTATCGTATTGGCGATCAATTTTTTTTCTTCAGCACGATTGAGTTGCCAAAAACCCAGGCGCGTAAAAAGAGCAACCACCAAAATGGTAAGTAGGCTGACAAAGAAACTTTGATGAAAAATAAATTGTCGATTAGCTAAATTAATCAAAATTTGTTTCCTATACTATTAGTACCTTTTTAGCTCCTGGGGGAACTAGTATGACTGGATTATTTAAACTCATTTTTATCCTAGTATTCCTTATTGTTTTGGTAAGCCTTGGTATCGCTATGTTTTATCTCACCACCGATGACGGGCAAGAAGATAGCAAGCGTATGGTGAATGTCTTAACACTCCGAGTTGTTCTCTCTTTTCTGATGGTTGGTTTACTTTTATTCGGATATTTTAGTGATTTAATACAGCCCAATATTCCATAATTAAGCGATTTACTTATAACCAATATACTTACAGCCAATAAACAAAGGTATATAAGGCCAACCAAACCACGTCCACAAAGTGCCAATACCAAGCCACCGCTTCAAAAGCAAAATGCTTGCTTGGCGTAAAATGGTTTTTATAAGCGCGCAGAAAAATAACAATTAACATGGTTGCCCCGACCATCACATGAAAACCATGAAATCCCGTCAATAAGAAAAATGTAGAGCCATATACACCACTTTTTAAGGTTAGATTTAAATCGTTATAAGCATGGATATATTCATAGGCTTGAAATCCAATAAAAATTAAGCCCAGCGCAATGGTTGCCAATAAACCATATAGAAGATGTTGGCGGTTTTTATTTTTTAGTGCGTGATGCGCCCAAGTAATAGTGGCACCACTACTTAAAAGTAAAATCGTATTCAGTAAAGGGATCCCCATAGCCCCCATTGGGGTAAATTTTACATCACTTGGTCCACTGGTTGGCCAAACGGCTTTGAAGCCTTCATATAATTCGTTGGTTGAACCTAAATAACCTTCGCCGCTAATCCAAGGTAAGGCATACATGCGGATATAAAAAAGTGAGCCAAAAAAAGCAAGGAAGAAAAATAATTCAGAAGAAATAAACCACATCATGCCAATTCGCATCGAACGATCAACCTGATGATTATATTTCCCACTCATGCTTTCGTTAACGACGTCACTAAACCAGCCGTAAAAAAGATAAAATAACAAGCCAAAACCACTAATCAGAAAAATGGGTCCCATACTCACATCGTGAATGGTCAATACGGCTCCTAATAAAATGGTCAGGACAGATAACATACCGATAATCGGCCATTGACTCGGCTCGGGAATATAATAGTTATCATGAGACATTTGTTTTTCCTATGTTTAATTACATTGCTTTAGCTTCTTGATTCAGTAGTTGGTACTTTTGTGCTGATTTTTTTCCCGTATTTAAAAAGGTATACGATAAAACCAGCGAATTCATATCCTCGGGTAAATCGGGCGAAAGTGTAAAAACCACCGTCATTTCTTTTTCTTCATAAGCCATAAGTGTTTGTTGGTTATAACAAAAACAATCGATCTTTTTTAAATAGGTCTGTGCTTGCCAAGGAATCACATTGGGAATGGATTGACCGATAATGGTTTCATTGCTTAAATTTTTTACCAGATAAGTAACTTGTTGGTATTCGCCCGGTACTAGTTTGATTTTTTTTTCGACCGGTAAAAAGGACCAGGGTAAACCGGCATTAACTGTGGCATCAAAACGGACAGTAACCAAACGTGTTGCTGCAATATCTTGTTTTGAGAGGCTTTGATCAATTAGATATTCCTGGCTAACGGGAGTCCTAGCGCTTAGTGAGTCCACACCTAAAGCTTGGCAAAACAAGCCATACAATTGCACTTGAGCAAAAGCAAAAACAAACATGGCACCTATCAACCCCACTAACCATTTAATGGTTCGACGATTGGCCTGCCTGGTTTCGTTAGGGATCATCGCGGAACCTCAAAGTTTAACCAGATGGTAGCCATGGAGTAAAACATCACCGTTGCTACTAATAATAGTAATAACAAGGCCAGGCGAATATTTTTTTTACCTCTGTCCATATTTTGATTCCTTATTTGGCTAAATGCTCGACATGTGGTGGAGTAGTCCAACTGTGGAAAGGAGGAGGGCTACTTAATTTCCATTCCAATCCGGTTGCTCCATCCCATACCTTATTGGGGAGTTTGGTGTCTGATTTTTCCCCACCCCACACGCACTTAATAATGATATATAAGAAAATGAGATGACTAAGACCAAATATAAATCCGCCCACACTGGAGATCATATTAAACTCCACAAACTGCACGTTGTAATCGACAATACGTCTCGGCATTCCAGCCAAACCAAGAAAATGTTGCGGGAAGAAGGTCAGATTAAAACCGATGGTCGTGGTCCAGAAGAAAACTTTACCCATAAATTCGTCATACATTCGTCCGGTCCATTTCGGCAGCCAATAGAAAATACCGGCATAGAGGCCGAATAAAGCGCCGGGTAATAACACATAATGAAAATGAGCCACCACAAACATACTATCGTGATATTGCATATCTGCCGGTACGACTGCCAACATAACACCCGTTAAGCCACCAAAGGTAAACATAATAACGATGGCGATGGCGAACAGCATCGGTGTTTCAAAAGTCATGGAACCTCGCCACATAGTGGCAATAAAATTGAGTATCATTAAACCCACCGGGATCGAAATTAAGATGGTTCCTAGCATAAAATAGCTGACGGCTCCCAGAGTCATACCGATGGTATATTGATGATGAGCCCAAACAACCATGCCCAGCGTTGCTACCACGAACATGGCTCCAACCAAAGAGTTATAACCAAATAGTGGTTTTCGAGAAAAAGCCGGTATGACATGGGATAGAGCACCTATGGAAGGCAGTAATAATACATAAACTTCGGGGTGTCCGAAAAACCAGAATAAATGCTGAAATAAGACCGGGTCACCACCTCCGGCTGCGTCAAAAAAGCTGGTGCCAAAGTTACGATCAAACAATAACATGGTGACGCCACCAGCCAAAACAGGTACCACAAGGATTAATAAAAAAGCAGTAATTAACCAAGTCCAGCAAAACATAGGCATGTCCCACAAGCGCATATTAGGAGCACGCATATTAAACAAGGTGACGATAATATTGATAGAGGCAAGAATTGATGAGATACCTAACAGATGAATGGCAAAAATGAGAAAGTCCATTGACATTCCCACCTTTAATGACAATGGGGGATAGATGGTCCAGCCAGTATTAATTTGCGACCCACCGCCGGGAAAGAAGGGGACCACAAAAGATAATAACAACATTACGGCCGCTGCTGGTAAGATCCAGAAACTCAAATTATTCATTCGCGGTAAGGCCATATCAGGTGCACCAATCATCATTGGGATCATCCAATTGGCTAAACCAGCAGCAGCAGGCATAACAGCACCGAAAATCATCATATAAGCATGATTGGTAACAATGTTGTTATACAAATCAGGTTCCACAAATTGCAATCCGGGCATAAATAATTCTGCTCGGATTACCATGGCACTAGCACCGCCCATAAATAACATGGTCAGGGCAAATAAGAGATACATGGTGCCAATATCTTTATGATTGGTACTAAATAACCAACGTTTTATACCTTTTGGAGGACCATGATGAGCCTCATCGTGGGCATGTTCCATTGCTTCATCGTGTCCTATGGTTTCATCATGAGTAAGGGTCGTCATTGTTTCTTCTCCGCTAAATGGACACGGGCTTGTTTAATGTCTTTGGCTTGTACCACTTGGTTCATATTGTTACCCCAAGAATTTCGTTCATAAGTGATAAGTGCCGCGATATCAAGATCGGTTTCAGCCTTCCAAGATGGCATTGTTCCTTTACCCACTAGAACGATTTGAATGTGCTCATCCAGTGGACCTGTAGCAATTTTACTGCCTTTTAGAGCAGGGAAAACTGGCGGTAAACCAATCCCATCGGGTTTATGACAGGCGGCACATTTAACATCATATATTGCCTTTCCTTTAACCATTAACTCGTCTTTACTCCAAACTCTATTGGACATTGCTTCAGCTAAAGCTTTTTGTTTTTCGGCCTGTTTGTGTTTAACCCAGGCATCAAATTTTTCCTGGCTAACGGCCTCGACCACTGCGGGCATACGGGCATGCCATGTGCCACAAAGTTCGGCGCATTGGCCTCGATAAATCCCTTCTTTTTCAATTTCAGCCCAAGTCTCAGTGATATAACCGGCAATTGCATCTTTCTTAAATCCCAATTCTGGAATCCAATAAGCATGATTTACGTCCACCGAGGTTTGTAAAAATCGGATTTTTTTGCCAACCGGTAAAACAAAATTATTATCAACTGCTCTTAAATAGTCTCTTCCGGCTTTTTCTTCGGGCAGATAACGACTTTCAACCGTAATTCCTAAATCGGGATACTCATATTCCCACCACCATTGATGGCCAATTATTTTAACCACCATGTCATAACATTTGTCATTGGCCTGGTGTTTGTCGCTACACTCTTCTTTAGGGGCTTCCCATAGAAATTCCAAAATTGGCTGTGCTTTACCGGCGATTGTCAGATCGATAAGTAACACTAAAAAAGGAACTAAAACCCAGGACCAGCGCCCGAACCAACTGTGATGAAATTCTTGATCCGCTTCATAGCCTTTATCTTTACGAAACGTAAATACCGCATATAAAACAATTGCCGTGACGATAATTAAAATGATGGTGATAATTCCCATGGTTAACATATGTACGTCGTAAATATCACGCGCAATGGGAGTAACAGGTTCAGGAAAGTTCATCCCATATTCAGCGATGGCGAGTTTAGTGAAGAGCAAATTAATAGCTGCTAGTGCCGCATATATGGAATGTTTGATAGTTTTTGTAACCAACTTTTGCTCTCCCCTAGATGGTATGTCTCAATTAAAAATGGAGAAAATATAAAAGCCCGTAACAATCCTTGTTTTGTAGCTAAAGTTTTGTAGCTAAACTGTGCCGAATTTATCTGGCAATTTTTCAAGAATAAAATAAATTTATATGTGTATGGAAAAGTAAATGATCTTAGTCAAAAATAAGTATAGACAAGTTTTTTTTTAATATACAAAATTAGTCAAGATTTTTTATAAAAATGATGAATGAGTGATAAGATGGGAAATTTAGGAAAAATAGTTTTAATCGGGTTTGGTCTATTGGTATTAATGGTACTGATGTATAAATCAAATCCACCATCTGAACAACCAAAATCGGCACTCGATAAAAAGACATCTTTGATTGCTGGAACTCGTTATCCTAAAAATAAAATGCTTGGCTCATTTCAATTAACCAGTCAATTAAATCAGAATTTTAATGAACAAAACTTAAAAGGAAAGTGGCATATAATTTTTATGGGGTTTACTCATTGTCCTCATATTTGTCCTACAGAAATGCAAATATTAAAAACTGTCTATGAAAAGCTCTCTCCGAGTCTCCAAAAAAAACTACAAATTGTATTTGTGAGTACCGATCCATTGCGAGATACTCCCCAGCAGCTTAAGCAGTATTTATCCCGTTACCATAACGATTTTATTGGCTTAACGGGAACAAAGCGACAAATTGAAGGTTTTAGCAAACAATTCGGTATGCCATTTATGCCAAGTAATGAAACCGATAAAAATAAATCCTATGAGGTCAGTCATTCCGCATCCTATTACTTAACCAATCCAAAAGCCCAGTTGGAGGCTGTTTTTAGTACTCCACATGTGCTTGAAAATATTTATACGGATATTTTTAATATTTTAAAAGCCAGTCAATAACCATATTTTTTATCTTATTGATGCCCTTTAAAATACATTTTATTGTAAGACATATGCTAGTTTTAGAAGATGGTGTGTGGCAAGTGCCAAATCCTTTTCGCCCGAGGACGTTGCAGAATCAGCACATCAATTACCTAAGGGATACAAAGGAAAAATTTACGCCAACCGTTTTTGTAATAAACATGATATGTGGATGAGTGAGGCTGTTATCTAAAACATTTTTGCTCAGTATTTCTACTTCTGAAAGTGAGCCGATGGATACGGCATGGCTTGTCTAACTAAAATGCCATAAGCTAAGAATTGTGTATTTTACTTCAATTGTTTAACCTAAATTAATCAGTTGAGCCTACTGCGAATTCCTAAAGCACTAAATCTTAAGGATTTTCTGGAACATTTAGACTTCACCCGTAGGGTGGCTACGAATAAAGCCTAAATAACCCATAAAATCCTTAATCTTCAGCACTTTATT